>Ga0187847_10004078_pt1 | contig 10847 bp, 10 predicted proteins | sample June2016WEW_4_10_FD_132458 | JGI IMG/M metagenome (GOLD analysis project Ga0187847, IMG submission 132458) | Peatland microbial communities from SPRUCE experiment site at the Marcell Experimental Forest, Minnesota, USA - June2016WEW_4_10 | ecosystem: Environmental > Terrestrial > Soil >...
ATGTCGCGATGTGCGCGGGCATGGTCTCGATGGCGTAGAGCGGCAGGTTCGGGTCCAGCCCCGCGACCTCGGCGCGCAACCCGCCCGCCAGCCGGGCTGCCCCCCCGCCACTGCGCACAATCAGAGTCGCGCGCCCGCTGTACTCTTGATCGAGCGGCAGGTAGAGTTGCAGCGTGGCGTCGCCCGCGAGCGATCGCACTACCGCGTCTTTCACCACTCCCACGACGGTGATCGGAGGACGCGACGGTCCGCTGAAATCCGGCGCCACAATCCGCTGACCGATAGGATTACCGCCCAGCCAAAAGCGTCGCGCAAGCCGTTCGTTCACGATGCCGGAGCGCGGCGAACCCGCACGATCCGCGTCGGTGAATTCGCGCCCTTCGACCAGAGGGATGCCCAGCGTGCGAAAGAATCCGGGCGCAATCACATCGTCGTCCACGCGCAGCCCGAACGCGAAATCGTTGCCCTGGAAATCCGGCAGCGGCGGCTCCTCGCCGGGATGGAAGATGGCGCGGCGGCCGAAGAACTCCTCCGGCGGAATGGTCAGCCCCAGACTCGCCGCCGTGACTCCGGGCAGCGCGCGCGCCCGTTCCAGCAGAGCCGTGTAGAAGTTCAGCCCTTTGGCGGAGGAGTAACCTTGCGTGTCCAGGTCCACCGAGGCGAGCAGCACGTCTTCCGGCTGCGTCACGGGATTCGCGCCGAGCGCCCGCCGCATGGTGGCGATGCCGGTCCCCGCGCCGGCCAGCAGCACCAGCGAGAGCGCGATCTGGGCCGCGATGAGTCCGCCGCGCAGGCGGGAACCGGAACGGCCCGCGCCCGGCGATCCGTCCTTCAGCGATGCGGTGAGGTCCACGCGCGCGGCGCGCCGTGCGGGCGCCAAGGCGAAGAGCAGCCCGGAAATCAGCGTAAGCAGCAGCACGAAGCCCAGCACGCGGGCGTCAAGTTGCACGTCCACGCCGCGCATGGTGTAAGCGTTTTGGTTCGCCGACAAAGCCAGTTGCGCAACGATGGGGGCGAGCAAAATGCCGAGCAAGCCCGCGCACGCCGCCAGCACCGCGCCCTCCGTCAGGAACAATCGCACCAGACGCGCGCGGCCCGCGCCCAGCGCGACCCGCACCGCAACCTCTCGCCTGCGCGCCAAGGAACGCGCCAGCATCAGATTGGCGACGTTCGAGCAGGCAATAAGCTGCAGCAGGGCAACGCATGCCAGCAGCAATCCCAGCAGGCTCCGCACTTCCGACCGGTCGTCCGAGTCGAGGCCCAGGCCGGGAACCAAGGCGACCGCGCGCGAGTGGTTGGTCGCCGGATATTCCTGCGCCAGGCGCGCCGCCACCGCGCTCGATTCCGCCTGCGCCGAGGCGACGGTGGCGCCGGGTGCGAGCCGTCCGAAAATGCGCAGCCATCCGCTGGCGCGGTTCCGCAGCGTGCCCGGCGTCAGGCGCGGCATCACGATTGGCTGGAGTGTGATCGGCGCCCACACATCGGGTTGAAACTGCGTGCTTGTGCCGCGAAAGTCGCGCGGCGCGACTCCGGCCACCGTGAAGGTGTGCCCGTTGAGGCGAATCGCGCTTCCCACCACGCGCGGGTCTCCGCCGAACGCGCGCTTCCAGAATGCATAGCCGATCACGGCGATGGCTGGCCCTCCTGCGCTTTCGTCCGCATCCGCCAGCAGGCGTCCGGCGGCCGGGCTTGCGCCCAGGACAGTGAAGTAGTTCCCGGAAACCAGTGCCGCGACCACTCGTTCGCTCGCGCCGCCGCTGGAAAAACTGGCGCGCGTGCCGGCTTCCGCAGCCACTCCCGAAAAGCCCCGCAGTTGATCCCGGTAGTCGCGGTAATCGGGATAGCCCATGTTGCCCAGCAACTGGCCGGCTTGCCGACGCTCGAAGACTACCAGCTCATCCGGAGCTTTCACGCCGGGCAAGGGGCGGAACAACACGGCGTCCATCAGGCTGAAGATTGCGGTGTTAGCGGCGATCCCCAGTCCCAGCGCCAGCACGGCTACCCCGGTGAACAAAGGGCTCCGCCGCAGCATCCGCCCAGCGAAACGCACATCCTGAAATGCAGCGTTCATGGTGGTAGGACGCGCCCGCGATGGCTGGTGTTAACCGAACGCGGTCGAATTACTTAACGCTCACGATAGTGTACATTACGGCCGATAAGGACCAGTATCATGGACGTTATGAAAAAGACCAAATCCGTCTCGAAGGCGCCCATGCCGGTGACGCGCGCGATCCGCAAGCTGGGTCACGATATTCGCGATGCCCGGAGGCGGGGCCGTATCCCTGCCACGATCCTGGCTGGTGCCGGCGTGGAGGCTCGAAACCGTCGCCGGCAAGCCCGTGCTGCTGCTGCGCCGTTTCGATCGCCAACGCGGAATGTGCGTGCCGTTTTTATCGGCCATGAGCATGCTTGACGCCAAAGACCAAGAGACCCGCAGCTACCTGGAGTTCGTGGATGTCCTCCGCCAGCACGGGGCATCGCCCAGAGAAGACATGCGCGCCTTGTGGCGGCGGATCGTATTCGGCATCCTGATCTCGAACACCGACGACCATCTGCGCAATCACGGCTTTCTGTATGCCGATCCCGCCGGGTGGCGGCTCGCGCCGGCCTACGACCTCAATCCGGTGCCCACAGACATTAAACCGCGCATTCTGACCACTGCGATAGACCTTAGCGACGGCACGGCTTCGCTTAAGTTAGCGCTTGAAGTCGCTGCGTATTTCGAATTGGGCCGGGACGAGGCGCGCAAGATCGCGGCCGAAGTGGGTCGCGCCACAGCCACATGGCGGCGGGAAGCGAAGAAGCTCGGCCTGACGGCGGCGGAGATCGACCGGATGGCATCGAGCTTCGAGCACCAGGATCTCAAAGAGGCGCTGGCCGGCCCGAGATCCGCCACGACCACATCAGGAACGAAGTCGAAGTTAGATCGATGGCCGGCTCGGTAGTGCTGTAAGACTGCACATTGTCCCGGTAGACGGCTTTCTGCGATGAATTATACGTTCCGTCATTGCCGTTGAATATCTTGAAGGCATCTCCGCCGCCGGCCGGACAGAGAATCATGCCGTCCAGAGTGCCTGCGGTGGCCGCGTAGGAAGGGCCTTCGGATGCCGCGCCCCACAACACCGGCACGCCGCCCGAGGTGCCGTTCAGCGCTCCCGCCAGGTTGGCGACCTGGTGCTGGATGCAGTTGGGAAACGTGGCGGAGCCGTCGCCCACGATGAACGACGATCCCCAGGGGTTCGCACCCAGAATGTTAGCCAGCCATCGGCGCGAATAAGTGTCATAATACCTGTCTCCGGTCAAGTAATAGGCCTCGCTCGCCATCACCGAAATGCCCGCGCCGTGCGATGTCGTATCGCTGTTCCATACGTCGCCGAAACCCCATGCGTCATTTCCAGCTTGTGTAATGGCATCGCCAACCTGCTGCAGCAGTTGGTTGCGAATGCCCTGCCGAGTCACTGCCAGGCCGCTCGGATTGCCGGCCACGCCGAGCGCGCGATATAACTCAAAATGCGCCAGCCCGCTGACATCGTAAAGATTCAAGGTATCTGCGTAGCCTGCATTGTAGATCTTAGTAATGTAGTTACTCGCAAACTGCGCCGCTTGTGTCAGGTAAGTCATGGGATCGGCGACAGGCAACCCGGGCGGCAGATTCCCACCGGCGAGTTGCAAAGCCAAATACAACTCCGTGGCGCCCAATTCCATGTCGTCGTCCCACACGGTTTCCGGATATCCGTCGAACGGCATAATCGTAAGTAGGCACCCGGAACTGCACGTGCCGCTGCCCACCGACGCGGCCGGGTCGGCGTAAGACGTGTCCGCCAGCGCGTAGATGTCCTCCGCGTTCTTGAGACACCGATTGGCGGCGGCCGGATGCGTGGTGCGTCCCAGTTGGTAACACAGTGCGAACGCCGCGGCCATGCGCCCCGCCAGATTCGGGCTGATGGGCGATCCCGCCGGTCCGGCCACGAAGACGGGACGGTGACAGATGTAATGCGCGGTGCTGGAGCAATCCGGCCAGTCGTCGTCCGACTGCGGCAAGCGCCAGATATCGTAATCGCTCAGAAGATTGGGGAAGTTGGCCCAGTCCTGGCTGTTGCCGACCTGGTAGTAAAGCGTTTGCGTGGTGTCGTCCCACATCTTCGCCAGGAATTCGATGCCAAAGCCCGCCTCCGGCTCGAAGTTCGCCGACTCAGGCGCGCCGGATGCGGCGCCGGCGTACGAAATGGAATTCGGTGGCGCGGGCGGGTTTGCCGGCGCGCGCGTGCCCATCTGACTCGCAAAATCGCGAATCCCGATTTCCTGCAGCGCGACGGTGTAGCTGGTGGTCTCCACGTATTTCATGTAGTCGCCCGCATCCCACCAGCCGCCGGAGGCATCCATCACCGCGCCGGTGGGCGTCAAGGGTGTGCCGGTGGTCGCGATCGAATCGTCGCTATTCAGAGGCGGCGTTTGAAAGACGGCGGCGCGCGCATCGTTGAGGTGCCCAGGCGCGGTGCGCAGCGCGTTGGGGATGTAGTTCGGCCCGTCCCGTTCGGTTTCGTAGAAGAACTTAGTATTGAGCAGCAGTCCGGAGTAGAGCGTGGCGGGATCTTCCACGGGGAAGGCAGGCGAGACGGCTGCCACCGGACTCGCCACCGAGATGGTGTAGCCATCTCCGGCCGGAACGGTGAAATCCAGGGCATACACCGAATAGGTCAACGTGGCGCTGTTGCTCCACGTACCGAGCAAGGCGCCGATGGGCGCCGCATACACCGTCTGGCCCCCTGAGGTTAGAACATGGAACGTCGCGCCAGTCTCCGCGGTGCTGGACATCAGATAGGCGCGAAACGGCGGACTGCCCGCTTCATACCCAACCTGGCTGACGCGCACATACGCCGATTGCGCCGGAGCAACTGGCGCACAGCTTATGCCGAGCGCAATGAGGGAGATCCCGAACCGCATCTTGGGGCAAGTATACCGTGCTTTGCGTCCAGCTAAAACACGTAGTCGGGCGGTTTGATACCTTTCACGCGCAGGTAGACTTCCGCTTGCCCCCGATGATGCGCGGTGTGCGTGAAGTAGGCCCACAACCATTCGAAGCCGGTCAGATGGCGATCGGCCGGGCCCACCACGGAATCCAGCCGCTCGGGCGTCATGGAGGCGGCGGCCTTCACGCAGAAATCGAACGAGTCGCCGAGGAACTGGATGGCCGTCTCCCTGTCCACCTCCACCTTCTCCGTATCCTTGGCCCACGCGGCGATCTTGGGCGGGAGCGCCGGCCGGGCCAGCCCGCTGGCGTTGGCGCAAGCGTAGAGATTGATTCCGCCGATGTGCGCCATCAACTGGCCAAAGCTCATCTCCTGCGGGGCTGGGCGAAAATTGTAGCTGTCGGCCGGCATGGCGCGCGCCACCGCCAGCGTGAAATCGCCGGACGTCTTCCAATGCTTCACCAGCGCGTCTTTGACGGTGGTCTGGGCGAGCGCGGGCAGCGCCAGGGCGACGATCGTGAAATGGACCGTTAACAGTTTTGTCGTCATGATAGGCCTCGGGACTACAATTCATAGCGCAGTCGAGGCCGCCAGGGCAACTTTGGCCCGGCCCACCAGAGCTATCATCGGAGGAGCGCCCCCGCCATGCACGAAATGAGCATAGCCGCTTCCATGCTGGAATCCGTCCACGCCGAATCCGCGCGGCACAACGCACATGTGCTGGCAGTGGGCGTCAAGATCGGCGAGCTTTCCGGAGTGGATTCCGAATCGCTGCGCTTTTGTTTTGAAGCCCTGGTGCAGGATACCGATCTGGCGCCGCTCGCGCTCGAGATCGAGCGTCTGCCCTGGCGCAACCGCTGCCGCCATTGCGCAAAGGATTTCGCCGTCGAGGATTATCGGACCGAGTGCCCGCAGTGCGGCTCCGCGGAGACGGAGCTTTCTAGCGGCCGGGAACTGGAATTCGCCTACATGGAGATCGAAGAAACATGACCCGCGTGCCTCTCGAACGCAAAGTTCTGAACGAAAACGACCGCCTGGCCGCCGAGCTGCGTCAGGGCTTCCTACGGCATGGCACCTGGTGCGTGAACCTGATCAGTTCGCCGGGCTCCGGCAAGACCATGCTGCTGGAGCGCACGTTGGCATCCTTCGAGCCCGGGCGGCGTGTGGCCGTGCTGACCGGCGATATCCAGACGGATAACGACGCACAGCGCCTGGCGCGCTACGGCTTTCCGGTGCGCCAGATCACCACCGGAGGCGCCTGCCATCTGGACGCCCGCATGGTTACCAACGCCCTGGCCGAGTGGCAGCCGGATTCGATCGACCTGCTGCTCATCGAGAACGTCGGCAACCTGGTGTGCCCGTCCAGCTACGACCTGGGCGAAGAAGCGCGCGTGGTGCTGCTGAGCGTCACCGAAGGCGAGGACAAGCCTTTGAAATATCCGGCCACATTCCACCGCGCCGACCTGGTGGTGCTGAACAAGGTGGACTTGTTGCCCTACGTGCCGTTCCGCATGGATCTGGCGCGCGAGTACATCCACCGCGTGCAGCCCGATGCGGAGATCGTGGAAGTCTCCTGCACCACCGGCGTGGGGCTGGATGCGTGGCTGCAGTGGATTGACGGCAGAAGCAGGAGGAAGACCGAAGACAGAAGACAGAAGTCAGAAGTCAGAAGTCAGAAGTCAGAATCCGGGAGTTAGAAGACAGGAGCGAGTTCCGGCCTTCTGTCTCCTGACTTCTGACTTCTGTCTTCTTGCTCTTCGCCTTGATCGCCGCGGCCATCGTGTCGCGCACACGGCCGAGCGGCAAGCGGGCCGTGTCCAGATCCGGCGCGGCGCTTTGGCGGTCCGCGTACAGACATCCCACCGGCTTTTCGTCTACCACGATTGGAAAAAGGGCAAAGGCGGCCGGCGCCATGGCGGCTACCAGCGCGCTGCCTTCGTACCGGCCATCCCGCGCACAATCGATCAGCACATCGCTCTTGTACTGTAGCGCGGCGCGAATCGGCCCATCCAGGCGGTCTACCGGAAAATCAAACCCGCGCAGAACGTCTTCGACCACTCCTCCGCTCGCCAGCCGGCCGCGGATGGATGTGTGCTCATCGTTCAGCAGGCCGAACACCGCGCGATCGAAGCCCGCGCCGCGCACCGCATCCAGCAGCGCGCTGATGACCGCGGTCAATTCGAAATCGCCGTCGCGCGCCACGCGGTTCGCGTTCTCGGCTGCTTCATCGAGCGACCGCCATCCGGCTGCGTCGAACACCGGAGCCGACGCCAACAGGTCGCGGGCCCGCTCGGCCTGCCGGTCGAGCCGCAAGCTGTTGCTGGGGATGCCCAGCGCCGCGAACGTATCCCTGGTTTCCCTCAGCGCGGAGTCCGTCAGCAGGCGAAGATCGCCCTCCGGGAGCACCACACGCCGCCCGCGCGGATCGATGACCCACCGCAGATGCATCCGCTCGACCGCGGCGCCGTCCCGGTAGACGGCGTGCGTCAGATCGCGCGCATAGTCGGTAATGGAAGCCAGACAACGGTCCATGGGCGGCCCCGCCGGCCCGCCCGGTCCGCGCAGGCACACGTCGATATTGGGCGGCATGTCCCAACGGGCGGCGACGCGCAAACCAACCTCGTCCCATGAAAAACCCAGCACCCGCACGCTCGCGCGGCTCTCGTCGATGTTCTCCTTGTGCATGATCAGGATGATTTTCGAATACTCCTCCGGACAATGGCACGCGATCATCACTTCGCCCAGATTGCGGAACAAGCCGCCGAGATGCGCCTCCTCCGGGCGCGGATAGCCGACCGACGCCGCAATATCCCGGCTATGCACGGCCGTCAGCAACGACAGCATCATCAATTCACGCAAGCCGGGCGAGCGGTTCGCATAATGCTCGATATACCGGATCGTGCCGATCAGATTGCGCAGCGTATCCCAGCCTATCAGTACGATGCCGTGCGGCACGCTCATGATGGGCCGGCCCGAGTGGTTATAGAGCGCGGAATTGGCCGCCCTCAGGATTTGCGAAGTGAGGCCCAGATCCTTGAGTGCCACGCGCGCCAGGGTGCCGGAGCTGCCTCCGTCCAGATCCAGCGTCCGTGCGATCAGTTCATTGGCGTGCTGGCCAAACGGCGGAGCGCCTTCCTCGCGGGAGATGCGCTGGACGACTGCGTCCAGCTTTTGTTGCCGGGTTTCCAAAATCCGAACCTGTCCCGTACTTTCTATCGGCAGCTCGTCCGTTTCTCGCTAGGCCGTCTGAATCCTGGTATTCTGGCGGGTTCATGCTCACCGAGTACCCTTTGCTGAACGCCGTCGTCTTTGCCTCGCTGGGGATCGCGGTGTTCGCCGCCGCCGCCGCGATTCTGCTGAAAGCGACGCCGCTGAAATTGTGGCGGGAACTGGTCGAAGAGCGCAACGTGGCCGTGGCCATCTTCGCCGGCGCAGCCGTAATCGGCATCTGCCTGATCGTCGCCGCCGCCATGCACTGAAGCTCTCCATGGTAACTTCAATCTATGGCGTTCGAGTCCGATAAAGTCATGTTCGAGATCTACCGGGAGACCCAGTATTCCGGCAAGTACCGCGTGGTCTACTTTACCGAACTGCAGGATCACAACAAGGAGTCCGAGATCAACCACGCGCTCAATGGCGAGCACTACTACGACGGTTTCATCAAGAACTACCGCAAGGAAGAGGCCAAGCAGATCATCGAGGAGTGCCTGGTGCGTCTGAACGGCGGCGAAAAAGTGGAGCCGCCGGAGATCGAACGCGCCCTGGGCGATCATATCGCCTGAGGATCCGGTGCAAATCACCCGCTACGCCAGCCTCTCGGAGCCGCAGTTTCTGGGGTGCGTGAGCGCCTTCGCCGACACGCTCACCGGCGAGCTGAATTCCGCCGCGATGTACCTGCGCAAGCTGGAGGGCCAGGGCAAAGGCGCCGCCTTCGCCTACGAAATGGCGCTCGACCGCCACCGCTACGGCGCACTGACGGTGCTGGACCGCTGGGGCGCGTTGGTCGCCGCTTTCGGCCCGCACCTGGCGGTCGGCCCTTATCCAGCCATCGTGCAGGAAGCGCCGGCGCGCGTGCAAGCCGCCGAAGGCATCCTGGAAAGCGCCAACCGATTGATCGACGCGGCCGATGGGTATTCGAGCGATGTTGTGGAGGCCTGCGTTCTAGCGTTCCAATCGCTGGCCACCACCTTCGCCGAAGAGCGCCGGGCCGCCGACCAATCCGCGCAACTGGGTCCCATGCTACCGGACGAATTCAAGCAGGCGCGCGGCATCTTCCTGCAGGATCTGGCGGCGCGCTAACCGCCGAGCGGCGGGGCGGCCTCAGAGGCCGCTGCAGGCTGGGAGCCTGCCCCACGCACGACAGCCGTATAATCAAAAAATAATGATCATGGTGTACGCCAGCCTGGCGTTGCTGGCCGCGATCGCAGTCCTGTTCTCGATCTTAGCGGTCAAAGTCGCGCAGGCCAAGCGCGCATCCACGAAACCGAACTGCTATTACTGTGGCAGCCAGGCGATGCACGTCTCCTCTCCCAATGGCGTGGCAGATTGGCTGCTTACCCACTGGAATTGCATACCGCACCGTTGCGAGGTCTGCTTTCACCGCCAGCACCGGCTGGCTGGCCGGCCCGGGAATGAGGACTTATGAAGCCGATGGCAGCCGTGGTGGCCTGTCTGGCGGCCTGCCAGCCCTTGCTGGCGCAGACCGGCCCGCCGCCCCAGCGCGACTACCCGGTCAGGCCGGTCCCCTTCACCGCGGTGCACGTCCACGACGGATTCTGGGCGCCGCGCATCGAAACCAACCGCACGGTCACCATTCCTTTCGCTTTCCGCAAGGACGAAACCACCGGCCGGGTGGATAACTTCATCCGCGCGGCCAAGGCGCTGCGCGGCGAGCCGTTCGACAACCACAAGTATCCGCCTTACCCCTTCGACGACACCGACGTCTACAAGGTGATCGAGGGCGCATCCTACACGCTGAGCGTGCACCCCGACCCGCAACTGGAAGCCTACGTCGATGGGCTGATCGGGAAGATCGCGGCGGCGCAGGAGCCGGACGGATACCTGTACACCGCCCGAACCATCGATCCGGCCCACCCGCATCCTTGGTCCGGCAACCAGCGCTGGATTCTGGAGGGTGTGAATAGCCACGAACTGTACGACCTGGGTCATTTGTACGAAGCCGCCGTGGCGCATTATCAAGCCACCGGGAAGCGCACGCTGCTGGATATCGCGCTGCGGACCGCCAACCTGCTCGACCGGACTTTCGGTCCGGACAAGCGCGCCATCTGGCCCGGCCACCAGATCGTGGAAATGGGACTTGCCAAGCTCTACCGCGCCACCGGCGACGAGCGCTATCTGCGCCTGGCGAAGTTCATGCTGGATTCGCGCGGTCCGGATTCGAGCGAGCAAGGCGCCGGGAACCCTTACGTGGAAGCGCAACAGAAAGTCGTGGACCAGACCGAGGCCGTCACCGGCGGACACGCCGTGCGCGCCATGTACATGTACTCCGGAATGGCGGACGTAGCCGCGCTGACCGGCGATGCGGCGTACGTGCGCGCGCTCGACAGCATCTGGGAGAACGTGGCGGCGAAGAAGCTGCACATCACCGGCGGCGTGGGCGCGCGGGCCGATGGCGAAGCGTTTGGCGGCGACTACGAGCTGCCCAACATGAGCGCCTATAACGAAACCTGCGCGGCGGTGGGCAACGATTACTGGAACCATCGCATGTTCCTGCTGCACGCCGACGCGAAGTATATCGACGTGATGGAGCGCACGCTCTACAACGGCTTGATTTCGGGCGTATCGCTGGACGGCACGACTTTCTTCTATCAAAACCCGCTGGAGGCGACCGGCTTCGCGGGCAAGGACCAGCGCAGC
>Ga0187847_10004079_pt1 | contig 10846 bp, 8 predicted proteins | sample June2016WEW_4_10_FD_132458 | JGI IMG/M metagenome (GOLD analysis project Ga0187847, IMG submission 132458) | Peatland microbial communities from SPRUCE experiment site at the Marcell Experimental Forest, Minnesota, USA - June2016WEW_4_10 | ecosystem: Environmental > Terrestrial > Soil > Wetlands...
CAGCCATTCTCTATCCGCTTACCCGCGCCCTCTTCGCCTCGCGTGCCCGATTCCCGCTCGCCATCGATCTCGGCCTCTCGCTCCGCATGGCCGAGCGCCTCGCCGTCGCTGGCCAGCGCTTCACCACAGCCAACCAGGGCACTGCGCTGCTTTGGCCTGCCAACGAGGCAGCCGTCGCCGGATTCGTGGTCAACGAGTTTTCCGTTGGCCCGCGCGAAATCCCCCAGCCCGCCGAATCCGACATCAATGCCATTCTGGCCTCAGTCACTGGCTCCCTCTTCTCTGATATCGACGCCAAGGCTGCGTTCTGGCAGCGTCCCCGCCAAGTGCCACCTGCGCGCTATCCGGTGCACCAGGCGCCCACCGCGGATGCTGCCCCGGATATAGGCTCGATGCTCGACGCTTTCCATCTCGCTTACGCCAATCTCCAGGAAATCTGGTCGCTCGTCCTGCCGCCCAACTCCCTTCTCGGACTCAAGCGGCTTTCCGCCACCAACGCTGCAACGTTTCGAATGCCAGACGGCCTGTGGGTCCGCATCGTCTTCGACTTTCTCCTCGCCTACCGGCTTCGCACCATCAACCGCGGACATCTGCTCGGCGCACTCATTCCGCTTTATCTAGCCTGGGTCGCCAGCCACTTCAACATCACGGCCTCGGGAACAGCCCCTGAACGCCATATCGAAGCTGTCGCCGCCACTTTCGAGGCCGATAAGCCCTATCTCGTCTCGCGTTGGCGATGGCCTGACAGGTTCAACCCATGAGCCATCGAATCCGCTCGCGGCCCGGTTGCCAATGCCCCGGCTTCAGCCATCCGAGTCGAGTTATGCCGGAGCAGAGCCTCTCCGCACCCATTGGCCCCTTGTTCGGCACGCAGCAAAAGAAAGCATTCAAGGAGTGAGTCCCATGCAAAACGTCCTTGCCATCATGCTCCAGACCATTCCAGACCAAGCCACGCAGACGGTGTTTGTCGACAACGCGTCGATTTGGCACCATATGTCCGATGCGCTCCATCAGTCCTTCTATCGCGTTCTCACGCTGCTCATTGCCATCCTGCCGGGAATCCTTGCATTCTTTGTCGCCCTCACTGTATTTGCGTTCATCGGCATGGCAGTCTCCGCGCTGTTGCGACGCGCGCTCACCATCGCAAAGTTTGACAACTACCTCACCCATGCCCGTGGCAGCGTTGAGTGGACACCCGCCACTTCACCCACGGCAATCATCGCCCGTGGCTCGTTCTGGGCTTTCGTCCTGCTGGGGCTTATCATCGGCGTCTCTGCCTTCGATGCCTCGTATGCGACGGCCGTTACTCTGCCCATCTCACTTCTGCCCTATCTCACCCACGCGGTCGGCGCCATTTTCCTGCTCATCGCGGGCACACTGGTCGCGCGCTTCCTGGCGCGGTCGGTCCTCATTGGAGCCGTCAATGCGCAACTCCAATACGCCCGTTTCCTCTCGCTCGGCGTCAAGTGGCTCGTACTTGTTCTCACTGCCGCCATGATCCTCGACCACCTCCAGGTCGGCGGCGTCGTGGTTGAGTTGGCATTTGGGATCCTCTTTGGTGGCATAGTTCTCACTCTTTCGCTTGCCGTTGGACTGGGCTCCCGCGACCTCGTCAGCCGCTCGCTCGAGAGCCACGTCGAGCGCACCGGAGAACATGGCGCCGTCCCGCCCAACTCCCCCCCCACCATCCCCGTGGATTCGATACGCCACTTCTGACAACGGTCGTTTGAAACGCTCGCACCGGCTTTCTTACGGCAATCCCGCTTGGGACGCGCAGCATTTGGCCTCCGGTCGCCTGCTACCGAAACGCTGCGGGAGTGGACTCAGTTGAGCAATTTGGTTAGCATCCAAGTAGAGCGCTACCACAAGGCGACAGGCAAGACCGAACACGCAACTCGTTTCTACATCTCCAGTCTTGAGCCTAATGCCAAGCGGCTCAATGCTGCCCGTCAGCACTGGAGCATCGAAAATAAACTGCACTGGGAGTTGGACGTAGCCTTTGGCGACGGCCTGAGCCGCAAACGTGACGGACATGCCGCCCAGAACTTCTCCCTGCTCAACCGCATCGCCCTCTATTTACTAAAGCAGGACTACACCTTCAAACTCGCTATCCATGGCAAACCCTTACAAGCCGCTTGGGATCACCCCTACCTCCTCCACATCCTCGGAGTCGACACTCGATGGAGAACTAAGATGCGTTTGCCCTGACGGACCCCTGGACCCTGTAGGACTCACTTCGTCTGCCATCCAATCCGCGCAACATCAAGAGCCACCGTCGCAACTGTTGTGCACTCAAAGAGGAGAACCTAGTATCGGAATTTAGTTGAGACCCTTCATAGAGTTCCTCTCTCAGGAAGAGCTCTCTTCTGAGCAAGACGCGTGCGGCACCACAACTAAAAAAAGACCTTCGCTGCGAACTGAACAAGGCGCGGATTGGTTCCGGGATCAGTTCCGGTTACGACACCAAAATTCGCGTTATTACTCGTGCAGCATGTGGTATCCGGGGACGCAAACTGAACGCGATTGAACAGATTGAAGAATTCCACGCGGATCTCGATGCCCGCGCGGTCTTGTTCGCCAAACAACACCCTCTTGGAAGCCGCGAGATCGAAGTTATCTACGCCGTCAGATCGCAGCGTCGGGTCGACTCGCGGCTCCGTTCCGAACGTAAAATCTGCAGGCGCGGCAAAGCAAGTGGTATTGAACCAGCCGCGCAGGCGATTGCTACCACTGGACGAATCCGATTTGGGGCAGGAAGGGAGCAGGTTGGGGCGCGAACCGGCTCCGAACAGCGTTACATCATTCACTTGTCCACTGGTGAATACGAGAGGAAACCCCCTTTGAAAGGTGGTGACGCCATCAATGCCCCAATCGCCAATGATTCTGTTCAATATGCCGTTGGCGTGTCTGAAGTAGTGCCTGTTCTGCCCAAACGGAAGATCGAGCACATAACTGATCACCAGGCGCTGGGGCACATCCTGCGAGGACAATGACCGTTCTCCGCGGAGACTGTTATTGTCCTGGATGTTTCCGACGCCATTTTCAAGCCAGGCCGTTAGGGTGTCAGTGTTACTGATGAGTTTGGATGTTGTATAGGATGCAAGAAGAGTTCCTCCTGCACTGAATCGCCTTTGAGCGGTAAGTTGGAATGAGTGGTAGATGCTTGCGAACGATCCCTGGCCCGAAAGTTCCACACTCGTATATTGGGGATACGGCCTGAGTAGCTGCCCTGCCGTCGTTGTTGGAGTCGCAAGGGCAAGTGCCTGCCCATTGACAAAGAACGGATTTGGGACCGAGCGAAGCAGTGTGACAGTCGATCTTCCTCCGGCAGCGAATTGCGCTGCGGCCTGAGCCAGCAGATTGTCTGAAACCTGGTTGATCTGCTGTGAATACTGGGCAAGATGAGTCCCTTTCGATCCCGCATACGCTACGACGAAAGAGAATCTTGCAGGCAATTGCTGCTCAACGCTGAGGTTCCATTGCTGAACATAGCCGTTGGGATGGTTGCCGCGATCAACCTCAGTGATGGACTGTACCACCTGAGTAAGAAACTGCTGCGTTCCTTCCGTTCCAAGGGACCTGCCAGGGGGGGGTGAAATGCCGTTGAGGAATGGGAGCGAGATCGAGTTATAGGGATGAATACCGTCGACCGTTCCTGTGTAAGTGGTACTTGCCGCATTCACCATGTCGTTATTGGGATTCAATGCGTACGCCACATAGTCTGGAATCCAGAAGATTCCATAGCCGGTTCGCATCACCGTTGTGTGCGACAGCCTGTAAGCAGCACCGAATCGCGGCGCAACGTTGTTTTTAGCCAACGGGAGGTTGTTCCGCCCCGATGGCGATACCAGAAACACGTCGCCCATCAGCTTGGTCGACCCTGTAGAGACGAACTGGTTTATGTAACTGGGTGCATTTGGATCGAAGTAAGAAAGGCGATTGAAACGTTCGGACCATGGGCCCGGAAGTTCATAGCGGAAGCCTAGGTTCACGGAGAGTGCATTGGTGACCCGCCAGGTGTCATTGAAGTGAAAAGCGCGATACACCTGTTTGCCCGCGGTGAAGGCCGGAACCACGGCCTGTGCAGAAAAATGATTGTTCACATTGCTGAAATTGTCTGCGTAACCAAGCAGAAAATCAGCCATCGATACGCCTGTAAAGCACGGCTCACCCACTCCGCAAAAATCGAATGCACCGCTAGCGACATTTGTTTGTGCTGCATCGTCATAGCTCGCTTCCAATTGAAAGCCAACGCGATACAGATGGTGACCACGCACCAGCGTCAAGCTGGGAGAAAGGTTGTATTGAGTATCTCGATCCTGAATAAAGCTCTGCCCCTGAGAGCACATGATGTTATCGGCAAAGCTGGTTACGCATGGCGTTGGAGGCGTTCGCATCTCGGCTGGAATCGCGTCATTGTACCCCGAGGGCCATCCGATCGAAGTTAGATCGAAGTTCGCATTCTTCGGAGTGCGCAGGTAAGAGAAATAACTAACACCGGCGTTCATATCCAGGATGGTCATGGAACTGATGTTGTAGTTGTATCCCGTCGCCAAAGCGTCAGTTGCGTAGTGTTCCAGGCACCGATCTTCGCACAGTCCGTTTTGCAGTGGATCGATGGGTAGATCGAGGACGTTCCAATGGCTGAAACGGACAAACAGTTTCTGTCTCCCAGTCAGTTCTTTATCCACTCGGCCAACCAGCTGGTTTTGATTTCCGCCCGTATTCGCCACGGTATTGAAGTTGTTGAAGGTCCCTGAAGGAGCAATCGTGCCAGGAGCGTTGGGCAGTGGCCAAAGGAACAGGAGCGCCTTCGATGTGGGGTTGATGCGGTTGGCGGGAATGCGTTTGCCTTCGAAAGGCATCGGCGGGGAGGCGCTCGCGGGACACGCTCCCTGGGCATTCAGCACACCGCCCGCACAAGGATCGAGGATCGCGATGCTTAGCGCGGAAAAATCCCCAGCCCGTTCCGCCGCGGTGGGGACAGTCGCAGTGAAAGGGCCTCCGGTGCGTAAGCGGAATCCTTCCCAATTCGTAAACCAGAAGGTCCGATCGTTCTGACAGCAATGACGAAACTTCAGCGGACCGCCTGCTTCCGCTCCGAACTGGTTTTGAACCCAGGGCGGACGCGATTTGCCTGCCTGGTTGAGAAAGAAATCATTGGCGTTGAAGATACGATTGCGGAGGTATTCATAGACCTCTCCACGGATGAACTGGGTACCACCCTTAGTGCTCAGGTTTGTAACTCCGCCCGAGAATCGACCCCACTCTGCGGGTAGGTTGCCGGTATGAACCTTGAACTCCTGGATAGAGTCCTGGATGGGAATCAGGATCGGAAGGTTGATGTAACTGATGTTCAAAGGTTGTCCGTCGAGATACTCCACGCTCTGGTTTCCGAACGCCCCGCTCACCTGATAGTTTCCCCATCCAAAGGGATTGACACCCACCGGCGTTCCCATCGCGCTACCTTGCGGAATCACCGATGGAACGAGGGCGATGAGATTGAAGACGTTGCGCCCGTTCAGTGGGAGCTCGTTCGCCTCCCGACGTTCAACGACAGTTCCCAGGCTCGAGGACTCCGTATCGAGACGAGGTGCGCTGCCTTCCACTGTCACGCTTTCCGATACCGAACCCAGCTCCATTTCGAAGTTCACTTCCAGCGCATCCTGAACATGAAGAATGATTCCAGATTCGATGACCGAGATGAAACCAAGCTTCTCGACTTCGATGCGGTACCGTCCCGGCGGCAGGTCGGAGACATAGTAGATGCCAGCCTCATTGGTCAGCCCCTGGTAGCTGATGCCGGTGCTCGTGTTGGTGGCTTGCACGGTGGCATCACTGATGACCGCGCGTTGCGGATCAGTGATTCGTCCAGTAAGAGACGCTGTGGTAGATTGCCCGCGGAGAAAGGCGGGAGACAATACAGCGACCAGGAGAACGGGAATCACACGCCAAGTCAGACTTCCCGCCCACGATGAGGCGCTGATTTCCAAGATTCCTCCGAAGGCTGTTAAAACCGCCCGGTCTCAGGCAGTCCCCCCCCACTATTAGAATGCCAGGGCAGTCAATATGGCTCAACGTGCACCAATATATACGGCGGCATTGGGAAAAGTGTACCAGTGTATCTGAAGTTTTTTTCGAACCGGCTAGAATGCGCAATTGTCTGGAAAATCCTTTATTCGCTGGCGTATAGTTCGTGCTCGTGAGGTTTCCCCCCTTGGCCAGTGATGCAGACACGGTCAGACGAATTGCTCTGCCCGGAAAATTCGAACTACTTCCAGCGCGACGACCGGAAGAGTTGCGCCTGCCGGCTCAGCCTCACCTCGCATCAGAGACTGTTGCAGAGAATGTTGCGGCAGACGAGATGGGCGATGAGATGCTCATGTCTCTGTTGTGCTCTGAGGATTCGGGAGCTTTGGATTTGTTATTCCGGCGATACTCCAAGCTGGTGTACAGCATTGCTCTCAGGATTCTGCATGACGCTGGAGAGGCGGAGGAAGTGGTTCAAGATTGTTTCCTTTATGTCTATAGGAAGGCATTATCGTTTGAGCCGACCAAAGGAAGTGCAAAGATTTGGATTATCCAAGTTGCGTATAGTCGAGCGCGGGACCGCAAGGCGCACCTCTCGCGCCGGGGATTTTATCTCCGCACTGACATTGAATCGGACGGGCTAGGCAGTACACTGGTGGGAAATGCCGACGTAGAGCGGGAGATTGGGGCCAAAGTAGATTTCGATCGTTTGCAGTGTGCTTTTGAAGACCTGACGAGGATGCAGAGTGAGACGTTGCAATTGTTTTATTTTGACGGCCTCGAACTGAGAGAGATCAGCGAGCGCCTTCATGAACCCCTCGGGAACGTGCGTCATTATTTCTATCGGGGGCTCGAACGGCTGCGCAGCAGCGCGGTGGTTGAAAGGCTACGGAATCATCGCAATGGAACGAACTGAAGGATTCGAAGAACACGAACGAATCAAAGAGCTATGCGCTCTGCGATGCGCCAATTCACTCAGCTTCAGCGAGAGGCTGGAGTTGGAAGAACACCTGGAGATTTGCAGCTCATGCCGCGAAATCGAGAAACAGTATTCGATAATCGGAGCGGAGGGTATGGCGTTTTTGGCGCAGGGCCAGCCGCTCGAGAAAGAATCCAGGACATGGGACGATAGCGCCGTGCGGGAGCAGTTGCTGTCTTCAATCCGCGGTCAGCGGCTGCCCAAGATCTTGTCGATCCTAGACCGCCAGCCGAGCCGCAAATGGACACTTGGGCGCCTGATCGTAAGGAGAGAACTGGTAGCAGCCGGTTTGGCAGCGGTCCTGATGGTTGTGGCAGTGGGGGCGTATCGCGTCGGCGAACGGACGCACATTGTTGCCCCTGCTTTACAGGCTGGCACGCTTTCCGTTCGGCAGACGGAAGTGGCCGAGAGGCAGGGCTCTTCTGAGAGGTTGCTTGTTGCCGAGGCAGCCGAAATATCAAAGCTGGAACTGCAGATCTCTGAGCGGAGCCAGGAACTCGCACGACTGAAAGTGCAGGCCGGCCTTGCGGATGCGCGAGTGCGCGATCTTGAAAACTTGAAGGGGGAAGCAGAAGATAAGCTGCGCCCGCTCAAAGAGGAACGTGATCGGCTTGCAGGCCAACTAGAATCGAGTGAAAGCGCATTCCAGAAACTTCAGACAGACTTCATCTCACTCAAGGCTGACTACAACCGATCGCTCTTGCATGTGGCATCTCTGGAGTCCGACGTTACATCGCTGACGGCGCTCAATCGAGAGCAGGAGCGCCGGATGAAAGACGACGAACAGTATCTGGTCTCCGATCGCGACATTCGCGAACTAATGGGCGCGCGCAAACTCTATATCGCAGATGTCTTCGACGTAGATAGCGCCAGCCGCACGCGCAAGCCATTCGGCCGTGTGTTTTATACGCAGAACAAATCCCTGGTGTTTTATGCCTTCGATCTGGACCATCAGCCTGGAGCAAAGAATACCAGCGATTTTCAGGTGTGGGGGCAGAGGGATTCCGAGTCGAACGGAGCGTCGCGCCCGATGAACCTTGGCATTCTCTATATGGACAGCGAGTCGAATCGACGATGGGTGCTTCGCACAGACGATCCGCAGCAACTCGCCGAGATCGACGCGGTGTTTGTGACCGTCGAACCGCATGGCGGCAGCCAGAAGCCCACAGGGAAGCCGCTGCTCTACGCACTGCTGAGGAAAGAAGCAAACCATCCGTAGTACGTGGCTCACTGCCATCCGCGATTGGGAACAATGCCGCGGCCCTCTTTGACGGTGTAAAGCCGATCAGCCTTGAGCGCAGGAAAGGACTCCCGCTGACCACCCGGCCAGCGTACGGTGACATCGGCCAGCAGCGCGTTGCCCAATCCAAAATGGAGACGGAAGTCATTGCAGGAGAGAAAGCTGGATTGGCTAAGTTGCTCTTTCGTCTGCCTCACGCCACCGGCCGTCACTTCAATGCGTGCGCCGATCGCGCTGCGGTTAGAGGTGCTGCCTTCTGGGCGAATCTTGATCCAGTGATTCTTCGCCACGACGTCGTTGCGGAAGAGCGATGGCGGCTCTCCCAGATTTATGACGAGCATATCGATATCGCCATCGTTATCGAAGTCGCCGTATGCTATTCCCCTGCTTGAATGCGGCTCCAGAATTGCCGTTCCCGCCTCGTCGAATAATTCTTCGAAATGACCATGCCCCAAATTTCGGAACAGCAGCATCGGGCTCTTATAGGGCGAGTCTGGAAAGCGGCGTTCGAAATCTGGATAGATGTGGCCGGTAGCGACGGTGATGTCCGGCAAGCCATCGTTATCGAAGTCTTCAAGGCCCGTGCCCCAGCAGACAAAGCGGTTGTCGACCCCAAGTCCACTGGCACGCGTTTCATCCTCGAAGACGCCTTTGCCCAGGTTGCGATAAAGCACGGGCAGATCGCCGGCAAAATTGGTTTTGAAAATGTCCAGATGACCATCGCAGTCGTAGTCGCCGACGGCGACGCCCATGCCTGCCTGTTCCTGGCCGTCGTCGCTATAGGCAACTCCGCGCACTCCGCCTTCTTCGCGAAAGGTCCCATCGTGATTGTTCATGAAGAGCAGGCTGGGACTGGAGTCGCAGGCGACATAGATGTCGGGCCACCCATCATCGTCGAAATCGGCGGCAACCGCGGTCAGGCCATAGTTGCTGCGCGCGTCCGCAATTCCCGCGGCCTTGCTCACGTCGGTAAATGTTCCATTGCCGTTATTTCGGTAGAGGCTCTGCGTTCCGAATGGAAGTCCGCGCGGTCCGCAATTGACGGGCACGCCCTGAAAGAAGCAAAAAGGCCGTTCTCCGGGCCGCGGTGTGATGGCCGGATCGAAGCCGGTGTAGTTCGATACGAATAGGTCTAGACGGCCATCCCGATCATAGTCCAGGAATGTGCAACCGGTTCCCCAGCGAGTTGCCGTGCCGAGCAAGCCGGCTTCGCGAGTAACGTCTGTGAATGTTCCATTGCCGTTGTTGCGGTAGAGAACATTCTGCCCCCAATAAGTGAGAAACAAATCGTCAAAACCATCGTTGTTGTAATCACCAACGCAAACACCACATGCCCACCCGGATTTAGTCAGGCCTGCTTCCACTGTCACATCGTGAAAGGTGCCGTCGCGATTATTGCGATAGAGCCGATTGGTGATGCCAGGGTCGGGGCCGGTGAGCATGCTTCCCCCCAGCACCAGAATGTCGATCCATCCATCGTTGTCGTAGTCCAAAAATGCACACCCGCACCCAATGGACTCCAGGATGTAATCCTTGGGACGGGGAGAACCATAGAGGGTTGGATGGTCGATTTTCGCCTGCGCGGCCACCTCAATGAAGCGAGCGCCGTATGGTAAGCCCGACCTTTTGCCGTGTGGCTGAACGGCGGCCTTGTGCTCAACTACGCCTTGTTGGAGCGCTGCAGCAGCGGCGGAATGGAGGAGGTTGAGCAGAAACACGCGCCGCGAATATGTCATTCAAATCCCCGAACAGAGGCAGATGATACTCTTGCGAGTTGTCGAACGAAGGGTATCATACGTGGCGGATTGTGGACTGGCATACCGATCGGGCGCATGGCCATGGCAAAGGCATCTTGGTCGCTATATGCATTGTGCAGCAGTGCAGCTGAGATGGGGATATGGAAATTGCCTGAAGTATTTTGCGGAGCTGCGGGACCGCGGGTAGAGCGAACGCGGTGTCATTTGTTGCAGCAGACCCGGTAGAGTTTCGGAGGACAGTTTTCTGGGCTGGGTGAGAGCGACCGCGCGGTTGACGGCGGGCGAAGTAGTGGCCATCGACGGCAAGTCGTTGCGTGGCACAGCAAGGGCAGAGGGTAAGCCGATCGTACATATGGTTTCGGCCTGAGCCAGTGCTAACGACCTTGTACTAGCGCAGTGCAAGACTGATGCCAAGTCCAACGAGATTTCGGCGATTCCACAACTGCTGGCAGCCCTGGAACTGAGTGCAACGGTGGTGACTATCGATGCCATCGGCTGCTAAAAGGCCATCGCGCAGCAGATCGTCACTCAGAAGGCCGACTACATCCTGGCAGTAAGGGAAAATCAGCCTTCGCGACTTGCCGACATCAAAGACTCGTTCCAGATGCTGGAGGCCGACAGCATCAATGAGCAGATCGATTGCGGGCGTGGGCGTGTGGAGCGCCGTCACTGCTCGGTGCCGCCATGTCTCGGAGTGGACTCAGTTGAGCAATCTGGTTAGCATCCAGGTAGAGCGCTACCACAAGGCGACAGGCAAGACCGAACACGCAACTCGTTTCTACATCTCCAGTCTTGAGCCTAATGCCAAGCGGCTCAATGCTGCCCGTCAGCACTGGAGCA
>Ga0187847_10004082_pt1 | contig 10844 bp, 6 predicted proteins | sample June2016WEW_4_10_FD_132458 | JGI IMG/M metagenome (GOLD analysis project Ga0187847, IMG submission 132458) | Peatland microbial communities from SPRUCE experiment site at the Marcell Experimental Forest, Minnesota, USA - June2016WEW_4_10 | ecosystem: Environmental > Terrestrial > Soil > Wetlands...
CAGTGGCAGCTCGACAAACTGGATATGCAGTCGCGCCCTTCCTACAAAAAGACCAGTCCCGGCGACCGTCAGCCCATCGACGAAGAGGCGATGAAGCTGGTCCATAAGAAGTTTCCGGGGACCAAATGGGCCGATATGGCTTCCTTCGAGATGATTGAAAACAAGCTCTGCGCCGATTGGGCGGGCGCCTCGAAGTGTCCTGAAAAAGAAGCCGATATCTATGAGAAGTATGCCAACGAGCATCCCAATTCTCCCAACGCCGCCGAGGCCTACTACAACGCGGCCTACCGGTGGGCCTCCATCGCAACCATCTACAGCAGCGAGGGCCAGGCGAAGAAGATTCCAGAGGCCCAGAAGCGGGCGCTTGCGGCGGCTCAGAAGGTGATAGACAAAAACACCAGCCCGGAGTGGAACGCCAAAGCCGAACGCATCCTCTACATGGTGCAGAAGGAAATTCCCGTCTATGGATCGTCGGTCGAATGACCCGGCGCAACGCCGCGCATTCACCATTCACTTCCGAGCTGATAAACTCAACATATCCTCATGCATGATTACATTCTTGCTCTCGTCCTCGGAATCGTCGAAGGACTGACTGAGTTCCTTCCTGTCAGTTCCACCGCGCATTTGCGCATCTGCCAGTCGTTGCTCGGCATCGCTCTCGACGACGGCTACTGGAAGATGTTTGCCATCGTCATTCAGTTGGGCGCGATTCTCACGCTGCCCATCTATTTCCGCGCCCGCATCTCACAGTTTCTGGCAACGTTTCCCCATGGTGAACGCGGCGACCGCACCGCGGTTAACCATCCTCTCTCCCTCGTGGCGATTGCGTTCGTCTGCACCGCCGCTCCCGCGTTTCTGCTGACAAAGGTCATCGGCAAGCATCTGGAGAGCCTCGTAATCATGGGCGCAGCACTCGTGATCGGCGGCGTGATCATGTGGGTGATTGATGCGCTCTACAATCGCGGCATGCTCGCCACTGACACCACTCACGTAGAGGAGATGTCACTCGGCCAGGCCGTCTGGATTGGCCTCTGCCAGACCCTTTCGGCGCTCTTCCCCGGAACCTCGCGTTCCATGTCAACCATTGCCGCAGGGCAGTTGGTGGGCATGTCGCGCTCGGCGGCCCTCGAGTTCTCCTTCTTCCTTTCGATTCCAACCATGGTCGTCGCCACCTGCTACGACCTGTTCCGGAGCCTGCGTCCCCATCACGGCGAACCCGCCGCCATCGGCCACCTGGTGCTCTCCTCGCAAAACTGGATCACCCTGGCCATTGGTTTCGTCGTCAGCTTCATCGTCGCCTACGGCGTCGTTGCCTGGTTCATGAACTGGGTGCGTACCCGCGGCTTTGCTCCCTTTGCCGCCTATCGCATCGTGGTCGGTGCAGCCGTCCTCTGGTGGGCCCTGAAGTAACAGGGCGAATCTTTCTCATAAACCTGCCGTACCCGATTACGCTGCGTTTTCCAGCCCGATTGCGTCATAATAATCTGGCTCTGGCGTTGATCGGACGGTAATGGCGCGAATATCGCGTTCGACGAGTTGTGTCCGATCACGGTTCTGCACGCCACTATGACGGTTGTCTCCCGATTGTTTGTTCCCACGCAAAGCAAGAGGCTCAATGAGCTGATCGGCATCCTGCTGTTTGCGACAGCAGTGCTGATGGTGTTGGCCCTGGTTTCCTATTCTCCCCTCGACCGCTCGCTCAATACGGCGGCCAATCCCCCCGTCGGCCGTCCCGCTCACAACTGGATCGGCCTCGTCGGCGCCTATTCGGCGGACCTCATGCTTCAGGCAACGGGCGTAATGGCCTTTCTGCTGCCCGTGATGCTGGTCTTTCTCGCCGTGCGTTGGATGCGTTCGCGCAAGGTCGAAAATCCAGTAGTAAAAGCCATCGGAGCGGTTGCCCTCGTGGCCTTTGCGAGCGCTCTGCTCGCCCTGCTGCCGTGGCCCATGCGCTGGATGCACGCCATCCCCATCGAGGGCATGGTCGGCCGTCTTGTCGGCGATCTGCTCGTGCATTATTTGAACTACGCTGGCGCCTACATCGTTGCTTTCACTGCGATTGCCGCCGCACTCTATCTCGCCACTGCCTTCTCCCTCAACAGCATCCGCCTCTGGACGAAGACGCGCTTCACCCTCTATTACGCCTTGCGCGATCGCTTTCATGAGTGGCGGGAGGGTCGAGCCAAGGCCCGTGAACTGAAGCTATTGGCCAACAAGCAGCGCTTGCGCGAGCGGGAACAGGAAGCCGCGGCAAAGAACGCGCGCAATGCGGCAGCCGTTCCCATAGTGACCGCGCCACTCCAGGAACCGGCAACCCAGCCCGGAGCCGCGATCCAAAGCTCAGCCGCAATCCCGCCAACGCCTCGTCCAGCAACGCCTCGTGATGTCCAGCCCACCTATCGTCCACCACTGCGCGACGATGGCCGCGCCTTGTCCGGAATCGAGCGCATGCAAGCCGAAGCCGCCCGGGAACAAGCTGGCCCTGACAGTTACGCCGCCGCCCCCGCGGCTATCGCCGAGCCGGCGATTACTGAAGCAGTCCCGCGCGAAGCCATAGCCATCGGCATGCGTGCCGATGCCCGCGCGGATGCCACTCCGTCGCGCACCACTCTGCCCAAGCAGCAGGGCACATGGAAGCTGCCATCCAGTACGCTCCTCCATCGCCCCGAAGCACGGCAGGCTTACGACGAGCAGGAGCTGAAGGATCTGGCGCTGACCCTGACCCAGAAGTGTGAAGAGTTTGGCGTGCTCGGTTCCGTCGTGCAGATTAATCCCGGCCCTGTCGTCACTACCTTCGAATTCAAGCCCGAGGCGGGAATCAAATATAGCCGCATCGTCGGCCTCCAGGACGACCTCTGCCTCGCCATGCGCGCCGAGAGCATCCTGATCGAACGCGTCGCCGGGAAGTCGACGGTCGGCATTCAGGTTCCCAACGAAAAGCGCGAGACCATCTGGCTGCGCGAAGTCGTCGAGAGCCCGGAATTTTCCGCTTCAAAATCAAAGCTCACCATCGCCCTCGGCAAAGACATCAACGGACGCCTCATGACCACCGAGATGAACTCCATGCCGCACCTCCTCATCGCCGGATCGACCGGCAGCGGCAAGTCCGTGGCCATCAATGCGTTCATCATGGCGCTGCTCTACAAGAGCACTCCCGACCAGGTCCGCCTCATTCTCGTCGACCCCAAGCGCGTCGAACTAACCAACTACGACGGCGTGCCGCACCTCTACACGCCCATCATCAGCGAACCCAAACTGGCCAGCAATGCGCTGCGCAATGCCGTGCGTGAGATGGAGCGGCGCTTGAAGCTGCTCGCGCAAAAGGGCGTGCGCAATATCGACCAGTACAACCGCCTCTTCGAAGAGGGCTACACCCCTTCGCTGTTTGAAGATGGCTCGGAAGAAAAGCCTCTGCCCTACATCGTCATCATCGTCGACGAGTTGGCCGACCTCATGATGGTTGACGGAGCCAACGTCGAGGAGTCCATCACCCGCCTCGCACAAATGGCGCGCGCCATCGGCATTCACCTCATCCTTGCCACCCAGCGGCCTTCTGTCGATGTCATCACGGGCCTGATCAAAGCAAACTTCCCTGCGCGCATGTCATTCCGCGTAGCCACCAAGATCGACTCGCGCACCATTCTTGACGCCAACGGGGCCGAGTGTCTGCTCGGACGTGGCGATATGCTTTACCTCCCCAGCGGCTCATCGCGCGTCCTGCGCATGCATGCTCCTTTCGTAACCGAAAAGGAAATTGCCGCGACCGTCGAGTTCTGGAAGGCGCAAGCCACTGCCCAATACGAACACGGCTTCCTCGCCGCTCCCAAAGAAGAGGGCAACAGCGTAGTGGAGGGCGACGGGCTTGAGGGCGACGCTGACGACAACGATCCGCTCTTCAACGATGCCGTGCGCTTGGTCTTCGAATTCGGCAAGGCGTCCACTTCCCTTATCCAGCGCCGTTTGCGCGTCGGCTATGGACGCGCCGCCCACCTCATCGACCTCATGGAGCGCGACGGCATTGTCGGCCCCGCCGATGGCCCAAAGCCGAGAGAGATCCTGAAGCCTCCCGAATGGATCGCTGAAATGGAAAATTAGGACGCACTTTTCCCGGCGCGCGTGCAACCCAGTCTCTCGGGCGTGCCACTCCATATCAGGAGGAATCGCCATGAGAAGGATCGTCCTGCTGAGTTCAATACTTCTGCTGTCGGCCTTGTCTGCAGTAACGCAAGAAGCAGCGCAGGCAGCGGCCCAGAGTGACAGCAACTCAGACAGTGAGAGCAGTACAACTTCAAGCAAGATGACCGTTGAGGGATGCCTCGACGGAGCTATCGGAAACTACACTCTGACTGACCATGCGGGGGCGTCCTATCAGCTCACCGGCGACCTGGAACAGTTGAAGGCCCACGTTGGCGAAACCATGCGGGTGACAGGCATAGTCACACCCATCGTGCATGTGCCCGGTGCCATGAGCGAAGGCACACAGACGCAGCCAACCTTGTCTGTAACTTCACTTAAGCGGGTTTCCGCCGTCTGCACTGACGCGGATTACATTCCCTGAACGTTTACCGCCGCAGCCGCCGTCCTCAGCCGCCGCTGCTGATGCGCCAGATCACTTCGCCGCCATCGTCGCTGACCAGCAAACTTCCATCGGCGGCCACTGCCACTCCTACCGGACGCCCCCAGACCTTGCCTTCCGGAGTAACAAAGCCGGTCAGGAAATCCTCGTAGCCGTTCTCGGCACGGGTGCCCCCATGCATGGGGATGCGGATCACCTCGTATCCGGTGCGCTCTGCTCTGTTCCATGACCCGTGCTCGGCGGCAAAGATGTCTCCGCGATACGCCTGCGGAAATTGGCTGCCCTCGTAAAACAGCATTTCCAGCGATGCATTATGGGGCTGGATGAGAATGTCAGGCGTGATTACCTTGCTCTTCAGCTCGGGATGCTTCCCCTTGTGCCGTGGATCCTGCTCGCCTCCCATGTACCACCATGGCCATCCATAGAATCCGTTAGGCTCGATGTGCGTGATGTAGTCGGGGACAAGATTGTCTCCGAGTTCATCGCGCTCATTCACCGAGCCCCACAGCTCCCCGCTCCTCGGTTGCACGGCGATTCCCACAGCGTTGCGGATGCCCGATGCAAAGATCTTCTTGCCGCTGCCGTCCGGGTTGAACTGGAGAATATCGGCGCGGTCCTTTTCCGCGGGATGAGTATCGGAGTCATCATCGTTGGAGTGCGAGCCGACCGAGACGTACATCGTCTTGCCATCGAGTGAGAAGGCGATATCGCGCGTCCAGTGGCCGCCTCCGCGAAGCAGTCCGCCGCCCGGAAGGTCGCATATCTTCTGCGCCGGACCGCGCGCCTTCAAGTCTCCATTGCGATATGGAAAGCGCACGACCGAGCCGGTATTGGCGACGTAAATCCACTGCGGCTCCGGACCGGGCGGATAGAACGCAATGCCGAAAGGCTTGTCGAGTCCCGTGGCAAAGTCCTCCACCCGTTGGGCAGCGCCTTTAGCGTCGATCCCACGCAGGACCTTGATATTACCAGCGGCGCTTTCAGCCAGGAAAACATCGCCTCCCGGAGCTGCCCGCAGCAGCCGTGGATTATGCAGCCCGGCAGCATAGAGCTGCACTGAAAACCCCGCGGGCGCCTTGGGCCACGCGTTCGCCGGACGCTCGATGAGCTGGGATGCCATATCCGCGGAAGCCGTGGCGAAGGGCTTGGGAAGGTCCTGGAGGGTGATCCGATGCCGCTGCCCAGGCCACTGCGAACGAAAGTCCGAAAAGGCGGTGCCATTTTGCGCGGCGGCACGGCTTTGCCGCCCGCACGTGCTCAGGAACGCAAGAGCGAACACGAAGACGACAGGTGCGAGAATCGGAAGACCGTAGCAACGCAGCCAGCGCGGATTCATAGCCCGTTAGATTGCGCTGGAAACTGCGGGTTGTCCGCTCGTCCGGTGCTGGTAGGCGATACCAGCGACGAGCTCGAAAGCTCGAAAACTCTGGTCAGGAACCAGAGGTGTAAACATCTTCAGATCAGCAAAACCCGTGTGCGTGCGCTCGTTAAGTCTATTCTGAAGGCAGGGTCATCGCCCCGGTTCCAGCGCTCCTTTGCCGGGGTAGCAGAGTGTTGGAAGCAGAGTGCGATTGGTGGGATTTTCGATGCCGCCGAAACCAGAAAATCCTCATCAAAGTAACCAGAAAGCAAGACAGTAACTGGTAGCAGTACAACTCCGGTAACTTGACCCAGTTACCTGTCAGTCTCATCATGATTATTAAGTAGGAACTAGCCCTTTCGGATAGGTCAAGTTGCACGGTTTTCGGGCGAATTCTGTAAGCGCGAACTTGGGCTGGCTTTTTGGTACTACGGAGAGATTGAGGAACGTATTAAGGGGTTCTATTACATGCTCGTTTCGGCGCTTCGGAACGGAATGCAGTGCCCCTGGGTGCAAGATTATTAATTGTTCCCAATACCTCTTGGCAGGCAGTCTTTGGATCGAAATTGCGCTTCTAACTGATTGCGCTCCACGCATTAAGCCAACGGATCTGCCTTTGGCAAAGGAAACGGGGTTTTGACATGAGCACCTACGGTAGCCCGCTATTTATAACTGTCCAGGCACCTCCAAATGAAAAGCGATGGGGATCGTTCGCCGCCAGTTACGTCGTGCAGTTGACCGCCGTGGCAGCACTAGTGATCTACACCTTGACCGCTCCCACCATCATGCCCGAACAGTTGGGACACGTGGAGCTAATAGCGCCCGACGTGTTCCCCGAGCGTCCAGTCACTCCGGTCAAACCCAAGGTGCGTCCGATCGTCGCCTCCGAGCGTGTCGTCATCGTTGCCCCCAAGCTTGAACTTGCTCTACCGCAGCTTCCGCAACCCCAGCGTGTGCGCCGGGTTGCCGAAGTCGCCGAAGTGCCCCAGCCTCAAATCGCGTCCCCCAAGTTCGATTCAAAAATCTTGAATTCTCTCCCCGGCCCCAAGGCTCCAAAGATTATCGCCACCAATACGTTTGGCGGAAGCTCGGCTGCTCCTACTCTGCAAAACATCGCTCCCAGCAAGGTTCAGACCGGCGGATTCGGCGATCCCAATGGAGTTCCGGTCAACGCCCACGGAACCAACCGCTCAAACATCGCGGCGGCCGGGTCTTTTGACCTTCCCACTGGTGCTGGATACGGCAACGGAACGGGCGGAGCATCAGGCGCTCGCGGAACTGTTGCCAGTGCGGGATTCGGAAATGGCGTTGCAATTCAGGGCGGCGGCGGACGCGGCGGAAATGCCGGCAAGGGCCACATTCAGTCCACCAGTTTCGCCACAAATGCCACGGCTGCTCCCGATGACGGGCACCACGTGAGGGCTTCCAGCTATCAGCCAACCTCGGTCCCCGTCTCGATTCAAAGTAAGCCAACCCCCGTATATACTTCTGAGGCTCGCCAGCTTAGGGTTGAAGGCGAGGTTCTGCTGAACGTGGTTTTCACCGCCGACGGACAGATACGCATCCTGAACGTAGTCCACGGACTTGGGCACGGACTCGATGAAGCCGCTCAACGCGCGGCGCAAGGCGTCAGATTCAGTCCGGCGATGCGCGACGGTCACCCGGTAGACTCCAACGCAACCCTACACATCGTTTTTCAGCTCTCATAATGGGAGCTTAACTGAGGAACCAAGATGCATCGACCAGTGAAGTACCTGCTGCTGGGAATCGTGCTTGCGATTACCAGTACCGCCTTTGCCGCTAAAAAACCTGCAGCTACCATCGCCCCTCCGGTCAACACCGCGTTTGATCGTGTGGTGGATCGCGTGCTCGCCCGCGAAACGGAGAATACCAAGGCCCTCAAGGCATATTCTCCTCTGGTGGAAACCTATCTGCAGAATATGCGACCGGATAAGGAACTTGGGCTGGTGCCTTACGGCGATCAATACTTCTTGACTCGCGTCGGATTCGGAAAGACCCTCGAAGACCTTTCCTTTCAGCCTCAGCCCGGATTCATGGGCCACTTGCTGCACGGCGTCAAGAAGGAACTGAAGACTGAGTTCATCGCCCAGGGTTTCTCCTGGATGATGCTCATGGATATGCGCGGGCTCGATCGCGCCCATTACACCTTCGATTACCAGGGACGCGAATTCCTCGGCGATCTCCGCTGCATCGTCATTGACGTCACCCCCAAAGCTCACTCCGGTCAGGGCCGCTTCATCGGCCGTGTCTGGGTCGAGGACCGCGACTTCAACATCGTCCGTTTCAACGGCACTTTCTCCAGTTCCATGCACGGACAGTATCTCCACTTTGACACCTGGCGCCTCAACATGAAGCCGGGAATCTGGCTCCCCGCCTACGTTTACAGCGAAGACCGTGACACCCCGCACGCCAAGGTTCGCAACGGAAGCTACAAGGCAGAAACCCGCATCTGGGGCTACAACGTAGGCAAAGGCCACGCCGAGAACGAATTCACCGAAGTCCTGGTCGACGACAACAGCTCCGTAAAAGACAACAGCGACAAAGCGCAGGATCTTGCCCCCGTCTCTGCCGAGCGCGCCTGGCAGCGTCAAGCCGAAGATAACGTCGTAGAGCGTCTCGAGCGTGGCGGTTTGCTTGCCCGTGCCGGTGAAGTCGACAAGGTTCTCAACACGGTTGTCAACAATCTCGAAATCACGAATAACCTCGACATTCAACCCGAAGTTCGTTGCCGTGTCCTGCTGACCTCTCCCGTCGAGAGCTTCAGCATGGGCCACACCATCTTCGTCAGTCGCGGAATGCTCGATGTTCTCCCCGATGAAGCGTCGTTGGCCGCGGTGCTCGCTCACGAACTCGCTCACATCGTCCTCGGCCATCCCACCGACACGACCTTTGCCTTCAAGGACCGTTCCATCGTCTCTGATCAGCAGGTCCTGAAACGGATGCATTTCACCCGCACTCTGGAAGAAGAGAAAGAGGCGGACACCAAAGCTCTCGCCCTGCTCCAGAGTTCGCCATACCACGACAAGCTTGAGTCCGTCGGTCTGTTCCTCCGTCAGGTGGACGCCCGCCGCGAAGCCCTGCCGCATCTCATCCGTTCTTCCGAGATGGGCAACTCACTGGCAAACGGTGGCACCGGCGATCTGCGATTGAGGGAATTGACCAACTCAGCTCCCAAGCTTGAACCCAAGAAGGTGACGCAGATTGCAGCGCTTCCTCTCGGCGGCCGCATCAGGGTTGATCCCTGGAACAACCGCATCGAAATCAGCAAGAACAAGCCTGTGCAGTTGTTGACCGCGCGGGAAAAGATGCCCTTTGAAGTCACTCCGGTCTATCCGCACCTGACCCGTCTGTCTGCCGATGCACCGGTCGATGCCCCGAAGACCATGGAAGACCCCAACAAGCCCGCCGAGACCGTTCAGCAACCGCCTGCGGAAACTGCTCCAGCCACCGCGGACGCTCCTTCCGGTACGGCATCACAGGACGACGCTCCCGCAGCGAACGCATCTCAAGCTGCTGACGCGTCCGCAATGGCAAAGTAACAATCAACTGCTATGCAACAGGGCCCGCTTCGGCGGGCCTTTTTGCATGTCTCGAAATCCTCGCCCGCTCTGCCGCTTCCTGCAGTGCTGGGTGAGACAATAGAACGTGCATTATCGATCCAGCTCCGAACCCCGTACCGGTCCCCCCATCTCGGTATTCAAAGCTACACCTGAAGTCTGGGCTCTGATCCATCCCCGACGCCGCCTGTTGGCCTTGGGATTCCTCCTCATGGTCATCAATCGCATCACCGGATTGGTGCTGCCCGCCTCGACCAAGTTCCTGGTTGATGACGTCATCGGAAAGCATCGCGCCAGCATGTTGATGCCGCTGGTTTCCATCGTGCTGCTCTCCACCGTGATACAGGGATTGACCTCATTCGCACTCACCCAGACGCTCTCCAAAGCTGCCCAGAAACTCATTGCTGAGTTGCGCGGCAAGGTCCAGGAACACGTCGGACGCCTGCCGCTCCAGTACTTCGACTCAACAAAAGTGGGCACCTTAGTCTCGCGCATCATGACTGACGTCGAGGGTGTGCGTAACCTCATCGGAACCGGGTTGATCGACTTTGTCGGCGGACTGCTCACCGCCGCCATCGCGTTCGTCGTCCTGGTTCGCATCAGTCCCGTCATGACCGCCATCGCCTTCGGCTTCCTGCTCGTCTTCGGAGTAGCGCTGCGCAAAGCGTTCCAGACCATCCGTCCCATCTTCCGCGAACGCGGCAAGATCAATGCCGAGGTCACCGGACGGCTCACCGAATCGCTCGGCGGAGTACGCGTCGTCAAGGGCTACCACGCCGAAGCCCGTGAACACGAGGTCTTCGCCACTGGCCTCGAACGCCTCCTGCAGAATGTCTTCCGCACCCTGACCGCGACGTCCTTGCTGGGTCTGTCCTCCGCCATGCTCATGGGCGTCGTAGGTTCGATCGTCATGTTCATGGGCTCGCGTCAAATCCTGGCCAACAAACTCACGCTCGGCGGCTACTTCACCTACATCATGTTTCTCGGATACCTCGCCGCACCGCTCTTTCAGGTAGTCGGAATCGGCACCCAGATCACCGAAGCCCTTGCGGGCTTGGAGCGCACTCGCGAAGTGCTCAACGAACATCCGGAAGACGAAGACGCGAAGCGCACTTTGCGCCTTGCCAGGATCGACGGTGAAGTAGAGTTCCGCGACGTCACCTTTGGCTACACGCCCGATAAGCCCGTACTGCACTCCATCAGCTTCCTGGCCTCGCCCGGATCGCTCACCGCTTTGGTCGGCTCCTCCGGCTCCGGAAAATCCACCATGATCTCCCTGCTCGCGGCCTTTCATACGCCGCAGTCCGGTCAGGTGCTTATCGATGGCGCC
>Ga0187847_10004083_pt1 | contig 10841 bp, 7 predicted proteins | sample June2016WEW_4_10_FD_132458 | JGI IMG/M metagenome (GOLD analysis project Ga0187847, IMG submission 132458) | Peatland microbial communities from SPRUCE experiment site at the Marcell Experimental Forest, Minnesota, USA - June2016WEW_4_10 | ecosystem: Environmental > Terrestrial > Soil > Wetlands...
CACCGAGATGGGCACGAAGTATTTGCTCTTTCCCAGGCGGAAATAATCGACTTCCACCGCGATCGGCAGATCGGTCACCGGGTTGTCGCTTTCGAGCGCCTCCTGCAACTGCGCTTCTTTGTTGGTGCCGGTCATCTTGGCGAACGTGGTGGGCGCATAGTAGCCCTGGCGGTAATCCAGCTTGGCGCGCAGGTCGCCCGCCTTGGGGGCCAGCTTCACCTGGATGCGGCGGTACTTGCCGTCCTCGGCGGCGTTGGTGCTGGCATAAGTCAGCATGTAATAGCTGTTGATATCCTTCTGCACCTGAGTCATGCCCAGTGTAAGATCGTTGGAATCGAGCAGCGCCTTGCCGCCGGTGTCGGCCGCCAGCGTATCCAGAGTCTCCTGCGTGTTATGGAAGGTGTCCGACAACGACGTTTGCGCCGAGCCGCTGTACATGTTCGATCCCACCGAGGCCGCCTGGCTCGCGTCTCCGGCGGGCGCGGTAGCCGTCAAGCCGCGCGCGTCGATCGGATAGAAGGCCACGTTCGCCCGGATGGCCGCGTTCACGGTGGCCTGAAGCTGCGACTGGTTGTCCACGCCCGTCTTTTGGATGCCGCTCGAGATATAGACCAGCGCCTTCTTCTCCGGATAGTGCGACAAACGGCGGGCGGCGTCTTCCAGCGCGGCCAGCTTACGGTCGGAATTGAAGATATTGAACTCGGTCTCGTCGGCCACGAACGATCCGCTGATGTCCTGCGCATCGGCGCCGGTGTCCGCCTGGGTGGACAACTCGCTCGCTTCGCCCACGTGAAAGGCGTGCAGCGTCGAGATCAACTGGTCGCGATCGGCGGTGAAATCCAGGACGGTTTTCAGATCGGTTCCGAAAGTCATGATCGAAACCATGTCACTCGTAGTCATCTGAGTGCCGAGGAACTTGATGGCGGCGTCTACGGAACGGACCTGCTCCTGCGGCTGCATCGACGAGATATCGAATAACATAACGATCAGCCGGCGATCGCGCAGATCCTCCTTCGTAGGCGCCACGGGCGCAGGCGCGGCCGGAGCCGGCTTGGGCGCCTCACGGGTCTGCAGCGTCTTCGCCGGCAGAATCGGCTCGAGCGGCTTGGTGTCCAGCTTCTGCAACTCGCAACTCTGCAAAGTCTGCAACTTACCGTCTTCGTAAAGAAGGAAGTCGCTCTTGCCCAAGTTCCCGATGGCCGTGCCGTCGCGGCTGGTCACTGTTACATTGACCACTACCACATTAGCTGTGGTCGAGAAAGTCGGCAGTTGCTGAGAGCTCAACTGGCTGGCCAGCAGAGCGATGGTCACTACGATTGCCAGGTATTTCAAAACCGGAACCTCATCACTATGTCCAGCGAACGCATGCCCGAAGCGGAGATGGGAAGGCCATAATTCGCGGCGCCTACCACCGTGCCGAAATTCGTATAACTAACCTGATTCAAAACATTATTGGCTTCCGCGCGGAACTCCAGCCGGCGGCGCGTATCGCCAAACTGGAATGACCTGCCGAATGCCGCGTTTACCGACACCAGGTTAGGACCTGGAATCGTGTTGCGGCCGGCGTTGCCAAACTCGCCCGTAGGCTTCGTAAACGCAAGCGTATTGAAGAACCCGCTGCCGGAAGACACCGGTTCGCCGGTGGCATCGGCGCGCTCGCTGCCCACGCCGCCGGTTTGCGCCTCCCCCGCGCCAGTTCCTTGATAGCGGGCAGTCAGCGGCGTCCCGGTCTCCGCCGTGATTCCGCCCGAGAGCGACCAGTTCCGCAGCAAGCGCCCGGCCCGGCCGCTCGACGCAAAACGCGAGTTCGGGTTGCCGAACGGCGAAGTGTAGACCCAGCTCATGGTGAAGACCTGACGCCGATCGAAGCTCGACAGGGCGCGCTCCGCCGCCAGATCTAGCCAGTTCTGGGCAACCGTGCCGCCGACTCCCCCAAAGCTGGACGCGTCGTCGATGGACTTCGCGAAAGTATAGCGCGCATTCATCGAAATCCCGCCGCGGAAACGCCGCATCAGGTGTGTCTGCAGAGCGTTGTAAGTGGAATCGCCGATAGGAGCGTCGTAGGTAAATCCCGTCGCATTTCCAAGCTGGTTCCCGGCGCCCGACGTGGTGGTGGGAAGCGCTAGGGTGGGAAGCATCAGAATATCGAGGTGTGTTCCCTTGGTGCCCAGATAGCCCACCTCCATGAAGAAGCCGCTGCCCAGGTCATGTTGGATAGTTATGTTCCAGGTCTGTGCATAAGGAGTGCGGTAGTAGCGATCCACTGCGAACGTGTTGGTGATCGCCGACGGATTTTGGTTTGGCTGGGGCAAACTTGCCAGCGTCAGCGGGTCGGTGGCGCTGGTGTTCACGCTCTCCGATGTCGCGAAAGGTGGCTGCTGCGCCAGTTTCAGCCCGAATGGAATGTAGGCCTGGCCGTTGTAATAAATCCCGTAGCCCGCGCGGACGATGGTCGAGCGTTTGATGAACGGCGCCTTCCAGGTCAGACCCACGCGCGGCGAGAAGTTCCGGTAGTCGGGATTAATCAGCCCGGCGGGAAACGAACCGGATGAAGGCGTAACCGGCGTGACACTAACGAAGCCGGGACCGATATCCAGGTTGGCCATTTCGCCGTATTTCTCCTGTAAGGGAGCGAAGATCTCATAGCGCAGGCCCAGGTTCAAAGTGAGATTCGCGCCCACCTTCCAATCGTCCAGCACGTAACCGTTCCAGGTGTTCTGCGTAAAGTACATCGCCGGGCCGTATTGGACGGATGCGGATTGCGGTAGGCCGAGCAGAAAATCGGCGAAATCGGAGCCGGTCGCCGCACCAGTGAAATTGAAGGTGCCGCGTCCGTTCTGCTGGCTGTCGGTCGAGAAATCGTTACGGCCATACAGCATGCCTAGAGTGAGTGTATGCTTGCCGCGTGAAAGGATGACGCTCTCAGTCACGTTCTGGCTTTGGTTACGCGTGAGCACCGGGTTCCCGTCGCTGAGCGGGCCAAAATTTGTGAAATTCAAGTTAGGCGGACCATAGTCCAGCGGGTTTGACGACGTGCCCGCGATACCCGCCACCTCCGCCTCCGCGGCGGTGTCGTATGCAAAGAACGGAGTCGTCTCATTGCGGTTGCGGTTGAAGGCCACGCGGGAACTGAGAATTGTAGTGGGCGAGAAGTTATGGGTCCAGGTAAGGTCCGTCTGAATGCCGTAGCCGCTGACGGTATCGAAAAAAGCGAATGGCTGCGCGTTCTCGGCATCGCGGCGCTGGTAAGACAGATGGTATGCCAAGCGGTCGTTCTTGCCCACGTTGCGATTCACGCGGCCGTTCAGATTGTCGGTATTATTCGGCGGCGACGCCAGATACTCGTAGTTATTCACCAAGCCGGGCTGATTCGGGAGGGGGATGAAACTGAGTAGATTGTTGGCGATCGGATTCAGCATGCTTTGCGGAATCACGTTGGGGGTGGGAAAGGGCGCCTTCGTGGTGGGGTCGATGAGCGCCACCGAAGGCAGCAACTGGGAAAAGTCTCCCCCACGCTCCAGCGCGGTCGGCACCGTCTCCACCGCCGAATACGACTGCCGGGAGCGCGTGCCAGTGTAGTTCAAGTAAAAGAAGGTGGAAGTATCCTTGACAATCTTGGGGATCACCAACGGTCCGCCAACCAGAAATCCGAAACGGCTGCTGGCGTAGACGGGTTGCGGCACTTCTTCGCCGGTGATGGAAAATGGCCTGGCATTCACCGCGGAGTTGGCCAACGTCATGAATGCCATGCCGTGAATCTGGCTGGGAGCCCGGCGGTTGCCGAACTGGGCGCCCGGCTGGCCCTGGCCCTGTCTGCGGTTGCCACCCGGGCCGCCCTGGCCGCCGAACCCTCCTCCGCCGCGTCCACCGCCGCCCCCGGGCCCACCGCCGGGGCCGCCGAAGCCGCCGCCCGGTCCACCGCCACCCGGGCCGCCGCCCGGTCCACCCTGTCCGCCGAACTGTCCTTCGGGACCACCGGGACCTCCGGGTCCGCCCGGCCCGCCCATCATCATGAAGAAGTCGGGCTGCGCGTTTTGCGCCAGGCCCTGGCTCAGGCTGCCCGAGACTTGGAAGGCTTCGCTGCTGTTCTGGCCATCCACCGCTGGCGCGGCGGTTGCCGCGATCTCCGGCGTATTCATCTCGCTCTGCAATTGCGCTTCAAGCTGGGATCCGCCGGCCTGCGCGCCGCCCATGCGAGCCATGCGCTGCATCACCGGCGATTCCTGCAATTGCAGGGCAAAGTCGATCTGCGCGGCTTCCGCGCAATTCGATTTCTTGCTGGAAGGCTCGAAGCCGAACATGCGCACTTCGATGGAGCAATCGCCCGAAGGCGCGCCGGAGAACGCGTAATGACCGCTCTGGTCCGTGGTGGTGACGAGCTTCCGATCACCGATGGTGGCAGTGACGGTCGCTCCGGGGATGGGCTGGTTCGCCGACTTGACGGAGCCGCTCTGGGCATACAGCCCTTCGCCGGCGGCGAAAAGTGCAAGGAGAAGAAGACGATGGTTCGCCAAAATTTCCAGGTGCCTCAACAAGCAAGGACGACCGGAATCCGCCAGCCGTTACCTGTTAAGACATTGTAAATCCACACCATCGCGTAACATTCACCACTTCGGGAGCGCCCTTTCTGCATGCGAAAACTAATGACCACAGGCTTTCTGCTCGGCTTGCTCACGTTGACGGCCCTGGCCGCGGATATCAGCGGCAAATGGACCGCGCAGGTGCCCGGCCGTGGCGGACAAACACGGGAGCAGACATTTAACCTCAAGGCCGACGGCAATACGCTGACCGGCACGGTGAGCGGGCGCGGCGGAGACATGCCGATTGCCGACGGTAAGATCGACGGCGATACGATCTCTTTCACGCAAACCATGGAGTTCAACGGGAACACCATGAAGCTTGTCTACAAGGGAACGGTTTCCGGCGACGAAATCAAGTTCAGCAGGACACGCGACGGAGGCGAAGGGCAAGCCCAGGAATTCACCGCAAAGCGGGCCCAGTAGCGTCGTCGTTGAGGAACACCACCTCGGCTTCGCCGTGACAAACCAGGCGCGCGGGAGAGGACTCTCCATACCCGAAGCCGTTCTTCCGCGTACCGCTGGGCGTAACTGTGATGAGATCCTTGCGGGTCTCGATGCGGCCGTATACTAAGGCCCAGTTGTCGTAATCCTCGCTGCCGAAGGGGAGCTTGGTCAGAGACGTCCCGAGTTTCACGGCGCGCAGCTTCTGAGCCAGCAGCGCCGCGTCGACGGCCAGAACCGCGGGCGGCTTGGCGGCGGTCTCCGGATCGTGCACCACCCAGAAGGCGTTAGGCCACTCCTGATCGCCGGTGATGAACTTGTGGGCGCACTTCTGTTCGCCCAGCCAGCGCCCCGTCTGGCGGAACGAGAAGCGTCCGACCACGGCCACCACCTTCCCGTCATAGGCGGAGAGATCCTGCAGCACCTCGCACACAGTCACCGGCTGCAGCGCAGGCTCAGCGGCCTCGATGAGCGGACACACCAGCAGTAGAAGAAGTGTTGCGAGTCGCACAGTTCCTGAAGCGTTAATTCATTATAGGCGCGCTGAGGGGCAAATGCGTTACAAAGTGCGGATGGAACGTGGGGCCGGCAATTCTGCCCGCAGCCGGCTTTTCAGCCGGCTCGGCCGCCTAAAAAGGCGGCTGCGGCCAAGATTGGCCGCCCTCCAGAGAACGGAGTCAGAATGAGAGCTTACACGCGATGCAGCTTGTTCACCGCGTCCACTTGCGTGGCGCGCCAGACGGGGATGGCCGCCGCGATCATGGCTACGGCGATGACCGCGAGGGCTGCGGCTGCCAGCGTCGTTAGGCTGTTTGAGACGCCGAAAACGACACTCCCCAGCCCGCGCGACACGGCCCAGCCGGCCAGCATGCCGATTCCCGCGCCGATCAGGGACAGGCGCAGAGCCTGCCAGCCCGCCCAGCGCATAATGGAAGGCCGCGGCGCTCCCAGCGCCATGCGGATGGCGATCTCGCCTTCCCTTACACGCACCCAATAGTTCAGCAGACCGTAGATGCCGACGGCGGCGAGAGCCATCGCCAGCACCGCGAACAGCGCCAGCAGCAGAGTGCTGAAGCGCCGCTCGGCCAGTGACGCCGCCACGGTCTCGGTGAACGGCCGCAAGCTTTCGACTGGCAGGTTGCGATCCATGGCGGCCACGCGCCGGCGCACAGCGGGCGCCAGCGACGAGGCAACTCCGCCGGTGCGGATCATCACCACCATGGCCCGATCCGGCGACTGCGAGAAGGGCAGGTAGACCTCCGGGTAGGGCTCGGTGCCCAGACCCATCTGGCTCACATTGCCGGCCACGCCTACGATCTCATAGATCGGCCCGTCGCGATATGGGCCTCCCCACTTGATGCGATGCCCTAGAGCCGATTCCCTCGGCCACCACTTGCGCGCAAACGTTTCGTTGACGATGGCAACGAGCGGCGTGCCGGGACGGACTGTGTCCGCCAACACGCGGCCTTCCCTGAGCGGAATGCGCATTGCGCCGAAGTAGCCGCGGTCCGCGGTGTTGAACAGCGCGATGGGCACTTCGGACGGTTGCGGCGCCGGCCGGTCCAGGATCGAGTAGAACCAGTCGCCGCAATCGCCCACCGATGGTGGGCAGCGCACAGCGCCCACCGACGTAACCCCGGGTAGACCCTGCAAGTCCCGTTCCAGTTGGCTGTAAAAGCCGCCGATCGCCTGCGGGCTCTTGTACGAAGCGGACGGCAGCACCAGTTCCAGCGCCAGCACATGCTCGGGGACAAAGCCGGGATCGGCGGTTTGGGCCGCGATCAGGTTGCGCAGCAGCAATCCGGCGGCGAAGGCAAGCACCAGCGTGATAGCGATCTGCGCCACCACCAGCGCGCTGCGCGATCGCTGTCCGCGCCGGCCGGCCGACGAGCGGGCACTGTCTTTCAGGGCGGAGACCAGGTCCGTCCTCCCGGCGGTGAGCACCGGCGCGATACCGGTGAACAGTCCGGTCAGTATGGTGATAGCGGCCGCAAACAGGAGCACGCGCCAATCGAGTGTGGTTTCCGCCAGGCGGGGAATATCGCGCGGCCCGGCGGCAATGAGCGCGCCCGATCCCCATTGCGCCAGCAGTATACCGGCCATGCCGCCCAGGGCCGCCAGCAGCAGATTCTCCGTGAGCAGTTGCCGGACCAGGCGCTTCCGGCCGGCGCCGATGGCCGCGCGGATGGCGATCTCGCGCGCGCGGGCGGTGGAGCGCGCCAGCACCAGGCTGGCGACGTTGGCGCACGCAAGGATCAGCACCAGGCCCGCGGCTGCCAGCAGGATCAGCAGCGTGGGACGGATGTCGCCAGTCATGGATTCGGTCAGGAAAACGCCCGAAGCGCGGTGCTGGGCCTCTGGTCCGGGGTCCGACTGCGCCAGGCGCCGCATGATGAGATCCAGGTCCGCTACGGCGGAAGCCAGCGGCACTCCCGGTTTCAAACGAGCTACCAGCCGCATGGACCCATGCCGGCCGCGATCGACGATTTCGCCTTCGTACTGGTGCAGCGGCAAGTAGAAATCGATGGATTGTGGGAAGAAGTGCAATCCGGGCGGCAGCACGCCGATAACTTCGTAAGGCTTGCCGTCGAGAGCCAGCGTCGCGCCCACCACGCCGGGGTCGGCTCCCAGTTTGCCGATCCAGAAGCGATAGTCGAGCACGGCCGTGGGGACTGCGCCCGGCTGGTCGTCGGAGGCGTTGAATAAGTGGCCCAGCATCGGGTGTGCGCCGAGAAGGCCGAAAAAGCCGTGGGTGACCAGGCCCGCGCGCGTGAACAATGGCTCACCGCGTCCGGTCAGGGTGAGATGCGCCGTCTGGAAGCCGGCCATGTCTTCAAAGCTGTGATTCTCGTTGCGCCAATGCTGGTAGTTCACCCAGGTGACGCTGATGCCTTCGGCCTTGGGGTCCGATTCGCCAAGCCAGACCAGGCGTTCGGCGGCAGGGTAGGGCAGCGGTCGCAGCAGGACCGCATTGACCACGCTGAAGATGGCGGTGTTCGCGCCGATGCCCAGCGCCAGAGTCACAACCACGACCAACGAAAAACCGGGGGACCGCCGGATGCCCCGCAACCCGTAGCGCAGGTCTTGCGCGATGCTTTCCAGCGAGGGGAAGCTCCAGGCATCGACGGCGCCTTCCTGGATCTGCGTGAGATTGCCAACGTGGCGGCGCGCCGCCGCGCGGGCCTCATCGGGGGGCATGCCGCGCGCGATGTTCTCCTGGATTTCGAATTCCAGATGGGCATGGATCTCGGCGTCCAGGTCGCCCGCCAGGCCGCGGCGGCCAGCGAGGGTCCGGCAGAGTTTGGACCAGTATTCCCGCAACATGTTCAGCCCTCGGGAGCCAGGATGCGCCCCATGGCTTCGACGAAGCGCTGCCAGCGGGACGTCGCGGCGACCAGTTGTTTGCGGCCGGCAGGGGTGAGCCGGTAGTATTTGGCGCGGCGGCCATGGGGCGAGGTTTTCCATTGCGCCGCGATCCAGGTCCGCTGCAATAGGCGCTGCAGGGCGGGATAGAGCGAGCCGTTATCCACCACAAACTCGTCGCCGGATTGCTGTTCGAGGAACTGGGTGATGCCGTAGGCGTGGTTGGGGCCAAGCTGCAGGCTGCGCAGGATCAGGACTTCCAGGGTCCCCTGCAGAAATTCGAGCCGCTCCCGTGGATCGTCTACCGTAGACATACTACCTATATACGCGGGAGACGGACCGTTGTCAAGGAGAGGTGGGGCAGACGGGGTGGGGCAGACGGTCATCTGCCTGCCCCACCAAGACCGCTGTGATTCTACTGGTAGGCCACAAAAAGAATGTCTTCGACGCCCGCCTCCACCAGCCCTACGTCCAGTTTTGGTGCGGTGAAACTCACTGGGGCCGCAAAATTGGACAACAACAGGATGGATGTGGAAATAGTGACTCCATCCTCCATGATCGTGGTGCTCGGAGGCAGCGATAACAACACGGCGGGAGGCACCGTGAAGGTACCCGCCTCGGTTGCCGCCCGGCAACTGAAGAAGCCCGCCAGATAGTTGGTGGCGCTGCCGTTGACGGCCTCCAACGAGATTCCCGTGATATCGACGTGCGTGCCTGCTGCCCCGCCGGTCCAACTCACGGTGAGCCCATTGGACCTCGTCACCGTCGAAATACTGGTGGTGGCGCTCGACCACGTCACCGGGGCCGCGACCTGGATTTGGGGCGTGGTGAAAGCGCCGATGTCCGGGCCGCCGCTGCTGCCGTTATTGAAGGTGAAAGTGCCGCCGGAAGACGGAATGAACGCTGCGGTACCGGCCGGAGTCGTATAGGTGTCGATGCCGCTTAGCGTCTCGAGAGGCATGGCAAGCGTGCCGTCCGGACCGACGATATTGACGTCCGGGCCGGCGTTCAGAGAGGTAAACTGGAAGGCCAAAGGCAAGCTTGTCGAACTGGTGCTGGTGGTGTTGAAGAAATCCACGAAGCAACTGCCGATCGAGCTATACCCTCCTAAGACCGCGGCGAAGGCTCCTGCGCCGATTTGGGCGGATGTGATTTTCTCAAAGCTGGCGACGCCGACGTCGGTCGTGCCTCCGCCGGCAGTCACGCCCTCGACCGTTATGCCCGGCGTGGTCACCTGGTTCACCGAAATGAGGCCCATGTTGAGACTGCCCGTTTGGGTGAGTTGATCCAGAACGGATGCCGTAAGCGGACTATCGGCGTCGGTGCAGGTGCGCCCGCTGGCCGCCACCGGGAGTGTCGCGAAGTTGCTCACGATATTGCCGGTCTGTACCACCACCGAGACATAGCAGCCGGTAAGCCCCGAGGGAACCTTTACGTTAATCTGGTCCAGTCCGGTGAACCCCGACCGTCCCGCATAGAGCGGCGTGACCGCAATGCCGCCGATATAGACCGTAACCGTTCCGCTCACCGCGACCCCGGTGGCATCGTTGGCGACCGGGCCCAGCCCGCTTCCCCATAGCAGCAGAATGTCGCCCGGGTTGGCAGCCGCCGAAAAGCCGAATAAGGTGTACTGATTGTTGGGGTCGATATTGGCGTCGTAGCCTTGCGCCGGCCCGGAGCCGTTGTTCGACGTCAACAGGCCAAAGGCGCTGGCCACCACCTGGATTGGAAAAGCCGTGCTGGTGCCCGCGCTGGTGGTCACCGTGATGGTGCCCGTGCCCACCGGCGTCGCCGATGGAAGCACCGCGGCAATCTGAGTGGGGTAGAGGTAATAGAACAACGGGTTGGTGGTCGTGCCGTTCACCGTCACGGCGATGGTCACCCCATTCAGCTTGGTCTGCAAGGGTGGGGCTTGCAGCCCTATTTGCGTTGCCGAAAATTTGTACCATAAATGACAAAGATCGAACCTTGCGCGATGCCGTAATTCGGCAGCCCTGGCAAGGTGTAACTGTAGTTGTTCAGCAGACCGCCGACTGTGGGCGTCTGCCCCAGGGCATTACCTGCGAAAATGCCCGCTAACGCGAGCGTGAAAACGGCGAATTTCATAATCCCTCCACGACATAGTGTATTTAAACCGCGGATCGTTTCTCAAACGGTGTGTCATTCGGTACCCCGTTTTTGACCCCGCGCGGTTATTCTACCCCGGCTTCGCTGGTGGATCAAGCAAAACCGGTACTGAGACCTGAAACACCTTGGCATTTGCCGGTATTTTCAACACATTCGTGGGCTGCTGGAGATTTGCTGTGGGGCAGGCCATCGTTTTTCGTGGCCTGCCGAGTTCGAGCACGGTGCGCAGACGACAACAACGATCGTCTGCGCCACGCCGGGCACCGGAACTGTACTATTCGCAGACACTACACTAGGGTGCTACTGCAGATTGTGCTTCTTGATTTTGTA
>Ga0187847_10004089_pt1 | contig 10825 bp, 9 predicted proteins | sample June2016WEW_4_10_FD_132458 | JGI IMG/M metagenome (GOLD analysis project Ga0187847, IMG submission 132458) | Peatland microbial communities from SPRUCE experiment site at the Marcell Experimental Forest, Minnesota, USA - June2016WEW_4_10 | ecosystem: Environmental > Terrestrial > Soil > Wetlands...
GACCGAGGACGACAGGACGCTGCTGGTAGCGGGCACAGATGCGGTCGAGGAGGCACTGGGCAAGAGGGGCGATGTCTTCGCGGCGCATGCGTAAGGGAGGAATGGCGAAGCGAACGGCGGTGAGGCGGAAGGCAAGATCGGGCATGAGGAGGCCCTGACCGGCCATCTGGCGCAGCGAGGTTTGTGAGGAAGCGAGCAGGACGGCGCGCCCGATGGGACGATCCTGGAGCGCCTTGAGAACACGAAGAAGCAGGCCTTGTCCGAGAGGGGCGAGGAGGTCGACGCGATCGAGATAAGTGAAGCCGCCGAGAGATGCGGGATCAGCTTCAGAGACGAGCCACTCGCGGGCGTCGCGGCTCTGAAAGCTAGAGCCTGAGAGTGGGGAATGACTGTAAAGATAGTGGGCCAGGGTTTGCTTGCCTGAGCCGTGCTCACCTTCAATGGCTGCGACGTGGATGTGAGGGGCAGCCATTTCAGCCTGCGTGAGGAGCTTGCGCCAGGCGGCACTGACTCCGACGACCTGGAGACCAGGCTGTGTTTCCGTTTCAACCAGGGTTAGGCCAGAGACGGGAGGGGTGAGTCCGGAGACTGGAATGTTGAAGCCAGAGGCGGGGAGTTGAGCCGGGAATTGAGCGGCGGTCTGCATGGATCTCAAGGCGCCAAACCTCCTTGGCCGGAGCAAATGGTAGTGGGCCAACAGATGTTTTATCGGCGATGCGAAATAAAACATGAACCGGCCACGTGCGGCGGGGCAGACGCTGCCGGGGAGGCATGAAACCTGATCTGCTGTCTCCGCGAGGGAGGAGGAAGAGACGCCATTTTGCGATTGACTTCGACTCTGAACCAAGAAGGAGATTCAGACGGAGGGACACCCAAAAGGCTGTACCTTTCAAATTCTTCATCGTGCTCCGTGCGGTTATCTCAAAAGAGGGGGGACCTATGTATCTAAAGAACGAGGCTTTGGCAATTTTAGTGGTGACCATGACTGCTTTGCCAGCAGCCTTCGCACGGAATGGCGTTGCGGCGGCGGCACTGAGGCAGGATGACGCGGGCATCGTGCTTGGGCAGCCTTTTGGTGGCCATTGAGAAAACTGTAGCCGAGAGACCTTTGGCGAACGGCGCGACGATTACCAAGCGCACCGAGGAGAGGAAGTGGCGGGATGCGCACGGACGATTCCGCAAGGAAGTGACCGAGGTCCCGGAGGGCGGTGAGGCGGTTTATCAAAGGGCTACGATTATCGATCCGGTGAACAACACGGTGACGACGCTGGATTTGGATGGCAAGACCGCGACCGTGATTCATTTGCCGGAGCAGGGACCGGGGATGCTGCATCCTTATCTCGATTTGTTCTACAAGCCGATGGAGGGATGCCTGGGATGGAGGTGAAGTTTGAGGAGCTCCGGGGGAAGGAGTTTGCGGGGGGTGCCTGCAATTGGCCGGCGCGTGACGCGGACGAGACCGCCGGGCACGATCGGCAACGACCGGACGATTGTGAGCGTGAGCGAGCGGTGGTGGTCACCGGACTTAAAGATACTGGTTTACAGCTCGATGGACGACCCGCGCGAGAAGCTGACGCGGGAAGTGGCCCGGCTGGAGCGAACCGAGCCTGATCCCGGTCTGTTTACAATTCCGTCGGACTTCGAAGTGAAAAGACGTTCCCGTACTTCAAGCGCAGAAATAGGACGAGCTAGCGGGCGCGCTTGGAGGGGGTGTCAGAGAAGATCTGGCCGTCGCGGATGTGAACGATGCGATGGGCGTACTCGGCGATGTCAGGTTCGTGAGTGACGAGGACGATGGTATTGCCGCTGGCGTGGAGCGTGTCAAAGAGGGCCATGATCTCGTCTCCGGTTTTGGAGTCGAGGTTGCCGGTGGGCTCGTCGGCGAGGATGATGGAGGGCCGGTTGACGAGGGCTCGGGCGATGGCGACGCGCTGGCGTTGTCCGCCGGAGAGCTCGTTGGGCTTGTGGTTCATGCGCGACTCGAGGCCGACGTCGGTGAGAGACTCCTTGGCGCGGGCGATGCGCTCGGCGGTTGGGGTGCCGTTGTAGATGAGCGGCAGTTCGACGTTGTGGAGCGAAGATGCGCGGGCGAGCAGGTTGAAGGTCTGGAAGACGAAGCCGATTTCCTTATTGCGGATGCGGGCGAGTTGATCGTCGTCGAGTTCGCTGACGAGCTGGCCGTTGAGCCAGTACTTGCCTTTGGAGGGCGTGTCGAGGCAGCCGATGAGATTCATGAGGGTCGACTTACCGGAACCGGAAGGGCCCATGATGGCGACGTACTCGTTGTGCTTGATGCGCATGGAGATGCCGCGCAGAGCCTGAACCTGCTGCTCGGAGCCCATGTCGTAGGTGCGCCAAAGGTCTTCGACGACGATTACGTCGCCGGTGGGCCTCGCGGTGGTTTGCGCAACTGCTTCCGTGCTGATGCTTTCCAGAGCCATCCGAATCTCATCCTTTGCCTGGCGGTTGCTGATCCAGTTCCGGCCATCATGTGTAACGGCGTCAAGTGATGGACGTTGCCCGCGTGTGCTGGGCTCGCTTGAAACTTAGGTACGACGATTACGAGGACGAACCGGATGCCGGCGTTGCCGGTTTTTCGGTGTCGCGCTTGACCAGCGAATTAGACTTCAGGACGCGCAGGGTCTTGAAGGGACCGGTTACGATCTCCTGGCCTTCCTTGAGGCCAGAGAGAACTTCGATGTCTGTGGCGCCGGTGATTCCGGTGGTGACGGGAACGAACTTGGCGCGGAGTTTGCCACCTTTGTCCGTCTCGATGACGTAGACGCCCTGAATCGGTGTGCTCTTGGGGGCCGAAGTGGAGGCGGCCTGCACTCCACCGGCGCTCTTGGGCTTGTCGTCGTCGGGGTTGTGCATGGTCAGGGCCTGAATGGGCAACGAAAGTACATTTGCCTTGTGAGCGGTGGTGATTTTGGCGGTGGTGGAAAGGCCGGGACGCAACTCGTTGGACGGATTGTCAAGGGTAACGACGACTTTGAAGTCCTTGGCCTCTTCCGTCCCGGTGGTGGACTGTGAGGTGGCAACGCCGGTGGAACGCAGCAGGGCCTGATCGCCTACCAGGGTTACGTGTCCCTTGAAGATTTTGCCGGGTACGGCGTCGACTGTGACGTCAGCGGGCTGACCGAGCTGGATATTGACGATGTCGGTCTCGTCGACCTTGACTTCGGCGGTGACGACGCTCATGTCGGCGATGGTCATGATGGTGGAGCCTTCGGTGTTCTGAATACCTTCAACCACGGTTTCGCCCTCACGGAGCGGCTCGTTGGTCACGATGCCGTCAAATGGGGCGATGGCACTGGTCAGTTCGAGCATATTTTGTTGGCCGCGCAGAGTAGCGATGGCGGTTCCCAAATGTCCGCGGGCGGAGTCGGTTTGTGCCTTGGCCTGGTTGAGCTGGGCAACGGACTGGGCTACTGAGGCGACATCGAGGTCGTAGGCCGCCTTCTTGGCGTCGTAGTCCTGCTTGGCCATGATGCCGTCTTTATAGAGGGCCTGGGCGCGGTCCCAATCGAGCTTTTTCTGCTCGAGGTCGGCCTTGGCATGATCGACGTTGGCTTCGGCGGTTTTTTCCGCAGCAACATAGGAGGCGATGTCGGTCCTGGCGGCTGCAATGGCAGCTTGCTGTCCTTCGACGCTTGCCTCCTGTTGAACGTGCTCGATGGTGGCTACGGTCTCGCCTTTTTTCACGGTTTCACCCTCCTTGACGTAAAGGTGGGTGATGCGGCCCATGGCCGTGGCGCCGAGATTGACATAGTATTTGGCCTTGATCTGGCCGGTTCCGCTGACAACGGTGGAAAGGTCCTGCTTGACCAGTTTGGCGGTCAGGACCTTGGTGTAACCCGATTGTTGCCTATAAACAAAGAAGGCCACAAGTCCAGCGGCCACCAGAACGGCGAGAACTATGAAAATGATCTTTTTCATTTGTGTGCGTGCTCCAGGTGTCCCCGTCTCAGTGTACGCAATTTTATCCGGTATGGTTCCCAAGGCTAGAAAATCGATACCCGGTTGGCTCTGAGCGGCGGCGAATGGCCCAAGTGCCGGACGCCGCGCGAGAGGGCTTATGGACAAGAAACCGGGAACGGGGCGCGCTGAAGACTCAAACGCCGGTTGGCGGTACTACGTCCAGAATCGAGGCTGCGGAAGATCTAGCGATTCTCGCCGTGCGGCGAAGTTGAGTCGACGATTGTGTAGCCGGGCGGAATTCGAAATAAACTCTGGTCTGGTTCGGTCCGCTCCAAGCTCTTGATCTCCCGGACAGATGCGCCAAATCGCGAATCGCTAACGCGCGTGGTTAGGGCGATCTGGAGATCTGAGGAGTACCAACGCTCTTCGGTGACTAGCTCATCGTTTCGTGTGGCAAGAATGCCCTGTGCATCCGTACCAAGGATATGGCTTGTCCCGAGGTTCTGAATGCTGAACTCGCCAGTGTCATAGCCAGAATCCGGCCCGAATGTGGCACAGAGCGGCACAATCCAAATCTTCTTTCCAAACGGCGATTTTCGCAGTCTCTCATGCACCTCGGGAGAATTGACCCCAGCGCTGTGGAACACAGTCACAACTTTATCCCCTTCAAACCAACCGTATGTAGTCCCGCTTACGGGATCCTCCACCGAGAAGGATCTATTTGGCTGCCCTTTCTGTGGCCGGTTTTGGGTCTCTCTGTATACCTTGCCGGATGAATCTCTCGCCATTTTGACGAGAGACACCATAGGAGCCGAATCTGCGCCATCTGCGCGGGTCTGAATCGTAGTGGTGGTCCAACTCGCCACGAATGGCTTGCTGATGGTGTACAACGACTGCTGGTCCCCAAAATCCTCCATGCAGGGAACTCTTGCGGGATCACTGAGCGGCGCAGAGGTTTGTCCAGCCATCGCCCCGCTGATGCCGGTAATTGACACCAGGAGTATGCACGATCGAACAGAGCGATTCATAGAGTAGAATCCTCCGGCTACTGCAAAGATGGGACCGCCAACCAACCCATTCTTGTTGTAATTTCATGGTGCAGTCAAGACGGGGGACGCCGCTGAGCTATTGGTCATCGCGGGGAACTGATGAATAGCCAGGCGCCAGCGGCAACCGGGAACTGGATCGTTCATTCTGAATAAATGAACAACCCCCGCGGACGAAGACATGTCCCCGGGGATGATTTGGCTTAGGCTAAAGCTCAGTGCCGGCGGTCGTCGTGATGGATCTCGTGCCGTTCCACGCGCGGGCCGGGACCGTGCACAAATGGGCGCGCATAAGAATGGACATAGTAGCGCCGATTCACCCATGTCCGGTTCCACGGGGTGTGGTCGATGAAGATGGCGTGCGCACCCCATCCGAACCCGACAGTGCCCCAGCCCCACGGTGCGAACGCGCCGCCCACCACGATCGCCGGACCGAACCGGATCGCCACTCCAAACCCCGGCCGCGGCGCCACAAACACCACCCCGGGGTTATAGTACGGCACGTAAATATACGCCGGATTCACGGGGAGAATCTCCACGTATTCGCCGTTATAAACAACCTGGTCATACGGGTTCGTCCTGAGATAGCCGTAGTTGTACGCTTCCTGCCGGTCGCGCTGCACGGCATCCATCACGTCCCCCCGCTGCGCCAACACCGCGCCGCCCAGTTGCTGCGTCCAACCGGGATCCTGCGCCATCATGTCCAGTACCTGGGGAAATGGCAGTAGCGCCAAGACGCTCGGATCCCACTGCAGGTTGTCGGCTCTTATGGCATCGGCCAGTGCATCGCCATGGAGGTTGGCGTGCTGGTCGGCCCAGCCGGCTGCCTCGGGAATCTCTTCCCATACCGAGGACGCCGTGAGCGTCTGCGCCAGCAGAGAGTCAGGATAGAGCGCGATGCGCTGCACGACTTGATCGAGCTGTTGTGGCGGCAAATACGGAGCAGGAGCCTGCGGCGGCTCCGCTGTTCCTTGCAGTGGATAGCCCTGATCTGGACCTTGGCCTGGTGGCGGCGGTGGTGGCGGCGGCGCCTGCATAGGTTGAGCAGGCGGCTGGTCTTGGGCCATTGCGTGTGTCACACCAGCCGAGGCAATCAACGCAAGCGCCATCGCTAGAGACACCGGTCGCAGCCAGTACGCGCGCCTGAAACCAAATCCGAACGAAATTCTGGAAGTGCGCATGAACGAATCTCCTTGTACGAGCAGCTCGATCAATTGAGGGTTCTTCTTCGAGACTCACCCTCCATTGGATGCAACCCAGGATGGGACGGGATGTTGCCCGAAGCCTTAACTGATGCCGTTCTTCAACTCTGGTTTGAGGTGAAAAAGAGCGGTCCATTTCCGGCCTAAACAATTCATTTTCGGGGTTGATTCAATGAGATTGATCGGAAAAGGAGATTCCGGCGAAGCTGACGACGCTCTTTTCATCGATGTTCCATTGTTCGTAGTGGCGCAGCGTTCCGCGCGCTTGCGGGACGGCCTTCATGAACGAATAGATGGCGGACGATCCACACCACTTCAGATCGTCGTCTTGGTTCTCTCGAACCAGGCTCCAAAAGCCTCGGGCATCGGACGTAATCACACGCTCGATCCTGAGTTGGTCCCGCTCTCGCACGAAGGTCATCTCCTGTTGATCGGCGAGGGCCGTGAAGCTGTCTCCGTAGCGCATGCCCATGTGCGCCATATCGACACCTAGCACCCAGATAAGACGGCCCTTTTCTCTGTCGGCGATTTCTCCGAGTGCGCCAAGAAATCGATTCACATCGTCGTTATCTTCGGGGAATTCGCCTTCGCCGACGTGCCTTCCGAACGATCCGCAGAGGATGGGAAGAACGCGAACCTCCGGTCCGTAGATGGCCTGCAGGAAGAGCACTTGAAATTCGATGGAGTGCTCGACGGCATGGCAATAGTCCTCCATCAGCACTGCGGGTTGGGGCGCAAGTTGGGTGATCAGGCTGTCGCTTGTGGTAGTGGTTCCGAAGGGAGTGTTGAATGGCTTGCGCGTCAAGCCGAACTTGTCTGGTTGTCCATAATGCGAGGTTCCGAGAACAACGAAGGTGCGGTCGCGCAGATCGGGAGTGAGTGTTGCGTAGGCTGCCCGGTACGATTGCCAGCCGCCTTCCGGACTGACATGGGGAGCGGCAATCCCGATCACGCTCTCCTGCACAGATTCCGTTGAACCCAGATAGCGCTGCATCACGCTTTGTAAGGGAGCGAGTTCAGCCGGATAGGCGGAGCCCGCATGCACTGCTTCGCGCACCGGACATTCCGCAAAGGCGAGGTGCCTTGCATCTTTGAGCCTGGCATAGGTCTCGTCCACGAGGAAACCGGCGTTGCTCAGGGATTCGATCAACCGCCCGGCAAGGTGATTGACTTCGGGATTGTTGAGCAAGCGGGTGAGCTCTGCCTGAAGGTTCTGGTCAGTCCTTGTGCCATCGAAGAAGGTAAGACTGTTGATCAAGGGTGGGGGAATGACGAGTATGTAGTCGGAATACCGAAATGAGTCTCGAATCAAGAGGCCCGGTTGGTTGGTGTCTGGCGAGAGCATGAAGTCCAGGTCAGTCCGGAGCCTAGGCAGAATCATTTTCCAAGACTAGCATCGCGAGGTTTCGAAACCAGTGATCGCGAGAAGCTTCCTCTTGCCCTGATTCGCACAGGGATTGTGCTGCAACTTTGGTGGGGCTGAAAAGGGAGATGGAGGACCCAAAAACTACTTCTGAAGGAGATTTCAGGGGTGAAGTGAGCTTTTCTGTCTGCCAGAATGGGTTACCTTGGGGCGGTTCGCGCGTCCAACGGAAGTCCAGCTCCAAACGGAATCTTGCCCAGCGTCTCTGGGACCCGTAGAATAAAGGTTCGCAGGAGTTTTTGAAGGCAATGACGTATAACGGACGGACTCTTCTCATATTCGCACTCGGTTGCGGACTGGTGTTCATTCCCGGCCGCAGGGCAGCCGCCCAACAGACGTCGACCCCGACCCCAGCAGCCACCCAGCAGGATCAGGAACCCGATCCACTGAAACGCGAACGCACCGACAAGGAGAAGTTCCAGGCACAGAAGGCACTGAAGGGCGAACTTCACGGCGCCTACAAGACCTGGCTGGAGCAGGACGTTCCGTACATCATCACCGACGAAGAGCGCCGGGCTTTCAAGAACCTGAGCAACGACGAGGAACGCGACGCCTTCATTGAGAACTTCTGGCTGCGGCGCAATCCGACGCCGGATTCTCCAGAGAACGAGTTCAGGGAAGAGCACTACCGGCGCATTGCCTACGCCAACGAACATTTTGCGGCCGGCAAGCCCGGCTGGAAGACAGACCGCGGTCATATCTATATTGCATACGGCAAGCCGGACTCGATCGACTCGCACCCTTCAGGCGGCGCTTATCAGCGGCCCATGGAAGAAGGCGGCGGTGAGACATCGACCTTCCCGTTTGAAGTGTGGCACTACCGGTATCTGGAAGGCATTGGCGAGAACATCGACCTTGAATTTGTGGATACCTGCCAGTGCGGCGACTACCACTTCACCATCGACCGCAGCGAAAAGGACGCGCTGTTGCGGGTTCCGGGCGCGGGGTTGACGCAGTCAGAAGAGATGGGCCAGTCGAAAAAGGCCGACCGCTTCAAGGGAGGCATGGAGTCGCTGGGCGCGGGCCCGATGTCGTCACAGAACGCATCGAAGGAGTTCGACCGCATCGATCTGGCTGCCAAGATTTTTGCTCCGCCGCCAATCAAGTTTGCCGACCTTGATGCCTTCATTTCGGAACACAAGATTCTCAGCGGACCGGTCTTCCCGTTCGATGTGCGCACGGATTTTGTGAAGGTGACGGATAGCACGGTCCTGGTTCCGATCACGATTCAGTTGAAGAATCGGGACATCACCTTCGTGACCAAAGACGGCGTGTCGAAGGGCTTTGTGAACATCCTGGTGAAGGTGACTACGCTCACGCACAAGACGGTTCAGAGTCAGGAAGATACTGTTCAGGTAGAAGAGCCTTCGGAATTGCTGGAGAAGACTCTGGACCGGAAGTCGGTTTACTGGAAGGCGTTGCCGCTGCTGCCCGGGCTGTACCGGCTGGATATTGCCATCAAGGATGTGAATAACCCGGACCATCTGGGGTATTATGGCCGCGGATTTGAAGTGCCTACCTTCCACGATGAGAAGTTGGCCACTTCGTCGCTGATTCTGGGTGACGAGATGAATATCGTTTCGTCGCGCGAGATTGGCGCCGGCAGCTGCGTGATTGGGAATACGCATATTTGCCCACGGGTGAGCCCGAATCCGGCCACTCCGATCAACTTCAAACGCAGCCAGGAACTGAACTTCTGGATGCAGGTGTATAACCTGGGCATTGACGAAGCCACCAAGAGCAACGCCGCTACGGTGACGTACCAGATTATTGACTCCGCTAGCAACGCGGTGATCTTTGAGAAGGAACTGACGTCAAAGGACCTGGGAGCACATAGCGACCAACTGACTGTGGAAAAGTCGTTGCCCATGGCAGGGCTTCAACCAGGGAAGTACAAGGTGACGATCAAAATAAACGACACAATCTCAAAACAAGAGATTGCGCAATCGGCGCCTTTTGTCGTGGAATAGGAAGTATCCCCGCGCAGATGAGTTATCGGACTCAAGATCACGAGGCTCGCGCGGATTCAATTCGCAGGACAATTGCCAGGGCGCCGCACTTAGTCACCCAACTGTGATCATGCGCAGGCTCCATCTCGTTGTTTCAGTCGTGCTGATAGGCATGGGCTCGTCGGCCGTCCACGGGGCTGCTCCCGGATCGGTTGCGGGCTTTGTGCGCGACTCGGCCGGCGTTCCGCAAATGGGCGCCGTGGTGGAGTTGCTGCGCCCGGATCTGACGGTGATTGCCAGCGTTTATACAGACAGCGAGGGCCGCTTCAAGATTCCGTCGGTGGCTCCGGGCCGGTACGCCGTGAAGGCGATGAATACATCGTTCCTTCCTTCACTGCGCGAGAATGTGCGGGTGCTGCGCTCGAGCGCCGTGGTCAATATGACCTTGAGCACTCTGTATGAAGTGATGCAGTGGCTACCTTCAGAGCCGCGCGCGGTGAGCACACAACAGGACGATTGGAAATGGACGCTGCGGTCGGCGGCGAACCGCCCTCTGCTGCGCTGGCTTGAAGATGGGCCGCTGGTGGTGGTTTCAGACGGTTCCGGATCGGCGCCCAAGCTGAAGGCGCGCCTGATGGCAACCGGGCAAGAAGGGACATTTGGCGAGAGCGGCGAGCGCTTTGCGGCGACGGTTGAAGATACGCCGTCAGATAGCCGTGAGTTGCTGGCCCGGGTAGACTTTGCACCCGATAGCAATGCAGGGATGGAATCGATGCTGGGATTCCGTCAGGACTTAGGCTTTGCCGGATCGGTACAATCTGTGGCGGCTGTCGCCGTTCACCCGGAGATTGATGATCCGGAAGCCGAAGGGACGAGCGGGGCTGAGGGCAGTGCAGGAGCTTCTGGATTGGACGAGGCAGCTGTTCGTAGCTGGGAGGACCTGAACCTGGGCGATGCGCTGGAAGCCGAAGTGGGTTCCACACAGGTGATGGCGCGCTTCTCGGATCACTCCCCCAACACCGTGACTGCTGCGCTTCCTTTTGCAATGGTGGGGTGGCGCGACGGCAACTCGACGATCCATTACAAAATGTCGACCATGATGCCGGGCGGCGAGAATGCGGATGAAACGGAGGCTCACGAATGGATGCCGAGGGTTTCTGTTCGTAATGGCGAACTAGTGATGGAGCATGGGCTGCACCAGGAGATCGGGTGGGAGCGGCAGACGGACCGCAGCGACCTGGCGGTGGTGGTGTATGCCGACAGGATCGATAACCCTATGCTGGA
>Ga0187847_10004090_pt1 | contig 10825 bp, 13 predicted proteins | sample June2016WEW_4_10_FD_132458 | JGI IMG/M metagenome (GOLD analysis project Ga0187847, IMG submission 132458) | Peatland microbial communities from SPRUCE experiment site at the Marcell Experimental Forest, Minnesota, USA - June2016WEW_4_10 | ecosystem: Environmental > Terrestrial > Soil >...
AAGAACCCAGGCACTCACGCGGCCGGATTTCCGACGCTGCTCTGACTTCCGCTGCAACATGACGCGGACCTGGGCAGGGTCAACGACTTCGCCTTGATCCAGGGCGGCGAGACGGCGGCCGAGTTCGTCGTTGAATTGCGCCAGTTGGGCGGCGCGCGCGGCGTCGTTCTCTTCCAGGAGGCGAAGGGCCTCGCGGACGACTTCACTCGCCGAATTGTAACGGCCGGATTCGACTTTCGTGCTAACGAACCTCTCCAGTTCGGGGGTGAGCGAGACGTTCATGGGGTGCCTGTTCCTCCTTCTAACTCTAGCCGGCATAACAGAGATTGTCAATCTTTAGCATTCGGACGGCTGTCGTTACGCAGCCCTGCCGAAAGGACGCTTTTGAAGGAGTCTACGCGGGGGCCTTTTGGAAGGCGCAGCGTCCGGTCCGACGGACCCGTGATTTAGCCCGTTCTGCGTTCGGCTTCCATCAGGTTGGTGAGGATGTCGTTGATGCGCGTCAGGTGACCTGCGCCCTTGGATTTCAGTGCTCAGCAGTCAGGCGGGGATGTCTTCGAAGTTAATGTGCGAATCGTCTCCAGCTGCCTGGCGAGCGGCAGCGCGGCGGAGCGCGCTACGTTCCTCTTCAGTCCATTGCCTGTTCCTGATGTCTTCGGATTTCATGCTTTTCAGCCCTGCGGGCTGAGATGATGCGGGTGATTTCTTCGCCATAGCTGTCCTCCCTATATGCGTGAAACAACCAGCAAAACAACGGCGGCTTCCGGCTCAATCTGCACCGCGCCGATCGCGTGCCAGCATTGCTCTCCGGTTTCGTCTATGCGGTCCCGAACAACGAGGCAGCGCTGGCCTTCAAAGACCGGCGCCGCCAACTCAAATGAGATGCCGTCGTGCTTTTGCTGATTCCGCCGGTTCTTTGCTTCATGCCTGGGACAGCCCCGGAATGGCGATTGTCTTAGGCGGCCCGCTTAAAACCCCGCGCACCCAGGATACGTCGGGAAAGGCACCGGGCCGGCCACGATGGACGTAGTCTTCGCGTTGGCATCCAGCGGCACCCAGCCCGAGCAAACGTTCTCATCACAGGGCGTCCCGTTATACTGCCAGATCGAGACCCCACCGGCTGAAGGGTATCTCATCTCATAGACCGTCTTGGACCCGGCAACATCGGCGCCAGCAACGAGTGAAACTTCGGACGTGTGGTTGTCGATATGCACCCAGCCGGGACACGTAGCCCCGTCGCAAGGTGTACCGGTGTACTCCCAGACCGAGTATTTTGCCGTGGAATTAGCTCGCAGCTCGTACAAACCGCTGCCCCCCGCGACAATGAAGTCGACGCGTGGGTTGTTATCGATTGTCAGCCAGTCGTAGGTGATCGGCGACGCGTTATACTGCCTGACCTCGCCACTCGACGTCATTTCGTACAGGGCAGTCGCCCCAACTGCGAAACCGTTGTTGCTTTCATCGATTCCCGTCCAAATGTTCGGCGTCCCGCCGAACAGGGAGAGAGAAATGCCGATGTTACTGCAAGTCGTTGGGATGCTCTGCCAGACCAGGATAGCTCCGTTGACGCCATAGTACGCACCTGCTTCACCTCCTTGAATGGTATTGTTTTCCAGTTCCGTCCAGCCGGGACAAGTGCCCCCGGTGCAGATTACGCCGTTATATTCCCAGAGCGAACCGTCTTGGTGCACCTCATAGGGAGTGCCATTGCCCCCAGCACCGATCGCGATAGCGAGTGGATTGTTATCTAGTTCCACCCATCCGGGACAGGAACCCTCGCTACAGGCCGGCCCAATATACCACCAGATCGAGCCGTCTTTGTGCATCTCGAAGAGCGCACCTCCGCCAGCGGCGATCATGCTCATATTTGAGTTGTTGTCGAGTTCTATCCATCCGGGACAGGTAACCTCGTTGCAGGGTGTCCCCGTGTACTCCCAGATCGATCCATCGGACCGTGTCTGATAGAGCTCCTGGCCCCAAGCCATCGAAACCATACTCATCGCGATGCCGGCTGCCAGCATCGCGATCCGTTGCGATTGCCATAGTCTCGTCGTCATAAAGAGATTCTTCCTTTTGTTGTGTGTTGGGCCGCCATGCGACAACCCGGATGAATTGAAAACCATCCGCCAGGTAATGCGGAAATCGTGGGAGCTTTTTGTGTAACCCCTCAGATTTTTTTCTGTAGAGATCTGTTGGCTTTCCCCAGCCGCCCCGAGGTAAGGTCTTCATGGCTACCGATATTGCCCATTAAGGGGCGTAGAATGAATGAGTCAACTGTAATAGAGAAAACGACAGAGTGGCAGCGATTGACGCGTCTGTCCTGGACAGCGTTTCGTCTCCGATCACGAAGCGCGTTTACCGGAATCGCGGCGTTGCCCCCTTAACGGACACTATTCTTTGTCAGCGACGCCCTTCCACCAACGCCGCGAGGGCCGGCGGAAGCCAGTCCCGCCCGAGATGGCTCGCGTCTCAAACCGGCAGGGCCAAGGGCACGGCGGTTCCCCAAAACGTGATGGTATCCGGGTGATTTCTTCGCCCTAGCGGTGCCGGCTTCGGGCTCAATCTGCACCGACTCGATCGTGTGCCAGCGTTGCTCTCCGGTTTCGTCTATGCGGTCCCGAACAACTCAAATGAGATGCCGTCGGTTTTTGCTGATTCCGCCGGTTCTTGCTTCATCCATTCGTATCGCACGGTGTCTATACAAGGCCTAGCCTGGGCATTTCCTTGGCGATTCTCTGGATGGACAAGCCGGATTCCCGCAACCGAAACACCTCACACCGGTCGAAGATACGCATTGGCCGACCGATGGCGTTGCCGCTCTTCGTGCCATGCCGGCGGTCACATTCAACTCCCGATAAACCCTTCGCACGCAAAGCGCACCACCTTGCTTGCCGCCACGCCCGCGTCCTGCTGTCTGGCATGGCTGTGGTCTCCGCCGCGGGGCGCTCGCTGGCTAAAGCTGGGCATCTGCCGGAAGGCTCCCCGGCGCTCTTCCGAGATTTGCTCGACCACGTCACGCAGATCTACCACGACATCGCCACCTGCGATACCTCTCAGCCCCAGACGGAGGTGGGCGCACCGTTGCGGATTACTGATGGAGGCAACGTCCAGTCGGCCAAGCTGAGCCACCCGCCCCCAGGCATCCCCGTTGGCCAGAAGCCGGCGCATCCAGGGCACGGTGCAGTTTCAGGCCATCATCGTCAAGCGACGTGAAAGCGGCGAGCTGGAATTCCTGCACTGGCCGCTGATATTCTCGTCGTCTCTGACACACAACTTCCTGGAGTCTGAGCGCATGGCTCTTGGATCGCGTTCAACATTAGCACAAGCCTATCGCCGGGGCGCAGAGCGGACGCCGAGAGAAAAAAAGATCCCAAGTGAAACTACACGAAAATCTCTCCGTGATTTTACGCATTACCTGCTGGATGGATTTCAGTTCATCTGAACTGCCCGCCGGAGGCAGGAAGGCCAAGCGGCCGGACAGCCTCCAGCGGCAGGCAATGGCAGCACGACATACACCAGGAGAAGATCGCTATGACTACGAAAAGAATACAATGGCAAAGGATCGCACTGCTCGCATCCGGCATCTCGGCGAGCATGGTTTCCGTGGCATGGGGCCAACCCGTCAAGCCCAGCATCGCAAGCGCGACGTTGAATCAGCCCCTCAACCAGATCGCTATCGTCGGAAAAGGCTTTACGCCAGCCGCGGGCGCGCCGTCTGTCAAACTCGGAGGCAGCCTATTGACGGTGGCGAGTTGGAGCGACAGCGTGATCGTGGCTGACACACCGCCAGGGCTAGCGGCGGCCAGCTACTTGCTCACCGTGAACAATGGCCTAATCGGCGGTTTCGTCGTCGCTTTGGACCCGCGCTTCGGGGCCAACACCAGCTTGGCTGCGGCGGGCACCGGCGCGCTCTGTACGGTTGGGCAGGTCATGCTGACCGCGGGATTTGTGGCCAACGGCATTCCCGCCACAGGCCAGCTACTGCCGATCGCCGGTAACACCCCGTTGTTCACGCTCCTGGGCAATCTATACGGCGGCGACGGCGTCACCACGTTCGCTATTCCGGATCTTCGCGGTGTGGCGCCCAACGGCCTCACTTACACCATCTGCACCCTGGGTGTCTTCCCATCGCCGAATTAGCGCCCTCGCAAATAGACGCGAGGTCACTCAAAGACTTTTGAAGAGTAAAGGAATATCACCATGATGAAACAAAACGGTTCTCTCACACTGGGTGGAGCGATCGCGCTTGGCGCGCTTCTGGCCCTGGCAGGCACGGCACACGCCCAAACCGCCATATCGGGCGCCGCAGCCGGTTCCGACCTGCACTTTATCACGATCAAAGGCACTGGGCTGCAGCCACCCTCAGGCAACCCAACTGTCTCGCTGGGAAGCTATTCACTCACCGTTGGCGGTTTCACCAACGTCCAAATCACCGCGGCGTTGCCCGCAAACCTGAAACCCGGCACTTACAACCTAGCGGTGGCCGCGAATGGCACGGCGAACTTCGATGTGACGATTGGCGCGGCAGGTCCTGTTGGTCCGGCTGGTCCGGCAGGCCCCCAGGGTCCTCCGGGACCAGGCTTCAGTTTGCCATTCAGCGGTAGCGTTGCTACTAATGACCCTGCCATCGCCGTCAGCAACACAGGCGGGACGGCGATTAGTGCGCTAGGCTACGGTGGTTACGGCGCTACGATCGCAGGGGGCGTGTCAGGGGGCACTGCCTTAGCCGGTGTTCTCGCCGTCGGCGGTGGAGGATCCGGCGTGTCTACCGGTGGGCCAGGCTTCTCTGGCACCGGTGGTATCGGCGCCAACAGTGGCGGCGACGGCGTCGATGTAACAGGCGCCGCCGTCACGGGTTATCAGGCGCAAGCCGGCGCGGGTGTCACCGCAACTGGCGGAGCGGCCGGAATCAACGGGTCCGCCGGTAACGGCATTACCGCCTACGCTGGGAGCGGCGATAGCTCTTACGGCGGGCCATCCGGCGCCAATGGCATCTTCGCGACGGGAGGGAGCACCATCGCGGGTTGCAGTCTCTGTACGACTGGCGCCGGCGGATATTTTCAAGGCGGAGGGAACCCTAACGATGGATCGACATTTGGCGGGGACGGTGTCCATGCTAACCCCGGCTCCAACACCGGCGTTGGAATCTACGCCCTAAGCGTCTGCGCGGCTGGGACACCACCTTGCAACGGTTATAACAGCGTGGCGGGTCTGTTCAGCGGAGACGTTTACGTCGACGGAAATCTCTCTAAGAACGGCGGTTCTTTCAAGATCGATCACCCATTGGACCCAGCCAACAAGTACCTCTACCACTCCTTCGTGGAATCGCCAGACATGATGAACATTTACAACGGCGACGTCACCACCGACGGCGGGGGCCATGCCACGGTCACACTGCCCGACTGGTTCGAAGCGCTGAACAGCGACTTCCGCTACCAGTTGACGGTGATCGGCCAGTTTTCCCAGGCGATCGTGGCATCCAAAATCAACCACAATACGTTCGCCATCCGCACGGACAAACCCAACGTGGAGGTTTCCTGGCAAGTGACCGGCATCCGGCAGGACGCGTGGGCCAACGCGCACCGCATTCCCGTGGAAGCGGAGAAAACAAAGGCCGATCAGGGTCATTATCTGCACCCCGAGCTGTTCGACCATGCGGGCGAATCAGGCATTACCGAACTGCACCATCCCCGTCCGAAGCAGCGCCAGCAGCAGTAGTGGGTTTAGAAGACTCAAGAACGAGATCGACAAAGGAGCCTAAAACAACAATGACACACCAAACATGCAGACGCTTTTTCCCGCTAGGCAGAGGCATCGCGCTATGCGCGCTGCTGGCGCTGGCTGGCGCGGCCTACGCGCAAACCGACATATTGAGCGCAGCAGCCAATTCCACTCTCACGACCATCACGATCAAAGGCACAGGGCTGCAGCCGCCCTCCGGCAAGCCGACAGTCTCGTTAGGGGGGTACACACTCGGGGTTGGCGCCAATTCCAACGACGTTCAGATCGTCGCTGCCTTGCCCCCGGGCCTGAAACCCGGCACCTACAACCTTGAGGTGACCGCTAACGGCGCGGCGAACTTCGATGTGACGATCGGATCTGATGGCCCGACTGGTCCGGCCGGTCCGGCGGGCCCCGCGGGTCCGGCTGGTCCGGCGGGTCCCCAGGGTGCGCCGGGAACTTCGATCAGTTTGCCATTCATCGGTACCGTATCTTCCGCTGATGGCGCTGCCTTCACAGTCGTCAACACGGCAGGGGTGGGAGTGGGCGTCCTCGGCGGCGTTACAGGAGGGGTTGGGCAGCAAGCTATAGGCGCGTTGGGCGGAGGAGGATCCGGCGTGACTACCGGCGGCCCAGCCTTCTCCGGCACCGGTGGTATTGGCATTACTCCCGGCGACGGCATCGACGTAACAGGCGCAGCCGTGGGCACCAGCTCGTACTCATATGAATATGAGGGCGGCTCGGGCGTCAGCGCAACCGGGGGGCCGCCGGACCCTTACAAACCGGCGGTCCGGGCGTTAATGCCCTTGGAGGGACTGGCGACATAGCCGGAGCTGGAGTGGCCGGGCACGGCGGCGATGCTGTTAGTGGTTGCGCCACCTGCTACGGGGGCGCGGGCGGGTATTTCGCTGGCGGTGGGAGTTCATTTCAAGGTGGGGAGGGTGTTTATGCTGTAGGAGGAAGCCCCAACGGCTGGGCTGGCGAATTCGACGGCACCGTCAACGTCAGCGGATATCTCTCCAAGAGCAGCGGCTCTTTCAAGATCGATCATCCTCTGGACCCAGCCAATAAGTACCTCTACCACTCCTTCGTGGAATCGCCGGACATGATGAACGTATACAACGGCAATGTGACCACGGACGGCTCCGGTCATGCCATTGTGACACTGCCCGACTGGTTCCAGGCGCTCAACAGCGATTTCCGCTATCAGCTCACCGCCATCGGCCAGCCGGCGCGGGCCTGGGTGGCCTCCGAAGTCAACCGAAACAACTTTGCCATCGGAACCGACAAGCCCAACGTGAAGGTCTCCTGGCAAGTGACCGGCATCCGTCAGGATGCCTGGGCCAATGCGCATCGCATTGCCGTGGAAGCGGAGAAAGCCAAGCCGACCAGGGTCATTATCTGCACCCCGAGTTGTTCGACCATGCGGGTGAGCCGAGCATTACCGAAATGCACCATCCCCGTCCGAAGCGCCGCGAACAGCAGTAGACCGGACTTAGAAATGAATTCACAGAGGAACATAAAACGATGACACACCAAATAGGCAAAGGACGTCTTGTCCCGCTGGGCAGAGGCATCGCGCTGTGCGCGCTGCTGACCCTGGGCGGCGCAGCCTACGCGCAGACCGTGGTATTGAGCGCGGCGGCCAATTCCAATCTCACCGGCATCACGATCAACGGCAGGGCGCTGCAGCCAGTCTCCGGTTCGCCGCAGGTCTCGTTGGGGAGTCACGTACTATCGGTTGTGAGCTTCAACAACACACAAATCAGCGCGTCGCTTCCCCCAGGCCTGAAGCCTGGCAGCTACGACCTCGCGGTAACCGCGATAGGCGCGGCGAACTTCGACCTAACGATTGGGGGGCGGGTCCCGCGGGTCCAGCAGGTCCGGCGGGCCCGGCAGGCCCCCAGGGCGCTCAGGGGCCTCCTCTCAGTTTGCCATTCAGCGGCAGCGCTGCTACCAATGTTCCGGCCATCGCCGTCAGCAACACGGGCGGGACGGCAATTAGTGCGTTGGGCTACGGCGGGTACGGCGCTACGATCGCAGGGGGCGTATCAGGGGGCACTGCCCTAGCTGGTGTTCTCGCGGTGGGCGGAGGAGGGTCGGGCGTGACGACCGGTGGCCCAGCTCTTTCCGGCACCGGTGGAATCGGCGCCATTTATGGCGGCGACGGCATCGATGTAACCGGCGGTTCTAGTGTGTATGGCGGCGTGGGCGTCACCGCAACCGGGGGAACTGCCGGGATTCAAGGGAGCGGTGGTAACGGCATCAATGCCATTGGGGGGAATGGCGATAACGATCAGGAGAGCAACGAAGGCGGCGTTGGTATTTCGGCGCAGGGAGGAAATACCATCGCGGGCTGCGTCCAATGCACCGCTGGCGTTGGCGGCTTTTTCTTCGGCGGGGGGAGCCTCGGCCAAGAGCCGGTGGGGGGTGGGGACGGAGTCGTGACTTTCCCGGGATCCAATACAGGGGTCGGGATCTACGCTACAAGCATGTGTGGAGAGACTTGCAACGGATTGAACACCGTGGCGGCAGTATTCGAAGGCGACATCCAAGTTTCGGGAAACATCTCCAAGAGCGGGGTTCTTTCCGGATCGATCACCCATTGGACCCAGCGAACAAGTACCTCTACCACTCCTTTGTGGAATCGCCGGATATGAAGAACATCTACGACGGCAACATCGTCACCGACGGCGGGGGCCACGCCACGGTCGCACTGCCCGACTGGTTCGAAGCGCTGAACAGCGACTTCCGCTACCAGTTGACGGTCATCGGCCAGTTTGCTCACGCCATCGTGGCATCGGAGGTCAATCACAACACGTTCGCCATCCGCACGGACAAACCGAACGTGAAAGTTTCCTGGCAGGTGACCGGCATCCGGCAGGACGCTTGGGCCAACGCGCATCGCATTCCCGTGGAAGTGGAGAAGGACAAGGCCGACCAGGGACATTATTTGCACCCCGAGTTGTTCGATCATGCGGGCGAACCGGGCACTACCGAACTGCACCATCCCCGTCCGAAACAGCGCCAGCAGCAGTAGTCTTTGGCCGGGCCTTCTGCAAAACACAACCGCACGTGAGGAGCGCGGCGGATTCCAGTCCGTCGCGCTTTCCGCATTTGCAGCACCGTTGGATGCGACGACTATCCGTCCGGAGCCAGACAAAAACTTCTGTTTAGATTACACAGAATCTTCCCTCATTTTTCCGCATTACCTGGCGGATGGTTTTCAATTCATCCGGGTTGTCGCATGGCGGCCCAACACACAACAAAAGGAAGAATCTCTTTATGACGACGAAAAAATCGCAATGGCAAAGGATCGTGCTGCTGGCGGCCGGCATCTCGACGAGTATGGTTTCGACGGCTTGGGGCCAGAACCTCTATCAGACACATTCCGACGGATCGATCTGGGAGTACACGGGGAAACCCTGCAGCGGGGGTTCCTGTCCGGGATGGATCGAACTCGACAACAACCCTAAGATGAACATGATTGCCGCCGGCGGAGGTACGCTCTTCGAGATGCACACCGACGGGTCGATCTGGTGGTACATTGGGCCACCCTGCAACGGGGGGTCCTGTCCCGGATGGGCGGAAATCGATAACAATCCAAACGCTTCGGCGATTGGTGTTGGGGGGCAAGCAATCCTTTATGAGTTGCACACCGACCTTTCGCTCTGGCAGTTTAACGGCCTGCTCTGCAGCGGGAGCTACTGCCCCGGTTGGACGGAATTGAGTGGCGCTCAAACCGGGCAGGATCCTTATGGGTTCTTTTTCGGCGCCAATGCCTCTATGTTGATTATGGAAAACGCCGAACCGGAATATCTCTATCGGTTCGGCGGGGCGTACAACAGTTGGGGGCAAATCGATAGCGGCGTCAAGTACGTCGCAGTTGGGGCAACCACCCTGTACGACTGGCTGTGGTCGGGCGAGATCAGGCAGTATAACGCGTCGCCGACCAAACCCGGCTGGGTGACAATCGACGACAACCCAACCACCAATAGAATTGTCGCAGGGGGCGGTTTGTACCAGCAGCGCAGGGACTCTTCTACCAACCCTCAGACGTTTTCGCTCTGGCAGTACACCGGTACACCCTGCAACGGGAGCGTTTGTCCCGGATGGGTGAAAATAGACAACCACCCAACCTCAGCGGTGCCCGTTGCCGGATCCAACACGGTCTACCAGATGAGAACCCCTTCACCGGGACAGGTCTCGATCATGCAATATACCGGGACGCCCTGTCTTGGCACTGTTTGTCCCGGCTGGATAGAGCTGGATGACAACCCGAATACTACGTCCATTGTGGCCGGCCCAATGACTTTCCAATTGGGTTTCATATTCTAGGAGGACGTCTCCGGTCTTGAGCGGCTCGATGAGCAAGCCACTGGCTCGACCAGTGAGACTTGAACAGGCTGGACCCTTCCGGAAGTATGGTTCGCCTCCAACGGGACTGCAAGTATCACCTGATGTTGGTGCCCCAACGCCGGCGAAAAATCGCCTCCGGCCATACCCCGCCGGCAGTTGGGGCCGATCTTCCAATCGTTGCGCGGCAGACATGCCGCACGGCGGCGGTCTTGGCCAGAAGCCATGACTATCCTCCCGGACGGCCAAGCAAAACCGTCTGTGTAGATTACACGAAAATCTTCCCGCGATTTTCCGCATTACCCGGTGGATGGACTTCAATTCATCCGATCTGCCGCAGGGCGGCACAACACAAAACAAAAAGGAGAATCTCTTTATGACAATGAAGATATCGCAATGGCAGAGGATCGCGCTGCTGGCGGCCGGCATCTCGACGAGTATGGCTTCGATGGCTTGGGGCCAGGAACTCTATCAGACACATTCCGATGGATCGATCTGGGAGTACACAGGGACACCCTGCGGCATGGGTTCCTGTCCCGGATGGATCGAACTCGACAACAACCCAAATATGTTCATGATCGCCGCTGGCGGGGGTGCGCTCTACGAGATGCACGGCGATGGGTCGATCTGGTGGTATGTCGGGCCAGCCTGCAGCGAGGGTTTCTGCCCCGGATGGGTGGAACTCGATAACAACCAACTCGATGCGGCGATCGGTGCTGGGAGCAATGGCTATCCTTATGAGCTGCAC
>Ga0187847_10004092_pt1 | contig 10824 bp, 8 predicted proteins | sample June2016WEW_4_10_FD_132458 | JGI IMG/M metagenome (GOLD analysis project Ga0187847, IMG submission 132458) | Peatland microbial communities from SPRUCE experiment site at the Marcell Experimental Forest, Minnesota, USA - June2016WEW_4_10 | ecosystem: Environmental > Terrestrial > Soil > Wetlands...
ACTGCGGCGACTCGCGGCCGGGCCCATTATGCCTGGATTGCGGGAGGCGCTGCTGCTATGGGCCTGGGAATTTGGTCCATGCATTACATCGGAATGCTGGCGCTCTCGTTGCCCGTGCCCGTGCTCTATGACGTACCAACGGTCGTCGTCTCGTTGCTGGCGGCAATTCTTTCTTCGGCGATCGCGCTTCAAGTCGTAAGCGGTGAACAGTTAAGACCCCTCCCTTTAGCGGCCGCAAGCCTTTCGATGGGCGCCGGGATTTCCGCTATGCATTACATTGGCATGGCCGCCATGCGCATGCCCGCAGCTTGCCACTACAACCCCTGGGTAGTGGCCGCTTCGGTCCTCATTGCCGTTGTCGTTTCTCTGGTTGCGCTTGTGCTGACATTTCACTTCCGTTTGATCAACGGCTGGAATCCAGGAAAGTTGCTGAGTGCAGCGGTCATGGGATTCGCCGTGGCCGGCATGCACTATACAGGAATGGCCGCGGTATCGTTCGCTCCATGGGACAAGAGCGGCGATGTTGCTCACGCCATTCAGGTCTCATCGCTCGGGGCGATCGGCATTACCATCGTCGTTCTGCTCGCGCTGGCCGTGGTGACGATTGCCTCGGTCCTCGACCGCCGGCTTGCGGCGCAGACTTCGCAATTGGCCGACAGTGAGCAGCGCTATCGCCAATTGGTGGAGCGTGCGCCCGCGGCCATTGGCCGCAGTTCTCTGGACGGTCAGATATTGCAATGCAATGAGGCCGGCGCCCGCATGATGGGATATGAGTCTGTCGACGAACTCCTTGCTTTTGGACGTGTAGTTTTCCTCGAGCCGAGCCGCGAACGCTTCATCCAATTGCTCCGTGAGCAAGGGCAGGTCACCAATCTCGAGGTCTGCATCCGCGGCAAGGACAACCGTTGTGTATGGATTCTGGAAAATGCCAGCCTGGCAGAAGATCCCATCACCGGGGCGCCCGTCGTGGAAGCCATGTTTTTGGATATTTCCGATCGGAAGGCCATTGAACTGGAGCTCAAGAAAGCAAAAGACGCCGCGGAAGCCGCCAGTACAGCGAAGAGCGATTTTGTGGCCAACATGAGCCACGAAATTCGTACGCCCATGAATGGCGTCCTCGGCATGGCCGATTTGTTGGCGGAGACATCTCTGGACAGCGAGCAGCGCGAGTACGTCGAAACCATCCGACACTCGGGCGAGGCTTTGCTGACTATCCTCAACGACATTCTCGATTTCTCGAAAATCGCAGCCGGCAAAATGACCATCGAGCCGATTCCCTTCGATCTGGCACTGACCGTTGACGAGGTCGCAGCCCTGCTGCGGCCGAAAATGCGGGAGAAGAAACTAGAGTTCGTCGTAAATTACTCGCGAGACTTACCGCGCAGAGTGGTTGGCGACTCGGGCCGGATTCGGCAAATTCTTATTAATCTGCTCGGCAATGCCGCGAAATTTACTTCACAGGGTCATGTCCGGCTCAAAGTGGATTGCATTCGACAGCAAGGGGACGAAGTCCACATCGGGTTCTTCGTGGAAGACAGTGGCATTGGCATACCCCAGGAAAAACTCGCGGCAGTATTCGAGAAATTCACTCAAGCGGATGCCTCCACCACCCGCCGCTTTGGCGGCACCGGGTTAGGGCTTTCCATTTGTGCCCGACTGGTGGAATTGATGGGCGGTGAAATTGGCGTGGATAGCAGCTCCGGCAAGGGCTCAACCTTTTGGTTCGCCTTGACTCTTCCAGTGGATCGTGTGGCGGAGGAAGGCAGCGAGGCGCGCATTTCAAAGGATGCAAGTTGTTCAGCCATTGCCCACGCTGGCTCCTTCCAAGCGTCCGACATTGCGACTTCTCCCCGCGTACTGGTCGTGGACGATAACCCCGTCAACCGGCGTGTCGCGCTCCGCACGTTGGAAATTCTCGGTTGCGTGGTCGAGACTGCCAACGATGGGGCCCAAGCGGTGGAACTCACGAAAACGAACGCGTACGACCTCGTCTTCATGGATTGCCACATGCCCGTGATGGACGGATTCGAGGCCACCGTCGCTATCCGGGATAGCGAGTCCGGGGATGCTCACCTGCCGATTGTGGCGATGTCCGCGAGCGCCATGCCCGCCGACCGGGAATGCTGCCTCAAAGCCGGCATGGACGACTTTGTCGGGAAGCCAATCAACCGCGTAGAAGTCCTCGCCGTTATACGACGGTACATTCCTTCGTTCTCTCTCGCAGTGGAAAAAGCTGCATCTGCCGCACCTGGCATTTAACCTTTCACGAAGAATCCCAAAAGCCCCGCCGCAATGATCAGCCACGCCGAATTGATGCGGAAACGTATCAATGCCAGGAGGGCCACTGCAAAGGCGGCGAGCGTAAACCAATCAACGACGGCCGCGCGACTCAGCTGCCAGCAAACCACCGCCATCAGCGCAAGCGATCCCGCAACCACGCCGTCCAGCGCAGCGCTAAAAATCGGTGATTGGCGAAGCTTGGGTATGATCGGCCCGCTCACTGCGACCAGCAGAAATCCCGGAAGAAAAATTCCTATCGTGGAGACGATCGCGCCGGGGATTCCGGCCACGATATAGCCGATGAACGTAGCGGTCGTAAACACTGGCCCCGGAGTAAATTGCCCCACTGCGACCGCGTCAATCAATTGCTTTTCCGTAAGCCAATGGAGTTTAGTGACGAACTCCGTGCGGAGAAAAGCCAGCAGAACATAACCACTCCCGAAAACGATCGAACCGATTTTCAGAAACGACAGAAACAGCCGGGAAAGCGTCACGGGAATTACAACGACAGCCACGCCCACCGCGAGGAGGGCCTTGGGCATAGCGAGATTAACGCCTGCAATGACTCTTCCTTGCGTACGTGCACTACCCAACGCTGCGAGCACACCAGAAATTGCCAGCGCCAGCAGTGGATTCACGCCAAAGAAATTCAGCCCGAAAGCAACCACGGCGACCGCAGCCAGAAATTTCGTTGGTACTGCCGTGCGAGCGAGCTTTGCTAGAGCCTGCAAGATGACGGCGATCACAACCGGCTTAATCGCATAAAGCATTCCCGCCATGCGTGGAAGCGAGCCGTAGCGCACGTACGCGGCCGCGAAAAGCGTGACTAAGATTGCCGCGGGAATGATGAAGCAGCATCCAGCCACAATGAGGCCTGGCCATCCGCGCTGGCCATAACCAATGAAAATAGCCAGCTCAGTCGAGCTCGGGCCGGGAATCAGGTTCGCCGAGGCCAATCGATCCAGGAACTCTTCACGTGTCAGCCAGCCACGCCTGCCAACGAATTCCTCTTCCATCATGGCGATGTGAGCGGCCGGCCCGCCAAAGGCAATTGTGCCCAATTTGAGGAAAGAAGCAGCAACTTCGGCCAGAGAAGGCCTTTGCCTCGTCGATGGTGCGCTGCAATTCTCCATGATTAGTACTTTATAATCATAAGCTTAGTAAATAAATGATATGACTTGACAAGATTGCACTCATATTTGATAGACTATTAGCACTCGACGACATACATTGCTAACACAAAATTCGTTGAGGGAGTTTTAGGCTCGTAGGCTCTCAAACCAAGAATTCTAACTGAGAAAACAATTGAAAGGAGCATCAACTATGGCTACTAAATTTACCCCACTGCATGACCGGATTCTTGTCCGCCGTGTAGAAGAAGCAGGAACCACGCGGGGAGGCATCATCATCCCCGACAGCGCAAAAGACAAACCGCAGGAGGGCGAAGTCGTCTCCGTCGGCAAAGGCAAGTCCAACGAAGAAGGCAAGGTTCATCCTCTCGACGTAAAAGAAGGCGACCGCATTCTGTTCGGCAAGTACTCCGGAACCGAAATCAAGCTGGATGGCGAAGACTTCATCATCATGCGTGAAGAGGAAGTTCTGGGCGTCATCAGCGGAGCAGCCAAGAAGGAATTGGCGGGATCGCGCAAGTAATAGGGATGTTCGCGTCGCGCTAAATTGTCACCCCGCTAACGCGGGCTGACGGCGCGGTCGCTCACCCAGGTCCTTCGGCGACGAAAAGCATGTCGCCTCAGGATGACAAAACAAAAAGCAGGTCCCTCGGCTTGCGCAAATACGGCGCTCGCTCGGGATGACAATAACTTTTAATTTCTTAGGAGAAAAGAATTATGGCAAAGCAAATCGTACACGGAGAAGAGTCGCGGCAGGCGATCCTGCGCGGCGTGAATATTCTCGCCGATGCAGTGAAAGTCACCCTTGGCCCCAAAGGCCGCAACGTTGTGATTGAAAAGAAATTCGGTTCGCCGACCATTACCAAGGACGGCGTGACCGTGGCCAAAGAAATCGAGCTGAAAGACTCGCTCGAGAACATGGGCGCGCAGATGGTGCGTGAAGTGGCTTCGAAGACTTCGGATGTTGCCGGCGACGGCACCACCACCGCAACCGTTCTGGCCCAGGCCATCTACCGCGAAGGCGTGAAGACGGTTGCAGCCGGCGCGAACCCGATGGCGCTGAAGCGCGGCATCGAAAAAGCAATCGGCGTGGTTTGCGGCGAAATCGACAAGAAGACCGGCGAGCGCGGCAAGGGCGAACTGGACAAGCTGTCGAAGCCGGTGCAGGGCGACCACATTGCCCAGGTTGGCACCATCTCGGCGAACAACGACGAAACCATCGGCAAGATCATTGCCGAAGCCATGAAAAAGGTCGGCAAGGACGGCGTCATCACGGTGGAAGAGTCGAAGACGCTCGAAACCCAGCTGGAAGTCGTGGAAGGCATGCAGTTCGACCGCGGCTATCTGTCCCCTTACTTCGTCACCGATCCGGAGCGCATGGAAGTGGCTCTGGAGAACGCCTACATCCTTATTCACGAAAAGAAAATCAGCTCCATGAAGGACCTGATTCCATTGCTCGAGAGCATTGCGAAGAGCGGCAAACCGCTGCTCATCATCGCCGAAGACGTTGACGGCGAAGCGCTCGCGACCCTGGTCGTGAACAAGCTGCGTGGCACGTTGCAAGTCGCGGCCGTAAAGGCCCCGGGCTTCGGCGACCGCCGCAAGGCCATGCTGGATGACATCGCCAAGCTGACCGGCGGGACGTCCATTACTGAAGACCTCGGCTTCAAACTGGAGAAGGTGGAAATCAGCCATCTCGGACAGGCCAAGAAAATCACCATCGACAAGGACAACACCACGATCATCGAAGGCAAAGGCAAGCCAGCGGAGATCAAGGGCCGGGTCGAGGAGATTCGTGGCCAGATCGACAAGACCACCAGCGACTACGACCGCGAGAAGCTGCAAGAGCGGCTGGCGAAGCTGGTCGGTGGCGTGGCGGTGATTAAAGTTGGCGCCGCAACCGAAACCGAAATGAAAGAGAAGAAAGCCCGCGTGGAAGATGCGATGCATGCGACGCGCGCGGCCGTGGAAGAAGGCATTGTCCCGGGCGGCGGCGTAGCATTGGCCCGCAGCGCGGCGGCACTGGACAAACTCAAGCTGGAAGGCGACGAGCAGATCGGCGTCAACATCGTGAAGCGCGCCATTCAGGAGCCTTTGCGCATGATCGCCGAGAACGCCGGCGAAGAAGGCGCTGTGGTTCTGGGCAAGGTGCTGGACTCCAAAGACACGAACTTTGGCTACAACGCCTTCAGCAACGAGTACGAAGACCTGGTTAAGGCCGGCGTGCTTGATCCCACCAAGGTCGTGCGCACCGCGCTGCAAAATGCCGGTTCGATTGCGTCCTTGATGCTGACCACCGAAGCGCTGGTCGCGGAGATCCCGGAAGAGAAAAAGGGAGCTCCGATGGGCGGCGGACACGGCGGCGGCATGGAAGGCATGTACTAAGCAGCAGCCAGTAGTTAGTTGTCAGAAGCCCCGCGCGCAAGCGCGGGGCTTTTTTGCTGTCGCTCATGAAAAGATCTAAAAGCGGCGGACAGGAGTGTCCGCCGCACACGAGCAGGTCGCGGGCGAAGCGCCAGCGCCACACATCATGGAGCCCGAGATCGGGCGATGGCAGCGGCGTTCGGAGGAACTTTCTTCACAACTTTTCACAACTGTGCGAATGAACCGTGGCATAATGCGTGTCTGCTGGTGAGCAGATTTCATTCCCTGGGGGCGTTATGCAAAATCGCAAGTTGTGGCGGGCAATTTTTTTCTTCTTATTGATGGGACTTTCAGGCGGCGCGGCGCGGGCGCAGTCGGGCAATATCGTTGTGTTGAACGGCGGCAGGACAGTTCTGAATTTGGGAGCGAAGCCGACGACCGTCGTTCCGGCGGAAACGGTCGTTCCGGCGGAGACGCTGCCCTCCACGCTGGTGACGATCTACAGCAATCTGGGGACGAAAAATTCCCGTTATAACGGCGATTCTGGTAACGGCATTGTTGGGCAGAATGCTGGGCAACTGTTTCCCGAGGCGGTTGCGAATGCTTTCACTCCCACGGCTGATCACGTGGTGCAGGCCATTCAAATCGCGTTGACCTATGTGAGCGGGACGAATGCGGTCAATGTCTTTCTTACGGAAAATGTAAACGGAAACCCCGAGAAACCGCTGCACGGCTGGCGTCTGACAAATCTGCCGGAGTTTGGCGGATGTTGCGTGTTGCAGACACTGATCGATAGAGTGGGAATCCCGGTGAAGGCGAATACGCAGTACTGGGTGGTTGTGGCGCCGGACCTCGATAGCGACACTTATGCCGTGTGGGACAACAACATTAAGAACCTTAGTGGCGCTTGGGACAATGACAACGGTACGGGGTGGAATGGCCAGAGCTACCAAACGCTGAATGCGTACGCGGTTTACGGACAGTAAGAGTTCCCACCCTTTTGCACAGAACGCAAAATGATGGGGCAGCCGGCTCTATTAATCCGCTCGACTGATCCGCTTAACTAATCTAGTTACTGTCATCCCGGCGCTTCAAGGTCGGGCGATCATCGTCGCTGCTATCGGTGCTCTTGCCGCTGCTGTCGGTCGAGGAGGAAGTGCGGCGCAGGCTGGGCTTTCCGGCATCTTTCTGGTCGGTCATCTTGCGGCGATTTTCGAGGGCTGCAAGGCGTGACTTCACATCCTGAAACTCGGAAGTGTCCACGACGTATTGGGGCTCGGCGGGAAGAATGGTGGCAATTTCTTTCTGCGAAGCTTCAATGCGGTCGGGAGTTTGCGGATGTGTGGAGAAAGCCTTGGCGAGAGTGCCGGGCTTTTTCTTTTCCTGGGCCTGGATTTTTTCGAAGAAGGCCACGAAGGATTGCGGATCGTATCCGGTCTTATACATGTATTGCAGGCCGAGATAATCGGCTTCGGCTTCAAAGCCGCGAGAGAAGGTCAGGAAAGTCATGGGCAGGCCGATGCTCGCTACGGAACGCACGGCATAGCCGATGCCGCCGCCAACGAAAATAAGAGGGATGGTACCGATGTTGGCGAGCTGCCCGCGCGTCATTTGACGAGTGGCATGGCGGGCGGCGACGTGGGCGATCTCATGCGCCATCACGCCCGCGAGTTCTGATTCGTTGTCGGCTGCCATGATCAAGCCGGAGTTCACGTAGAAAAATCCGCCGGGCAAGGCGAAGGCGTTGATTTCATCGGCATCGATGACTTTGATGGTGAACGGAACTTTCGCGTCGGAGTTGCGGACGAGATTTTGTCCGATGCGGTTGACGTATTCGCTTACGACCGGGTCGCTCACCAGCTTAGAACTGGACTCGACCATCTGGGCATATTGCCGGCCCATGCGGATTTCGGTCTCCAGCGAGTACCAATTGCCGAAGCCGCGCGTGCCGATCTTGCGATTGCCGATGGCGTCCACGTCGTCTTCTCCGCCGTCGTGCTTGACTTTGTCGGGTGCGGGTTCCGCAATCACGGGTGGGTTGGGCGTATTAGCATCTTGAGGGCTGGCCTGAGTTCCTGATGGCGTTCCGCCCGAGACGCCGGGGTCGGACGTTGTCGGGGCTTGCGCGGACGGAGCTTGCGTTGTTGTCTGGCCCGCGGGATTTTGACTGGCTGGAGGATTCTGCGCGAGGCCCAACGCACAGCTTAGTACGACCGTTGCAAGCAGATATCGCAATTTCATGAACAACACCCCGTTCGGCTTGAAGGGATTCCAACTATGGGATTCAAATCAAAGTATACGCCCTCGCCCACCCGTGCTCCCAAGAAGACCTACAGGGGTTGGACGCAGAATTCTGACAGTTGGTTATCCCGAAAATGTGCAAACTTTTGCGCTAGGGTAGAAAGACTCTTTTCCGCGCCAGCGGCTTAGTGTAGGGTTATTAGCCAACCAGACGAGTGCCGATTCTCCAGCGGCCTACGGTTGGAACCTTAAGGAGGAATTTCACTTGAAGAAGATTTCATCTTTACTCGCTCTCAGTGCACTACTCGTGGTAGGCTGCGCAGCGTTCGCAGCAAGCGGACCGATTCATCCGCGCTACGTTGTGCTCCCACAACACAATACTAACAATGCTTCGGTCCCAGCCGGAACTTTGCAGACCTGGACGGGGCACATCTCGGGAAGCACCTATCCTTACATTCAGGTTGGTACTGACCCGTCGTCCACCAACGTTACTACAACCGTGAATGTCTTCATTATTCCGGTAAAGATTTGCGTCACGCCCTCCGGTGGCTCCAAGACTTGCTTTGACCCGGCCACGAAACAAGCAAACGGTCAGACTGTAACCCAAGACGTGTTGGCCTCGCCGATCTTCAAGAACCAGGACTACACGATTGACGGCACGGATCTCGGCAACACGCAGTACGAAGACGCCTTCCAACGCAGCAACTATTGGACGGACGTCATGACCAACACCAACTATCACGTTCTGCTTAAGCCGGTTCTGGTTCCGGAACAGACGTTGAACGTTCCGGCGGCTGACGGCACGACTGGCAGCGGCTACTTCGGTATTCCGCTAGTCGGGCTAGTGGACATCAACTACCTTGACGCTCAGATTGGTGCGGGCTTGCCGAAGATCAAAGCTTTGAATGGTTCGAGCTTTGCGTTGATCCTCACCTACAACACCTACCTCACCGAAGGCGGATGCTGCATCGGCGGCTATCACAGCGCGAACGGCGCTCAATCCTACGGCGAGTTTACCTACACCACGCCGTCGTCAGGTACCTCCTTCTCGCAAGACGTTTCCGCTATGTCTCATGAAATCGGCGAATGGCTCGACGATCCGCTCACCAATGGCGGCAACAACACGCCTTGCGGCATCCTCGAAGTTGGCGATCCAATCGAGGGCGAAACGGGAACGCACGACTACGGCGATTACACCTATTCACTCAACGGTATGACTTACCATCTCCAGGATTTGGCCACGATGAAGTACTTCGGTCAAAGCCCGGTAACGGTGAACAACAACAATTGGACCTTCCAAGGCCAGACCGGAACCTTGCCCGGCTACGGTGGACCAATCGGCGAATGCAGCTACGGTTCCTAGTTCGTTTAGTTTTTGCATGACTAGAACCCGCTCCTTCATGGAGCGGGTTTTAGCGTTTGTTTGATTGCGGTTTGCAGGCTTGCTTGTCTGGTTTTTGATGTTCGATGTTTGTACTAAATCCCCAGGAGGAACTCCCTTGAAGAAGATTTTTGCTCTCAGTGCCATGCTCGTGGTTGCTGGCGCGGCGTTTGCTGCAAGCGGCCCGGTTAAGCCACGCTACGTCGTTCTGCCCCCACACAACACCTACAATGTATCCAGCCCAGCCACGCTGCAAGAGTGGACTGGCACACTGCTTAGCGGTTACACGTTCAACATGGTGGGAACCGACCCATCAAAAACCAACACTACAACGACGGTGAACGTTTACATCATTCCGGTGAACATTTGCGTAACGCCGTCGGGCGGCACCAAGACCTGCTTCGACCCGAAGACCAAACAGTCGAACGGCGCCAGCGCCATCACCAACGTTCTGAACTCGCCTATTTTCCAGAACCAGGATTATGTGCAGACGGGTACGGACATCGGCAACACGCAATATGAAGACGCCTTCCAGCGCTCGAACTTCTGGACGGACGTCATGACCAATACCAATTACCACGTACTGCTCAAGCCGATCCTGGTTCCGGAGCAAACGGTGAACGTTCCGTCGTCCGAGGGCACCATCGCCACGGATTTCGGCGTGACCGCTGCCAACGTGGACATCGACTATCTCGATACTCTGATCACTGCCGGCCTGCCGAAACTGAAAGCCCTCACTCCGGCCAGCCTGGCCCTGATCATGACCTATGACACGTACCTGACCGAAGGCGGTTGCTGCATCGGCGGCTACCACAGCGCCAATGGAACCCAGAGCTACTCCGAGTTCACCTACGCAGCGCCGGGCAGCGGCGGCATCATTCCCTTCTCTGCCGACGTTTCCGCGCTGTCGCATGAACTTGGCGAATGGCTGGACGATCCGCTGACGCCGACGCAGAACAACTCGCCATGCGGCATTCTTGAAGTTGGCGACCCCATCGAGAATGAAAAAGGCACCCACAACTACGGTGACTACACTTACACTCTGAACGGATTCACCTACCACTTGCAGGATTTGGCGACGATGCATTACTTCGGTCAATCGCCCAATACCGTCAACGGAACCAACTTCACCTTCCAGGGCCAGAACGGCGTTCTGCCTGGAGAGGGCCAGATTGCCGAGTGCTCGTTCGGTTCGTAGTTTGATTCGGCTTTAAGAAACCCGCTCCGCAAGGAGCGGGTTTTTTATTTGGTGGGTGGGGTGGGTGGATTTAAGTAAACGAGGATGCCCCACCATTTTCGTGTTTTTTACGAAAAGGGTGGGAATAGACGCACGGGGTTCCGTAACCCACCCTTTTGCACAAGACGCAAAATGGTGGGGCAGCCGAGGGAGTTATTGAGGATGGCCCACCATTTTCGTGTTTTTTACGA
>Ga0187847_10004095_pt1 | contig 10821 bp, 12 predicted proteins | sample June2016WEW_4_10_FD_132458 | JGI IMG/M metagenome (GOLD analysis project Ga0187847, IMG submission 132458) | Peatland microbial communities from SPRUCE experiment site at the Marcell Experimental Forest, Minnesota, USA - June2016WEW_4_10 | ecosystem: Environmental > Terrestrial > Soil >...
AGGTTTTGGCCTCCAACGCGTCGATGAGCCGCAAGGCTTCGCGAAAAAAATCGATGTCCATCTGCTGCTTGCCGACCTTGCGCTCCAGCTCGGCGATCCTCGCCTTCGCCCGCGCCAGTTCGGACGGCGCGTCCGGCGCCGGCGCGGCGTCCGAACCGGCGCGGGCGGCCGAAAACCCCTTCTTGGGTCCGCGCTTCCGATTGAGGCCCGCCACGCCCATCGCCCGATAGGCGGCGCGCCATTCATAGAGAAGCTTGCGCTTGATCTTCAGTTCGTCCGCGACCGCCGCCAACCGTTCCCCGCCCTCGAGTCGGAGAACCACGCCTTCTTTGAACTCAGTCGAAAATACCCGCATCGCTTGTTGTGACATGAAGCCTCCTAAAGGCTCATGTCACTCAAATCGTGTGTCTCGCTTTAGGGGCGCAGCACATTGCGCTGTCCCCTGATACCCCGTCCCCTGCGAGACGATTCGAAGTACGTTCCGCGAATTGGCGATTGGCCGGTCCTCTGGGGTCACGGGGACAGGATACGAATTGCGCAATTTCGCGATCCTTTGCCGGTGCCAGATTTTCTCCCCTAACGCAGCCTCGCCTCTTCCCGCTGACTCACTGCGCCGTCGACCTCATGGATGCAAGAACTTCCGAAGTCTCGAGGCTGTCAATGGTCTTCGACCGCCAGAGGCGACGCGCGAACGCGCGCCATTGACAGGATTACGGATTACGGTGACAGCTTACTAAATGCACATAATCGCCCCTCGGCGCGTCGCGCTGGTCGCGCCCTCCCCGCCGACCCACCGCGCCGTCGACTTCATGGAAGCGAAGACTTCCGAAGCGACGAGGCTGTCGAGGGGCGTAGCCCGCCTGCGGCGGCGCGCCTTTCGGCGCGCCCTTGACAGCCTCGTCGCTTCGGAAAAAAGAGGCTTCTATGAGGTCATGGCGCTCCCTGCCGAACTTGCGCCGCCTGTCGCGCACGGGCGTTGCCGCAGCGGTTTGCTGGTCCGGCGCCTCATCCGCTCCGTCGCCAGCAGCCTACGCCGCCCGCTTCCGCGCTCGCGTCACCGCCCGCGTCGCCTTGCCCGCCGGCTTGCTTTTCGCCTTCGCGCCGCCCTCGCTCAGTTGCGCCTCGATCAGAACGCGGATGAATCGCTGGGTCGGCATCTTGGCCTTGGCGGCGCGCGCTTTGAGCGTCGCGAGCAGGGCGGCGGGCAGGCGCAGGCTGATGGACGCGTCCTTGGGCGCCAGTTCGAAGCGCACCTTTTTCATCTCCGAGAGGTCGTAGTCCGTAAGGTCGGCGTTTTGCAGCCAATCGTCGGCTTCCTCATCGGTTTTCAGATCGGGAAATTTCTTCGCCATAGCGCCTGATCTCCTTGTCGTGCATATAGCGCACGCTCACGGGGCGAATTCTGTCGCCACGCCAAGTGAACACGCAAAATATCCAGCGGCCCGAGGCCTCGCCGAAACCGAGCGCCCGTCGCTCTCCGGCGACGATCGCGTCGCGGACGATGTAGACGTCGCCGGCGAATAGCGCCTCGATCTCCCTTACCGAAACGCCATGCCCGAGGCATTTCGGAAGATTGCCGCTATCCCAGTCGAAGCCGCCGAACTTCATGACGGTTCATACGCGTTTGCATATGCAATTGCAATAGCGCCGCTCGCCAGTGGACCGCCTGATATTCGTGGATCGCATCGAGGTCCGCAAGCGCGCTATCGGCGTAGCGAATCCTCATTCCATGCGAAACTTCGCGCGAACCGCGTCGACCGCCTGCTCACTGGCGAAGCGGCCGTTGCGCGCGTCGTCCAGTCCGCGGTCGATGGCGGCCAGCTCTTGCGGCGAAGCGTGATAGACACCGGAGCGCTCCGCTTCGATGCTGCGCGCAGCCTCGAACAGCGTCTGCTGATCTTCCGCCGGCCACCCCTCGATCCTGGGAAGCAGTTGCTTGAGAGCGTTGATCATGGAGACGTTTATAGCACACGCCGTGCATGCGGGGCGAGCCGCTTCGCCTCTCACCCTTCCACCGCCACCCCGTTCTCCGCGCACCACTCCCGCAGCGCCTTCTCCTTCGCGGCGGCTTCGAACGCGTACCACTTGTCGAGCACGCCCTCGCGCGTCAGCAGGTCCCTGAATCGTCGATAGGCGCCGCGGCGCGAGAAGATTTGCGCGACTTCGTCGTAACGATCAGCGAGTTCTTCGTCGGCGAAGCGCATGACCAGCGGCTTGCCGAGATCGAGGTCGCGCGGGTCGGGCAAGGCGAGGTATTTCGCTCCGTCGTCGATATCGTCGGGCAGCTCATCGAACTCGCCGCCGAACGCGGAATGCCAAAGCATCTCACCGGTTTCCCGGCAGAGATAAGCCGAATTGTCCGAGTCTCCCACACTGACGAACTCGAAAGCTGTGAGAATGTCGTCCCAGGCGATAGGCATGGCCGAACCGCGCCCCCTCTCTTTCGTTGCGCCTTCACGAGGCACGCTAGCCACCAAATTGTCTCCGGAGGCGCCGCATTGGCAAGCCAGCGCTCGGCCGCCGCGAAGCCGGGTCGTCAGCGCTTGCGCAAAGCGCCGACGAGCGCCGCGCCGCGCTTGCGGCCGATCTCGCCATTCTTGTCGCGCCGATCGTCCTCGCGAAATCCGCCGTCGCCCTCCGTTCCGGTCGCCGCCAGCATCTCGCGTCGCAGGATGGCGTTGATACGGGATTGGTAGCCTTTGCCTTGCGCGCGCAGCCAGGCCAGCACGTCGGCGTCGATGCGCACGGTGGTCGAGGTCTTGATTGGCTTGTAGAAGCGGCCGCGCGCGGCGTCGGTCCAGAATTTCGCCGTCAGCGGCGGAATTTCGCTGGTATCGATGTCCGCGTCGGGTCGTGCGGCGAGCGTCGCCAGCTCGGCCTTCTGCTTCTCGGTCAGGGGGGGGAGATGGGCGAGATCGACGTCGCGTCTAACGCGTTTCTTGCTCATAGCGTCTCCTCTCCGTCCTGTCGGCCGCCCTGGCGGAAATGATGCGGATGACTTCGATCGCCTCGCCGTCCTCGTCCCTGAACGTGTGGGCGACGAGCAACAACACGCGCCCTTCGACCATGCCGAGGGTTCGCCAGCGCGCCTCGCCGCCCTCGATGCGATCTTGCTCGGTGAGCGCGAATGGGTCGGCGAACGCCCGCATGGCGATCTCGAAGCTCACCCCATGCTTGCGCGGATTGGCGGCCGCCTTGACCGGGTCCCACGCGAACCGAGTCGCCATGCAGAAATGTTACTACAAAATTGTAGTCGCAGGCAACGGCGTCTTTTTTGCGGCGCGGCGTGAGCGCTGCGAGCATCCCAGCGGAGACGCCGATTGATCGACCCACCTGCCGGCGCTCCCGCCGCGAGGCGCGCCGCCGTGGCGGACCATCGTTGCCGAAGTTTAATCCCGCTCTTCATCTCCGCGCCATCGGCGCGCCACGGCGGCGTTGATGATGCGCAGCCCCTGGCGCCGCTTGCGGCATTGCGCGATGCGGCCCGCAACTCGAAAGACGGAGAGAAACTATGCGCATGATTTTTGGCGCCCTCGTCGCGGCTTCGCTCATCGGCCTCGCCGGCTCGGCCTATGCGGCCGACGCGACCGGGACGATCAAGACCCTGGACGCAGCCAAGAGCATGGTGACGCTCGACAACGGCGCCACTTACGACATCGCCAAGGGCGTCAGCCTGTCCGGGTTCAAGGTCGGCGAGAAGGTCAAGCTGACCTACACCCAGTCGGGCAAGATGATGGACGCTTCGGCGATCACGCCCGCCGCCTGATCGCGGGCGCGCGCCTGCGCCGCCGGTTCCCGCCGGCGGCGTTTGCGGCGCGCGCGCTCGCGGAACAGGCCTCGCCGCCGAGAGCGCGACGGCGAGCGCTGTCCCGCTCTTTCCTTCTGGGCAAGCCGACCGAAGACGCGCCGCCGGGACGGCGCTCGGCGTTTCGCCCAGAGGCGGCGCTCACGCCGTCGGCAGGATCGCCGTCGCGTAGCCGCCGCCGTCGTCGAGCGAATGGTCGGCGATGATCCGTCCAAAATTCAGTTCGACGACGAGGCCAATGAGATGTGCGTAACGCTGAAAGCGCAACTGCAAAGAGTCGTCGACGATCGCGCCGCTCCAGTCGATGAATTTCAAGTCGCCGACGCCGACGAACCCGACCGCGCCTTCCGGCAGCTTGGCGTTGGAATTGGCAATGAAATCGTTGAAGAGCGGAACCTTGGCGAACATCGCTCGGAATTCGGCGCCGGGCGGAAGATGCGGAACGATGTCGTCCTGATACTCATAGCGCAAGCTGTGCGGAACGAGCTTGTCGTAGGCGGTCTGGAAATTGGCGTCTCCCGGCTTGGCGGCGGCGAAGGTCGTCACGATCGGCGGCGTCTTGCCGGCGTTTTCGCTCGCCCAGCGCGCGGCGGCGAGGTTGGCGAGCGCGCCGCCCTTGCTGTGCCCGGCGAAGTAAACCGGCTTGCCGGCGGGGACGCTGCGCGAAAGGTCGCTCCACAACGCATTGAGCGCGCCGAGAAACCCCTGATGGACGAGCCCCGGCAACTGGTCGCCCTGAACCAGGATCGCGTCGAAATCGCTGAGCCAGTCGAGCAGCACCTGTTTCTTGTCGGGGCTGTCCGGCGTCGGCGGCAGCGTTCCGCGAAAGGCGACGATGGTCTCGCTGGCGGTCTGGCCGATCAGCGCCGCGTCGATGCGATCCGTTCCGGTGGCGAATCCGGCCGGGCCTGAAACCCAACCGATCTTGTCGTAGGGCGGGCCGGATTGAACCGACCCCGACGCCGTGATCTCGTACGCCTGACGGGCGGCCAGCAGCAATCTCGCGACGATGGGCAAACTGCTCATGGGACGTTCCTCCGCGATGCGGGATTTCCCCCGCGTTGGCCTCGGCGCGTTATACGCGGCGGCCTTTTGCCCAACACCTAAGCCGGCGCATCCGTTACACTCAAACGGCGCGCCGCCGCGTGTAACGCCGTCGCCGACGCCGAACCCCTCGACGCGTCGGGACTGCAATCCTGTCAAAGGGATAGCGAAGCGCGAACGCCCGCCTCACTCCTGCCCGGTCGCACGGGCGAGCGCTTTCGGCGGGGCGCCGGATTTGAGGGTCAGGGCGGCGTCGCCGACGCTCCACACGGCGCGGCTGTCGCTTTTGCCGCGGGCGTCGGTGACGCGGTAGTCGATGGTCAGCTCGCCAGCGGCGAGCGACCATGCGCTTTCGACCGTGATCGTCTTGCTCGCGTCGGTTTCGGCGCCGCTGTTGTCGCCGGCGATGATCAGCGGCGCGCCGGCTTCGACAGGAACGAGGCCGCGCTGGCGGAAGGCGTAGAGGTCGAGCGCCGACGACGCATAGCCCTGGAATAGGCCGCCGGATTCGATCGCGATCCCGTCGTCGCCGCCGATGGCGATCGGCGTGACCGAGGCGACGGCGCCGAAGGTTCCGCCCTTGGCGAACGACGGGAACGCGCGCAGGCGCTTGGCGCCGCCGGGGACGCGCTTCAGCACGGTCGCGCTTAAAGTCGCTTCGCAGCCGTGGCACGCTTCGCCCGGTTCGCCAATCTGGCTCACCAGCACGTCGACGTCGGCGTAGCGCAAGAGCTGCAGCGGATAGAGGCAGGTCTCGTCGTCGGTCGCCTGCGGCTCGCCGAACGCCGCGCGCGCGGCGGCGGCGAGGTCGCCGTCCGCCTTCAGCTTCGCCGCCACCGAACGGCAATAGCGCGGCGCGTCGGCGGCCGCGGCGGGGGCGAGCGCGAAGGCGAAGCCAAGCGCGAGGACGGTCGGCCGGAGGAGCAAGGCGGGCACGGGCGGAGGCCTCTCAGGGCGGCGGCGTTCGCCGAGGCTACGCCGCCGGCCCGCTTACGGTCTACACGCCCTCATCCCCGACCCTTCTCCCGAACGGGAGAAGGGGGCTGCGCTTCGCCTCAATCCAGCGACAGCGCGACGAAGCGGACGTCGCCGGTTCCGGTGGCGACGAGCAACAGCGCCGACTTCTTGCCGGCAGCCTTCAGCGCGGCGATCGCCTTGGCGACGTCGGAGGGCGTCTCGACCGCCTGCTGGTTCACTTCCTCGATCACCTCGCCGGGCTTGAGGCCCTTGTCGCTCGCGCTCGAGCCGGGCGCGACGGAAGCGATCACCGCGCCCTTGACGCTGTCCTTGAGCTTGAAGCTCTTGCGCGCGGCGTCGTCGATCGGCGCCAGCTCGAGGCCGAGCGCGGTCAGCGTCGCCGACTTGCCGGCGCCGTCGTCGGCCGCCTCGGCGCTCGCGACCGCGGCTTTCTCGCCGTCCTCGAGCCGGCCGAGCGTCACCGTCTTGGTGATCTCCTGGCCCTTGCGCACGATGACGACGTCGACCTGCTGGCCGACCGGCATCGAGGCGACCAGGCGCGGCAGGTCGCGCGATTCCTTGATGTCCTTGCCGTCGAACTTGACGATGACGTCGCCCGGCAGCAGGCCCGCCGGCTTGGCCGGGCCCTTGTCGTCGACGCCGGCGACCAGCGCGCCGCGCGCCGCACCGAGGCCGAGGCTGTCGGCGATCGCGTCGTCGACCGGCTGGATGCGCACGCCGAGCCACCCGCGCCGCGTCTCGTGGAATTTCTCCAACTGGTCGATCACCGGCGCCACGCTCGCCGAAGGGGTGGCGAAGCCGATGCCGATCGAACCGCCGGAGGGCGACAGGATCGCGGTGTTGATGCCGATCACCTCGCCCTGCAGGTTGAACAGCGGCCCGCCGGAATTGCCCTTGTTGATCGACGCGTCGGTCTGCAGGAAGTCGTCGTAGGGGCCGGAATCGATGTTGCGGTTGCGCGCCGAGAGAATGCCGGCGGTGACCGTCTCGCCGAGGCCGAACGGATTGCCGACCGCCATCACGCCGTCGCCGACCCGCGCCTTGTCGCTGTCGCCGAACTTCACCGTCTTGAACGGCTTGTCGCTCTCGACCTTCAGCACCGCGACGTCGACCTTGGGATCCTTGCCGACGATCGTCGCCTTCAGCTTGCGGCCGTCGGTGAAGATGACGACGATGTCGTTGGCGTCGCCGATGACGTGATTATTGGTGATGACGATGCCGCTCGGGTCGATGACGAAGCCCGAGCCGAGCGACGACATCTTGTGCGGCCGCGGCACGGCGTTGAAGCCGTGGTTCTTGAAGAACTGGTCGAACATGTCGTCGAACGGCGTGCCCTTGGGCAGGTCGGGAATATCCTGCGCGCTCTTGTCGTCGACGGTCTGGGTCGCCGAGATGTTGACCACCGCGGCGGCGACGCTGTCGACCAGGTCGGCGAGGTTGGTCGGCTTGGCCTGGGCGAGGGCGGGCGCGCTCGAAGCGACGAGGGCCGGGGCGCCGAGCGCGATCGCCGCCGCAGCGGCGAAGGCGGCGCGGCGCGCGCGGCTCTTGAGCTTCCTCGCTAGGTCGAATCGCATGGCGTCCTCTCTCCTCAAAGGCCGGGCTTGCCGCGGCGAAACCGAGCCTGACCGGCAATCGTGTCGGCAAAGCGGCAAAGGCGCCGCAGCGGGGGCGGCGGCGCAGGCTTATGGGGCGGCGGGCGTAGCGGCAGGGGTTGGGGCCGGGATCGGGTTGCTGAAATAGCGGAAGAAATCCGACTTCGGGCTCAGGATCGCCCGCGTGTCGCCCTTGAAGGCCGCTTCATATGCCTGCATCGAGCGGTAGAACGTGAAGAATTCGGGGTCGGAGCCGTAGGCCTGGGCGAAGATGCGGTTGCGCTCGGCGTCGCCTTCGCCGCGGATCTGCTCCGACTGCTGCTGCGCCTGCGCGACCGTCACCGTCACCGTGGCGTCGGCGTCGGCCTTGATCTTCTGACTCTGCTGCGAGCCCTGGGCGCGGAACGTGGCGGCGAGCCGCTGGCGCTCGGCCTGCATGCGGCGGAACACGGCTTCGGAATTCTCCGGGGGCAGGTCGGCGCGCTTGATGCGCACGTCGACGATGTCGAGGCCGAAGCGCTCCGCGCCGGCCTTCACCTGATCGCGGATGTCGGCCATCAGCGCGTCGCGGCGGTTGCGGACGATGTCGACGATCGAGGCCTCCGACAGCGTGCGGCGCAGCGCCGAATTCAGCATGCCGCCAAGCTGCGAGTCGGCGCCTTTGACGTTGAACACCGATTGGTAGAACAGCAGCGGGTCGGCGATGCGGTAGCGCACGAAGGCGTCGACCTCGAGCCGCTGGTTCTCGGCGACCAGCACCTCCTGCCGCTCGTTATCGAGGGCGAGGATGCGCTTGTCGATGTAGACGACCGAATCGATGAACGGCACGCGCGCGTGGAGCCCCGGCGCGCCGATGATGTCGCTCACCGGCTTGCCGAAGCGCAGCACCAGGGCCTGCTCGGTCGGATCGACGGTGAAGAAGGTGTAATCGGCGACGATGATCGCCGCGACGATTGCGATCAGAATCGCCAGGCCGCTGAACGGGTTTCTCATTTCGGCGCTCCCGCGGGCTTCTGGGTCGTCGGGTCGAGCGCCAGATAAGGAACCGGCGCGCTCGCCGAAGGCGCGTCGAGGATGGTCTTGCTCATCTCGCCGAGCACCCGCTCCATCGTCTCCAGATACATGCGCTCGCGGGTGACGCCGGGCGCGTTCTTGTACTGGGCGTAGATCTGGCTGTAGCGCGAGGTCTGGCCGGTGGCGTCGAGGATGGTCTGCTGCTTGTAGGCGTTGGCCTCGGCGAGGATGCGCGAGGCGCGGCCTTCAGCCTCGGGGACGACGCTGTTGGCGTAGGTCTCGGCGTCGTTGACGGCGCGCTGCTGGTCCTGCTGCGCCGCGGTGACGTCGCGATAGGCGGAGATCACCTGCGCCGGCGCGTCGACCGACTGCAACTGCACCTGCTTGACCAGCACGCCGGCGTGGTAGCCGTTGAGCACCGTCTGCATCCGCTGCTGGACGTCGGGCTCGATCGACTTGCGGTCGCTGGTCAACACGCCGTCGATCGTCTTCAGGCCGACGACCTCGCGCATGATGCTTTCGGCGACGGCTTTGACCGTCTCGCGCGGGTTCAAGATATTGAAGACGAAGTCTTCGGGATCAGTCGGGTCGATCTGCCAGCTGACGCGGAAGCGCACATTGACGATGTTCTGGTCGCCGGTCAGCATCTGGCTCTCGGCGAGAATGTCGGCGCCGCCGGCGTCGCTGCGGTAGCCGACCTCGGTGAGTTGCTGGTCCCACACCGGAACCTTGATCACCTCGCCGATCGGCCATGGCCAATTGGTGTTGAGGCCGTTCGCGGTCTTGCCGGTGTAGCGGCCGAAGACGAGGTTGATGCCGACCTCGTTGGGCTGGACGGTGTAGAACGAGCCGAGCGCGAACCAAGCCACCAGCGCAATCAGCGCGACGACGAGGATGAGCCGCGCCGCGCCGCCGCCGCCGCCTCCGCCCCCGGTCGGCGTCAGGCCGCGCAATCCCTGTTGCAGGCGGCGCAGCCATTCTTCGAGATCGCTTGGCGGCTGCGGCCCGGTCGGCCCTTGGCCCCACGGCCCTTGCCCCGGCGAACGCCAGGGTCCGCCGCCTTGATTGTTCCAGGACATGCAACCTCGTCCGAGCGCGGTCAATCTGCGCCGTTCGGGCGTCTATATAGGCGTTGCCGACGGCGCCGGCAACGCGCGTCGCGAGGGCGTTCGGCCGCTACGCCTCGCCCGGCGGCACGGCTGCGCCGGCCGACCCGGCCTCGGCGGGCCCGCCTTCGCGCGGGTCTAGCGGCGCGATGCGCAGCGCCGCGATGCGGTTGCGCTGCTTGCGCAACACTTCGAATCGCATGCCGTGGAAGTTGAACGTCTGTTTGGCCTCCGGGATCGCGCGCGCCTCGTGGATGACGAGGCCGGCGACGGTCGCCGCCTCCTCGTCGGGCAGGTTCCAGTCCATCGCCCGATTGAGGTCGCGGATCGTCACCGACCCATCGACGATGATCGAACCGTCGAGCTGCTTGCGCACGCCCTGGGCGCCGACGTCGTGCTCGTCTTTGATGTCGCCGACGATCTCCTCGATGATGTCCTCGAGCGTCAGCAAGCCCAGCACCACGCCGTATTCGTCGACCACCAGCGCCGAGTGGGTCTTGCGGCGCAGGAAGGCCTGCAGCTGGTCGCGCAGCGTCGTCGCCTCCGGCACGAACCATGCCTCGAGCGCGATGTCGGCGGCGTTGATGCGGCTGGCGTCGCCGCCCGCCGCCGCATAGGCGCGGAACAGGTCCTTGGCGTGCAGCATGCCGATGATGTTGTCGGGGTCGCCGCGCCAAAGCGGCGTGCGGGTGTAGGGCGAGGCGAGCACCTCGCGCACCAGCTCGTCGGGCGGCAGGTCGGCGTCGAGGGTGCGCATCTTGGTGCGGTGGACCATGATGTCGGAGACCGTCACCTCGGAGAGCTCGAGCAGGCCGCCGAACATGTCGCGCTCGTCGCGCGCGACGCCGCCTTCGCTGTGGAGGATGTCGACTGCGCCGCGCAGCTCGTCGTGGCCGGAGATGCTCGACGTCAGCGAGAGGTTCACGCCGCACAGCCGCAGCATGAAGCGCACCAGGGCCTCGACCGTGGTGACGATCGGACCGAACACGGTGACGAAGAACGACACCGCCGGCGCGATCAGCAGCGAGACGCGGTCGGGATAGGCGATGGCGATCGTCTTCGGCAGCACTTCGCCGAAGACGACGATCAGCGCCGTCATGATCGCGGTGGCGTAGACGACGCCGCGCTCGCCGACGGTCGAAACGAGTTCGTTGGTGGCGAGCGCCGAGGCGGCGATGGTGACGAGCTGGCCGCCGAGCAGCATCGAGCTGATGAGCCGGCTGCGCGTCGCGACCAGCCGCGCGACCAGCGCGGCGCGCGCGTCGCCGGCGGTCTCCAGCGC
>Ga0187847_10004096_pt1 | contig 10818 bp, 4 predicted proteins | sample June2016WEW_4_10_FD_132458 | JGI IMG/M metagenome (GOLD analysis project Ga0187847, IMG submission 132458) | Peatland microbial communities from SPRUCE experiment site at the Marcell Experimental Forest, Minnesota, USA - June2016WEW_4_10 | ecosystem: Environmental > Terrestrial > Soil > Wetlands...
ATGCAACAGTCTTTCAACTACAAGAGCAACGCAGACGGCTACAGAAATCAGCAAGGCTTCACGCCCAAGCCCGAGAACTCGGGTTCCAACTCATCCCCATCAATGTTGTTCCTTAGGAGAGCCTGGGGATCTCCCGGTACATTAGAACCCACCTAAAACGCCCGTGGGACCTGTGCATCACGTAGCGCTCACCTTCCTTCCGCTGGCGAACCAATCGGGCGGGATTGACGGTGACTTTGCCGTTACGGACTCCCTCACGATAGCAAAGAGAGACGAATGCCTTGTAGCGGTTGGCAGTTGCCGGTGTCTTGCAGTGCTCGCGGAGCCAACGCTCCAACTCCTGGGACGTTGGTTCTGCCGCATGGCGAGATCCCAGATCTTCGCGGACGATTTCCGCCTTGCTCTTGTAGTTGCGGTTGTCCTTATGGTTTGCGACGAACTCCAAAGCATCGTCAATCAATTCGGATATCGTGACGACCTTTCTGTTGCGCAGCTCAGGCAATTTGCGTCCTGCTGCGGCATCGGCCTTGCGCGCCTGGTAGAGCTTGATCGTGTCAGACTTGCGCCCGACTTTCTCTCTATGACGTTTGCCTTCGGCATAGTAGTGAATCCACCAAATACCGCTTCCTTCCGGATGTTCGAATAGTCCGCGCACCTGGATACCTCAAATGGCTGTTCCATCGGACTCAGCATAACCCCGAATCCGACAATACAGCCATTGGAGGATGTTCCCTCCTTAAATCAATCAATAGAAGTTTGCCGCGCGTAGCTGTGCCTTCTTTGCGATATCTATCATGTTTTCATATGCCTGCAGCGATCAGTTCGGCAAGGGCACTTCGGCGGGATGAGATTTGGGGCAAGGCCTTGCCCACTATTGCCCCGATTCTTAGCACAGCCCCTGCAAAAATCCCTACCGTGTTCTGAGCAAGCTCCGGCAAGAACTGCTGCATTCACCACATGTTTCTAAGGCGACCTCGATGCACCGCTGAGTGCGAGGCTTGCATTGTGATACAGCTCACTTCGCTGCGGCGCACGGCTACCCATCGATTACCTAGGAGTAGATATCACGCTTCCTGGTTATCCACAGCGCAGCGAGAATTCACCAGAAAGTACCTTGACAACGTAACCTCATCGCGTATGATTTTCAAGAATAATCATCAGACCATTCTTGTGCCATGAACCTGCGACCTTAGCTCTGTAACCACTGCTGGAGTGGGAATCGAGTGTGCATCTCAGTGTGTCTGGCTCGGAGCGCGACCAAGGGCTGTCCAGTTCAAGGCCCGTCACACGGCAGAAACAAGCCTACTGCGGAAACGAAAGGGTTCGGAGCGATGACCTAGCGCGTGAATTTCGCATGGCTGGTTCTGGCCCTCACGGCCGCGTGTGCTGAGGCACAAACCACCGTAATCCTATTCGGCGGCACGACAAACACTGCTCCGATCTACACCGGAAGTTTGATCTTGGATGACTCACCCATTTCAGTTTCAAATCGCTGCGCAGGGCATGGGGCGACGACTTACGCGGTCAATCGCGAAATGGATGGCAACGGAAATCAAATCAATGGCGACGATGTGGCAATGACATCCACGCTGGCATCAAGCAACTCTTGCATTAGGCTCCGCCGCGGTTAACATTAGCGGCAATAAAAGGGTTTTGGACTCTGTCTGGAATGACCAATGGGATTTAATGACGAATTGTACGAAGGCGCTATTGAGCCAAGAAGGGATAGGAGAATGATGGGCAAGCAGATCGGAAAGTGGAATCTGAAACACTCTGGACGGTTGCATGTTACCTGTTCACGAGGCGCGACCGTTGGCCAATGGTTATTCGCGGTACTGCTCTTCTGCTTGGCATCGTTCGCCGGAAACGCATACAGTCAAACCTTCTCACTCTCCGCCCCTACTGGGCAAAGTTATCCAGGCATCATGGCGGGCGCCAGCGGCACATTCCCAGTGACAAGCGTCGTCTCCGGCGGCTTTAACGCGGCGATCAGCTTTACCGCGAGCGGCCTGCCGTCGGGCGTTACTGCGAGCTTCACGTCCCTTCCCGCGCCGGGCTCCGGCACGTCCACGATGACCATAAACGCGCTGTCAACCGCAACAGGTGGCAATTACACGGTGACGATCACGGGTACCGGCGGCGGAGTCACGGAGTCGACGACCATGCCCCTGACTGTCTACGTCTTCACCGTCTCTGCCTCGCCCACCTCCCTTTCTGTAGCGCAGGGCAACAGCGGCACCATCACAATCTCAGACACCATCACTTCCGGCATTTGGGACGCGCCGGTGCCTATGACCGTGACTGGCCAGCCAGCTGGAGCCACAGCGAGCTTCCCCGGGGGGATCCCTACGGTTATTCCGAACGGCTCGAACACGATGACCCTCGCCGCGGCCCCAACCACGGCGGCCGGCACCTACACAATTACGATCTCGGGCGCCTTTGAAGGTGTTACGAAAACGGCAACCGTAGCACTCACGGTAACCCCTGTGCCTCCTATTCTAGGTTTAGGCACGCCAAACACTATTCCCATGTTCGTCGGAACTTCATCTCTGAGCAACTCGGTTATTACGCAGTCGGGCAACAATGTCGGGATTGGCACGGCAAGCCCCGGCGCTCCATTAGATGTTTATGGACTGATCCAGTCAACGACCTCGGGTACTGTTAACAGTGGAGTAGGACCTGCGCTGTCGCTTTACAACCCCGCAAAAACGACAGCGGGCATGGCTACTTACTGGAGAATCTACAACATGTCTGGCAGTTACGGTAACTCTCTCCAGTTCTGGGATTACGACACCATTGGCTGCGCCTCAGGCGGGATGTGCGCCTCTCGGCTCACGCTGATGGATAACGGCAACGTCGGCATTGGCACGACGGCGCCGGGGGCAGGTTATAAGCTCGACGTCGAAGGCGGTCCAATTAATTCTTCCGGAGGTTACTGCATCGCCGGAAGCTGCATTTCTTCTTGGCCGACTGGTGGTGCTAATACATGGACGAGCACCCAGACGTTTACTTCAGCACCCAACAGTTCGTGGATCGGTTCGGTAACGGCCTTGGGCGGGGGCGGAACGGTTGGTTACTTGGCGGGACAGGAGGGTGGTCAGTATTGGACTGGTGTTGCGGGGCAGTCGTCCGCGACCAATGGCGTCGGAGTCTACGGATTGGCGACCAATGCGACCGGTTCTGGCGGATACTTTACCAATTCCGCTGGCGGTCCAGCGATTGTCACGGGAAGCGGTGATGTCGGGATTGGGACGATAAATCCGACTGCGCCTTTAACGGTGTATCAATCAGGACTCTATAATTCCGGGACTCAGAGATTTATCGATTTTTCCGGCGATTTCGCAGGCACTAACCCAAGTACAACTTCGAATGCTGGAGCTTTAACAGCCATCAGAATTGGTGACACTAATTATGCAGGCAAGTATGCAATGATTGGATCTGTATCTGAAGATCCAATCGGTTATTCGAGGATGACAGGATTATCCTTCTGGACATCTACACAAGATACTGCTCCATTAGAGCGCATGCGGATAACGTCAGGCGGCAATGTCGGCATCGGTACGACGACTCCTGGCGCGGCGCTGGAAGTGAATGGCGTGATCAAGCTGACCGCAAGTAAGGGTGGCTCAATCATGTTTCAGGACGGCACCACGCAGAGCACAGCTTACACTGGTGTCGCCTGCGGGGGTGACTATGCCGAGTCGGTGGATGTGACCGGGGAACGCACCAAGTATGAACCGGGAGACGTTCTGGTTATCGATCCCAAGGTACCTGGCAAGTTCCTCAAGTCGAATGAGGCCTATTCGACGCTGGTGACTGGCGTTTATTCAACCAAGCCAGGCACGGTCGGGCGGCGACAGGCGACTGCGAAGAGTCCGGATGAAGTTCCGATGGCCATGGTGGGCATTGTTCCTATCAAAGTGACCGCTGAGAACGGGGCCATCAAGACCGGCGATCTTCTGGTTGCCTCTTCGACTCTGGGCCGCGCCATGAAAGGAACGGACCGCAGCAAGATGCTTGGCGCCGTCATCGGCAAGGCTCTCGGGTCGCTCGATTCCGGCACGGGTGTCATCGAAATGGTAGTCACATTGCAGTAGCGGCACCGCAGCATTGAGGGAGAACTGCATGTTACGTACGTCTCGCAATCTGATTCTGCTGCTGGCGGTTATGTTGGGCCTGGGGGACCGCGCGCGTGCCGCAGATGCGTCCATTACTATTTCGGGATCGGAAACGCAGGTCTCGGGCGCCTGGGATACTGGAACAATAACAATCTCGCTTACCGATAGCGCAGGGCACAGCTATGGCGAGTCCGTTTTATACGGGCAGTATTCGACATCCGCCTCTATCGCTTCATCCTTCGGCGCGAGATTCTCGAACGACTACTATGTTGCAACAGGACTGAGCGTCCGCGCTTGCGGGAATGTGATCTGTTTTCATTTGAAGGGAGCGGATGCCTTCGCGTCACTCACCATTTCGGATTCGTCTCCTTCATTTTCTGTCGTAAAAACCGTTTGGCAGATGGCGCCGGTGATTGCCTGGGCAACACCTGCATCCATTCCATTTGGTACGGCTCTCAGTTCAGTGCAACTGAATGCCACGGCGAGCGTCCCCGGCACATTTGTCTACAGTCCCGAAGCAGGAGACATCTTGCTGGCAGGCACGGACACTCTCTCGGTGATTTTTACGCCGACTGACACAACTGACTATGCTCCGGTCAGTGCGGCCGTCTCTCTGGTCGTAACCCCCGGCACCGCCAAGCTGTCCTGTTGGTAGTCAACAACGCGAAAGCGGTTCTCGTTGTTCGACAAGAGGTTGCTTTGCACGGAGTACGGACCGAACGATCGGCAAAGCTTGGTAATCAAAAGGAGAAGTAATGATTCGTCCATTCTGGATGTCCGCTTTGTTGCTGTGCTCTGTCTCAGCATCGTTAACCTACGGTCAGAGTGCTGCCCCAACCGCTCGCGACCTGCTGACGGGCGTGCTGACTGGACTCAACTCGACAGCAGTTCAGGACGCAACTCTGACGGGACGTTCGGAATTCATCGCTGGCAGGACTGATGAAACGGGTACATTCACCGCCCAGGCTGCAGTCAATGGTTTCCACCGCGTCCAACTTGATCTTCCCATGGTCAGTCGAACAGACACCCGAACAGTCCAGAGCGGGAAAACTCAGGGAAGCTGGCTAGACGCGAAGGGAGTGCAGCATTCAGTCTCCAATCACAACCTCCTGGTGGATCATTCCTGGTTCTTTCCATCGCTTGCACTGGCGCGGCTTCTCCAATCCAACCACTCGGCATTTTCGTACGTCGGAAAGGAGACGATGAAGGGAGTCTCCGTTGAGCACTTCACGATGATCGATGGAGTGAGTCCAGACGGCTCGCTGCCGAGCTCAAAGCTCGCACACTTGATGCAAATCGACATTTATCTCGACTCTCAAACTCTCCGTCCAGCCATTTTGTCGTTCAATCTTCACCCGGATTCAAACGCCCTGGTCGATATTCCCATCGAGGTGCGCTACGGTGCCTATACCCAGATCGCCGGTGTGTGGCTTCCTTCTCATATTCAACGCTACATCAACTCGACGCTCGACCTCGACCTCACCGTTCAGTCAGCACAATTCAATACCGGGTTCCCGGAATCGCTTGCCAAGTAGCGACATCGCTGTTGGAGAAGACCATGAACGTGAAATCTATTTTCTTCTGCTTTATTCTTGCATTGGCAATTGCGCCGGTATGCGGAGCCCAGTGGGTTGGGTCCACAGTTTTGACGGGGACGGCTCCGTTTCAGAGTTATGATGGCGGCCCGGATACGATTAACGAGGGTAACCTCAATATCAACTGGAATTTTCCCATCATCAACAAGCCAGGGCGCGGCACGCCATTTACCTTCGGTATTTCCTACGATTCGTCCTTGTGGTCGCCAGTGTCTTTGAGCGGCACGAGCGCCTGGACGCCACAAGGCCAATTTGGCTGGAATACCGGAGGAACCGGCTATTATTCGTTCACTGTAAACTTTGGCGGCGGGGTCACCACATACTCCGAATGTTCCTCCCCCAGCGGAATCTACTATCTCAATACATGGACGGTGACCTATTCCAACTTCATCTATTATGATGCTAACAATACGCCTCATCCGTTTCCATCTTCGGTTTCAACAACCAATACATCTTCCTGCAATCCAAATGTATCCCCTTACGACAACGTCCCCGTAATCACATCTGCGACCGGAACCTCGGGCGGATATATAATAGCTGCCCAGGGCAACAACGCAACCATAACAACACCCAACGGGCAGGTCATCACATTTCCGTGGTTGGGACCGTTTGATCCTCCTCCCACTTCGTCGGGACAGACAATCTACGCGAACGGCAATACAATTACGCAAACGGGCGGATCTTTTAAAGATACTCTGAATACCACGGCTCTTACGGTTACCACGAGTAGCACTCAGCAGGTAATGGCCTATACTGGTCCTTCGGGGTCGGTAGAAGCAACGCTTAAGTACTCACCGTATACAGTTCAGACAGAATTCGGCTGTGGGTCAGTTAAGGAGTATGGCCCAACGACCACGAACCTGCCAAGCTCGCTCAGCCTGCCAGACGGACGGTCCTATGCGTTTACCTATGAAGCGACGCCTGTTGTCCAAGGAACAACTCCTGGAGCTGTGACGGGACGAATCGCCTCCGTTACCCTCCCCAGTGGCGGCGTGATCTCTTACACCTATTCGGGCGGATCGGGTGGATCGAACTACATCAACTGCAGCGACGGCAGTGCAATGACGATTGCCCGGGCAACTCCGGATGGAACGACAACATATGCTAGGTCCATTGTCTCCAATACTGTTTCATCGACCACCATCACGCACCCTTCTTACCAGGGATCGGCCGACCAAACCGTGGTAAACTTTCTGGTCCCGGGTCTTGATCAAACATCGTTTTCTGGTGGCCCAGTAACAATGGCTCCCTCGGGGTTTTACGAGATTCTGCGGCAGGATTATCATGGCTCGGCGGCCATCTCTTCAAATTTACTTCGCACTGTGCTGGGCTGTTGGAATTCGGTGCCGAATGAGTCGCAGTATTGCTCACCGACCTCTGGCGAAATCGCTACGGCAGCGGGAGCACTGGCGTACGGCAACATTCTAAGTCATCAAGTCACGGTTCAGTGGCCGACAGGGGTTTCATCTGGGTATGTCGATTCAGACTTTGTCACTTTGGGGTCTACCCTGGGCTCCAGCAGTTCAAGCATCACACCAACCCCTCTATCCCATGTTGTCTACGACTACGGAACCTCTGGCACATTCTCCTCGACTCCGCTTCAAACCGTAACCACATCCATTGTTACTCAGGGATCGATATCGACATTGAGCAGCGCGAGTTTTCCGTCCGAGGTGAAGGTAACATCCGGGAGTGGCAGTGCAACCACTACAATCTCCGATACGCAGTATACCTATGATGAAGGGACGCCGACTGCATCGGGAGCACCCCAGTTTACTGCGGGGTATACCTTTGGAAATGTGACTACTGTTAAGCAGTGGGTTTCAGGCTCAACCTATCTCATCTCTCATAACACTTACTTCGATGACGGCCTCGTAAAAACTTCCATGGATGTCAATGGCAATGTTACAACCTACACATACGGGGACTGCGCGGATGCTTTTCCGACCAGCGTAACGACCGGTTGGCTGACCACCAGTGCGACATGGGACTGCAATGGTGGGGTCATGACCTCCTCAACGGACGCTAACGGGAATACGACTTCCTATAATTATGGGACGGATCCGTTCTGGCGCGTAGAATCCGTCGTCGACCCGCTGTCTAACGTGACTAACTATACCTATCCGACTAGTTCTTCGAATACCTCCTCCGCGATCATGTCTTTCAACGCCGGAACGTCTGTTACCGGAAACCTGACCACCTATGATGCGCTGGCGCGCCCGATCCTTCAACAGACTCCAACATCTCCGTGGGAGCCGACATACAACTCCGTGGGGACGTCATACGATTCACTCGGCCGTGTCTATTGCCAGACCGTGCCGTACAGCACGCCGGGCGGGAGCGGGGCGTCGAACTGCACCATCTACGACTCGCTAGGACGCGTTTCTCTTTCTACCGACGCCGGCGGCGGGACGGTTGCATATAACTACTATGGGAACGACGTTCTGGTGACCAAAGGACCGGCCCCGTCCCCTGAAAACACCAAGCGGCGACAACTGGAGTACAACGGAGCAGGATGGCTGACATCGGTCTGCGAAGTAACCTCGCTTCCCGGCTCAGGCTCTTGCTTGCAAAACACAGCGGCGACCGGCTACCTCACTCAATATACGTATGACGGCGGCGGAAATCTGCTGACCGTAAACCAAAACGCCCAGGCCGGATCGGGATCCATCCAAAAACGCTCTCTCACCTATGATGGGCTTGGCCGCAAGATCTCGGAGTTGATTCCTGAGTGGTACTACAGCACGACTCAGAAAGGCACCGGAAACTATACCTACGATAGCGATGTGACCGGCGTATGCGGCGGGAGCTATCCCGGCGATATGGTCAAGAGTGTCGACAATGCAGGCAACACAACGTGCTATACCTACGACAACCTGCACCGGGTTCTTTCATCGACCGTTGTATCCGGCCCGTATGCCCCGGTGACGCCGCAAAACAATTATGTCTATGACTTTGCTTATGGACCCCTCCAGGTTCAGAACGAAATGGGATCTCTGGCCGAGGCCTATACCAGCTATGTGGGCAGTGCAACCAAGCTCACCGATGTCTACTTCAGCAAGTATCCATCCGGCAACGCGATGGTTTCGCAGATGTGGGAGTCAACGCCGCACTCAAATGGGTATCTCTTGACCCAGGAAACCACCTATCCCAATGGAGTCTTGGGCGCGGTTTCAGCATCTCAGATTGGCTCACCCGGCACCGATGCCGCCGCAACCGTGGCTGTGGTGGGCGGGGAGCAGTCCATCAATACGGGAGTGGACCCGTGTTACAACCCACCATATACGTATCAATCTTGCCCTATACTCGATTACGACTCCGGAACGATTGGGCTTACGGTCAACAACCAAGGCGCGGGCACCTCATACAGCGAGGGCTCGACGCCATCCCTCCTCGCCACTTCTCTCACCTACTCGATTAATAACGAACCATTCTTTCCGGTTACTGCCACTGTTGGCTCATCGGGCTCCTCGTTTACATTGGCCTCAAAATCTCCGGGCTCGGCCTCGGATTTCGCGATCTCCGGTCATGCTTGCACCTCCGATCCATCACAATTCTCGACTCCTTCGTTTCAGCTCTCTATATCCTCCGGCACTCAGGTTGCTGTTCCTGCCGGAACAATGACTGGGGGCATCAATCCGGTTCTGACTCCGCTTGGACCGGCTATCACCTATGCGCTCGACCCCGCCGGGCGGCCCTTCTCTGCCACCGACGGGACCTACGGACTCAAGCTCATCACATCCACCTCTTACAATGCCGCGAACTCGGCCACCGGCGTTACCTTCGGCAACCCCACCAGCGGATCGGACGGTGATGTGGACAGCTTCGGATACGATCCCAGCACCAACCGTCCGACATCGTTCACCTACGCCATTGCAAACGCCCTTACGGTAAGCGGAAATCTTGCCTGGAATGCCAATGGATCGCTGGCGCAAATGACCTACACCGACAGCGCCGACTCCACCAAAAACCAGAACTGTCTTTACTCGGCGGACGACCTGAGCCGCATCTCGTCGGTCAACTGCGGAAACACTACCTGGGCGCAGAACTTCTCTTACGACGCCTTCGGCAACGTCAACAAGACGGTCCCCACCAACGCTACCGGCGGCGCGTACACCGCAGCATATAGTTCCATCACCAACCATGTTTCCAGCGGCATCTCGCCCATGCCCAGCTACGATGCCAACGGCAACCAAACGAGTATGCCCTCGACCGGTGCTCTGCTCACCTGGAATGCCGCCGCGCAACCGATCACCGTCAACGGAACCGCTGCAAACTATGACGCCCTGGGCCGCATGGTCGAGACTGGTGCTACCTCTGTTCCCTCGGCCGTCTACGACAGCGGAACTTTGACTATGACCGTCCAGTTGGCCGCGCCTCAGGGCGAGATATGCACCGTCAATGTAGGCTACGCAGCCGGCTCGACGCCGTCGTCGCTGGCATCCCTGCTCGTGAATCAAATCAACGCCAGTGCGTGCGCAAATAATATATCGGCATCGCTATCCGGGACCTCTGTCGCAATCACCAACCTCACAACTGTCTATCTATGGACCGACACCGTTCAGGCGACCGTCACCCACAGCACGCAGTTTTCCGTGCCGTCGTTCACCTTCTCAACCAATTCAGCAAGTCTTACCGATGGGCAAACAGCCTATTTCAACATTTCCGGCGGCGATCAGTCGATTGTGACCGTGCCGGCCTGCACCGGATGCAAGCAGTTCTTCTTCCGGCCTGATGGTACGCAGATGGGCATTTATTCGGGCGGGATCGTCAAGGAGGCCATTCCGCTGCCCGGCGGGGAGACGGCGGTCTACAATGGGAGCGGGTTGAACTATATCCGCCATACCGATTGGCTGGGGAGCTCGCGCTTGGCAACCACCTGGGCACATGCCGTCTACTCCAAGGAGGCCTACGCGCCCTTCGGCGAGACCTACAACGAGGCAGGCACGCCCGACCGCTCCTTCACCGGCCAGGATCAGGATGTGGTCACGGGCTCCGCCGGCACAGGCACCTACGACTTCCTCTTCCGCAAGTACGATCCGGCGGCGGGACGCTGGCTCTCGCCTGATCCGTCAGGTTGGGGTGCCGTAGACCAAACGACACCG
>Ga0187847_10004097_pt1 | contig 10817 bp, 5 predicted proteins | sample June2016WEW_4_10_FD_132458 | JGI IMG/M metagenome (GOLD analysis project Ga0187847, IMG submission 132458) | Peatland microbial communities from SPRUCE experiment site at the Marcell Experimental Forest, Minnesota, USA - June2016WEW_4_10 | ecosystem: Environmental > Terrestrial > Soil > Wetlands...
ATCGCTGAGCATGCTGATGCGTCACCCGAGCTATACGCCGGCGGCGCCGATAGCAGCTTCGTATGGACCGGAACAGCCGACAACGGAACCTATTCAAACAGTTTTGACGGGGACTGCTTAGCGTGGACCGATAACACTGTAGCCAATGGCGGGGACGGAGGAGAACCGACAGTCAGTTTCCCTCAATATTGGACCTCGATCGGCCCCGATAGTGCCGAGGCATGCACCGTCCCAGGGCATCTATACTGCGTTGAGCAGTAGGGGTATGCGCCGCAGGATTTCCTCTTGCGGCGCATTCTGCTCATAAGGCCGGGCTAACGTTCGAGAAATCCTTCCCAAGCCGAAGGCGCAACGACGGTCACGCCCTTCTCCGTCATCCAACACCCGAGGAACGTAAACCCTCGCTCGCGTTGGTTGGTCAACCGCTGATATCAGATGTCGCTCTTTGACCCGCTGACCGGGCCGGGTGCCCCACATGCCGCGCTCTTGGCGAATGTGTGGGTGCGTGCATCACCCCACCTCAGGGCGGCTGCCCAACTCCGAGAGAGAGAGAGGCGTGTTCGGCGGATAACGCAGGCTTCTGCTATCGCGGGCGCAAATAACCAAAGGCCCATTCAAGCCTGCTTTTGGCTTTTGTGGGGCGATTCCAGAAGAGCCACTGGAGCCGATTGCGGGGTTCTAATCCCCCATTACTCGAGGCGCAAGAGCCCCTTTCCCAAATCGGGAACCCAGACAGCCTTCGCGAGCCATTTTTCCGCAAAAGGAGTTGACTTCCAACTCGCAGCGCTGCAATAGTAGAAGTCGATTGGGGCAGTTTCGAGGAGTGTCCGTCGAAAGCCGACGCACCTCGAAGCCGCCCCAAAAGTGTTTTCGGAGGCCTTTGCCCAGCTAAGTCCTTATTCCGGAGGATTTTGCGAATTGGCCCTTTAGACTCAGAGATTTGGAAGGAATTTTCTCCTAAACCAATGATTCTTAAGACCGCATTATTATTTTTTCTTCGAATGACCACTGAGAACGGGACGCACGAAGGCAATCCGCGAGATCACGATCAGGCGACGTCTTAGCCGATCCAGTTTTGTGACGGCAAGTTTTGCTGGTAGCGAGCCTGCCTCCCTACAATCCCGGTCCCTCCGGATACGTCGGCAGATCGGGTGGCCGCGCCGGCAGTTTCTTGGGATTGGCCTTGATCTGCTCCAGCAGCATCTCGACCGCCTTCTCCAGTTGCGGATCCTGCCCCTTAACCACTGCGTCCGGAGGATTATCGACCACCACATCGGGTTGGACGCCGCGGTTCTCGATCAGCCACTTGCTGTCGAGACTGGAGAGCGAGAATTCCGGACGCGTAATGTAGCCGCCATCCATCAGCGGCGTCAGGCCGCGAATCCCGCGCACTCCGCCCCAGGTGCGTTCGCCGATGAGTGGTCCGAGCTTGTAATACTTGAAGAAGTAGCTGAAAAAGTCTCCGTCGGACGCGGCATAGTGATTGGTGATGCAGGCCATGTACCCGTAGAAAACATTTGAAGGAACGGTGCTCGATTCCCAGTTGCGGGCGGGCTGCATGGCTGCCAGCACGCGCCGCAAGCGCTCAAAAATCAGTTCATCGACGAAGCCGCCGCCGTTGTAGCGGACGTCGATAATCACGCCCTCTTTGCGAATCTGCGGGAAGTATTGCTTCACAAACTCGTTGAGGCCGTCATCTTCCATATCGGGCAGGTAGACATAGCCGATGCGGCCCCCGCTGGCCGCGTCCACTTTCTTTCGGTTGGTCTCGACCATATGCAACTGGCGCAGGCTGTATTCGTCGCCGATCGGCTTCACCACCACTTTGCGGGCGCCGTCCATTGCAGGTTTCGAGTTGACGGTGAGCGTAACCACCTCGTTCGCTGTATTCGTCAGCAGCTCATCGGGAGTCTGTGGAGCGCGCAACTCGCGCCCATTGATCGCGAGCAGGTAGTCGCCTTCTTTCACCTTCACGCCCGGTTCGGTCAAAGGAGAGCGGGTATGTGCATCCCAGTTCTCACCGGGGAAAATTTTCTTGATGCGGTATATGCCGCTGGCTGCGTCAACTTCGTAGTCCGCGCCCAGCAAGCCGACGTTGACTGGATGCAGGTCCGGGTAATCGCCGCCGCCGACATAAGTATGCGAGTTATCTAACTCCGCGATCATCTGGCCCATGATATAAGTCAGGGAATAGCGATCGGCTACATAGGGCAGTAACTGGGCATACTGATCTCGGATCTTCGGCCAATCCACTCCGTTCATCGAGGGCTCAAAAAAGTAATCCCGTTCCTGCCGCCAGACTTCGTTGAGGATCTCTTTCCATTCCTGTGGAGGGTCGACCTCAGTCCGCATGCCGTCAAGCTTGAGTGCGCCGTCCCCGACCTTGCGTGGCGCCTCCGCCGGCTTGGTGTCATCTTCTTCATCTTTCCGGACCTTTGCATCGATGATGCCCACCGGACCGTCGTCCTCGGCCCGGTACAATAGCTTCGAACCGTCGCGGGAAAGTACGAATCGATCGGCGCCCTCCAGCACGACCCTGCTTTTGCGATCCTTCAAATCGTAGGCCCGAATCGCCCGCTCTTCTCCAGGGATCGGCCCTGACAAGCCCTGAATTGGCGAAGTGGAGTAGTAGATTGCTTCTTTCGAAGCATCGAGATTGCGAATCACCGCCGGCGGCACGGCCAGCGCCACGATCCGGTTCTGAATGCCATCCAGATCGATTCTGAAAACCTTGGGCGGTTCCTTTGTCTCGGTCTGCGCGGTTTTCTCCCCGGTCTCGGGTTCCTTCTCTTCCTTCTTAGCCGGAGGTTGCTTGGGGTTCTTCTTGTTCGACTCTGGCGCGGGTTGCCCAGCGGCAGGCTCTTCGCTCTTCACCTTCACCTCGTCGCTCAACGCGGGGAACGGCGAAGGCTCGTCCGCGGTCAAGGTCGCCACATAGACGCGAGTCGTCTTTGGATTCGCAAATTCGAAGTCGATGTTACCCAATACTTCGTTGTAGTCGCGGTCGGAAAGGAAATATAAGTAGCGCCGGTTGGGATCGAAAACCGCGGAGTAACTGTTATTCAGAGTAGAGGTGACGGCTGTAGTCTTTCGGTCGGCCAAGCTGTACAGATACACCACCGAATAGCCGGTATCCAGATTCTTGTCATAGGTCAGCCATTTGCTGTCGGGAGACCAATTGTAGTTAGTAATCTCCCCGTACTTGCCGCGATCCACCTCTACGGGCTTCTTCTCTTTGCTATTAATATTGATATCGACATACCAGAGTTTCAAGTCTTTATCTGCCCAGGCAATTTTCGAGCTGTCCGGCGACCACGCTGGTTGAAACATGAAGCCTTTGTGTCCGCTGGTGATCGGCTCTTCGGGGGCGAGCCCATCCTGCGAAATGATATAAATCTCGTCTTCGCCGGTGCGGTCGGAAATGTAGGCGATCCACTGTCCGTTCGGCGACCACGCCACATGCTGCTCGCGCACGCCAGGAGAATGCGTGAGATTGCGGATGCTTCCTTCCTTAGCCGGAATTGTGAAGACCTCTCCCCGCGCTGCAATCACCGTCCGCTTGCCGTCGGGCGCAAGGTCGAAATCGGTAATATTCTTGCTCGTGCTCACCCAGTGCTTCATCGCCTGGTCCTTCTCGCCGTTCACATAGACGGTGAGTTTCTTTGGCTGCCGGCTTTGCAGGTCAAAGGTGTAGAGATACCCGCCATTCTCAAAAATGATCGCATCCGGGCCAAGGCTGGGCCACATGATGTCAAATTCATCGAACTTAGTAAGTTGCTCTACCTGCTTGCTGCCTTGGTCGTAACTATAGAGATTGAGCCGGTGTTCCGGACCGCGATCGGATGTGAAGTAAATTGTATTTCCGTGCCACATCGGAAACGTATCGGTCCACTCGGTATGCGGTATGACCTGATCGACGGTATTATTCTTGAGGTCGTAAATGGTGATGTCCTGCGCCATGCCGCCGGTGTAGCGCTTCCACTGCCGGAAGTTGCGGAAGATGCGGTTATAGGCGACCTTGTTGCCGTCCGCGGAGAATGACAGCAGGCCGCCTTCATCCATGGGCATGGGTTGCGGCAGGCCTCCGTTCGCGCTGACGGTGTAGGGGCGCTTGGTCCAGCCATTGGAAGAATCGCGGCGCGAAAGGAAGACGATGTTCTTGCCGTCCTGAGTCCAGCCCATCACCTGGTTGAGCACGCCCATGCGGTCGGTGAGGGGCTGTGCCTGTCCCTGGTAGAACGTCAGTTGCTTCGGTTGGCCGCCCTCGGACGGCATTACATATACGTTGAAGTTGCCATCGTACTGTCCGGTAAATGCCAGCCACTTTCCATCCGGCGAAAACTTCGGAAACAGCTCCCGCCCCGGACTCGAAGTGATGCGGTGCGCCGCGCCGCCCGCGCTTGACGCCAGCCAGAGATCGCCCCCATATACGAATGCAATTTTGTCTTTATAGATATCGGGGAAAAGCAGCAAACGCCCCTCTTGCGCTTCCTGCGCTGCCACAGCGCACGCCCCGCCGACAATACAACAGGCGACAAGCGCCGCGTACAACCTTCGGATCGAAATCATTTAGTCATCCTCGTGGGGATATTTTTGCGAGAATTCGCCGCAGAAAGGAACCATCTCGACAAGCGGGATTGTATCAGCTTGTAAGCCGCTCTTTCGAACCTAAATCGTGTTTACGGGCCTTTCGCTTCGTCCGCCGTGCGCACTGTTTCCTGGCAAGCGCCGGCGGCGGTTAACACTTTGTCAAACGCTGTATCTGTCCTGAGTTTTGCCAGCAAAGGATCGGAAAGCAGATTTTCGTGCGCGCAATAGTTTTGCTCGACCGCGCTCTGCAACAGGTGGAGAGCCGCTTGCTTCTTGCCGCAGTAAGCGAAGATCGATCCCTGGTAATACCACGTCTCAGGGTCAGGCTCCGTGGGAAGACTGGTTTCGGCTTCCTGCGCCATACGGTCCAGGTCCGCGGCCGGCCGCAACTGCAGGCAGGCCTCGAGCAGATCGCGGCGATAACGCGGCGCGGTCGGCATGCGCTTCACAGCTTCACGCGCTTCGTCAACCTTGCCTTCCCGGAGAAGCAGGGACGGCGTCACAAAAGCGGCCCACTCCGAGCCCGCATCCAGCCGCACAAAATCCCTTGCCCGCTCTATTTTGCCCAGTTCCATAAACGCCCAGGCGCAGGTGCGAAACGTATAGTTGCCGGGATCAAGCGACAGCGCCGTGTTGCATTCGTTCGTAGATTGTCCCAGCATTCCGGCGAAGCGATCCACAAAGCTCATGACAAAATGGGCCTGAGCGCTTTCAGGACGCCGCTTGACCAGCGCCTGCGCCGCCAGGTAGGCCTTGCCAAGTTCGCCGCGCTCCACGCGGTTGATCACCAGCTGGCCGGCCGCCATGGTCCGATTGGGATCGAGTTCCAGCGCGCGTTCGTAGGCTTTGTTAGAGCGCTGGAACATGGCCTCGCCGCCGTCGGAGTAGTCGGCGTCATAGGAGCAGCGCAATCCGAGCTGCTCCCACGCCGGGGCATAGGTGGGGTCAACGTCGACTACATGCTCTAGCACCGCGATGGCATCCTTGTTCGGCCCCGCATCATGGGGCAAGGCGAGGCTGTGCAGGTAGAGATCATAGGCCTCCGCATTTTTCGGCCGCGTCCCGGTATCGAGATATCCGCCCGCCACACCGAGCGCCGGCAGCAACTCCTGGCGTATCCGGGCCGCCATCAGCGATTGCAACGCGATCAAGTCCTGGGCAGGCGCGGTGAGGTTTGTCTGCCACAAAAGCTTGTCCCCCTCCACCTGAATCGCCTCGAGCGTAATCATTAAGCGGTCGCCCTGCTTGAGGAAATGCCCTGTCACCACATTGGCGACGTGCACTTCTTTGCCCGCCTTCTCCGGATCGATGTCATTGCCGACGAACTTTCGCGTGATCGCTGAGGGGCGAACGTCCAGCAACCGGGTGTAGGTGAGCGAGTTGGCAACTTCGTCGGCCAGTGCGAAGCGCAGAAACTCGACACTGATGTCGCCATTCATGTTCTGCAGCGGTAGCACGGCAATCGTGTTTTTCGCCGCACCCGCGCCCGAAATCTGGCGCTGTTTAAACCACCAGGCGCCAATTGCGACCAGTACCGTCAGCAGCAGAGCGCTCACTGCCATCAGAAGATAAGTCGAGAATTTACTCGAGGCCTGAAACGTGGTTGTGGCCAGACGATACGGCAAAGCCGGCCGTCGCAGGCCGCTCTTCGTCATCCCCGATTCGGTTTCCCGCCGCAGCGACTGGAGGTCGCCCTTCATCGCCAACGCATTCGGGTAGCGGTGGCCGCGGTCTTTTTCCATGGCCCGGCCAATAATGCCTTCCAAATCCCGCGGAAGCGACGGGTTGAGACTGAGCGGAGAGACCGGCTTTTGATTCAAAACCGCGTCCAGCGTGGTGATGACGTTGCCGGTGGCAAAAGGCTTTTTCCCGCTCGCCATTTCATAGAGCACCACGCCCAGCGAAAACAGATCGCTCCGCTGGTCCAGTTCTTCACCGCGCGCCTGTTCCGGTGACATGTAAACCGCAGTACCCGGAATTACGCCCATCGCGGTCAACGAATCTTCCAGCGCTGCCTCGCTCGATCCTGCATCGCGCGCGGACTTCGCCAGCCCGAAATCTAGGATCTTGGTCTGACCGCTCTGCGACACAAAGATATTGGCCGGCTTGATGTCTCGATGAATGATTCCCTTGGCGTGCGAGGCTGCCAAAGCATCCGCCACCTGGATGCCGATGTCGAGAACCTCATCGACTTCCATGGGCTTGCCCCGCATCCGCTCCTTGAGGCTCACCCCCTCCAGTTTCTCCATGACAATGAAGGGATGCCCGCTGTTGTCGTCGATATCGTGGATGGTGCAGATGCCGGGGTGGTTCAACTGGGAGGTGGCGCGAGCTTCGCGCAGGAAGCGTTCCAGGGACTTGCGGTCGTGGACCATCTCCTCGGGAATGAACTTGAGGGCGACGTGACGGGCGAGGCGCGTGTCTTCCGCCTCATACACCACGCCCATGCCACCACTGCCGAGCTTTCCCACAATGTGATAGTGGGAGACTGTCTGGCCGATCATTCCAGAGGCCTCAGTGCCTTCGGCGGCTATGTTAGGCCGCTAGCGAAGCCCAGGTCAACCCTGAGGCGCGACAAAAGTCAGCGAATTCCTCAGATACTGCCTTGGCGGGGGTTTAGAAACGCCTCTGGCCAAGCGGCCGCCGCTGTTTTCCGCCTCGAAATGGGCCCAGTCCGGCGCCAGTCTCGGAAGCCTCTGACCCGTGGGCCGATTCAGCACGTAACTTCGGATACATCGGACTGCGAATAGCCCACCTTCCAACCCGCTTTTTGGACTTATGATGGTGGGTAAGATTGCGAGGGCACTGATCTGATGAGGCTGATCTGCTAAGGCTGATCCGCCACAGACGATCTGCCGGAACTGATCTGCCACCGAGGCGCACATGAGCGACGGTTCATCATCGGGATTGGGCGCAGCGCCGTTTGACGCACCCGCCTTTGCTACAGCCGAGGTCGGCAGCTGCAAACTGATGCAGGTCCTGGTGGTCGATGATTCCGCCGTTTACCGCAAACTTATTGGAGATCATTTGCGGAGCTGGGGCTTCGGTATCAGCCTGGCCGAAACCGGCTCCGAAGCCTGGCGAATCCTCGAGCAACCGGAGGCCCCCAAACTTGTCCTGCTCGATTGGGTCCTGCCGGATCTTGATGGCATTGAAATCTGCCAGCGCATTCGCCTCGACGGATCATCGCGCGCATATGTCTACGTCATCCTCCTAACCAGCAACGAGGGCCGCCAAAACATGCTTGACGCGATGCAAGCGGGGGCGGATGACTATCTGGTCAAGCCTTTTGACGAGCTTGAATTGAAAGCACGGCTGCTGGTCGGCAAGCGAATTCTCGACTTGCAGGAGGAACTGGTTTCCGCGCGGGAATCCATGCGCCACGCCGCCACCCACGACAGCCTAACGGGATTGCTGAATCGCGGAGAGATTGTCGACATGCTGGAGCGGGAACTGGAGCGATCGCGCCGGGACCATCAACCGCTTGGGGTGATCCTTGGCGACATCGACCATTTCAAGAGTGTGAACGACACTCTTGGCCATCTTTTTGGCGATGAGGCGCTGCGGGAAATCGGCCGCCGTTTGCGCGCGCAACTCCGCGTCTACGACGGCGTTGGCCGATACGGCGGAGAAGAATTCCTTATGGTCTTGCCCAATTGCGATTTGCCCGATGCCATGCAGCGCGCCAACGAACTCCGGGAAATCATTGCCCAGACCCCTGTACTTTGCTCTGGCGAAGAGAGGCTGATCACCATGAGCATGGGAGTCGCCGTTGCCGCCAGCGATAAGAAAAACGAAGTCGAAGCTCTGCTGAAACAGGCTGATGCCGGCCTTTATGAAGCCAAGGAGAAAGGCCGGAACCGGATCGAGCATTGCCCTTCTGCTGCCAAGAAAACGGCGGCTGGGCGCGGCCGCAAGGGCTGAACGCCTTCCCACTCTGAACCCGCACGGAAGCGAAAATAAGCGCCGTTACCTTCAGGACGAGCGACCCAATGGAATTCGAGAATTGCAGACTCGGGCCTCCGCGCGCGACCTGGCGGGCGTATAATTCTGCCCGCTGGTGCATCTTTAAGAAGGAGAGACCAGGATGAAAAGGCTAATGGCAATTTGCTTCGCGATGAGCCTGCTGATATGTGGTTTCGCGGTGGCTCAGGACACCATGAAGCAGGACAATATGAAGTCCGACTCGTCGGCCAAGGCAGTCAAAGTTACGGGCAAAATCAGCGACGACGGGAAGATGTTCGTAAGCGAAAAGGACGGCAAGAGCTGGACCATCAGCAACCCGGATGCCGTCAAAGGCCACGAAGGACATCACGTCACGCTCACCGCGCACGTGTATGCCGATAAGAATGAGGTTCATGTCATGTCGCTCAAGATGGTGTCGGACAAAATGAAGAAAGACAGCATGTAGAAGTCAAGCAGAAGTGAAGTGGAGCCAACACGCAATTGACCAGCGTCGTCTCGTCTGCCTTGGGCCAGCTATTTCGCTGGCCTTTATTGTTGTGGCGGAGGCAGAAGGCGTGCCGGAGCGGGTGGACGGACGTCCATGTTTTCCGGGATACAGGCTTGGTTGAAGTTAACTGGGCATCTCACCATCACCCCGCAGTGGTAGCCTCTTGAAGGATGTGATTTTCCCGCAGCCAAACTCGCCGCAAGTTGCCGCCACCGTACTGACCGATCTTCCGGCTCGCATCAAGCAGAGCGCCCGCGACGCCGGATTCGATCTTTGCGGCATTGCGCCGGTCCGCGACTTCGGCGAACTGCATATCTTTCCGGCCTGGATCGCAAATGGCAAACACGGCGAAATGAAATACATGGAAGCCCGCGATGACAGCGGAGAGTTGAAGCGCGCAGCCCTCGCCCGAGTCGCTCCCTGGGCGCGCAGCGTGATCGTCTGTGCCATCAACTACAACACCGCCCACCCCTACTCGAATCAGGCGCAAGTCAATCTCAATCTCAATGACTCGAGCCGAGGCTGGATTTCGCGCTACGCCTGGTCTCGCGAGGATTACCACGATGCCCTGCTGCGCCGTCTGAAAGAGGTAGAAGGCGAACTGCGCGGACTCGCCGGATCGGGCAACTGGCCGCCGGCAACCGGCGACGTGCAGTTGCGTTCTTACGTCGACACTGGCCCGCTCCTCGAACGCGTGTATGCCAAGTACGCGGGCATTGGATGGATTGGAAAAAATACTTGCATCATCAACCAGCAAATCGGTTCGTGGCTATTCCTGGGCGTGATTCTCACTTCGCTCGAATTCGCGGAGAACGGGCTAAAGGCCGATCTGCCTGCACCAGATCGCTGCGGAACCTGCACGCGCTGCATCGCCGCGTGCCCTACGCAGGCAATCGTAGCGCCCGGTGAGTTGGACGCGCGGCTCTGCATCTCTTATCTGACCATTGAAAAGCGCGGCGGGATTCCAGACGAATTACGCTCGGGCATGGGCCGGCACGTCTTCGGATGCGATATCTGCCAGGACGTCTGCCCCTGGAACCGCAAGGCGCCAGCGACCTCTGCGCCGGAGTTCGAGCCGCGAGAAAATCTGGTCAATCCGGCGCTCGACTGGCTAGCTGGGATGCAATCTGAAGAGTTTCGCGAGGTATTTCGCGGATCGCCAGTCCGCCGCGCCAAGCTTTCGGGCCTGCGGAGGAATGCCGTGGTAGCGATGGGCAACAGCGGCGACCAGAAATTCCTACCCACATTAAAGAAGCTGAGCGAGGATGCAGACCCGACAGTTGCTGAACACGCGCGCTGGGCCGCAGCGGTATTGGAGTCCCATTAAGGCCTGCGGCGAAATTTTGATCTAGATATTTATCTTTTCTGAGATTCGTCTTGAGGCATCGCTTTAGCGATGCCGAAAATTCCGAATTTTCGAAGATAGACACCCTTTTAGGGGCTGCGGAGGAGGACGAATGTTCCAGAAAGATCTGCTGCAAGGCAAGCGCATCCTGATTACGGGCGGCGGCACGGGCCTGGGCAAGGCCGCTGCCCAGCGATTCCTTGAACTCGGCGCGGAGGTCTACATCTGCGGGCGCCGTCACGAAGTGCTTGCCGCGACCGAGCAGGAGTTGCGCGGAAGCACCGGCGGCAAGATCCATTCCCGTCCCTGCGACGTGCGCGACGCTGCGGCCGTCGACGAATTGCTCAAGGTTATCTGGAGCGGAGGTCCGCTCGATGTGCTCATGAATAATGCCGCTGGAAACTTCCTGGCGCGTACCGAGGACCTTTC
>Ga0187847_10004102_pt1 | contig 10809 bp, 7 predicted proteins | sample June2016WEW_4_10_FD_132458 | JGI IMG/M metagenome (GOLD analysis project Ga0187847, IMG submission 132458) | Peatland microbial communities from SPRUCE experiment site at the Marcell Experimental Forest, Minnesota, USA - June2016WEW_4_10 | ecosystem: Environmental > Terrestrial > Soil > Wetlands...
CGCGGGAAAGTAGAAGTTGAAGTTGAACCACTGAGGATTGGAGAAGTGGAAAAGAACGATGTTGATGGCCGCGAAGCAGCGCAAGCCTGTTAGAGCTTTCAGCGGCGCTGGCTTGCGAGTTTCCACGAACAGTTAGACGCTCCGGACAAACAGGGACTAGGGGCTAGGGGCTGAGGGACTCAAGACGAGCAGGGATGTTCTCGAACTCAGTGACTTGTACTCTACGAAGTGGGCCTAACAGCCAGCGCCTCTTTCGGGCTCGCCGCTGTTTTTAGTCCCTTGGTCCCTGCTTCTACGCCGTGACCAGCGAACCCACCTTTTCGCCCAGCACCACGCGGCGAATATTGCCCGGCTGGTTCATATTGAAAATGATCATGGGCAGGTTGTTGTCCTTGCACAGGCTCACCGCAGTCAGGTCCATCACCTTCAGTCCCTGGCGCAGAATGTCCATGTAAGTGATTACGTCGTATTTCACGGCGTCCTTCACCAGCACCGGATCGGCGTTGTAGACGCCCTCCACCTTCGTGCCCTTCAGGAGCACATCGGCCTTGATCTCCATGGCGCGCAGGCTTGCCGCCGTGTCGGTCGAGAAAAATGGATTCCCGATGCCCGCCGCGAAGATTACCACGCGGCCTTTTTCGAGATGCCGCACCGCGCGCCGCCGAATGTAGGGCTCGGCAATCTGATTCATGAATACCGCGGTCATTACCCGGCACTGCACGTCGCGTTGTTCGAGAGCGTCCTGCAGGGCGATGGCGTTGATCACCGTCGAAAGCATGCCCATGTTGTCGGCGCTCACGCGGTCCATCTCCTTGGCCTGCTCTTCCACGCCGCGGAAAAAGTTGCCGCCGCCCACTACCAGGCCGATTTCGACGCCCAGCGCATGAATCTCCGCCAACTCGCCGGTGATCTCGGACACTTTGTCGGCGTCAAGACCGAAGCCCCGCTCGCCCGCCAAGGCCTCGCCCGATAGCTTGAGTACGATCCGTTTGTACATGTCGTTTCGAGTATCGCATACGGGCCGTTGGCCGCGCCCCCTCAAATGAGGCGCTTTTGTGACGCCGAGATTGCCGGTTTGCCTTCCCGAATCCGGCCTCTTCCCGCGCCCGTCTCAAATCTGGAAGCGGCCTCGCCTTTTCCCGCATCGTCCGTATCCCACTCAAGGCAAATCTTCTTACACTTAGCTCATCCCAACAGGCCTTCACTAGCCATCGATCGGCGGAAAGTCATGATCGTCAAAACCCAGCATAAGGGGCGCGAATTTACCGGGGTCGAAATAGGTGTGACCAACGTGCGCCGCTATTTTCCCCGCGACGCCAACGTTATCGAGCTGCATCTGGATCATCTGCTGATTCAGCTGGGCCTCAATCCCGATTTCTGGCAGGGGCATGCGCAGATCTGCGATCCCCGCCTGCGCGCGTGGCTCGAATCAAAGAATTTTCATGCCCGGCCCGGCGACGCACCCATCCCTCTGGCGCTCATTCCCTCTGGGAAGAACTGCTACCGGCTGCAACCGATCGGCGCAAATGGCCGTTCGAAGTCCAAATCCATGCCCACAACCACGCTAGAACCTATCCAAGCCGCCTGATATGCGTCTACTCGCTGCCGTACCGCTCAGATCCAGGTCCTACGTCCCTAGTGCCCAGTCCCCGTCTTGTTACACTCGGATTGGAATGAATCTCAACCAGCTTGAACAGGAAATTTTGCGGCACTTTGCTGCAGGCGCCGCCGCGGCCGGCAATCCGGCAGCCATGAAGGCGTTTCTCGAACTTCGCGCCGCACTTGAGTCCGGCGAGGTGCGCTCTGCCGAGCCCGACCCCGCTGCCCCCACGGGATGGCGCGTCAACGCCTGGGTCAAGCAGGGCATTCTGCTCGGCTTCCGCCTCGGCGCTCTCGAGGATTCGAGAGCCGGTGCCCTCTCGTTTGTCGATAAGCACACCTTCCCCCCGCAGCTTTTCTCCGTGGCTGACGGTGTGCGCATTGTGGCGGGCGGCTCTGCGGTCCGCACCGGCGCCTATGTGGCTCGCGGTGTGGTTTGCGCCCCGCCCATGTACATCAACACCGGCGCCTACGTCGACGAGGGCACCATGGTCGATTCGCACGCCCTGGTCGGCTCCTGCGCCCAGATCGGCAAGCGCGTGCATCTGAGCGCCGCGGCGCAGATCGGCGGCGTTCTGGAACCGGTGAACGCCAGCCCGGTCATCATTGAAGACGACGTGCTGGTGGGCGGTAACTGCGGCGTCTATGAGGGAACCCTGGTGCGTAAGGGCGCGGTGCTCGCTGCTGGCACCATCCTCACGCGCGGTACTCCGCTGTACGATCTGGTGAAGGGCGAGGTGCTGCGCGCGAGCGGCGAAACCCCGCTCATCGTTCCGGAAGATGCCGTGGTTGTTCCCGGCGCCCGCGCCGTCGGCAAGGGCAAAGGCCACCCCCAAAGTGAAGCCTGGGGCCTTAGCCTCTACGCCCCCACCATCGTAAAATACCGCGACGACAAAACCGACCTCAGCACCACGCTTGAAGACTTGTTGCGCTAGCGTTGTAAGTCAGTGTTCGCACCGCAATAGAGCAGTCATCCTGAGCGAAGTTTGCCGCGCTTTTTGCGGCAAACGGAGTCGAAGGACCTGCATTCCGGGGCTTCGATTTATGCTGCGAACTTCCGAGACGCTACCCTCGGTCCATGAACTTGCGCACCTTCCGCGTCATCTCGAGCTGAGCGCAAAAATTACCCTACCGGCAGTTCCGCATCACCGAAACCTGGTGCGGAACGCCCCGCCTGAACCTGCCGAACCCCTTCGGCAGCCAGATCCAGCTCGGCGAACCGAAAAAGACACTCCAGCTTTATAAGGAAAGCCTTAAAAACGGTCAACGAGGGCCCACTGGGTGCGTCTAAGTGATTGACGTGTCTAGTCACGAAATTCTATGAGAACCCGATCTACCTGCTGTCTTGCTCTGTCCCTTGCCGCCGTTTCTGTATTTGTGTTTTACGCCGTGCGTGGTTCCGGCGCGGCGCAGCGACCTTCCACCCAGCAACCCATGGCCACCCTCAAGGTGCAGGCACGCGAGGTGCTGCTGCCCGTGGTGGTAGTCGATAAGCACGGCGCCCTGGTGACCAACCTCGCGGCCAAGGACTTCACGCTGACCGAAGACGGCCGGCCGCAGACTATCAAGAGCTTTGCTTCCCAGAGCAATTTGCCCTTCCGCCTGGGCCTTCTGGTCGACACCAGCCACAGCGTTTACACGGCCATGGACAGTGAGCGCAAGGCTGCGGGTAAGTTCGTCGACCTTATGCTCCCCACCGATCCCGCTACCGGGACTCCTGCCGAGGGGTCTTCATCGCCGGGGTCGAAGGCTGTGGCCCAGGGTGACGAAGCCTTCCTCATTCACTTCGACCACGAGGTCGAGCTCCTTGAAGACTTCACCAACTCGCGCGACAAGCTGCACCACGAGCTCGACGCGATGACGCCGACCTCGCAGGAGCACAGCAACCAGGGCCCCGAAAACAATGGCGACGATCACAGCGGAAATGGCGGCTACGGCCACGGCGGGCGCGAGGGCGGCGGAACGCAGCTCTACGATGCAATCTATCTCGCCTCCGACGAGCTGATGAAACCGAAATCGGGCCGTAAGGCGCTTGTGATTTTTTCTGACGGCGCGGACCGCGGCAGCAAAGAGACGCTCAACGATGCAATCGACGCCGCCGATCGCGCCAACGTGCAGGTCTTCACCATCTATTTCAAGGGCGAGGAAGAGCGGTCCAACGGTTTCCCCGGCAACGGTGGGCATCATGGCGGCATGGGCGGTGGCGGCTATCCCGGTGGCGGAGGCGGCTGGCCTGGCGGTGGCGGCGGAAACCGCGGCCCCAACCCCAGGAGCGAAGCCGGAGTCGACGGCAAGAAGATCATGCAGCAGATCGCCTCGCGCACCGGCGGCCTGTTCTTTGAAGCCAAGAAGAAGGACAATCTCGACGAGATCTATAACCTGATCGCCAATTCGCTGCGCCAACAGTATCTTTTAACCTACACGCCCGACAAAGTGGACACTGAGGGTGGTTTCCATAAGGTCGTTCTCAAAACCGAGAAGAGCGACCTGACCGTGATCACCCGCGAAGGTTATTACGCGCCCGTCGCAGACAAGTAAGGAAGAGTGAAGGGACCGGAGGAGTTACTCGCGCCGTCTCGGGACGGCAAAACTCAGGCTCCTCGCGCAGAACCCGCGCAGCAAAAAGCCCAACCTTGAGGGGTTGGGCTTTTCATTCGTTCACTTCACTCTTTCACTTCTTCGCTTTTCTCAATCGCGATCCACAACTCTTACGGAGTGACGGACTGCGTGGCATGGTTGCCATGCGGCACCGCAATTACCGCCGTCGGGTTTGCACCGGTGGGGTAGGGCGTAGCCTGCGTGGCACTCAAAGAGCCTGTACTGGGATTGAGCCGGAAGCCGGAGAGTGAATTGCCCAAGTGGTTGGCGGTGTAGACGAAGCGTCCCAGCGAGGGCTCGATCGTGACGGATACCGGCTCCGTGTCGGTGGCGTTGGAGGCCGTCGAAGTAGAGTTGACCACCGTAGAAGGAGCGCCGGTGGACAAGGTGATCGCGTATGCCGACACCGAGTTATCCAGCGAGTTGGTGACGTAGATATAAAGGCCGCGGGGGTCGATGACGATGGAGGTGGGCTCGTTACCGGTCCTGAACGGTCCGTTAATCAGGAAGTTGAGCGCGTTCGTGGAAAGCACCTCGTAGCCGATCAGCTGGTTGGAGGCGTAGTCGGTGACATAAACGAAGCGGCTGGTGGGGTCAGCGGCCAGCGCTGAGGGCTTGATACCCGCCTGGTAGACGTCATAAGGCTGGTAGGTCGTAGCAGTGATGGGGCAGTCTTTCGCAGCCGGCGAGAGCGCACCGCTCGAGCCGACCGAAAAGCCGAAGACCCAGCCTGGGTTGGCGTTGCTGCTGGTGCTGCCGCCGGGGTTGTAAGCCGACTGGTCATATGCCGTCACAAATACGGCATCGTTGTTGGCGAGCACGGTCACGCCGGTGGGGATGATGACATCGGTCGGATAGCTGGGGCTGCCCGCGGCGCCGGAGCAATTCAGGCTCAGACTTATTGTCGCCGCAGCCGAGCCGATGGTGCCGCTGCTCAGGGGGTACTCAGTGAGCGTCGCGGAGTTGGTGGTGCTGGAAGGCGCGTACGACACTACGTACAGGTAAGTGTTCGCGGCATTCACCGCCAGGGACACCGGAGTCGAAGGCAGCGTGACCGAGTCCTTCTGGGTCAGAGTGCCGTCATCGGCGATCGGGAAATGGACCACGGTCTTGTTGCCTTGGTTGGCGACATAAAGGTTCAGGTAGTCTGAAGTGATGGCCATGGCCACGGGAACGGTTCCACCCGAAGAGACGACAGGCACCGCCGAGCGGATGGCGCCGGACTGAGCGTCGGTGGCGTAACCATAAATCTGGCCGGCGCTCTGGCTAGCGCTGCCGTTCCCACTGTCGGTCCCGCCGCCCGCGGAGGCAGCCACGAATACATAGTCGATGGTGACGAGCTGGCAAGCCGTCAGGAGTGTGGCCACGATCAGGCCGATGGCAGAGACCAGGGCGAGCTGGCTCAATTTACTGAACTTCATGCGCTTCCTTCGTTATGGGCCACTTGCTTCCGGCCCTCAGAAAATCTCGTTTACGTTGACCCCGTGGTTATTGTAAAAGCCGCGTACGGGGTATTGTCACTGGCCGGCTCGGCAAGCCGGACGATTGCATGTCTCACTGCGGCTGAATGCCGCCCCCTGTGCCGTTGTGAGGAATCGCCACTGCAGCCACTGGCTGGGCGTTGGTCGCATAGGGCGAGAACTGCGTATCAAGCAGGGTTCCCGCGGTGGTGCTCAACTCGAAGTTTGAGATGGTGCTGTCGAGAAAGTTGACCGTGAAGAGAAAATGGTTGGTCGAGGGGTCGATGCCCATGGCAACCGGCTGCAGGCCGGTGGCGAAGGTGCTGTTAGCCAGGCGCATGAGAACCCCGCTCGATATCGAATAGGCGGTCACCGTGGCGTCGGTCGAGTTGGTGACGTAAGCATAGGCATACGTGGGATCAACGACAATCGACGTGGGCACGTTGCCCGCCGGATAGGGGCTGCCGCTCAACGTGGTAAGCGCGCCAGAGGAAGCGACGGAATAGCCCAGAACGTTGCCGCGCACCGAATCCGTGACATACACATAAGCGCTTTTAGAATCGCTGGCGACGGCAGAAGGCTGAACACCGGCGGCAAAGGGGGAGCCTGCTACCGCTGTGAGCACGCCGTTGGATCCGACGGCAAATGCGAACACCCAACCGCCAGTTGAGGGCGCTGTGGAGTCGTACGCCGTGACGTAAACAAACGAACCGGAGGCCAGCACATTGACGGCCGTGGGCACGATGACGTGCGTTGTGGCGCTCGGAACCGTCAGCGGCCAATATTGCCCGTTGACGGCCGTGTTGTTCGCGGGCGTTCCCAGACAAACTGTCGCCGTACAGTTGTTGCTGCTCGATTGCGCCGTAAGCGGGTACACGGCGATCGAGCCGGAGCAGGGATCCGCGGTAGAGCAAAGCGGAAGCGGCTGGAACGTGTCGACTACGAAGACGTTGGACTTGTTGGCCGCGATCGCCAGCGGATTGATTCCCGGCGTGTTTACGGTGTTGTTGGGGTAGAGCTTGCCATCGCTGCCGATAGCGAACTGAACGATGGTGTTGTCGTCATGATTCACCACGAAGAGGTTCTGGTAGTCGCCGGAGACGGCCTCGGCCACGGGATTGCGGCCCCCGGAAGGAAACGGCGAAGTGGGAATCTGGCGCATGCGGCCGGATTCGGAGTCGATCTCGAAGACGTCGATCTCGCCGTATTGATTGGCGCCGGCGGCTTTGGCACTGGCCACGTAGACAAAATCCACGGTAAGCGTCTCGCAGGCGGTGATCAGCGAAGCCACCGCAAGGCTGGCCATGGCAACGAGCACAAGTTGGCTCGATCTTGAAAACTTCATGCGCATCTTTCGTCAACAGGGCCGCTCAATGGCCCGTCAAAAAATCCGGTTTTCCCATCGAACCCCGGCGCAAGCAACGAAGCGCCGGGATTCGGAGATTGGTTACGAGACTCCGAAGCATTCGCAACTTTTACGAGGCGCGGCCAGCCCATCCGTATAGGCTGGCGGACACGCCTTGCCTCATCCTGTGCGCGAATCCATAAAGCACCATGTCGGCTGACCCTGGAGCGTGTAGGTTGATGACCCTGAGCGCAAAAGGTTCAGGTCTCCGCTGTTGGGATCGAGTATGCGCCCGGTGATGGTGGAGTCGAACTCGTTGGCCTCGTAGATGTACTGGCTCGATGGATCTTCGACGATGCACTGCGGACCCGACCCGGAGCCAAACGGCTGTTCGGGAATGAACTGTAGCTGGTACGAAGGCGCGGTGAAGATCTCGTAGCCGGCGATGCCGCTCTGCGGGTTGTTGCCTGTTGTGTTGCTGCCCTGGTTTGCTACATACACATACTTGCCCTTCGATTCGACCAGGACCTGGATGGGGTTAGACAGCGTGCCCGTGTCGGGAATAACGCCACTTGGTTCGGCCTGCAACTGGCCGCCTGTGCCGGCGGTGTAGGGCAGAATCTGGCTGGGGTAGACACCGGCGGTGAAAGGGCCGCCGGAACCGATGGTGACAGGTTCGTCATCCAGCACGTAGATTACGCTGTTGGCATTAACAATGGCGTTGCCCTGAAGGATGCCGAGCGCTTGCACATTGTTCTGGCTCAGCGTCAACTGGCCGCTCGAGGAGTTATAGGTATAGGGCCAGACCGAGGTGCCGCCGGTGTACGGGAACGAAGTGGGCGCGGGCGTGCGGGCGCCGGTGAGGGTGAGGACGTATCCACCAGTGAGGACAAAGTCGACAGGGTTGGCGGGAACCGGAAAGTAGGTGAGCTGTGAACCGCTCGCCGACGTCACCTGGCCATTGACGACCAGCGACAGACGGCCAGTGGTCTGGTCGATCCTGAAGACGGTGACATCGCCGCAGGTGGTGACCGTGGTACCGGTACCCAGCGTTCCCAGGGCGAGCGCGCAGGCGTCGGTATTCGTCGGACTCGCGTTATCCGGCGCGTCGTGATCCAGAACCATCAGGTAGCTGCCCGAGCTATCCACAATGAGTCGGAACGGGTTGATGCCCTGGGTGAAGAAAGTCTCCTGGGGCGTCAGGATGCCGTTGCCGCCCACGGCAAACTGGGTGATGTTGGCGTTCAGGCACTCGTTGGCGCCGGTGCCGTAGCAATCGCCGTTGCCCGCGGCGTTGGTGCCGCGGTTAAGGACATAGACGAACCGGCTGCCGAGGGCCAGGACGGCGCGAACCGGGTTGGCGCCTCCCGTAGAAACCGGCAGTCCGTTGATGGTCGCCAGCTTCCCCGTGTTGTGGTCGATCTTATAGCCGGAGATGATGCCGTTGTTCCCGGAAGAGGCGGTGACGGTTCCCGTTACATACAAGTAGCCAACCGTATAGCTCTCAACGCAAGACGTTACGCCACAGATTACGCCCGCAGAAAGGGCGCTCAAGCAGAACGCCTTGCCGAATTTCGTGAACCTCATGCTATTCCTTCATCCTGGTCAGGCGTGCGCCGCCAAGTTTGGTCGTTCCCGAGCAGTGCTGGGTTGGGATGGAATCCCTGATGCATTGTAAAAGGCGAGGGCAGGTTGTGCCTAGCTTTCGTCTGGGACCTTGCAAGAGCCATGATCGCCAACACTTCGCCGCCCTGACCCCGGCCCCTTTGCCCGTTCCGCGAACCGCCAACCCGCTCTCTGGATGCAATCGCAGTATAGACGTTCGGGGCAGGGTCATGGGCAGCGGGAAGAAGTGAGGATTTTTTTCGAAGTGCGCGGAAGAGCCGTGGGCGCTGAAGGTCTGGAGCTTTCATTCTTAAGTGATCGGATCTCAGCAAGCAGGCGCCGACCCGCCCTGAATGCAAATAAAAACGCATTTCAGGGCGGGGAAGCCGGTTTTACCACACGCGGCAGGAGTTCTCCGGATACATCGGCTGGCCTTTCTTGCAGCTAAAGGCCTTGCCGAATGCGTCGAAGTTCTCGACCGTGCCATTGACGCGCCAGCGGCCCGGCGAATGAGGGTCGGTGAGCGCCCTCTGGCGGGAGATGGCTTCGGTGCGGTTCTCGCACCACACCTGGGCGAAGCCGATAAAGTAGCGCTGTGCCTCGGTAAAGCCGTCGATCTTGTCGTCGATGCTCTTGTGCTCCTCGGCCAGGGCATCGAGCAGCGCCTGGTAGGCGATGCGCAGCCCGCCATTGTCGGCCGTGTTCTCGCCTAGCGTGAGGTGTCCATTCACGTGCGCGGCGGGCGTGTTGCCGTTCGCCGGTGCAGCCTCAAAGCCGCTGTACTCGTCGGCCACGCATTCGGTGCGCTCGGTAAACGCCTTGCGATCGGCGAGCGTCCACCACTCGTGCAAATCGCCCTTGCCGTCGAACTGCGATCCTTCGTCGTCGAATCCGTGCGTCATCTCGTGCCCGATGACCATGCCGATACCGCCGAAGTTCACCGCCGGATCGGCCTTGACATCGAAAAACGGAGGCTGCAGAATGCCGGCCGGAAAGTTGATGTCGTTAAACGAGGGGTCGTAGTATGCATTCACCGTGGGTGGCGTCATGCCCCACTCTTTTTCGTCCACCGGCTTGCCTAGCTTGGCAAGGTTGTAATTGCGTTCGAAGACGGCCGCCTGCTCCTGGTTCTCCACATACGTGCCGCGGTGCACCTTCACGCTCGAGTAGTCGCGCCACTTTTCCGGATAGCCGATCTTGTTGCGGATCATGGCCAGCTTCTCTTCCGCGGCCTTTTTCGTCTCGTCGCTCATCCACGGCAAAGCGCTCAAGTCGGCTGCCAGGGCCTTTTCCAGCGCGGTCACCAGCTGGTCCATGCTTTCTTTAGCTGCGGGTGGAAAATTCTGCTTTACCCAGTCCTGGCCAACGGCCTCGCCCAGCGCCCCGTCGGTAGCCCGGGTGCACTGCTTCCACCGCGGCTGCGGCGTCTTCTGTCCAGCCAGGGTTTGTCCAAAGAAACGGAAATTCTCGTCGTAGAAGGCGCTCGAAAGGTTCGTGGCCTCGCCATGCAGCACCTGCCAGCGCAGATAACTCTTCCAGGCCGCCACAGGCTCGCTCCCAAGCAGAGCATTCAGGCCTTTGAAGAAATCCGGCACGGCCACATTCAGTGTGTCAAAGTGCCCGATGCCGACGGAGCCGAAATAAACCTTCCAGTCAAACTCTGGCGTCAGCTTCTCAAAGTCGTCCACTGTGTAGATGTGGTAGATCTTCTCGGGATCGCGCCGGTCCACGCGCGCCATCGAGGCTTTGGCCAGAGCGGTCTCGATTTCCATCACCGAACCAGCCTCTTTTGCGGCCTCGTCCGGCGAGTCGCCCGCGAGGACGAACATCTTCTTCATGTGTTCCGCGTAGGCGGCGCGGATCTCGGCAAAGTGTGGCGAATCGACAAGGTAAAAGTCGCGGTCGGGCAGGGAAATGCCGTCCTGGTCGACCTCGGCAATCTGCTTCGAAGAATCTTTTTCGTCCTGAGTGACCTGGAATTGAAAGAAACCGTCCGACATGCCGCGTTTTTCAAGCCAGGTAAGAAGGGCCGGGATTCCGTGGACGCTTTTGAGCGCGGCGATCCTCTTCCAGGAAACCCGGATGGGTTTAAGTCCCAGCTTTTCGATCGTCTCCGTGTCCATGCAGGAGGCGTAGAAGTCGCCGTACTGCTTTTCGAGAGGAGTCTGCGGAGCGCTGGCCGCCGCCTCCAGTTCCTTCCAC
>Ga0187847_10004106_pt1 | contig 10804 bp, 9 predicted proteins | sample June2016WEW_4_10_FD_132458 | JGI IMG/M metagenome (GOLD analysis project Ga0187847, IMG submission 132458) | Peatland microbial communities from SPRUCE experiment site at the Marcell Experimental Forest, Minnesota, USA - June2016WEW_4_10 | ecosystem: Environmental > Terrestrial > Soil > Wetlands...
TTCCTGCTCATCGATGGTCGTCGTGACAGTGCTATCGGACCCGCGGTACTCGATCTCGTCGTGCGTGTGCGCCATGAACGCCTCCTCGAGGGAGACCTCCACCGGCGTGAGCTCGTAAAGGACGACCCCGCTCGATGCAGCGCTGCGTCCAATGTCGTCCGAGCTCAGTCCCTCTACCTCGAGGACGCCGCGCTCGTCGCTGGACACCCCAACGTCGGGTCCGAGGAGCAATTCGCGCAGCTCACTGGCCTGCGGCGTGCGGACACGGACCACGTTCCGCGACGAGTCACGCACGAAGTCGCTCACGCTGATGTCACCGATCAGCCGTCCGCGCCCAATGATGATCAGGTGCTCGGCCGTGAGGGCCATCTCGCTCATCAGGTGCGAGGAGAGAAACACTGTGCGACCCTCGGCCGCCAGCGAACGCAGCAGATCCCTGATCCAGTGGATGCCGTCCGGGTCCAGGCCATTGATCGGCTCATCGAGGATCACCACCTTCGGATCGCCCAACAGAGCCGAAGCGATCCCCAAACGCTGACCCATTCCCAACGAGAACTGACCCACACGCTTACGCGCAACAGCAGCGAGGCCCGCCAGTTCGATCAATTCATCGACCCGCGTGCGCGGGATCCCGTGCGTCTGCGCCAGGGCGAGCAGATGGTTATACGCCGAGCGGCCCGGATGCACAGCCCGCGCCTCCAACAGCACGCCAACCTCATGTAACGGTGCGGCGTGCTCGCGGTAGGCCTTGCCGCCCACCGTCACCCCGCCGCTCGTCGGCGCATCCAGGCCCAGGATCAGTCGCATCGTCGTCGACTTTCCCGACCCGTTTGGGCCCAGAAACCCGGTAACGACGCCTGGCCGAACCATGAACGACAGGTCATCGACAGCGGTCGTTTCCCCGTAGCGCTTCGTCAAACCACTCACATCAATCACCGTGAGACTCCTTCTCGTTGGGGGCTGTAGCAACCCCGACAACGCTAGGCACCCCTGCCCCGCTCGACATCGGCCATCGTGCGGGAGTCGCCAGCTCCCAGCGACCGAAACGAGGCCATCTCGTCATCCTCAAGGATGAGCAGAGTCCGAATCGCGCAAAACTCAGCGAGTGTCTGTGCGCGAAAATATCGAGACCATGCGCTCTTGCAGGCCTTTCCCATGGGCACGGCTGGTTTCGAACCAGCGACCTCTCGCGTGTGAAGCGATATCTCACTCCCCGCGAAAAGGCCCGTATTGCCTGCAAATCGAGCACATGCAGCGCGGATGCCCGAAACAGTGTTTTACGGAGTTTGCGTCTGTTTCACGGGAGTTTGGGCCACTGGAGGCCGCCAGTGGCCCATTCGCATCGGCCCGATGCTTCTCGTGGTGGCGTGGGACCGGCTCTAGTCGCGGGCGCCGGGGACTTCTTTTACGCCGAGTTGTTGCACGAACAGGAGGCTGTCGGCGTTGGCCCAGTACTCGGCCAGCATCCCGTCGATGACGCGGAGCGTGTCGGTGCCGGTGAACGTGATGACCGAGCCGATCGCATCGTCAGACGCGCCCGGGTATCCACCGCCATACGTGCCCTGCGCCTTCCAGCGCACCACGAGGTACTCGTCGGTTGCGATCGGTCCGACGGCGATCTCGAAGTTCAGGTCGGGGAGCAGCGTGTTGATGCCGCTGACCCATTGGTTGAGCGCTTCGCGTCCGTGGATCTCGCCCTCGCCGACGCCGGTAATCGGCGCCGCGTGGGCAACGAAATCTTCGGCGATGATCGTGTCGGTGATCGAGAGATCGCCGTTCCAGAGCTGCCGCCACGGCTCAGCGAGCGTGGCGTTGAGCATCGCGGCGTTTGTGGTGAGTGTGGACATGGTGAGGTCCTTCCTTGTGGCGGATGGGGTGGGATTCAGTGCCATTGGGGTACCGATGACCCTTTGGCGACGATCCCAGGAAGCGAGTCAAACCGCTGAGCCTTCGGAGCTGCTTGTCGTGTTAGGGGAGGAGGAGCTCTGTCTGGTATTTGGGTGCGACGGCGATCGCCTTGGCGATGAACGCCTTTTGTGCTGCTTCGTCGAGCTTGGGTGGTGCTTCTGTGCGGGTTGAAACGCGGGTACCGACCTCTGCGAAGAACTTCTCCTGGCCGGGAGGCGAACACATGCAAAGCAGCCGCGCCGGCTGCTGCGATGTGTTCTTGAAGACGTGCGGCGCGTTGGCCGGGACGTTGAACGTCTCTCCGGCGCTAACGGTCTTCGTCTCGCTGCGAAACGTGACCTCGACCGCGCCGTCGAGGACGCTGAACATTTCCTCGAAGTCGTGTCGGTGGGGGGGCGGGCCGCCGCCCGTGGGAACGTGCATGTCGATCAGCGTGTAGCGACCGGCGGTCTCCTCGCCGCTGATCAGGATCGTGTACGTGTCCCCGACCACACCCCAGTGCGGCAGGGTCTGATCGTCGTCGGGTCGCGCTACCGCAGCCTCTCGCGCAGGGTCGTCGTCGGGGATCGCCGACGTGGGAGGCGCTGTGATTGCTGTGGCGTTCAACGTGATCCTCCTGTTGTTGATGGAGATGCGGACGCGGCCAGTTCGTCGATGCTGGACGGTCGCCGCGGCTCGGCGACCGTCCCGAGTTCGTCGTGCGCGGGGATGCCGAGCGGCTTCGAAACCGCGGCCGTCAGAGACGAGTGCGGCCGGCAGCAAAGCTGCCAGCCTGTAGATCCCCACGTCAGCGAGTGACGACGGCGCGGGCGGCATATCGATCAGGCGGTGCTCCCCGCGGTGACCGGTTCGCCGAGCACCTCGTCGGAGTCGGCGGCGAAGTGTGCGCGGAGGAAGTCGCCGGCGTTCGTGAGAGCCACACCGGCCTCATCGAGCATCGAAGCGAATCCTTGGAACACGTGTGGGACCTGGGGTGTGACCTGTAGCGTCACGTCCACGTCCGCGCCTGCCGCTCGGGCTGCGAGGCGGGTCGCGTCGTCGAGGAGGATCTCGTGTGAGCCGCCCTGGATGATCAGCGGTGGGAGCCCGGTCAGGTCGGCGAAGATCGGGCTGAGAAGTCCGTCCGCTGGGTCGCCCGTCCCCACGTAATCGCGGACGCGACGCCTGAGCCCGTCTGGTGTGAGCGCGGGGTCAAGCGCGGCCTTCTCGCGCATGCTGTCCCCGGACAGGGTCAGGTCGACCCATGGGGACATCATCACCGCGGCCGACGGCAGTGGCACCCCCGCGCGCTTCAGCGCGACGAGGGTCGCCGCAACGAGTCCGGCCCCCGCGGACTCTCCGGCGAGGGCGATCGCCGACGGTGCCTGTCCACTGGCAAGCAGGCCGCGGTAGGCGGCCACGGCGTCCTCAAGGGCGGCGGGGTAGGGGTGCTCAGGCGCGAGCCGGTAGTCGACGGAAACCAGTTGCGCGCGCGCGCGACGGGCGAGGTCTGATGCGAGGCCAACCGACGAGGCGGCTGTCCCGACGGCGTACGCCCCGCCGTGGAAATAGAGGATCACCGGTCCTGGTTCGGTGCCTTCCACGTCGACGTTGATTACGGGGACCCCGCCGAGACTCCCAGGCGAGGCGGCCACGTCGTCGGGGACCGGGATCGCCCCCATCATCTCCTCAAAGATGACCCGTTGCTCCTTGACGTCGCCCCCCAGATCGAGTGGGCCGTTGCGCAGCAGCTCGTCGAGGGCGTCGCGTTGCTGTTGGCTCATGATTCTCTCTTCCCGTATGCGATGGCAGGTGGACGTGCGGATTGCTGGTTCGGAGTGCCGGCTCCCCGTGCGGCGCGGTGGCACTGAGCACGACCGTTGCGTTTCAAGTGGACGTAACCGCAGGTTCGTTCCGACGAACCTGCGTCGCGGCGCAGAAGTGCCGACGACGCTGCAGAGCCTCCGACGAGATATCCCTGCGACTCCGGCGAACCAGGCAAAGCGACCTCCGCTCGAACATTCGTGAACCGCGGAAGTCAGATCACGCTGCCGGCATGCTCGCCGACATCATGGTGGTGCCCTCAACCGCGAGGCTAGCAGAGAAACGAGCCGAGCCAGCGGCAGAGCAAGCGTACGGGAGCACTACGTTGCCGCCGCGAAACCCCCGCGCGAACGCCCGAATTCCCTGCAAATCGGCCGCATGCAACGCGATCTGCCGATATCGGGTTTTACGGAGTTTGCGTGTGTTTGACGGGAGTTCGGGCCAGTGGAGACGGCCAGTGGCCCATTAAAACCTGCCGACTGCGCGCGCTCGCGCGCAGAGCAAAACGCCGAAGGCAGAGTCGCCCGAAAGGCGCGGCTTGCGCACCGACTGGCGCCGCGGAGACGGGCGTCTCGAGCGGCGCCAGCGGACCTGCTGCTGATCGTCGGTTTCATGCGTCTCGCAGCCGCGTCCGCTGCGCTCGGTCTGTCGGTGAGTGGGTGAGGTAGTCCGGGGCGTCGAAGTGGGTGGGGATTCGGATCCCGAGGTCGGCGAGTGCTTCTTCGAGGCGTTCGAGCTCTGTGGCGCCGATGCGTTCGGCCCATTGTGCGCGGAGTTCGTCGAAGACCTGTTCGCCGGTGCGAAGCAGGGCGTATCCCTTGTCGGTGACTGTGAAGCGGCGTCGTCGGCTGTCTCGTGCGTCGACCTCGCCGGAGACGTAGCCTCGCTCCTCGAGAAATCCAATCGTCTTGGCTGCCGCCTGTTTCGAGACGCCGAGTTGACGGCCGAGGCCTGACGCGGTGTCCGCTCCGGCGTCGATCGCGCGGATGGCGAAGTCGTGGACCGGGCGGATGTTTTCGTGCCCTCGTTCGGCCAGCTCTGCGCTTGCGGCGTCCGCGAGAGCCCGGAACCCGCCGAGCAGCAGCAATGCGAGATCAGCGCCGGAGCGAGCCATAACGGGAAGATAGACAATCAGGTTGACGTACCGACAACCAGGTTGCTAGTATATAGACAACCTAGTTGTCATCTTGAGAAGGAGCCTCATGCCCGAGACCCGCGCCGGTGCCACGATCCCTGAGGTCATTCACCACCGCACCACGCTCAACGACCGGACCCTGCACTACGTCACCGCCGGCACCGACGGCACCCCGATCCTGCTCGTGCACGGGTTCCCGGAGAGCTGGTGGGCGTTTCACAAGCTCATCCCACTGATCGCCGGCGAGCACCGCGTCATCGCCGTCGACCTCCCCGGCTTCGGCGACTCCGGTCACGAGCCGGGCGACTACACGAGCTCCTTCGCAGCGGAAAGCCTGCGGCAACTCGTCGAGCATCTCGAACTCGGACCCGTGCACCTCACGGGTCAGGACATCGGCGGAGTCAGCACCTTCCGGCTCGCCGCTAGCCACCCCGAACTCATCCGCAGTTACACCGCGATCGAGACCGGCCTGCCCGGCTTCGGACTCGAGACGCTGGCCGACGTCACCCACGGGGGCGCATGGCACATCGGCGTTCTCGCTGCTCCAGGCATCCCGAAAATGCTGCTCACCGGGCGCGAGCGCGACTTCCTAGCCCTATACGCCTACCCCACGATGAGCGCCACCGAAGGGGCGATCTCCGAACCGGACATCGACGAGTTCACCCGGGTTTACTCCCGCCCCAACGGCTTCGGCGGTGCCACGGGCCTCTACCGCTCCATGCTCGCGGAGGGCGAGGAGATCAAGCAGATCGTCGCCCAGCAGCGGCTCACGATGCCCGTCCTCGCCGTCGGCGCAGGCACTGGACGGTTCACGTACGCAACGATGGGCCAGGTCGCTCAGAACGTCACCGAGGCCAAGCTCGACGGCATCGGCCACCTCGCCGCGATCGAAGACCCCGAGACACTCGCGCAGACACTGCTCGGCTTCTACCGAACGCTCGACGCCTAGCGAAATCAACCGCACCCTCAACCCAACAACCAGCTCGGCGTGCCTGGCCGGGCGGGGCCGCCGGCCCGGCGCCTCGTTCGACCGTAGGTCCGAGCAGCACCCCAAAAGGGACGCACTTTCGTGCTGCCCACGCACGCTTCCCCCAGGGTTGCGGACGCGCTCACGCCGGCGGCAGTTGGAGCAGTCCGTCCTCTACGTCCAAAGCCCGGAGATGGGTACGGCCCAGATGCGGTCGTCGATCGGGAGCGTGTGTTCGCCCGTGTAGACGATGATGCCGGCCTTGAAGCGTGGACCGAGCTTGTCGCGGAGCAGGCGCAGGCCGCGCGTGTCGGACAGGGTAACGACGGTTGCGGCCTTGGCTTCGATAGCGGCGATGTCGCCGGATGCGGCTTCGACGACGAGGTCGACTTCGCGTTTGTCGGTGTCGCGGTAGAAGTACAGCTCGACCGGTGTTGGACTCCAGGTCGCTTGCTTGACGAGTTCCATGACGACGAACGTTTCGAACAGGCTGCCCGCGATCGCTCCTTGGTCGGGTGCCGAGTATCGCTCCGCGTTGATGGCGACCAGGGCGGCTGCAAGTCCTGTGTCGCTGAGCAGCAGCTTGGGTGTCTTGACCTGCCGCGCGCCGAGGTTTGCGGACCATGGACGCAGCCGGTAGACGAGGAATAGCTGCGTCAGGAGCTCGGCGTGTGCTTTGACGGTCTTCTCGTCGAGCGAGAGTTCCCGGCCGAGGGCCGCGTAGTTGACGAGGCCGCTGGTGCGCGCGGCGAGCAGCCGGAGTAGTTGCTCGAGCTTGAATGGATCGACGCGGACGTCGACGATGTCGGGCAGATCGCGCGCGAGGGTCGCCTGGACGTAGGAGCGGAGGTAGCGGGAACGCTGCCGCGGGGTCCGCTCGAGCGCATCCGGGAAGCCGCCGGCGATCACGATCTCGGCACTCGCGGCGCGACCCTTCGGCGCACCACTCACCTTCGGCGGGCTGCTGTCGAGTAACTCGTCGATCAACGATCCGCGTCCGCCTTCGACTTCGATACGCGCGAGCGGCCAGAGGTTCACGTACTCAACTCGTCCCGGAAGAGCGTCAGCGACGACCCGAGCCGTGAGCAGATCGGCCGAACCGGTCAGTAGGAATTGGCCGGGCGTCGGGTCCGTGTCGAGGATCTGCTTCACGGCGAGGATCAGACTCGGCACCCGCTGGACCTCGTCAATCACCGCCGGACGCGGCAATGACAGCGCGAACCCGTCCGGATCGGCCCTGGCCGCCTCGCGCGTCGCCTCATCGTCGAGCGTGAAGTAGTGGGGGACGACACCCGCCGCTTGCAGCTGCCGGGCGAGCGTGCTCTTACCAGCCTGCCGCGGCCCCGTGATCGCCGCGGCGCGGCTCACGCTCAGAATGTCCCGCAGCTCCGGCTCGATGCCCCGCGGGATCAGCGCCATACGGCCACCTTACAGCACAATCCCGACCAATCCGGAACAAGCTAGCCGATCAAACCGGAATAGACTACCCGACTAAACCGGAGTAGAATCTGGAAAACATCGCCTTTTTGCAGGTATTTTTCATGGGCACGGCTGGTTTCGAACCAGCGACCTCTCGCGTGTGAAGCGAGCGCTCTCCCGCTGAGCTACGCGCCCGAGGGGGCCGATTGTACGTCAGCGCCCGAGGTAGGCGCGCTTGAGGTCCTCGCTGGCGAGCAGGTTCTCGGCCGTGTCGGCGAGGACCAGTTCGCCGGTCGCGAGGACGTAGCCGCGGTCCGCGATGCTGAGCGCCATGTTGGCGTTCTGCTCGACCATCAGCATCGCGACGCCCGTCTCGTTGACCTGCTTGAGGATCTGGAAGTTCTGCTGAACGAGGGCGGGCGAGAGGCCCATCGACGGCTCGTCCATCAGCAGCAGACGCGGGCGCGACATCAGTGCCCGGCCGATTGCCACCATCTGCTGCTCGCCACCCGACAGCGTGCCGGCCAGCTGCTTGAGGCGCTCGTGCACGCGCGGGAACAGCTGGTAGACGCGCTCGTAGTCCTCGCTGAGGTCCTCGCCCCTGCGCAGCGTCGCGCCGAGCTCGAGGTTCTCGAGCACGGTCAGCTGGCCGAACAGGCGGCGGTTCTCCGGCACGATCGCGAGGCCGCGGGCGATCCGCGACGGCACGTCCATGTCGTTGACCTGCTCGCCGTCGAGCAGCACGCGCCCGCTGCGCGGACGCACGATGCCGAGGATCGTCTTCAGCGTGGTCGACTTGCCCGAGGCGTTGCCGCCGAGCAGGCAGACCAGCTCGCCGGCGCCGACCTCGAGCGAGATGCCCTCGAGGATCCGCATCTGGCCGTAGTAGGTGGTGACGTTGTCAAGCGCCAGCAGCGGCGTCCCGTTGGCGCGAGCGGCTGTTGTGGTCGGGACGCTCACTTCTGCAGCGCCTCCGGGTTGCGCCCGAGGTAGGCCTCGATCACCTGCGGATGGTTCGCGACCTCGTGAAAGGTGCCTTCGGTCAGCTTCTCGCCGTGGTCCAGAGCCACGACGCGGTCGGAGATGCCCTCGACGACGTGCATGTCGTGCTCGATCACGAGAATCGTGTAGCCGCGTTCGTCACGCAGGCGTCCGATCAGCTCGGTGATCTCGTGCGTCTCGTTGGGGTTCATCCCCGCCGCCGGCTCGTCGAGCAGCAGCATCCGCGCACCGGTGGCCATTGCCCGCGCGATCTCCAGGCGGCGCCGGTTCGCATACGAGAGGCTGTACGCGGGCTGATCGAAGCGGTAGCCCTGCAGCCGCTGTCCGAAGAAGCCGAGCACCTCCTGGGCGCGCGCCTCGACCTCGCGCGCCTCGCGGCGCGCACGCGGCAGGCGCAACATCGATTCCAGCGGCGTCGCATGCGTCCAGCCGTAGGTCGCGGCGGTGACGTTCTCCCTGACCGTCATATTCAGAAAAAGCCGCAGGCTCTGGAATGTGCGGGCGAGCCCCAGCCTGGTGATGGCGTGCGGCGAGCGGCCGATCAGGCGCTCGCCGTCGAAGCGGATGTCGCCGGCGGGTTGATAGATGCCGGTGACGACGTTGAAGACCGTCGACTTGCCGGCGCCGTTGGGTCCGATCACGCTGACGATTTCGTGCTCGTTGACGTGCAGATCGAGCTCGTGCAGCGCGCGCAGCCCGCCGAAGGCCAGGGAGACCCGCTCGAGTTCGAGCAGCGGCGCCATCAGACCACCTCGACCCGGCGGCTGCCGAGCAGGCCCTGCGGGCGCGCCGCCATCGTGACGATCAGGATCGCGCCGATCATGATCTGCGCAGTGATGCCCGGGTCGAGCGTGAGTCGTGCCTCCCAGCAGCACATCCCGATGTAAACGGTCGGAACCACGGCGATCAGACGCCGCACGCCCTTCAGCTGGACGACGACGACCAGCATCACGATCGCCACGATGTAGAGGACGTTGCCGTAGGTCAGCGGTGATCCGGACGGGACGATCACGAAATGCTTCAGCGCGTGCGCGAACCAGCCGGCGCTGCCCGGCGAACCGGCGACCGCGCGCGCCGAGATGGCGCCGACGATGGCCCGCGTGGCCAGGCCGAAGGCGATGATCCCAGCCACCACGGCAGCGAGGTGGCGCCAGGGACGCACGCGCGCCACCAGCGCGATGATCAGCACCCCATAGAACAGGTAGGCCGAGTCGAGCGGACTGGTCAGCAGCTGCTGGGCGACGGTCACGACGACGCCGCCGAGCACCGCCCCAGAGATGCTGCCTGCTCCGCCGAGGACGAGGCAGGCGTAGATCAGGATCAGCGTGTTGGCGCTGAAGTTCGTCGAGAACACACTGCTCTGCTGGGCGGCGAAGACCGTGCCCGCGAGTGCAGCGACGGCCGCGCCGAAGGTGAACGCCATCACCTTGACGCGGTTGACCGGGATTGACATCGCCTCGGCTGCCAGTGGGTCGTCGCGCACCGCGCGCCAGGCGCGGCCGGTGCGCGAGGTGTCGAGCAGGTGCAGCAGCGCCATCAGCACGAGCAGCGCGATCACCGCGAACCAGTAGTAGCCGATCGTCGAGCCGATCATGGCGTTGCCGACCTGGAAGTTGTTGAGGCCGAACAGGCCGTTCGCGCCGCCCAGAGTGCTCGGGGCGACGCTGTTGACGGCCTCGGCGAACGCCTGTCCGACGAACAGCGTCACGATCGCGAGATAGTCGCCCGATAGTCGCAGCGCCACCAGCCCGATCAGCAGGCCGAGCACCGCGACGCCGACGACGGCGATCGGGATCGACGCGACCGCCGGCAGAATGACGCCGCCCGTCCCCGCCGCGAGGTTTCCGAACGCGTGCGACGAGAACATCGCGTAGACGTACGCGCCGGCGCCGAAGAAGGCGATGTAGCCGAGGTCGAGCAGGCCGGCCCAGCCGACCACGATGTTGAGGCCCAGCGCCAGCAGCGCGTAGAGCACAACGTTGAAGCCGGTCTGGGCGAAGTTGATGTTGCCGTTGGCGATGAATTCGCCGTACACGAAGGCCGCCACACCGACGAGCAGCAGTCGCGGCCACCAGCCGAGCCGTTCGTCGACGCGCGCGAACCCGCCGCGCCAGCCGCCGTGGCGCTCACGGCGATCGCCGGAGCGTGCGACCCACTCGTCAACGCCGATCGGTGCCATCTCAGACCTTCTGCAGCGGCGGCCGCCCGAAAACGCCCTGGGGGCGCAGCAGCATCGTCGCAATCAGGAGTGCGAACACGATCAGGTCCGAGTACTGCGAAGAGATGTAGCTGCTCGAGAACGACTCGCAGAGGCCGATCACCAGGCCGCCGATCATCGCGCCCGGAATCGAGCCGATGCCGCCGACGACCGCGGCGGTGAAGGCCTTGAGCCCGGCGAGGAAGCCGATTACGTTCGTGATCTGGCCGAACGCGAGGCCGGACATCACACCGGCGACGCCCGCCATCGCCGAGCCGATGAAGAAGGTCAGGGCGATCGTGCGGTTCACGTTGATGCCGAGCATCTCCGCCGCCTCGCGGTCGGAGGCGACGGCGCGCATCGACTTCCCGAA
>Ga0187847_10004110_pt1 | contig 10800 bp, 9 predicted proteins | sample June2016WEW_4_10_FD_132458 | JGI IMG/M metagenome (GOLD analysis project Ga0187847, IMG submission 132458) | Peatland microbial communities from SPRUCE experiment site at the Marcell Experimental Forest, Minnesota, USA - June2016WEW_4_10 | ecosystem: Environmental > Terrestrial > Soil > Wetlands...
CCAGGGCCGCTACGCCGACGCAGAGCCGCTCCTGAAGCGCGCGCTGGCGATCGACGTGAAGGCGCTCGGTCCCGAGCATCCCGCCGTCGCCAACGACCTCGACAATCTGGCCGGAATCTATCGGTTACAGGGCCGCTACGCCGACGCCCTGCCGCTTTACCAGCGCGCGCTGGCGATCCGGGTGAAGGCGCTCGGCCCCAATCATCCCGATGTGGCGAAGAGCCTCAGCTACATGGCCTTGGTCTACGGCGCGGCAGGCCGCTACGCCGATGCGTTTCCGTTCACGCATCGCGCCGCGATCATCATGGCCCTGCGCGGCGTCCGCGCGAAAGCCGACGACAAGAGCGGCCAGGCCGAGTTGCGCAACCAACGCGACATCTTTCTCGACGACGTGGCGGTGGCGGGGCGCCTGTCGGCGGCCAACACGCCCGACGCGCCGCGCCTGCGCGAGGAAGCCTTCGCCGCCATGCAATGGTCCAAGGCCTCGGACACGGCGGCGGCGGTTTCGCACATGGCGGCGCGCTTCGCCGCCGGCAGCGACGCCCTCGCCAATCTGGTGCGTCAGCGCCAGGACACGCAGAACCGGCTCGATACCGACGAATCGCAAATCCTCAACGCCGTGAGCCAGCCGCCCGGGAAGCGCTCGGCCCCAGCCGAAGCGGGTCTGCGCGCCGAGGCCGACAGCCTGCGCCAACGCCTGACGCAGCTCGATGCCGAGCTCGCGGCGAAGTTCCCGGCCTATGCCGAACTCGCCAGCCCGAGGCCCATCACCATCGCCGAGACGCAGAAGCTGCTCGCTCCGAACCAGGCGATGATCGTCTACGCCGTGGGGACGAATGAGAGCTACTTCGCGGTGGTCAATCACGACATCGCCGGAATTTTCGGCGTCCCGATCGGCGCCAAGGATCTGACGGCCGCCGTGAAGAAACTGCGCCGCAGCCTCAATCCGGAAGGCAAGACCAGCGTGCCGCCCTTCGAGGCGAGCACGGCTTTCCAGCTCTACCAGAAATTCTTCGCCCCGGCGGAGCCCGCGTTGAAGGGCGTGACGCAGCTCTATGTCGTGACCGACGGCGCGTTCGAGAGCCTGCCCTTGGGCGTGCTGCTGACCGGGAAGCCATCGGCCGATACCCTGTCCGCGCCCGATCAACTGCGCGCGGCGCCATGGCTCGCCCGGCGTTATGCGGTGAGCGTGCTGCCCTCGGTCTCGTCATTGAAGGCGCTGCGGCAATTCGCCGGCGCCGCGCACGCGCCGCAACCCTTCATGGGCTTCGGCGATCCGGTGTTGAAGCCGCAACCGGGCGATAACCGCGGTGCGCCGGCACCGGCGCGCGGCGGCACCATGCAATCGATCTATCGCGGCGGCGCGGTCGATCAGGCGGAACTGCGCGACCTGCCGTCGCTGCCCGAAACCGCGGGCGAACTTCAGGCCGAGGCCACGCTGTTCAAGGCCGGCGCGGACTCGGTGCTGGTGCTTGAGGCCGCCACGGTGACGGCGGTGAAACGCGCCGATCTCAAGAGCCGCCGTATCCTCGCCTTCGCCACCCATGGGTTGCTGGCCGGCGACGTGGGCGTTGCCGAGCCCGGCCTGGTGCTGACCCCGCCCGCCAACCCCACGCAAGAGGATGACGGGTTGTTGAAGGCGAGCGAGATCGCGCAGCTGAAGCTCAACGCCGATCTGGTGATTCTGTCGGCCTGCAATACGGCGGCATCCGACGGCACGCCCGGCGCGGAAGGGTTCTCGGGGCTGTCGAAGGCCTTCCTCTACGCCGGGGCGCGCTCGCTGATGGTCTCGCATTGGTCGGTCATATCGGATTCGACCGTGGCGCTCATGACCCGCATGGCGGCGCATCTTGAGGAAAAGGGCGTCGGCCGCGCCGAGGCGCTGCGCCGCGCCGAGCTCGACCTGATGAACGATAAGGACCATCCGGAATTTTCCCATCCGCTGTTCTGGGCGCCCTTCGTGGTGGTGGGCGAAGGGGGTTAGACCGCTCCGCTTCATCAAGAGTTGTTGGAGCCAAAGCAGAGTTCGGCAAGCCCCAGGCTCGTACCCAAGCCCGGCGCGCGGTCCCGTGCTTGCGATTTCTTCATATCCGTTAACGATCTATATTTAAGATATTTTTAGGTGCTCTCCTCTATGAGTTGAACATCTTCAAACGGAAACACGCGTTCGATTTCCGACCGCCCGGCTCAACGCGAGATATGCCGTCGAGGTTTTTTAAATGGTGAAAGACCGTTTCAGTCTTGCCGCCGGACTCATTGCCGTGAGTTTGTTTTTCGTCGCGCTGGCCGCCATCGACCAGACGACGGCGGCCATCGACCGGACGGCGGCCGCCACCGTATTCTATATTTCGCGGGACCAGGTCGATCTGTCGAAGCTGCTCGCGCCGCCGCCCGACATGCAATCGGATCAACAGCGGCGCGATATCGTGGCCGTGTTGGAGGCGCAGAAGCTCCGCACCCCGGAACAAGTCGCGCGCGCCATCGCCGACAGCGACGCCTCGCCATTCGAGATAGCGGGCGGAGTCCTGGGCCCGAATTTCACCGCCGCGCGGCTTCCCAAGACGACCGCTTTCTTCAATCACGTCTACAGCGACGAGCATGCCTTGTTACGGGCGATGAAAGACGTCTGGAATCGCCCGCGGCCCTTCGCCGTGAGCAAGGAGATCAAGGCCGTCGGAAAGCCGGCGACCGGCGGTTCCTATCCGAGCGGAAACTCGACCCGCGGTTACCTCACCGCCATCATCCTGGCCAACATGCTGCCGGAAAAGAAAGCCGAACTGTTCGCGCGCGGACGCGAACTCGGGACGGATCGCGTCGTCGCCGGCGATCACTTTCCGACCGATATCGAAGCCGGGCGCGTGGCCGGCACCGCGATTGCCACGGGGCTCATGGAGAACGCGGCCTTCCGGCAGGATTTTGCCGAGGTGAAAGCCGAATTGCGCCGCGAGCTCGGCTATCCGACCCAGCAAGCCCAGCTATCCGGCCCAATAGAACCGTAGATTTCGAGTTCGGCCGCGCGAGTGCGGCGGCGCTGCTAGGCGCAGACCTTGCTTTCGCCGGCCGGGGGCTGATGCGCGATCCCGGCCACGCGGTCGCCGTTGAAGATGATCCGCACGGTGGTGCCGGCGCCGAGGCTGCTGTGGATTTCGAGCCTCGCCTGGTGCAATTCGACCAGGGATTTCACCAGCGGCAAGCCCAGGCCGGTGCCCTCGTATTTGCGCGTATAGGCGTTCTCGACCTGGGCGAAGGGCGTGAGCGCGATCGCGACATGCTCGGGCGACATGCCGATGCCGGTGTCGGCCACGGCCAATTCGATGCCGCCTTCCGGCGCCGACAGAATCCGCACCACGATGCCGCCCTCCGGCGGCGTGAACTTGACCGCGTTCGAAAGCAGATTGAACAGAATATGCCGGACGGCGCGATGGTCCGCGCGGACGACGACCGGAGCCGGCGGCAGCTCGGCATGGAGCGAAACGCGGCCGTCGCGGGCGCGTTCGGCGAAGAGCCGCACCGCCGCCGACACGGTTTCCTTGAGGTCCAAGGATTCCTCGGACAGCACCATCTTGCCCTGCTCGATCTTGGCCATGTCGAGCACGTCGTTGATTTCGGCGAGCAGCTGGCGCGCGGCGGTGTTGATGTCCTTGATGTAGCCGCGGTAGCGGGGCGGCTCGACCGCGCCGTATACCCGGCTCTGCATCAATTCGCTGAAGCCGATGATGGCGTTGAGCGGCGTGCGCAGCTCGTGCGACATGATGGTGAGGAACTGGGACTTGGCGTCGCTGGCGGCTTCGGCGCGGCGCCGCGCCTCCTCGAGTTCCCGGTTGCGGCGCTTGGTGCGGGCCATGCTGATGCGCAGTAGGGAAAGCGCGCTCGCCGCCCCGGCGTAGTTGCCGTCGCGCGTCACGATGAAGCCGTGCAACAGCGCCGCGGGCTTTTCATTCGCGATGATCCATTCGAGATCGTCGACGTTCATCAAGTGGTCGACGACCAGCGGTTCCCGGTCCATCAGGTTGGTCACCGGCTTGTTCGCGTAAAGCGCGTTGCCGTATTTGTACGCGAGACGGGTGGTGAATTCCTGCCGGTAGACCAGGCCGACCGGCCGGCAAAACTCGACGACCGGGATCGACACCAGTTCGGGATTGTTCTTGAACCGGTTATAGACTTCGCCGCTGGTGGTCGAAGGCGCCACGGGATCGACGGCCAGGATGACGCCGGCCAGGCCGTCCGGCGCATTGTCCGGCGGGACGGACGCGGATTGAAACGGCGCTGGAACCATGGCGGGCCGACCCCTGTTGAACGGCCGGTGAAAGTTAGGGCCTCGCCTCCTAATTCTTTCTAAAGCGCGCGGGAATTCTTCGCCCGGCAAGGCGAAATCGTCAAATCCCTGAAATAAATCCGGAAAAATTCCGCGTAGTGTGACGTTTCGATTTCAGATTTATTGCGGAAGGCCGCGTTCACCCGGCGATGTATTGGGCGCTTTGCATTTCGTTCAAGCGGGAAACGGTGCGCTGGAATTCGAACGAACCGTCGCCTTCGGTGTAAAGCTCGGCCGGGGGCGCCTCGGCCGAAGCCACCAGCCGCCCATGCGCCTCGTAGAGCGTGTCGATGAAGATGTTGAAGCGCCGGGCGCGGTCGCGGTTCTCGGGGCCCAGACGCGGAATGTGCTCGACGATGAAGGTGCGGTAGCGCTTGGCCAAGGCCAGGTAATCGGCCGGCCCGAGCGGGGCGCCGCACAGCGCCTCGAAATCGAACCAGGCGACGCCGCCCGCCGCGCGCGGCACGGTGAGGGAACGCCCGCGCAGCTCGAGCGTCTGCGGCCCGGCCGAGGCGTTGCCGGTGAGATCGGCGAAGATGTGTTCGAGCGCGCGGTAGGCATTATCGTCGGCCGGGCTGAAATAGACCTGGCGGCCGGACAGCCGGACCAAACGGTAGTCGCGCGGGCCCGACAATTCGAGCACGTCGAGCCGGCGCTTGAAGAGATCGATGAACGGCAGGAAGCGTTCGCGCTGCAAGCCATTCTGGTAAAGCGTATCGGGCGCGCGGTTCGAGGTCGCGACCACCACCACGCCTTCCTCGAACAACGCCTCGAACAGACGGCCCAGGATCATGGCGTCGGCGATGTCGCTGACGTGGAATTCATCGAAGCAGAGGAGCGCCGCCTCCTGCGCGATGTCCGCCGCCACCGGCCGGATCGGATCGCCCTTCTCGGCGCGGCGCTCATGGATGCGCTCGTGCACCTCGAGCATGAAGGCGTAGAAATGGACGCGCCGCTTGCGCGACATCGCGACCGAGGCGAAGAACATGTCCATCAGCATGGATTTGCCGCGGCCCACGGCGCCGTGGATGTAAAGCCCGCGGGGCGCCCCGGTTCCGAGCCGGGTCCACCAGAAGCGCGCGCCATTGGGCTTGTATTGCCGGAAGCCTTGCCACAGCGCCTGGAGCTTGTCCGCCGCCACGGCTTGGGCTTCATCCCGGATCAGCGCGCCCGCATCGATCCGCGCGCGGTAAAGCGCCGCCGGGCCGGCGACGATGGCCAGGGCCTCGGGATGTTGCAGGGATGTACGGGGCGAATGCGGCATGGAACGGGCTGTCATAGCGAATTTCGCGCCGCGATGCAAAATCAGAGGTAGACTTGGCCTGATGGAATTTTAGGCAGGGAGCCGGCCCAAGAGAGAGCCCAGGAGAGCACGATGAACGAAGAACGCTTGAACATCGAAATCCGCAAATTCCTCAAGCTCGTCGGCGTCACCTCGCAGCGCGAGATCGAGAACGCGGTGCGCGCGGCGGACCAGGCGGGCAAGCTCAAGGGCAAGACCCGGATCGCCGCCACGATGACGCTGAGCCTGCCGGAGATCGGGCTTTCCCGAACCATCGACGGTTCGATCGATTTCGAGACGCCTTACGACCCTAGGTCTTCGTCACCATCAATTGCTTGATCTTGCCGATCGCCTGGCCCGGGTTGAGGCCCTTGGGACAGGTGTTGGTGCAATTCATGATGGTGTGGCAGCGATAGACCTTGAAGGGATCGTCGAGCGGAGCCAAACGCTCCTGCTCCTTGTCGTCGCGGCTGTCGGCGAGCCAGCGATAGGTCTGCAGCAGCGTGGCGGGGCCGAGATACTTGTCGGGGTTCCACCAAAAGCTCGGACAAGACGTGGAACAGCAGAAACAGAGAATGCATTCCCACAGGCCGTCGAGCTTGGCGCGCTCTTCGATCGATTGCAGCCGCTCGCTGTCCTTGGGCGGCGGCTGGTCGTTCTGGAGCCAGGGCTTGGTCTCGCCGTATTGCTTGTAGGCGTCGTTCAAATCCGGCACCAGATCCTTGACCACCTTCCGATGCGGCAGCGGATAGATGATGACGCCGTCCGGCACGTCGTCGATGTATTTGAGGCAGGCGAGCGTGTTGGTGCCGCCGATGTTCATGGCGCAGGAGCCGCAGATGCCCTCGCGGCAGGAACGGCGGAAGGTGAGCGTGGGGTCGATCTCGTTCTTGATCTTGATCAGCGCGTCCAGAACCATCGGCGCGCATTTGTCGAGATCGATCGTAAAGCTGTCGAGCCGCGGGTTCTGGCCGCCCTCGGGATCCCAGCGGTAAATCCTGAAGGTCTTGACGCGCTTGGCGCCCGCCGGAGCCGGAAAGCTCTTGCCGGGTCCGATCTTGGAATTGGCGGGAAGGGCGAATTCGACCATACGCGGCTCCTCAGTAGACCCGTTCCTTGGGCGGGAAAGGCTGAACGTCGTTCGACAGCGTGAAATTATGCACCGGGCGGTAGCCGAGCCGGGTCTTGCCCTTCTCGTCGAGCCAGGACACGGTGTGCTTCATCCAATTCTTGTCGTCGCGCTTGGGGAAATCCTCGCGCGCATGGGCGCCGCGGCTTTCGGTGCGGTTCACCGCGGAATCGAGCACCACCACCGATTGCGACACCAGATTGTCGAGTTCGAGCGCCTCGACCAGGTCGCTGTTCCAGATCAGCGAACGGTCGGCGATCGACATCTCGCGCATCGACGCCGCGACGTCGGCCATCTTGGCGACGCCTTGCTTGAGCGTCTTGGCGTCGCGGAACACGGCGCAGTGATCCTGCATGGTGTGCTGCATGGAGTCGCGAATCTGGCCGCTCTTGAGCCTGCCCTTGGCGTTGCGGATGCGGTCGAAGCGCGCCAGCGCCTTGTCCTCGGAGGATTGCGGCGGCTTCTTCTGCGCGGCGCCGGGCTTCAAGGTTTCCTGGGCGCGCAAGGCGCAGGCCCGGCCGAAGACGATGATGTCCAGGAGCGAGTTGGTGCCGAGGCGGTTGGCGCCGTGCACCGAAACGCACGCCGCCTCGCCGATCGCCATCAGCCCGGGGGCGATACGGTCGGGATCCTCATCCGTCGGCGCCAGCGCCTCGCCGTGGATGTTGGTCGGAATGCCGCCCATGTTGTAGTGCACCGTCGGCAGCACCGGGATCGGCTCGCGGGTGACGTCGACGCCGGCGAAAATTTTGGAGGTTTCCTCGATGCCGGGCAGCCGCTCGTGGATCACCGCGGGGTCGAGATGCTCGAGATGGAGCAGCAGGTAATCCTTCTTCGGCCCGCAGCCCCGCCCCTCGCGCATCTCGATGGTCATGGAGCGGCTGACCACGTCGCGCGAGGCCAAATCCTTGGCGTGCGGCGCGTAACGCTCCATGAAACGCTCGCCCTCGGAATTGGTGAGATAACCGCCTTCGCCGCGCACGCCTTCGGTGATGAGGCAGCCGGCGCCGTAGATGCCGGTGGGGTGGAACTGGATGAACTCCATGTCCTGCAAGGGATGCCCGGCGCGCAGCACCATGGCGTTGCCGTCGCCGGTGCAGATATGCGCCGAGGTGCAGGAGAAATAGGCGCGGCCGTAGCCGCCGGTGGCGATGACCACGGTCTGCGCGCGGAAGCGGTGGAGCGAGCCGTCATCGAGACACCAGGCGAGCACGCCGCGGCAGGTCTCGCCGTCCATCAGCAGATCGAGCACGAAATATTCGACGAAGAACTCGGATTTGTGCTTCAGGCATTGCTGATAGAGCGTGTGCAGGATGGCGTGGCCGGTGCGGTCGGCGGCCGAGGCCGCGCGATGCGCGATCTCCTTGCCGTAATTGAGCGTGTGGCCGCCGAAAGGCCGCTGATAGATCTTGCCCTTTTCGGTGCGCGAGAACGGCACGCCCATGTGCTCGAGCTCGATCACCGCCGGAATCGCGTCGCGGCACATGTATTCGATCGCGTCCTGGTCGCCGAGCCAGTCGGCGCCCTTGACCGTGTCGTACATGTGCCAGCGCCAATCGTCCTCGCCCATGTTGCCGAGCGCGACGCCGACGCCGCCTTGCGCCGCCACGGTGTGGCTGCGCGTCGGGAACACCTTGGTGATGCAGGCGGTCTTGAAGCCGGCAGCGCTCATGCCCAAGGTCGCGCGCATGCCCGCGCCCCCGGCGCCGACGACGACGACGTCATAAAGGTGATCGACGATGGAATAAGCCGCCATGTTCAGCCCCCGAGCCAGATCTTGGCCAAGGCGGCGAGCGCGATGAGCGTCAGCGCCAGATTGCCGAGATAGACCGCACTCTTCGAAAGCCTGTGGAGACGGGGGTCCTGGACGTAATCCACCAGCACTTCGCGCACGCCCACCGCGAAGTGATAGGCCGCGGACACGACCAGCGCGGCCATCAGCAGGGCCGGTAGCGGCCGCGACAGCCAGGCAACGAACTGGGCGTGGTCGTCGCCGAGATGGGCGTAGATCGCGGCGACGAACCACAGCGTCAGAGGGATCAGCACCAGCGCCGAAATCCGCTGGTTGCGCCAATGATGGACGTTGGCGCCGCTCACAGCGGGCCCCGCAGATGGTAAGCCACGATATAGGCGGCGATGGTGAGCACGACGCTGGCGGTTATCACCGTCCAGCCGGTGCGATAGAGCGTCTTCAACTCGAAACCGAATCCCGCGTCCCAGCTGAGATGCCGGATGCCGTTCAACAGATGATAAAAGACGGAGAAGGTCCAGCCGAAGAAGCAGAACTGGCCGAACCAGGAGCCCCAGAAGCTCTGCACCAGGGCATAGGCGCCGTCGCTCCAGGCAGCCGCCACCAGCCACCACAACAGGGGCACGAAGCCGAAGCCCAACGCGAAGCCGGTGCCGCGATGGAACAACGACCCAAGAGAAGTCAGCTGTGGCTTGTAAATCAGAAGATGGGGTGAAAGCGGCCGTTCAACAGGCGTCATCCGAAGGACCTTAGGACCTGGAAACGCGAAAGAGGCGCTTGGTTTAGACCGGCGACCGCCCTCTCGTCAACGGCGCATCAGACATTTTCTGTCTGCAAAACTTGATATAGATCAAGGACGACCGCCAAGTCCTTGTTCAAGCGACGCGATGGCCGAGGCCAGATCGAGAACGCGCCGCGCCGCCTCGACATGGAGACGCTCGACCAGCCGGCCGTCGAGCACCGTGACGCCCTGGCCCTTGGCCGAGGCTTCGTCATGCGCCGCGATCACGCGCCGGGCGTGGTCGAGTTCGGCGGGTTTGGGCGAGAACACGGCGTTGGCGGCCGCGATGGTCTTGGGGTGGATCAGGGTCTTGCCGTCGAAGCCCAAGGCTCGGCCCTGGCGGCATTCGCGCTCGAATCCGTCCATGTCGTCGAGATCGAAAAAGACGCCGTCGAGCAGCGCCGAGCCGTTGGCGCGCGCCGCCAGCACGACCAATCCTAACGCCGTCGTCATCGGCTCGCGCGACGGCGTTTCCTCGGCGTGGAGTTCCTTCGACAGATCGGCGGTGCCCATCACCAGCGCCTGGAGACGCGGCGTCGATGAGGCGATCGCCTCGGCGCGCAGCATGGCGCGCGCCGTCTCCATCATGCACCACAGCCCCAGATCCTTGGGCGCGCCCGCCGAGATCAGCAGCGCCTCGGCGCGGCGCGGATCGTTGGCGCCCTCGACCTTGGGCAGCAGCACGGCGTCGATTTTCATTTGCGCCGCGGCGGCCAGATCGTCCTCGGCCCATTCCGTGTCGAGCCCGTTCATCCGCAGGATCAGCTCGCGGCCGCCATAGCCGCCCCGCTCCACCGCCGCCGCCACGGCTTGGCGCGCTTCGTCCTTGGCGTCGGGCGCGACCGAATCCTCGAGATCGAAGATCAGCGCGTCGGCCGGAAGATTGCGCGATTTTTCCAGCGCGCGGGCGTTCGAGCCCGGCATGAACAGCACGCTGCGGCGGGGACGCGCGGCCAAGAGTTTCAGCCGCCCGGGATCAGAGCGCGCGGGCGGGCGCCGCGACCGCCGATTTGAGATAATCGCGCACCAGCACCTCGGCGATCTGCACCGCGTTCAAGGCCGCGCCCTTGCGCAGATTGTCGGACACCACCCACAGATTGAGTCCGTTGGCGATGGTCGGGTCCTTGCGGATGCGGGAGACGTAGACCGCGTCTTCGCCCGCCGCCTCGGCCGGGGTGACATAGCCCTCGTCGGCGCGATGGTCGACGACGATGACGCCCGGCGCCTTCTTCAACGCGGCGCGGGCCTGGTTCTCGTCCAAGGGACGCTCGAACTCGATGTTGACCGCCTCGGAATGGCTGATGAACACCGGCACGCGCACGCAAGTGGCGGTGAGCAGGATCGAGGGATCGAGAATCTTGCGCGTCTCGACCTCCATCTTCCATTCCTCCTTGGTCGAGCCGCCGTCGAGGAACACGTCGATGTGCGGAATGACGTTGAAGGCGATCTGCTTGGTGAACTGCTCCTTGCGGATCGGATCGTTGACGAAGATGCCGCGCGTCTGGGTGAAGAGCTCGTCCATCGCCTCGCGGCCGGCGCCCGA
>Ga0187847_10004112_pt1 | contig 10798 bp, 7 predicted proteins | sample June2016WEW_4_10_FD_132458 | JGI IMG/M metagenome (GOLD analysis project Ga0187847, IMG submission 132458) | Peatland microbial communities from SPRUCE experiment site at the Marcell Experimental Forest, Minnesota, USA - June2016WEW_4_10 | ecosystem: Environmental > Terrestrial > Soil > Wetlands...
GAGGGATAGTGGCGTTGGCGTGCCTGATCGCGTTCTATGGTTGGAATCTGCTGCGCTCGGGACACTTGCCTCAGGGGCCGTTCTTCTTTTTGATTGCAGCGCCGGGACTGCTTTTTCTGGTTGCGGGATTGCTATCGCATCGCGGCACGGTTCGGGGAGTTTAGCCATGCCGCCAATGGAATCGGAATCCGGGAATCCCACTCATCGCAAAGTTCGCGATGAGTGGGGCACCAAAAGATTCAGTTTGAGGGGATCGGCGGGGCTGGTGGTGGCGGTTGGAGTGGTGGCGGTTCTGCTGATCGCGCTGCCGGCTTATCGGTGGTTTTTTTTGTTCAGCGTTGTGATTGGGCTGGTGATTGCGGGCGGACTGGCGCTTTGGCACAGGCTGCGTCCGATTAAAGAAAAGGATGTGGGGCATAAGCGTCCGCTGGGGCTTTAGGAGGGTGTGAGAGCCAGGCAAGGACCCTAGTTCGGCGGTGCCGCGGAATCCCACCCTTGCGCAAAAAAAACGCGCAAGGATGGGGCACCTGTGAACCCGCCCCTAAAGGGGCATCTCAATTTCTAAGGACGGCATCGCTGAAGCGATGCCCTGGTACGGAACGCGGGCTTTTCAGCAAACTGTTTAGCCGCGCCTTTTCAAGGCAAAATTCACGCTGTGAACTTCCTGAGAAACACCTCTCTGTGGCCGCTTATTTTGCTGCTGCGCTTGCTAGGCGCGACCTCTACACTGTGTTTATGCGGATTCTGGCGCGATTTCTGCTCTCGGCTAGCGACTTGATGCACTTCCCTGCTCCCGGCGTACCGGAAGTCGCGTTTCTGGGACGGTCGAACGTGGGGAAATCGAGCGTGATCAATGCGCTGGTGGGGAAGAAACTGGCGAGGACCAGCAATACTCCCGGACGCACGCGGAGCATCAATTTTTATGAAGTGCGGCGGGCGGGGCAACCGCGGCCGGAATTGCTGTTTGCCGATTTGCCGGGATATGGCTATGCCAAGGTGGCGCGGTCGATTTCGGAGGACTGGGCGCGATTTGTCGATCCGTACTTGCATCAGCGGTCGAGCCTGGCGCTTTGCCTGGTGCTGGTGGATTCGAATATTCCTCCGCAGGAAAGCGACGGGCAGTTGGTCGAGTTTCTGACGGCGAAAGGACGGCCGTATGCGATCGTGGCCACGAAGTGCGACCGGCTGTCGGGCAACCAGTTGCGGCAGGCGATGCAAGCGCTGGGGCAAGCTTATGGGGGAGTGCCGATGGTGGCGTTTTCGGCGAAGACGGGGGATGGGAAAGAGGCGTTGTGGCAGCGGATTCGGGGGGCGGTGTCGCATTTTCCGGCTGGGTAAATAGGGCGCAGAGTTGCACGCCGCAGTCGCTCCCTCAGCGGCTGAAGCCGGCACTGAGAATAAGACGTTGATCGCAGCGGTAAACCGCTGCGCCACCCAAAAACAGAAGCAAAATCAAATGCAAAGACCTTTCGGGGCGCTTCGGTGGAATCCCACCCCTTTGGCTTCGCTCAGGGCAGGCTCTTGCGCAAAAAACGCGCAAGGATGGGGCAGCCCCGGCGCTCCATACCCGGGGGTAAAGTTATTTGGCGATGTGCCGATGCAAAATAAGGGGCGTTTCCTGGAGGCTTGGTGGATCCGAATATTTTTTCCGAACAGACTGGCTTGCGACCAGAGTCGCACCGGGACGAGGAGGGCGTCAGCTATCTGCGGCGGCTGAAAGGCGGGACGGCGGCCACGGCGGAGGTACGGAGTGAGGCGCGAGCGGGTGCAGGTAAGGCGACTGGGGGGTGGAAAGAGAAGCGGCGGAGTCCGCGGCTTCGTTGTTCTGGGAGCGTGGAGTATCGCGCGGAGGGCAGCGAGATCAGAATGTGGGGAACGCTGATCGATATCAGCCTGCATGGATGCTACGTGGAAATGAGCAACACGAACGCGATCGACACGCCGGTGCAGATTCTGCTGAAGTCGTGCGGTTTCCGGATTGAAACCGGGGGCGTGGTTCGGGCTTCGTACCCGGCGCTGGGCATGGGCATCTGCTTTACGGAAATGGAGCCGGACCAGAGATCGCAACTGCGGCAACTGATCGAGATGCTGGCGGGGAATAACGCCGTCTCGGACGGCCTACAGGCTCGGGAGAATCCGGTGAACAGCCGGGTGGCGGTGGCGGACCCGAAAGCGCTGGTCGATGAAGTTACGGAATTTTTTCGGAAGAATCAGCTGCTGTCGCGCGATGAGTTTCACCAGATGGCCAAACGGGTTCGCCGGCCGTAAATCCCAACCTCCAGGGATGAGGCGGCGGGCAGCCCGTTTGGCGGACTGGTGAGGGCAAGTTACCGCGGTCAGGGTAGTGGGTCGTTGAACTTCCATCCATCCGTTATCATTAATGAAATATGGCTAAATATCTGGTGACGGGAGTGGCCGGGTTCATTGGGTCCTCACTGGTGCGGGCTCTGTTGGATAGAGGCGCGGAGGTGCGGGGCGTGGATAACTTTGCTACCGGCCGGCGCGAGAACCTTAGCGAGGTAATGAGCCGGATCGACTTTCGGGAAGCGGACATTCTCGATCTGGAAGCCATGCGCGAGGCATGCGCGGGGATGGATTACGTGCTGCATGAGGCGGCGATTCCATCGGTGCCGAAATCGGTGCTGGACCCGCTGGGGAGCAACCGGGCCAATGTGGATGGGACGGTGAACGTTCTGGTGGCGGCGCGCGACGCTCAAGTGAAACGCGTGGTGTATGCGGCTTCGTCGTCGGCTTATGGGGATACGCCTACGCTTCCGAAGTATGAGGCGATGAGCCCGAATCCGATTTCGCCTTATGCGGTGGCAAAGCTGGCTAGCGAACTTTATATGATTTCGTTCTACCGCTGTTATGGGCTGGAAACTGTTTGTTTGCGCTACTTCAATATTTTCGGGCCGCGGCAGGATCCTTCTTCGCCTTACTCGGGAGTGCTCGCGAAATTCAGCAAGCAAATGCTGAGCGGGGAGCAACCGACAATTTTTGGCGATGGCGAAACCAGCCGCGACTTTACCTACATCGATAACGCGGTGTCGGCGAATCTGCTGGCCTGCGTGGCCCCGGCGGGGGAGTGCGCGGGGCGCGTTTTTAACTGCGCCACGGGGCGGCGGATTACGCTGAACGAAACTTTCCGCGCTTTGCAACCGCTGACTGGATACACGGGCAGCGTGAAGTATGGTGCGGAGCGGAGCGGCGATATCAAACATTCACTGGCCGACATCACGCTGGCGGAAAAACACTTGGGATACAAGGTGCTAGTGAATTTTGAAGACGGGCTGCGGCGGACGGTGGAGTGGTATAAAGAGCAGGTGTCGGGTGTCGGGTGTCAGGTGTCAGGAAAAGCGCATTGAAAGCAGACGCTTGGTAGGCTTCCCCTGCTTGAGAGGCAAGACGTTTCTCTGGCGCTGATCGGCCCAAAAGGGGCATCTCAATTTAAAAGGCTTGTGGCATCGGTAAAGCGATGCCCTGATACGGAACGCGAGTTTTTTGGCAACCTGCTCGATTCTAACGACGGGCGCTTCCCATCGCTTCGGGACTAGGTTCTCGGTGCTCAGAGTTCTGCCAGGCTCGGAGTTGGTTCAGATCGTTGCGAAATGGACCGTAGGCGCTGAAGGTTTGCTCGTCGAAAAGACGCATGGCGCCACAGTTTAGACAAACCTGATAAGAGCAGCCCTGCACACCCACGGGCCAGCTCATCTTGCTGTGCCAGCATCCGCGAAAAGCCACTACAGCGGCGGCGCCGGCCATGCTGCTGGCGAGGACTCCGGCGGGCCACCACCAACTGGATTTTTTGGCTTTCTCGCGTCTTTCTTGCCTGACTGCTTCGGTCATCACATCTCCTGAATATTCTTGCTGCACTTTCAAGATAGGACGAATTGGGGACTGGGGCAAAAGCTGAAGGGTCGTAGGCGGGGCTAGGTCGGACAACGGGACGTGTACCAATGGACATTGCTTGACCATACTAAAGACTATTACGCTGGAGATTAGCGGCGCGGCTGCGGTTTTGCCGGGGCTGGGAGTGTCAAAAACCTTTACCACCAAGGACACTAAGGTGCACTAAGGAAACTCCTGCACCTACGACCTTCGCGATACGGGCGCACCTCGGCCGGCAATGAGATTTGCTTCGCACCGGGGATAAGATCAAAGACGCGATGAATACTGGGTGTTTGTGGTCCTGACCTTACGAGTTTGAGCTTACGAGTTTGAGCTTACGAGTTTGAGCTTACGAATATGAGCGCCAACCCAACCCGAGTCGACTGGGAATCGCCTTCGCCGGCGGATCCTGGATCTTCACTGCAGGAGGGGAACCGCGTCCTGGAATCGATTGCGCGGCAGGAAGCGCTGCGGGCTTTGCTGGCCTTCTCGGAACTGCGCGAGCAGATGCGGAACCGGCGCGCGGCTGCGGGAGGGGGCTCGGATGGGGACTTATTCGAGACGGAACGATTCATCCTGACGGAAGTATTGCAATTGATCTGCGAGCGCGTGCAGGCGATTACGCTGGCGGACGGGATTGTGGTTGCGCTGGCGGCGAATGCGACGGAATCGACAGAAAAACCTGAGATGGTTGGCCGCGCGTCGGCCGGACGACTCGCGTTGGAGCGCGGGGTTCGGCTGGCGGGGGACTCGGCGTTTTTGCGGGAATGCCTGGAATCGGGGCGCATTCTTCGTTGCGACGATTGTGAAAGCGATGTCCGGGTGGAACTGGACGTGGCACGCGCGCTGGGGGCGCGATCTACCGTGCTGGTGCCGTTGCGTGGACGGCGCGAACCATTGGGCGTGCTGCAGGCATTTTCGAGTAGGGAGCTGGCTTTCACGGATCATGACGTGCGGTGTTTTGATCTGTTTGGCGAACTGGTGCTTTCGGCGCTTCGACCCGAGGATCAGGATCGGCGCATTCACTGGCTGACGGATGTGGCGGGCGAGGTGCTGCGGGCGAAGCCGGCGGCGCTTGCGGTGCAGTTACCCTCAGCGGCTAAAGCCGGCACTTTGGATGCCCCATTAACCGCAGCGGTAAACCGCTGCGCCACCCAAAACCAGGAACCAACAGCTACTACTGCGGCTGCAAACTTCGGAGCCCATCAAGAGCTCGAACAAGCAAGTGACGCGGCGGTGGACCTCAGCGCCAGCCCGTCGCACGAGCAGACAGCTACCACGGAGGTACACTTCTGGGCCAGCCACGAGCAGGAACAAGATCGGATTCCACAGAAAACTGCAGAGCCTTTAGGTGGGTTGCGCGATGACGGCAAGGCCGAAAGGCGTGTCGTTCCTCGTCCGGAGGAAGAGTCGGAGAGGATGAGTTGGCCAGTTGCCGATGCGGCGGGCATGATTGAGTTGCCGGAGCCGAGCGCCGCGGATGAGGCATTTGAGGTTCCATTGTCGAGCCAAGAGAGCGCGCGTTCCTCCGAACGGTGGCGCTTCTTTTCGTTTCCGCATCACCTTGGTCTTCCTGGGAGTTCGCGGCCGGGGCTGAATGTGGTGATGGGTCTGGTGGCAGTGGCTGCGTTGTTTTCAGCTGGGGCGTGGTGGGGGATGCAGGGTCAGGGGAAAATGGCGGTCGCAAAAGTGGCGGCTGCGCCGCGCGAAAGCACGCGCGTTGAAGCCATTGAGACTTCGCTACGGTCGGTGACCACGCCGGGCGCGCCTGCGGAGGATGTTCTGGCGCCGGCAGTGGCGGACAATTTGATGAATCCGGAGAAGGCCGTTTCCGATGCCGCGCCACTCACGGCTGTGGCGGAAGACAAATTGGCGGCTCTGCCGAAGATCACGGGGGTGCGGCACTGGACTTCGTCGATGGGCAGCACGGTTGTGATTGACATGGAAGACCAGGTTCCTTACGAAGTGCATCGCTTGATGTCGCCGGAGCGGATTTACTTCGATCTGCACGACACGGCTTTGGCGGCTGGATTGGATGGGAAGGCGATGGAGGTGGGCGACGCTTCGCTGACACGCGTGCGCGTGGCGCAACCGGTTGCCGGCGTGACTCGGGTGGTGCTTGACACGCGGGACGGATCGAACTTTTCCGTCAGCATGGAATCGAATCCGTATCGGCTGGTGGTGGAACTGCGGGCGAGCGAGAAGACTTCGGTGGCCAGCCATTTTGCTCCGAACCGCTCGGCTGCGATTGCGTCTGGGTCGGTGGATACGGCGGCTTCTCCGCTGAAAGCGGCTCCGGTCGGGACATTGGCGGCTAAGGCGACGGAGCAGGTCGTGGCGGCACGAGCTTTTCCGGCTCGAACCGGAAAGTTACGCATGGTGCTCGACGCCGGACACGGCGGCTGGGATCTGGGCACGGTGGGACGCGAAGGGTTGCTGGAAAAGGATCTGGTGCTCGACGTGACGCAACGGTTGGGCAAGTTGTTGGAGGCGCGATTGGGGGCGGAGGTAATGTTCACGCGAACGGACGACACTTACCTGCCGCTCGAACAGCGCGCGGACATTGCCAACCAGGCGCAGGCGGATCTGTTCGTGTCGGTTCATGCGAATTACAGCAGCTCGGCGGCGGCGCGGGGAGTGGAGACTTACTACACGAATCTGTTTTCGGCTCCAGGATCGCGCGAGGTGGAGCGGCATGAGGATGGAACGTTCGAGAAGCTGGCACCGGTATCGCTGACGACGGGCGGACTGCACGAGAAGATCGAAGAGTCGCGGCGGCTGGCGGCTAGCGTCCAGCGGGCGCTTTACGCTACGTTGTCGGCTACGAGCCCGGATATTCGTAACCGCGGGATTAAGGACTCGGCGTTTGCGGTGCTGACCGGAACTACCATGCCGGCGATTCTTACGGAGATTTCTTTTGTCAGCAGTCCGGCGGATGAGCGCAACCTGCAGAGCGCGGCTTACAGGCAGCAGATTGCGGAAGCGCTTTATCAGGGGATTGCTCGTTATCAGCAAAGCGCGCCTCGGGCGCGGGTTGCGCAGCTGCAGACTACGGCTGCGCGACGGTAGGCGTGAACCCTCAGCGGCTAAAGCCGTCACAGAAAATAAGGCATTCAGCGCAGCGGTAAACCGCTGCGCCGCCCAAAAGCAAATGCAAGAGCCTTGGCGGATAGGTTCGTGAAATCCCACCCTAACGTCGCAAAAAGCGCGACGTTAGGATGGGGCACCCATCGTCACCCAATCACCCCGAATGAGGGCAATCAAAAGCTGAGCTGGCTTGGACGGCCGGGGGCGGCCGTCCCTACGCTAACCTTCTTACCAGGTGTAGTGGGCAGTGTAGGTGATTGTCTTCTCTCCATCTGGTGGGATCATTACCGGAAACTCTATAGTGTGGGCTTCGGTTTTTTTGTAGTCGGCGGAACTGGATGCGATATCCCAGGTCAGGGCTCGATACAGGTGTTCTACTACGCGAACATCTACTGGCTCTTTTTTGTGGTTGCGAACTTTGATCTCGAACGATTCGGTCGCGGTGCTTTTTCCCATCTCCACGATGTAGTTGGTGCGGGTGCGCTCTCCGGTGAGGTCGAAGGCGTTGCCCGTGTAGATGCGGATGGTTTCGTCGCGAGGGGTGTGGTCGATGACGTTTTCGCCAGTGAACTCGATCTGGCCGTCATCGTTGCGGCGGTAGAAACGGACTCGGCCCTTGGGCAGCGGCATGCCTAGATGGTTTTTCTGCGAGTTGACGAATTCGCGCATCACCCAGATTTTGGGATTGGATTCGGTGCCGTAGTTGTGATCGTTGCGGATGTTTTCCCAGCCCCAGCCGTTGTAGCGGTTGGGATCCATCTTGAGGCCGTCGTAAACGTAAAGCTGCTTGGTGGCTACTCCGGCGGCGTGGATGAACTCGACCTGCTTGGTCTCGCGATCGCGCAGCGTGGTGGCGCGTTCCAGCGTGTAGAGGTGGTATTCGTCGAAGGCTTTTTCGGTTACGGGAGGGTTGAACACTCCCCCTACGCTTGCAGCCGCTTGCACGTTGACGGCCCGGCTCTTCATTCCCGGCTGCATTTTGTTGACGTCGCCGGCCATGAGCTTGATGCGGGCGTTTTCGAAGGTTTTGCCGGTTTGGTTATCCATGGTGACCCATCCCACGATGTCGACGAGGTCACCTTTTTCGGGAGCTACGATGTTGTAGTCGGCTTCCCAGCTCATGCCTCCGGTGACGTAGGAGAATTCGGCGGGAAATTTTCCGGCTTTGTCGGTCGCTAGCATCCATTCGAGGCGCGGCTTGAGGATGGTGTCATCGGTGAGACTGGGAAAGACGGGCGTGCCGGGAAGACTGAAACGCAATTGGCCGTCGACTTCGATGACGGGCTGGGTTGAAGCGCCCGACATCTGGCCCTGGTAATACTCCTGGCCATAGCGGTTCATGGCAAAATAATTGTGGGGCGTGTATCCGCTGCGGATTACTTTGCCTTTGATCATCCCTCCCCCGGTCTGGAATTCGATCGTCTGGCCCTCGTAGAGCGAGAGCAGTGAATACTCGGTGATGGGGTCGTTGCGATAGTTTTGTTCCAGCACTTGGAGCGCGTGTTTGCCGGTGGGATCGCGCAGAACTACGGAGTCGGGCTCGAGGTGCATGGTGATGTCGTTTACGTTGACCTGGTTTTCGCCGGACTTCAGGTCCAAGGGGATTTCCTGGCGCACTACGGCGAAATCCTCGTTGTAGATGGTGAGAGAGGGTTGCGGCGATTGCGCGAAGAGAGTTGCGCAGAAAAAGAAAACGCAGACGAAGCGAGTTGGATTCACGTTGGACCTCCGTGGAACTGTCGATAATGCTCTTGCTGTCTTGGAACCGTGGCCGACGGCTTTGGTTGGCCGACGGCTGGAATCGAGCTTCTGCACGTGGAACGCTGGGGCGAGTCATTCTTGCGCTGCGCGCTGTTTGGTGTGGGGACGGGGCTTCGCCCCGTCCAAGCGGGGCATAGCCCCGCTTCCACACATATCGTTCTAGTTCGTACCCGTTACGCCGCCGTATTTCTCCAGCCACTTTAGTTCTTCTCTTACTTTGATTTTTCCGTGCCAGGGATTTTTGTCTAGATCGTGTCCTTCTCCTGGAAAGACTAGCAAGTCACTTGGAACGTTGAGCTCGTGTAGAGCGCGATCAAGTAAGTAACTCTCCAACACGGGAACTCTTATATCGTCGGCGCCTGCGACCATGTGAGTTGGGGTTCGTACTTTGCTGATCTGGAAAATCGCGGCTTCGCTGTTATAACGATCGGGTTTGTCCCAGGGGCGTCCGCCGAGAAGATAGGCATCATCGAAGGTCGAGTCATCGTTGCCCCAGTCGGCTACGTTCTCTACTCCGCCGGCGCCTGTGACCGCGGCTTTGAAGCGCGTGGTCTGGGTGATCAGCCAGTTGGTCATATATCCACCGTAGCTGTAGCCGCCGATGGTGAGGCGGTTGGGATCGGCAACGCCGTCTTTCACCAGCGCGTCGACCCCGGCGAGAATGTCCCGCCCCGGACTGGAGAAAAGTTCGGGAACGATGGCTAGCGCGAATTTGTCTCCGTAGCCGGTGGAGCCGCGATAGTTGGGCTCGAAGACCAGCCAGCCGGCGGTAGCGGCGAGGCGGTCCCACTGATACCAGTCGGCTTCGAAGTGGTTGCCATCGGCGTCTTGCGGGCCTCCGTGGATGAAGACGAAGGTGGGCAGGTTCTTCGCTTCAAATTTTCCTGGCGGATACATCAACATGCCTTCGATTTTTGTGCCGTCGGTGGAGGTCCAGCGATAAGGCATGGCTTGGGGCAGATCGCGCTCGGTCAACAACTGGTTGAACTTGGTGATGGGACGCGCTTGCGCCAATTTGTCGGGGCTCTCGGCCAGGTAGACTTCCGTTGGGCGCTCGGTGGACGAGTAGGCAAACGCTATGCGCTTGGTTTGCGATTGCCGCGGGGCGGAGGGGGCTTCGTAGGTTCCGGGCCATGCTTCGAGCTTTACTATGGCGGCTTTTGGGGTCGCTTGGGTCAGGAATTGCACCTCGGTGCCTTGGCGGCAGGCGCAGAGCACGGAGCCGTCTGGGAGCGGCGCGTAGTGAACGACTTCGCCCGGGTAGTCGGCGAACCAGCGCTGCGGGTTTCTTTTTTCGGGTGGAGTGGAAGTATCGTCGACCTCGATCCAGTAGAGGCGCGGCTGCGGATCTTCATACTTTTTATCGAGCGACCCGAGGTTGACTTGAAAGAACAGATGGCGGTTGTCGGGAGACCACTCCAGACTTAGCTCCAAGGCTTCGTTGCGGGTGAGGCGGATCGGCGCTTCGGCAGCGTTGTTGGCCAGGTTGACGAGGTAGAGGTCGATATCTTCCATTTTCTCCTGGCGTTCGGAGACCGACTCGGTTACGAAGGCGAGGCGCTGGCCGTCGGGCGAGATGGTGATTTGGGCGACTCGGAGCGACGTTTGCGCAATGGGTAGGGCGCCGGGGGTGGCTGCGGAATCCTTTTCAGTCTCTTTTTTGTTAGAAGCAACGGCAATAGAAGCGAGAGCGGCGTGGCGGGCCTGGGCTTCTTCCAGCGTGATGCGGAAAATCACGTCGCCGCGTTCGTCGTCTCGGTAACGGATCACATCTTTCCAATCCTTTTTGTGATCGTCGGTCTGCTGCTTGGTCCAGGGCTGGCGGGTGGCGAAGTAGATTGCCTTCGAGTCGGCGGACCAGGCAAAAGCGTGGACTTCGTCTTCGCCCGAGGTTAGGGCAAAGGCCTCGCCGCCGTTGGGCGAAATGAGGTAGAGCTGCGCGGTGTCTTTGTCTTTTTCTTTGTCTTTATTTTTATTTTTGCGGCGGCCGTCTTTGTCGTCGTCTCCGGCGTCGGCATCTTTAGCATCGCCGGTTTTTCTTTCTGCCAGAAAGGCGATCCAC
>Ga0187847_10004113_pt1 | contig 10796 bp, 5 predicted proteins | sample June2016WEW_4_10_FD_132458 | JGI IMG/M metagenome (GOLD analysis project Ga0187847, IMG submission 132458) | Peatland microbial communities from SPRUCE experiment site at the Marcell Experimental Forest, Minnesota, USA - June2016WEW_4_10 | ecosystem: Environmental > Terrestrial > Soil > Wetlands...
ATTTACGCCCTTCCGCGCTAACTCAATGGCCAGCGATTTGGTCAACGAGACTACCGCGGCCTTGCTCGCCGAGTAAGCCGTCACCTCGTGAAAACTTACAAAGGAAGAAAGAGACGCGATGTTGACGATGCGCCCATAACCGGCGCTGACCATGGTCGCACCGAAAATCTGGCAGGCACGCAAGGTCCCCGTCAGGTTGGTCTCCATCACCCGCAACCAATCCGCCTCGTCCATTTCCAGCGTCGGCCCCTTGTGGGTGATCCCGGCTGCGTTCACCAGAATATCCACCTTGCCGAACTGCCTCAATACCGCGTCGTGCAACCCCTGCACCGAAGCCCGCTCTAACACGTCGCTCGACACGCGCAATGAGCGGCGACCCAGGGCCTCGACTTCCGCAGCCACTCGCTCCACCTGCCCCTGCCGCCGCGAACTGGGCACAACGTCGGCTCCGGCAGCGGCCAGACCCAGCGCAATAGCGTAGCCCAGTCCGGTCGTTCCACCGGTCACGACCGCCACCCGGCCGCTCAAGTCGAATAAAGTTCGACCCATAAATCAATTCCCCTTGCCGGGCATTCCGTTCTCGCTCATTCGTTCCCAAAACCAGGTCTTCAGAAAATCAAGCAGCGATTTACCGCCTAACATCCACTCACAAAACAGTATTACCTAAAGCGATCATATGCCCGCCATACCACCTTCACCACCCAACCATCAGCAAACACCACAAAATATCTTCGGACAATCAACAATATATGAGTTGCTTCAACTCGCCGCTTCAATAATATTGTTATTTCGGGAGCTCCGCGTTGCCAACGACAGTGAACCTCGCGCTTTGAGTAAGCCCGGCCTGGCCCGGTTGTTCACCACCGAAAGAGACCGTGTAATCGCCAGAAACAATTATGCGATTGCCCTTGGCGTCGACCTGGCCTAGAGTGCGTGGATCGATGGTGAAGCCAATGTGGGTTGACTGGCCGGGCGCAAGGTGCACGCGCGTGAAGCCGGCAAGCACACGAAGGGGAGTTTCAAAACCCTTTGGCTGCATGAGGTACAGCTCAACTACCTCATCGCCAACAGCGGAGCCCGTATTCTTTAACTCACCTTCCACGAGAACAGGCTCGCCAGCTTTCACCGGCGATGATGGGACTTTGAGATTGTAGTAAGTAAATGTGGTGTAACTGAGGCCAAATCCAAAGCTATAAAGCGGTTTCCCGGAGAAATAGCGGTAAGTTCGACCCTTCATGGAGTAATCGTCAAAAGGCGGCACTTGGTCAAGCGAGGCATAGAAGGTCAGCGGAAGCCGTCCCCCAGGATTGTTGTCGCCAGCCAGCGTCTCGGCGATGGCAGTGCCGCCTTCCTCGCCCGGATACCAGGCCTCCAAAATGGCGTTGGCATTTTGTTGTGCCCAGTTCACAGCAAGGGCGCTGCCATTCTGGAGGACAACAACCAGCGGCTTTCCGGTGGCTGCGAGCGCTTTCAGCAAATCCTCTTGCACAGCGGGCAGATCGATGGCAGTGCGGTCCCCACCGCTAAAGCCCTCTAGCTTCACAGGCATCTCTTCACCTTCGAGTGAAGGCGAAAGCCCGACAAAAGCTACCGCTATGTCTGACTGCTGCGAAGCAGCGACGGCTTGGTCGCGCAGAGCAGCGGCCGGAGCCTCCCACGTAAGGTCGATGCCTGCGCTACCGTTGCCGTGGAGGTACTCAAGCCGGATCGAGTGCGGCTCAGTGTTGCTGAAGTGCAAGGAGCTTTTGAGTACCTCGCCGCGCTCCGCAGTTTTCTTAATGCTGTTTTCGACCAACACTTTTTCGTCGAAATACAACCGGAAGCCCTCAGCATTCTTACAGGCATAACAGTAATTCACGCGCACGCCCAGCTTATAATCTCCTGCGGCTGGCGGTGTGAAGGTGCCGCTCCAGCGCACGGAGTAGTTGTTGCGCTGCAAGCCGTCGACCGGAGCGAACTTGTCCCAGTTGAAGTTAATGTTACGGTCGATGCGCGTGAGCACTGGCTGGCCGGTCAGGTCATTGGAGTTGAAGTACTCGCCAGTGAGGCCGTCGCCTGAGCCGCTAGCCGGATGAAGGGCAGTGTGATCGATCGGCATGGCTAGGCCCTCGACGAGACTGGCGCCTTGAGCGTACAAAACTTTCGCGGAAGAGAAACGCTTTTCGATTCCTTCAAGGGGAAAGACAGGCGATGGCGGCGGACCATTGTAGTTGCCTTGCAGCGATTGGACGAGTTCTGCCGTGGGCCCCACAACGGCGATGCGGCGGATGCTTGGCTTGAGCGGGAGTACACCATCTTTATTCTTGAGCAGCACTATCGACTCCCTCGCAGCTTGTAGCGAAAGTTGGCGGTGCTCGGGCGAGTTATCTTCGCTGAAAGGAATGCGTCCATATGCATAACTCGCCGGTGGATCGAAGATGCCCAAGCGAAACCGCGCGCGTAAAAGACGGCGCAACGCGGTGTCGATCTCCGCTTCGGTGATCAGATTCCGGTGCACGGCTTCACCTAAAGCAAGAAATGCTTGGCCCTCGCCAAAACCGCATTCGAGGTCGGTACCTGCCTTTACGGCCGCGGCCGCGGCCTGCGCCATATCCGGGACGTAATGATGACCTGTACTCACATCGGCTATTGCGGCGCAATCGCTTACGACATAGCCGTCGAAATGCCAGGCATCACGCAGGTGGTCGCGCAAGAGCATCGTATTGGCGCAGGCCGGCACCCCATCGATCGAGTTATAAGCGCACATCACTGACTGCGCGTGTGCTTCTGTCACCGCCGCGCGAAAAGCGGGCAGATAGGTATCCTCTAAATCGTGCGGTGACACCTCGGCGTCAAATCGGTGGCGCAAAGGCTCAGGGCCGCTGTGCACAGCATAGTGCTTCGGCGTGGAGACGACTTTGAAGTGGTTAGGATCATCTCCTTGCATGCCGGTGACAAATGCGACGGCCATGTTACTAGTCAAAAATGGATCTTCGCCATAGGTCTCCTGGCCGCGTCCCCAGCGGGGATCGCGAAAGATGTTGATGTTAGGCGCCCAGAAGGTGAGCCCGAAGAACATTTCATGATCGTCTTCGCGCATAGCCTGGTTGTATTTTGCCCGCGCTTCGGTGGAGATCGTCTGACCCATGTGATGAACCAGATTGGTATCCCATGTGGCTGCCATGCCGATCACTTGGGGGAAGTTCGTGGCGATTCCCGCGAAGGCCACTCCATGAAGGCCTTCGTTCCACCAGTCGTATTTCGGCACCCCAAGACGCTGGATGGCGGGAGCATGATCGCGCATCTGATCGATCTTCTCGTCCAGAGTCATGCGGCCGATCAAATCGTCGACACGCTGATCCACAGAAAGACTGGGGTTCATGAACGGAAGTGTGCCGGACTCCGCCTGCTGGCCAACGACGCACAGCGGTAGGAGGATAAAGGCAGCGAAAAGGCTCGAAATAATGCTAGTTCGGAAACGTAACATCAGGTGGTCAACTCCTGCTGACGAGTATTATGACATTTCTCCTCATTCGCGCGGCGCGCGATTCCCACTTACTGCTTGAATGACAGCATAAAAGGCGGGCTTGGGCTGACCATTGCGATCGAAGAGTAGAGGATAGCTCGAGCGTCCCTTTACCGGCCAGTCGTTCAGCCACGAATCCTTGTCTGTCACTCCCCAGAAAGTCACCCTGGTGACAACGTCACGATGTTTCAGATAGACGCGAAATAGGTCGGCATAGCGTTTCGCCAGCGATTGCTGCACGGTGTCAGGCAGTCCGTTGACGTAAGGATTCAGTTCCGGGCCTTGCTGGATATTCAGCGTTACTTCGGCACTCTGTCGTTGTGTGGCGGGAGGAAGCACATCGATGTCGAGTTCCGAGATAGCCACCTTCACTCCCAGCTGTGCGAACGCGGAGATAGTGGTATCCTGCTGTTCCACCGTAGGCCATGTTAGGCTATCATGCCCTTGTAGACCGACGGATGTAATCGGAACGCCCTGCGCTTTCAGCTTTTTGACAAGCGCGATAGCTCCATTGCGCTTAGCCTCGTTTTCCAGCGAGTAATCGTTATAGGTCAACTGTGCCTGAGGATCGGCCTCGTGTGCATATTGAAACGCCTTTGCGATGTAGTCCTCACCAATGACCTTCAGCCATAGCGACTGACGCAGCGTGCCGTCTTCATCCAACGCTTCGTTGACAACGTCCCAGCTCTGAATCCTCCCTTTGTAACGTCCCACTACCATTGAAATGTGGTCGTGCAGACGTTGCAGCAGAGTTGCGCGATCGACGAGGTTGCCCTTGTCGTCGCGGAAAACCCATGCCGGAACCTGGTTATGCCAAACCAGATTGTGCCCGACGATGAACATGTGATTCTTCTCGCCAAATGCCACATACCGGTCCGCCAGATCAAAGTCATATCTGCCCGGCTGAGGATGGATGTGTTCCCACTTGAGAACGTTTTCCGGAGAGATCGAGTTGAACTGCTCCTTGATGATGGCATCGCCGCGAACATCCTGCTCAGTAAGTTGAGCGGTGTTCACCGCCGCTCCTATCAGAAGGTCTCCCCGATAAGCCTCTTTTAGATAGGTTGGCGTCTGGGCCGCCGCCGTCAGAGCAGCGAAGAGTGCCGCAAGCAATGTTAGCCGCGCTTCTTTCCTCATTTTTATGAACATGGTTTGTCCTGTTCTGAACTTCTGCCGAATCGACGATAAGACTACGAGGCCATTTCCGGAGAAAACGCCTTACGCCGCGCGGTCAACTCGTCAGCAATTACCCGGTTCTTTTCACGGCTGATGGGATAGAAGAACATACTAACCGCCGATGCAAAGAAGGCCAGGCCAGCGTAAACACTTGCAGTGAGCAGAATCCCGGACTGTGCGTGCGCCGTTTGCACACTCGCTTCGGATATGAATCCGTACGCAGAGAATAGCCACCCAGCAATGGCTCCGCCCACCGCAAGGCCGACCCACAGCGCGAAGACTACCGCGGATGTCACCGTACCGCTGGCGCGGCGGCCGGTCTTCCACTCGCCATAGTCTGCCACATCACCCATCATGGACCAGATTAGCGGGCCCGAAAGCCCGAACGAGAACTGCCGCAGCACCTCGACCGCAATGATTGTGATTGTCACCTGCGGCGGAATGATGAACAACGCCGCGCTGAAGATGCCCGCCAGCGTCATGCTCGCGATAAATAGAAACCGCTTGCCCAGGCGCCTGGTAACTGCGGTGGAGAGAGCGACGCCCACCAGCAGCGAGGCAAGGCCAAAGCCATTGAACCACGAAAAGAGATCGACGTTGCCGGCCACGAAGCGGAAGTAGGGTAGCATTACATTACCACGCACCACGATGGCCGCGAAATAAAAGAGCGTCGCCAGGAAAAGCACAATCCACGGGCCGTTGCTGAGCAGGTCAGAGAGATCCTGGCTGAGCGAGGACTTCTGTTGCGGGTCCGGCTGGATGCGTTCCTTGGTTGTAATGAACGCGACAATGAAGAAGATGACACTCAGCACCGAGAGCAGGCCCATAGTGAACTGGTAGCCGAGCGCGTCATTGCCACGGCCGAAGAACCGCACCATGGGGATGGCGAGACTGGCAATAATAAAGCCCGCGGAGTTGGCCGCAATCTGCCGGTAAGTCGAAATGCTGTTGCGCTCGTCGGGATCCGAGGTCATGACAGCGTTGAGCGATGCATACGGCACGTTGTTCACGGTGTAGATGACGCGCAGCAGGATATATGTCACCCATGCGTAAACAATTTTCGCCCCAGGGCTGATGTTGGGCGTAGTGAAGGTCAGCACGCAGATGACGCCGAAGGGCAAAGCCGTCCAAAGCAACCAAGGCCTGAACTTGCCCCATTTGGTGCTGGTGCGGTCGGCTATGACGCCCATTACCGGATTCAGGAACGCCACGCTAAGACCGACAACGAGGAAGAGTGTTCCCGCCTGCGCCGGTGTCAGTCCAAACGTGTGCGTATAGAAGTCCAGTTGCAGCGCTAGCATTGCCTGAAAAACGAAGTTGGCTGCAAGGTCACCTAGGCTATAGCTGAACTTCTCTGTAAAGGAGAGCTTCTCGATCATTGCTTCCTCGCTTTGTGCAGGCGCTGCTGGCCGCTCTTACCTGGTTACAGTCAGCGTCAGCTTTTGCAAATCGCAATCGCGCGACGACGTGCCAACCATGATCTCAAAATCTCCTGGTTCGACCACAAAATTCATATTCACGTCATAATACGAAAGCAAAGCTGGTGTGATGTCGAAATCAACGGTCGTGCTTTCGCCGGGCTGCAAACGGACCTTGCGGAAGCCTTTCAGCTCTTTGACCGGACGCGTCACCGAACTCACCAGGTCCCGGATATAGAGTTGCACCACTTCCATTCCTTCGCGTTTGCCAGTATTGGTGACCTCCACCAGAACGCGCGTCGTGCCGTCTACCCTAATCCTTTTTTTCGTAAGTCGCAGATTTTCGATCGTAAAGTTGGTGTAACTCAGCCCATAGCCGAATGAATAGAGTGGAGATACGTCATCAAAAAGATAGCCGCGCCGCGCGGATGGCTTGTAGTTATAGAAGACTGGCAAATGGCCAACGGAGCGCGGTACGGAAATCGGGAGCTTTCCGCCGGGATTGTAGTCGCCAAATAGAACGTCGGCTACAGCGCGGCCCGTTTCCTGACCAAGATACCAGCACTCGTAGATTACCGGCACATAATGACTGAGATAGTTGACGGAGAGAGGCCTTCCATTGAAGAGAAATGCGATCACGGGCTTGCCGAGCGCGACCATGGCCTTCACTAGTTCTTCCTGGCGGCCTATCAGGTCAAGGCTGGTGCGATCTCCCATGTGCTGCAGCGACCAGGCTTCCCTCGACGTCTGCTCGTTGCCGCCGATTGCGAGCACAATGACATCGGCGCGCCGTGCCACCTTCACCGCTTCGGCTATCGACTTCCGGTCCTCTTCGGGATTGCTCGGAACCACCTCATCCTGGTTCCATGAACCTCCGACGGTGATCTTGCAGCCCTCGCTATAGAGGACCTTCACCCTTTTGCCGCCCTTCTCTCCGATGCCGTCAAGCACAGTAATATTGTGTTTCGGGACGCCGCTGTAACCGCCCAGCAGTCCGCGGTTCGCGTTAGGACCAATGACTGCGATGGATTTGATCCCGTTCAAATTCAAAGGCGCTAGGCTATTCTCGTTCTTCAGCATCGTGATAGCTTCCCGCGCGGCCGTCAGCGCAAGGCTGCGATGCTCGTCGGAACCCACAACCCGCTCCGCCTCATCTGGATCGACGTAAGGGTCGTCGAACAAGCCCATCTCAAACTTCCAGAAAAGCATCGGAGCGACTAACTCGTCGAGCTGCGATTCCTTCAGCACGTCCTTGCGCACCATCTCGACCAGGTGCAGATAGCAATCCGGATCGGGTAACTCGATGTTAACTCCCGCCTGAACAGCCAGCGCGCAGGCTTCCTTCTTATCCTTTGCCACAAAGTGGCCATGCGTGTCGGGCCTGTAACCAAGTTCCCAGATGGCGTAGTAGTCGGAGACGACGAACCCCTTAAAGCCCCACTCCTTGCGCAGTACATCGCAAAGCAGCCACTTATTCGCATGCGAGGGCACGCCGTCGATCTCGTTGTAGGAGGCCATCACGGAGATAGCTCCCGCTTCACGCAGCACCTCCTTGAAAGGGTAAAGAAAAGTCTCGCGCAGCACGCGCAGGGAGACGTTGGCGGGAGCGCAGTTCATGCCCGATTCCGGCTGGCCGTGTCCGACAAAATGCTTCAGTGTGGCGATAACATGGCGCTTGTCGCGGAAGGTCGCGTCTCCCTGGAAGCCGCGCACTGCCGCAATGCCCAGCCTCGAAACCAGGTAAGGGTCCTCACCGTAAGTTTCCTCCACACGGCCCCAACGCGGCTCACGCGCAACGTCCACCACGGGCGTCAGGGCCTGATGCGTCCCGCGTAGCCGGGCTTCGGCAGCGGTCATGGAGAAGAGAGATTCGACGAGCTCGGGATTGAAGGTTGCGCCAAGAGCGATAGGTTGCGGAAAACTCGTTCCATCCACAGCCGCATGGCCATGCAGGCACTCTTCGTGAAAGATCACCGGAATGCCAAGACGGCTGTTCTCAAGGAAGAACTTCTGGATCGCGTTGGTCAGTTCTGCCATGCTGCGGGCGTTCTTGCCCTTTCCGGCGTCGCTGGGACGGCCAACTTGTCCGAGGCCGTAACCATTGCGAAACGCCGTCTTGGCCTTTTTCGCGTCGAAGTTGCCGTCCGCATCCACCATCGTCTCCGGCTTCTTCTGCCAGATGCACATCATCTGGGCGGCTTTCTCCTCGATGGTCATCCGGGAGAGCAAATCTTTCACCCGCCGCGCAGAGGGAAGTGCGGCATTCTTGTAGGCGGGAGTCGTTTTGCGCCCGCCTTTTGCAACTGCGGATTGCTTCTTCATGCGTTCCATTCCTGTGACTTCATATGACAGAGAGCAAGATCGTGAATCAATGTATTGTTGTTGTTAAAAACTAAATTATATAACAGAAACTCCCGAATCGTTTGCTCGATGTAGACTGGCCTGTTTCTCGCCGAGGAGATTGGACAGAAGACGACCGGAACTCGCGGACAGACGGTTCAATCTTACGGGATGAAAAAAACGCATGGCTGAAACCCTCCGACCGACCACGGAACGATCTGGTTCTTGAAAACCCAGGATTTTCACTGCCGACCAGTGTATTAGTTCGATAGTCAAAGGGCAACAAAAAAATGCGTCTTGCGATGTGATTCCGCAGACGGCCATCTGTCCAGCCAAGATGATACGTCCGCTCAAAACTCAGCTCCGGTTCTCGGTGAAATTGGCGGAACGCGCTGATTCGGCAACTGCACGTGAACTGAGACCTCGCCACCAGAAAGCGACCAAAGCGGCAAGGTCACATCCAATAGACCATGGACTCATGTGATATTCAACTGAGCACTACGTCGGCCACTTTCGCCTCTGGCTGCCAAGAGATTCGCTTCGGCTTTGACAACACGTACGCAAGGTTGCCGGAGCACTTCTACGCGCGATTGTATCCGACGCCGGTTACGGAGCCGCGCCTTGTGAAGGTGAATGTGGAGTTGGCCCGTGAGTTGGGACTCGATGCGGAGGCGCTCATGAGCGAGCATGGCGTCGAGGTTCTAGCCGGAAACTGCGTGGCCCAGGGGGCTGAGCCTATGGCGCTGGCCTATGCCGGGCATCAGTTTGGTCATTTCGTGCCGCAGCTTGGCGACGGCCGAGCCAACCTGCTGGGTGAGGTTGTGGGGCGGAACGGCGTGCGCTACGACATCCAGCTCAAAGGATCCGGCAGGACTCCTTTCTCGCGCGGAGGCGACGGCAGAGCAGCGCTCGGGCCAGTGTTACGCGAGTACATTGTGAGCGAGGCCATGGCGGCGCTGGGCGTACCGACCACCCGCGCTCTGGCTGCGGTAACCACTGGGGAATGGGTGCTGCGGGAGACATCACTGCCAGGAGCTGTACTGACGCGAGTAGCGGCGAGCCATCTGCGCATTGGTACGTTTCAATACTTCGCAGCAGGGGGTGACACGGAAGCGACCCAAACGCTGGCCGACTATGCAATCGCGCGGCACTATCCCGAGGCAGCGCAGGCCAAGCAGCCATATCGTGCGTTGCTGGAGGGTGTCATTGCTCGGCAGGCGCAGCTGATTGTGCAATGGATGCTGCTCGGTTTCATCCATGGCGTCATGAACACGGATAACACGTCGATCTCTGGGGAAACTATCGATTACGGCCCCTGCGCATTCATGGAGGCATACGATTTAGCCACGGTGTTCAGCTCCATCGACCATGGCGGGCGATATTCCTATGACAACCAGCCCAATGCGGCGCTTTGGAACCTGGCGCGGCTGGCTGAAGCATTGCTGCCGATCTTGGCGCAGGAGGCCGGGAGTGAAGAGGCTGCGGTATCCGTGGCAACTGAAGTCCTCAGCGCATTTGAGCCTCAGTACCAGGTGGCCCGCATGACCGGACTGCGCCGAAAGCTCGGCCTCGTTACGGAACGCGAGGGAGATGCATCTCTGGCCGAAGATCTGCTGCGGCACATGGTCGCCAATCGCGCTGATTTCACTTTGACCTTCCGCAGACTGTGCGATGCCGCAGCCTCGTCGGAAGGCGACGCGGGCGTTCAAACATTATTCGCCGACCCCGGCGCGTATGACGGCTGGGCCGCTCGTTGGCGCCGCCGTCTCGAAGAAGAGCCGCTAGATCCGCAGATGCGTGCTGCAGCGATGCGGAATACCAATCCAGTATTCATCCCCCGCAACCACCTTGTAGAAACAGCGCTTGATGCTGCAAGCCGGCGGCAGAATTTCCAGCCGTTCGAAGAGTTGCTGGATGTCGTTTCGCAGCCATACGAGGCGAAGCCGGCGCTTGAGAAATACGCGATGCCCGCCCGTCCCGAGGAGTCTGTCCTACAGACTTTCTGTGGAACGTAAGAAAGATGGACACGGTCGACTCTAGTGTTCCAGCACATCCTATCAGCGTTTAAAGAAGTAATCTATCATGTAGCGCAGATCCCATCTTCTGCACTTCACGCTTATTGAATCTCGAAATGGATCGGTGCGCAGCGAGTGACCTGTCTGGATAACACGCCTCCGGGTTGAAACAGCTCAGTGTGCGGAGTTTGTCTTTCGTGTTGCTTTCGTGACGATGGTCTTAGAGCCTGTTTACGATCTCCTGAGTAGCAGCCTTAGAAAGGCCAAGTGGATCATTTGCAGGCTGGTATTGAGTTTGCGTTCGCAGTTCTTCCATAACCGACGGCATTTTTCCAGCCACGC
>Ga0187847_10004118_pt1 | contig 10790 bp, 16 predicted proteins | sample June2016WEW_4_10_FD_132458 | JGI IMG/M metagenome (GOLD analysis project Ga0187847, IMG submission 132458) | Peatland microbial communities from SPRUCE experiment site at the Marcell Experimental Forest, Minnesota, USA - June2016WEW_4_10 | ecosystem: Environmental > Terrestrial > Soil >...
ATTCTGCGTTCAACATGGAACAGTTGCTCGCGGAAACTTTCGGCGTCCGCTTGGCCCGCGGCACTGCAATGGCATACATGAACGGCAACACCCAGGACATCGTGGGCCTTCTGCCCGCATTGGTGGCCGCGGGTGGCCGTGGTGTGCTCGCCCAAGGCGCGGGCTTCAACTCGGGTGGCACGGGTACGGGCAACACCGGAGGCACATCGTTGGGAACCGAGGATTGGAGCAACGTCATTACCGCGGTGGACCCGGCGTACCGCATCGGCAAAAATGTGGGCTTCATTGCTAACCAGTCCACCTTTGACACCATGCGCAATGTCCTCGACAAGTACGGGCGGCCGATCTGGCAAGTGTCCCTTGCTGAAGGACAGCCTGACCGCATCCTGGGGTATCCGTATTGGTTCGATCAGTCCATGCCGCTCATCGGCGTGAACAATACCCCCGTCATCTTCGGCAACTTCGCGCATTACATCATTCGTGATGTGCTCAACATGACGTTGGTTCGCTACAACGAGCTGTACATGGTCAATCACCAGATTGGCTTTGAAGCGTTCCTGCGAACCTTCGGACAGTTACTCAACTCGCTGGCCTTCGCGTACATCCTGAACGCGTCCAGCTAGAAACCGTGGGGCCTGGAAACGGGCCCCAACTTTCTTCTCGGAGGGGTCATGCGCAAGCTGGATTTAGCAATCACTTTGCCCGATTCACTAGCCGCGGAATTGGGAACAGCCGCGGCGCACTCTAAATGCTCTGTGTCGCAGTGGGCAGCGGAACTAATCGAGAGCACGTTAGCAGCCCGCAGACTTCCGACTGTGCGCCTGGGCGCCTACGGTGCGCGCGTCATTGAAACCGCCCTTAATCCTCACCCGGTGATGGCAGAGCATCGCGCCGCGGCCGCGTTGTGCGCCGCGGACGTGCCAACGCTGGATGACTTGGACGCGATCGCAGATATTATTTAGGAGCAGAAATGTTAACCGGAGCATCGCTTGAGTACCGGCAAGAAGAGATGAGGCGCCGCGGGCCGAGCCCGAAGCGCAGAACTAAGAAGGTCCCGCCCGTGCTCGCGCCGTTTGAGCAACGACGCGATGAAATCTTGAACACATTACAACTTCGCAAGTCCAGGTGCATGGATCTGGCCATGCTGCGGTCACTCTCGGCCTGTCGGCCTTTCGGGCGCGGCTGGTGGCGCGCCACGATTCGGGAGCTGTGCCGGGCGCGCGTCCTTCAGCAAGTGAGGATAGGGAACCGCATCGAGATTGGTCCCAGGGAACAAATTCAAGCTTTGTACTTTCGCAGTTGGACACCGAAGGGTTGAGGTGTATGACGACGATTAGCCACGACCCCGCTAGTTCACCTTGGATGACTAGCCGGGAAGCCGCGCAATATCTCCGAGTGGCGCACCGCACAATCTTGGAATGGGCCAAGAAGGGCCTGATTCCATGCCATCGGTTGTCAGGGACTCTACGTTGTACATGGCGTTTCCGCGCCGACGAGTTGGACGGTGCTATGATGAGCGCGCCATCTGCCGCAGAGAATGGAGAGTCATTCGATGCGACGGGGAAGTAGAAGCACCACAGGAAGTATTGTCAAAGACAAGCGCACTCAGTCATGGCAATTTTTTTGGTGGACCGATGGCCAACGGCATAGTAAGACACTTGGCCGTTTTCCCACTAAAAAAGCGGCCTGGGACGCGGCCCAGGTGTTCCGGGTCCAACTGCCTCAACCACAACCGCCCAGCGCGCCCGCGGTGCCCATCGTGGCCGCCTTGGTAGAACAGTACCGAGTGGAAAAAATGCCGAGACGCCGCGATACCAGACGCACCTACGATTGTTGGTTACGTAATCACATCGTCCCGAAATGGGGCGACTGCGCGCTAACCGATGTCCAGGCGCGACCTGTAGAGCTGTGGCTCGACTCGCTCGCGTTGGCTCCGAAGAGCCGGGCCCACATCCGTGGCACCCTTAGCATCCTGTGGGATTACGCTATGTGGCGCGGTGACGTGCCCACACAACGCAACCCGATGGAATTGGTCACAGTCAAGGACGCATCGAAACGAATCAGCAAGCCGCGCAGTCTAACGGTGGAAGAGTTTCAACGGTTCATCGTTCACCTGGGCGAACCGCTCCGCACAATCGCTTTGATGTGCGTATGCTTCGGCCTACGCATCTCCGAGTGCTTGGCGCTGCGGTGGTCGGATGTCGATTGGCTCAACGGCTTACTTCGCGTGGAGCGTGGCATCGTAGAGCAAAACGTAGATGAGGTAAAGACAACCGGCTCCCGGCGAGCTCTTCACATCACCGCCGAGATGCTGAACACACTAAAGCAGTGGAGGCAAATGACTCAGTTCTCGGCCCAAGAGGATTGGATCTTTGCATCTCCGGCACATCTCGGCCGATTGCCGTGGTCACGCGACCATGTGTGGCGGGCCTATCAGAAAGCCGGTGCGCAAGCTGGTATCGGCGGGCTCGGCACCCACTCGCTGCGCCATACGTACCGATCATGGCTAGATGCTGCGGGGGCTTCGGTAGCGGTGCAACAAAAGCTAATGCGCCACGCTTCGATTACGACCACGATGAACCACTACGGGGACATCGTGACAAATGAAGAGGTGGTGGCTAGTGGCAAGGTCACACGGTTAGCTTTTAACGGCACGGAGACGGCACGGAAAGCTTCGTAATGTATTGAAAAATGGTGGGCGCTGTAGGATTTGAACCTACGACTTCCACCGTGTGAGGATGGCACTCTACCGCTGAGTTAAGCGCCCACTGTTTCGCGGCAAAATCATCATAACACGCTACTTCTCGTCCGTGGTCATGTCGTTTAATCGACTGCGCTCCCGTTCTGACGCGAGTGTCAGGGTAAAACAACCACGATCTGAATCTTGTTGGAATATTCGGCCGCGAATCGAGGACGGCCGACTATTGTGCTGCAAAACCCGCGCCCGGTGCGAGTCTTATACAATTAGGCCGCAACAAAATACCCGAGGGGGTAACAATGTCGAATCTAGAGAACGCACTACGGGAGCTTCGCGAGAAGCGTAGTCACGCCCAGATAGAAATTGATAAGTTAGACCAAATCATTGCTGGTATTGAATCCCTGAATGGAACGCGAGCAGTGTCCAGCAATGCCACCCAACCGAAGCGAATCATATCGGCAGCTTCACGCCGGAAAATGGCGCTGGCGCAGAAAGCGCGATGGGCAACGGCGAAAGGTGATGCCGCGAAACCGAAGCGCACAATTTCAGCCGCAGGCAGAAAGAGAATCGCAGCGGCGCAACGAGCGAGGTGGGCGAAGCTCAGGGCGGCGTAGCAGGTTGGCAGCCTGCTGCGCAGATGCGGCAGGCTTTCCCATTTTCCTCATCCGAGAAGTTTCTGTTGAAACCTCGTTAGACTGGCGATCTCAGCTCCAGACGGGATTCCCCTTCTCATCGCGAAGAACGAGGGTATCGGTTCCTTTCATGATTTCACGGGCGAGAATGAGTTCGGTTTCGCCCTGCTTAATTCGTGATCCTGTCAGAACAATTTCTTCCCCTTGGCTGAAAGTCACCCCCATATCGTCCAGAAAAACCTTCGGGCAGAGGTACACGTCGAGCGTGTCTGTACCAACCTTCACTAGCAAATGGGCAATCTCTTTTTCGCTACCCTTTGCGGGCAACCTCACCTCTTCCACCGTGGCTTTCATCTTGCTCTCGGTGCTGAGGTCGTATTTCGGGCGATTGGTTTCTTGCGGGTTCCCTGCAACCAGCGGTAAAGCACAGACAACCGCGAAGACCAGAACGATCGACTTGCGACTACTAGAAGATGAGTTGGGCATGGCTACTCCCGGTTTAGCTAGATTAGGAATAAGGCCATACGACGGATTGCGATATAGTACTACGTTTTTAAAGGGACGGAGCATTCGCCGGTGCGGTCACAAAGGCAGCTTTAGAGTGCCAGTGAGACGAATCTGCGAATATTGCGGGTCGAATGTGCGGGTTGATATCATGGTGGCGGCATGGCATTTCCCATCAAAGTGTGCGTCGTTTGTTCAGAGGAGTTCGAGTTGCGGCCGGGTAAACCCGGTTTTGCCAACCGTTGCCCGGCGTGTAGCGAACCCGAAAACGTTGAATCAACGACGAAGCAGAGCGTGGATGCGGACGAACGCAAAACCCTGATGGAAGCGAACGAAGCGCGGAGACAGGCGATGCGTGACCTTCTCTATCGCAAGGATAGCTAACTGCCTTTCCCACCGCTCCTCAGTCAGCGGTAGAGTGCAATCTCTGACACGCCGAGTCCAACCGTTTAGCTTCAACAGTTTGCGTACGCAATCCCAGCAGCGTGGGAGAGTATTTGGGGCCGTCCGGCCCGCAACGTAGAACCGAAGTAATCACCTGACGTCCCCTCAGCAGGTCAATGTTTAATCGCACGCGGCTGGCCTCTTGCCAGATCCGGAATGTACTTCTGGAATCTTACGACGGGCCGTGCTTACGGGCACACTAGCTGCAGTTATGCACTTCTGGAGACGTACACAAGATTTCCCTATGAATCGTGTCAAACACCGCTGGAGCGTGATGCTCGTGGTGGCTAGTCTGGGCGCCCTTTTGGGCTGCCAAGGACTCGGTTCGAAGCCGCAAACTCAAGGGGCGGGCCAGTTGACTCCCTCGCCGGCCAGCATCAGCTTCGGGAACGTGCAGATCGGAACCAATCAGTCCCAAGCTGGCTCAATTACAAATACCGGCGGATCCAGCGTCACCATCACCCAGGTGGCGGCCAGTGGAAGCGGCTACAGCGTGAGTGGCATCACCGTGCCCTTGACGCTGGCGGCTGGGCAAGGCGCGAATTTCAGTGTGCTCTTTGCTCCGACGGGTGCAGGAAGCGCCAGCGGCAACGTAGCGTTTAGCAGCAGCATCGGTACCGTGAATGTCGGTCTCTCAGGGACGGGGGTCGAAGCGGGAGCCCTGAGCACAAACCCGACTAGCATGAGTTTCGGAAATGTGACGGTGGGGAACAGTTCGTCCCAAACGGAGACCTTGAAGAACACCGGCGGCACAGCTCTGACCGTTACCGCGGCGAACGTCTCGGGCACGGGTTTCAGTTATAGCGGATTGACTTTGCCGCTGACGCTGGCTCCAAATCAGGCCTCGACGTTTGGCGTCAGCTTTACACCTGCGGCCGCAGGCGCCAGCAGCGGTAGTTTATCGCTGACCGTCAGCGGATCGGGGACGTCGGTTGACATTGCATTGTCGGGAACGGGCGTAGCCCCTGCAACCTTGACACCAAATCCCACCAGCCTGACGTTCACGAACGTGCAGGTTGGCCAGAGTTCGACGCAAACGGAAACTGTGACCAATACGGGCGGATCGAGCGCCCAGGTCACGCAAGTTGCGGCCAGTGGAACCGGGTTCAGCGTTTCGGGATTTACGCCGGTCACCCTGACAGCGGGGCAAAGCACATCGTTCAATGTCACGTTTGCGCCGCAGTCAGCCGGAAACTTCAGCGGCAACGTGTCGGTCACATCGAATGCTTTGAATTCAAATCTGAGCGTGCCGCTGACTGGATCGGCGGTGGGTGGGCCTCAGACCACATTAAGCGTGACCAGCCCAATTGGCGTGGGGAACGTGGTGGTGGGGCAGAGTGGCACTCAAACCGGGACTTTGACTGCCAGCGGTGGGACTGTACAGGTCTCTTCGGTCAACTTGGGTGGCGCCAACCCGGCGGAGTTCTCAATCAGCGGCCTCTCGTTTCCTGTGACCGTGACCACGAGCCAACCAGTATCCTTTACCGTGACGTTCTCGCCTGGCGCCACCGGCGCTGCCTCGGCATCAGCTTCGTTTGCCAGCAATGCTTCGAACTCGCCGACGGTCGCTACCCTGACCGGCACGGGCATGCCAGTGCCTGTACACACGGTCCAATTGACATGGAATCCCAGCGCGACTGAGGGGATCACCAGCTACAACGTCTATCGGGCGATCTTCGGTTCGAGTTCCTGCGGTAGCTATTCCACCATTGGCTCCACGTCGGGTTCAGTGACTACGTATACCGATAGTGAAGTAACCGACGGTACGACTTACTGCTACGCGACCACGGCGGTGGATTCGAACGGCGAAAGTACGTACTCGAATATTGCCCAGGCCATCATTCCGGCTCCCTAGGGGCGAGGAGAGTCTGGATCGCAATTCATCAAGGGCGTGTAGGGTCGCGATTGCACTGTCTCGCCCTGAGCCGACTTTCTCCGTTCGCATTTGACAATAAGGTGTACAATCCCGCGGTGTGACGGAGGTGCAGGATATGAGTCATCTTCTTCGACAACTCTGGTGGCGGGACGACGAGGGCCAAGACATCGCCGAATATGCGGTCATGCTAGCCGTGATCCTGGTGATCGTGATCGGTACGATTCAGCTGGTCGGCGGCAATGCCAACAACGTATTTTCGCAGGTAGCCAGTTCCATTCAATGACCTGTGTGAACGACGAACCGAGACGCTAGGGTCGGCCGGTGGGCGGATTACCTAACGTGAGGACTTCAGGCCCGACACTCGCAACAGGGACCGGAACCGGTGCCATCCGCCGCGCTGTGCCGACACGCCCGGTTCAGCGTACCTACTACAGCATATCTGTTGCCGCAGGTGCCTGATAGAGTCGTAAACGAGCCGTAAACAGGAGAGGAGCCCGCGCCGATGGACACGATTGTTCTGATTTCATTTGGATCGGTGGTATGCGCGATGACCGCATTGTGCTTTATGGAGCTGCGCCGCATCCGAAAGAAACTGGAATCCAAGCCGCAACCCAAGTAGGGAACTTAAACTGCTTTATCGGGCGACAGTGCCTTTGCGCCATTCATCGCTCGGGATATCACCGCCGTCTGCGTAACTGGAATGTTTCTTGGTGGTTTTCAACCACGCAGCAGCCCTGTCTTCGGCTTCAGCCAGTTGTTGCGGAGACATTGTCAGGCGGATGGTTTTCTTGCCTTCTTCGATTTGGTTCAGCATCGGGACTGCCTTTTTTTCAGCCAGCAAGTACCACATGTAAGCGGAAACGGATGCAGGTTGCACGCTCGTGGTTTGCCCATCTTCGGTGTCCGGAACTTCTTTGATCTGAGAAAAATGCTCAGCCAGGCGAAGCTGTGCACATGGGTCTCCGCCCTCGGCGGCTTTGATGACGGCAGAAAATGAGTTCCCTTCGTTGGCGTTGGGGGCGGGCAGGGCCTGCGCGTTGTTCATGGTGAGGTAGAGCAGCTCTGTGCGGCTGGAGACGCCCAGCTTGTCAAAAATACGGAACAGGTAGTTCTTGACCGTGTGCGGACTCAGGTCGAGAGCGTGAGCAATCTCGCGATTGGACATGCCCCCGGCGACGTGTTGTATGACCTGGCGCTCACGCGCGGAAAGCAATTCGATTCCTTTGTGGTTGGTGGAGCAGACGCGAGGCGCGTTGGCAAACGCTTCGAGCGCGTGATCCAGGTCGTCGCTCCGCGCCCAGATCTGCCCCTCATGTACTGCGCGGATGCATTTGCAGAGGCTCTCCAGGCGTTCTTGTTTGGAAAAAATGCCCCTGGCACCCGCACGAAAGCACTCCAGCACGTCTTGTGGCTTGGAGGAGTCCAGCAAAATGACTCCCTTGATCTGGGGTCGGAGCGCGCGCATCTCGCGTAACACTTGGGCGCCGTGTCCAGGCTGGTTGTCCAAGTCGTGACTAATGACCACGACGTCAATCGGCACACGACTGATGGCGGCCAACAGCTCCTCGGAATTCGAGGCCGCCGCAACAACCTGCAGGCCGCGATCGTTGCGCAAAGCATCGGCTAAGAGCTGGGTGTGGATGCGCGTGCCGTCAGCGACAACGATACTGACGAAGTCCGTGCCCACTGCCTCATGGGATGACATCGAATCTCCTGATAAATATTTCGTCGTTCCGAACCGAGGGGGATTAAGAACGGTTCGCTAATAAACTATGGTCTGGGGGGAAGAATAATGAAGACAAACAGGCCAGAGTTTCTTCCTACAGTACGTGAAAATGTATCACCAAATCTTCAAATCGACAAGCAAAGGCTTGCAACCTACGCAAAAAAGTGCACTGCCCGCGGCTCTCGGTGTCGCGGACTGACCGGTTGCACGACAGTGCAAAGGAACCGCTCCCTTTTCAGTCTCTCGACAGCTGCTGTCTAAGCGTCGCAACATCCCCCACAACGCTAATGTTATCAATAAGATGTTGTAAATATCCTTGATGGTCGGTGAATGTGTAAAGAACACTCTTCAATCCTGCAAACTTAGATATACCACCGCTGTGCTAAAGAAAAACGTCTCTAAGGTGCATGGACCTGTAGTAAGAATGTCAGCCCATCCGCAGTAGGGTCAAGATGTTCAAGGAAGTCCTACCACTTGCACGCTATTGCAAGTGACGTTAGTGTCTTACTAACCAAGTATCACTTCCCCCCAGTTATTCCTAGTCCCCCGAAGGAATCGAAGTGTATCTGCGACACAGCGGACCCAGTGTATGGGACCCAGAGGGCGAAGCTATGAGTTCCTTTAACCAGAGCTACGAAGTGGGCCGCGGATCGAGCCTGTGGGCGCCGCAGGACGAGTTGCGCTGGTACGCGCTGCACACTCGAGCGCGCCATGAAAGAACGGTCGAGCAGCGTTTGCGTGATCAAGGTATGGAGACATTCGTACCCACGACGATGGAAGTCCATCGCTGGAGCGATCGCAAGAAAAAAGTTGAAGTGCCGTTGTTCAGCTGTTACGTATTCGTCCGATGCGCTTTAAGCGAAGAGGACCGGACGCGAGTGTACCGGGTAGAAAGTGTGCATGGTTTTGTGGGCTCCCGCGGATCGAGCCTTCCGATTCCCGATCATGAGATCGAAAGCATCCAGAAAGTTCTGGCGCAGACGGCACCCTGGCGTTCGTACCCATTTCTCAAGGTGGGGCAGCGAGTACGAATACGCGGTGGGGCGATGGACGGTGTGGAAGGCGTGTTCTTGTCGGAGAACGGCGACCATAGCCTGATTGTCTCCATCGATGCAATTCAGCGGTCGATGGCCGTAAGAATCAACGGATACGACGTCGAGCCGGTCTGAAAGAAATTCCGGTGCTAAAACTCATCAAGTAAGTTTGCAATACGCCAATCCAGCAACTTCCTCCTAAACGATCCAGCATTTCCTCACCACGTTCCATCGGGCCACTCTTGAAAATGTATAAGCCAGAGATCGAGCAAATCAGTGAAGAGTTGTTTTTTATCGCTGCCAGTCCGGCCACGCGCCGGCTGCGAACGCAGGCGGAATTACTCTCGCAGACTGATGTGCCGGTGCTGATTACCGGAGAACCGGGTAGCGGGAAGACGACGGCTGCCCAGCTGATCCATTCGCTTTCGATTCGTTCCAGTTTCCCCTTCATGCGGATCAAGTGCGCGGTTATCACCTCGGACCTGCTCGAAAATGAACTGTTCGGTTATGAGCACGCCTCCGGCAACGGGCGTCCGGAATCGACGATTGGGAAGTTAGAGCAGTGCGCCAAGGGAACGATCCTGTTGGACGACTTCGACGCGACGCCGGACGCTGTGCAACGGCGCCTTTTGAAACTATTGGAAACGGGAGAGTTTGTCCGGTGCGGCGGCCAGAATCCGATTCGGGCTGATGTCCGCATCATTGCGGCCACGAGCGGCGACCTGGAACTGGCCGCGACCGAGAAGAGAATTCAGGAAGAACTGTTCTACTGTTTGAGTGTTTTCGAGTTGCGAGTACCCCCGCTGCGGGACAGGCGCGAGGAAATTCCGCTGCTGCTGGGGCACCTGATGAACCGGCTGACGCGTCGCTACGGCGTCCCGGCTCCGCGCTTTTCAAGCGAGTTACTGGATGCTTGCCAGCAGTATCCGTGGCCCGGCAACCTGCGCGAGCTGGAGAATTTCGCCAAACGCTTTCTGGCGCACGGCGATGAGGCCGCGGCGTTGCGGGAGTTACGTGCGAGTCCCGGTTACGGTTCCGCAACTAAGAGGGACAACGGGAACGGAAATGGAAACGGGCACGCGAAACCGGTTGGGCAGCCTTCGAACGGTCGCTCTTCGAATTCGTACCCGCCGGAAGAAAAATCGTCTCTGAAGCTGCTGGTAAGAAACGCAAAAGGGGAGGCCGAGCGCAGTGCGATCGCTCAGGCGCTCGAGGAAACTCACTGGAACCGGAAAGCGGCCGCTCGTTTACTGCATGTCAGCTATCGCGCGCTACTTTACAAGATTCAGGAGTACCATCTCGCACCGCCGGCAGAGTCCACACGACTGTTAGCGGCGAGCTATATACGGCAGGCAAAGTAGCATTGCCATGGCCACTGCGATTAAACTCAGCAACATCAATCAGCTACGATGGAACCCGACCGAGTTAATCCGGGGAATGGCTGAGAGGTTTGGCTTATGAAGGAACCTGTGGCGTCTCATCGAATTCTGTCGGTTCTGACGCTTTTGGTGCTGTTGTCTGCCGGCGCGTTCGCGCAATCCGGTTCCGCCGCGCGACCGACGGCACCCGCTGCCCCTGCTGATAAACAAGCCGGCGACAAGTCTGCGGAAGGCTCGCCAGCCGCGCATTCCGACGACTCTTATGTGATTGGCGCCAACGATGTTCTGGCGATCAACGTGTGGAAAGAACCGGACATTTCGCGTTCGGTTCCTGTGCGTTCCGATGGAAAGATCTCTTTGCCATTGGTTGGGGAGTTACAGGCGAGTGGTCAGACACCACGGCAACTGGAACAAGAGATCACAAAGCGCTTACAGAGTTATATCTCCGAGCCTGAAGTCACGGTCATTGTTACCGATAGCAAGAGTCAGAAAGTGAA
>Ga0187847_10004119_pt1 | contig 10788 bp, 9 predicted proteins | sample June2016WEW_4_10_FD_132458 | JGI IMG/M metagenome (GOLD analysis project Ga0187847, IMG submission 132458) | Peatland microbial communities from SPRUCE experiment site at the Marcell Experimental Forest, Minnesota, USA - June2016WEW_4_10 | ecosystem: Environmental > Terrestrial > Soil > Wetlands...
GTTTTCGCGAATGATCACGAACACGTGTTTGATCAACGACGGATCGCCGATGTACGCCGGGATTGCGGTGGGCGCGGCCCAATGGCTGCCCCCCGCGGCCGAGGCGATGCTTTGAAACAGATCCCAGTGGTTGTTCTGGGTGACCTGCAGCGTCATCGCCGACAGGGTCGAGGTCGCAATGGGAACGGGAACGATGCTCACGGTGCCGAGGTCCTGGTGGGTGTTCAAGTCGGTCGCGCCGAATTCATCGGCGTACGAATTTTCGAAAGTATTCGTCGGAGGTGGTGCTACGCCGTAGCCCGTGGTGCCGATGCCCTTGTCGTTGGCAACGAGCAGCTCACTATCCGTCGCGTCGAGCACGACCGAACTCGGAGCATAGCCGACCGGGATCAAGCCCTCGACCTGGTCAGTGGTGAGGCTAAGAACGGCAACCGCGTTGGCATTGTAGAGCGCGACGTAGGCAAGGTTGTTCACAGAGTCGACTGCGATCGAGTTCGGCCCCACACCAACGTTGTTACCGGGCACGCTGATCGGCAGCCCAAGCTTGATTGACTTCAGCAATGTGTTGGAGGTCGTGTCGATAACCGAGATGGCGTCGCTATAGGCATCGGCGACCAGGAGTTCGGTACCGTAAAACGCCATGCCCGTCGGGTGCAGACTGACGTTGATGTGTTTGGTGAGGCTGAACGTGGAAAGATCGATCACGGAAACGGTGCCGGTGGTCGTGGCGCCAGTCGGATTGTCGACGACGACCGGAGTGCCGTTCGAGTATCCCTGGAAGTCCGTCTCGTTAGCAATTCGTCCGCCCTCGTTGGAGACGTAGGCGGTGGAACCGTCTGGCGAGATCACGACGCTGTGGGGGACGTTACCCACGCGGATCTCCGGACCCTCCTTCGGGTTCGGCTGCGTCAGGTTGATGCTGGTCAGCGTGTCGTTGTTGTCCAGCACCGTGTAAGCAGTACTGCCATTGGGTGAGATCGCGATGCCCATGGGATAGGCAGTATAAGCACCATCTGACACAATCGAGACGGTCTGGCCGCAGGGGATTTCAATGCTGCCCGTGGTCCCCGGAGGGCTGCCCGAGGGGGGCGTCGTCGTCGTGTTATATGGGAAGCAGTTAACAGTGGTCAGATAGCCGCCGCTGTTGACGTCTAGCGAAACACCAACCTGGGCGTAGTTTGAGAGCAAGCCCGTCGTCGGGTTAACGCTGGCGATGGCAACGTAGGCTGGTCCGTAGCCGCCGTCTTGGCTAAACACCAGGTACGCGCCGTTCGGCGTATAGGTGATGCCGGTTGTGCTGCCGCTGTTGTTGCCGAGCGGTGGGTTGTAGTTCTGCAGAACAGCACCGGTTACGGTGTTGAAAACAGTGACGGATTGTGGGGCGCCCATTTGAAGGACGGCGGCGGTCTGATTGCCAGTGGGGTTCAGCGCGATAGCCTTGGCCCGGGTCCTGATGCCCAGGTAGACCTGGGTGCCGGCGGGGGTTAGGATCGTGCCATCACTGACGACCCACGGGTAGGACAAGGGCGCCGAGTAGGTCGGGCCCGTGCTCGCGTTCGTGTTCTCGCCAGGTGTGTAGGTCGGAAACTCTGTGGACTGCGCGAGCGCCGAAACGCTTAGAGCTGCTGTCAGCAGTCCGACGAGCAGAGGCAGACGCCTCATCGAAGACTTATTGCTAGACTTTGGGGACATGATGCTCCTCCTCCTGGTTCTAGCCAGGGGACACCATGGTCGCAGCGCAGGGCTAACGCCACCATGACGGCGAGATTACATTCTTGTCATCTTGATTCGGCGCAACGCGATCGGCGTCATGCAGCGCGGGACAGCGGTACTTGCAGAGTTACGCGAGTCCCTTGCCCAACCTTGCTCGCGATTTCCACATTCCCGCCGTGCAACAGCATGATGCTCTGAACGATGGCCAGCCCCAACCCAGTTCCCCCCGAAGACTGGGAACGCGACGAGTCGACGCGGAAGAAGCGATCAAAAACCTTGGGCAGGGCTTCGGCGGGAATGCCGACGCCGGTATCGGAAACTTCGATGCGAATCGTGGAGAAGTCTCCATTCGTCCCTAACACGACTGCTCCGCCGGCTGGCGTGTGAGCCAAGGCGTTCGAAACCAGGTTGCCCACTGCCCTCTGCAAGAGCGTGCGGTCCAGTTCGGCAAAGATCGGCTGGTCGGCGACCGCAGTAGTAAGCGAGACTCCGGCATCCGCGGCGGAGGCTTCGTAATATTCCCGGACTCCGCCCAGCAATTCGCCCACATCCACCCGCTCGCGTCGCAAGTGGGCCAGGGGGCTCTCGGCACGGGCCAGAAACAAGAGGTCGCTGATGAGGTCCGAGAGCCGTACTGCTTCTTCGAGGCAGGACTCGATTACACTGCGATATTCGCCGGCACTTCGAGCGCGGGCCAAGGCAACCTCGGCTTCGCCTCGAATGTTATTCACCGGGGTTCGCAGGTCGTGCGCAATATCGGCTGAGAATCGCGAAATGCGCTCGAAGGACTCTTCCAGCCGGTCCAGCATTTGGTTGAAAGTGCTGGCCAGGGATGCCAGTTCGAAAGGGTATCCTTCAGGAAGAATGCGTTCCTGCAGGTTCGTCGAACTGATGTGGCGGGCGGTGGTCGCCATTTCCTCCACCGGCCGGATGCCGTGTCGCGCAATCTGGTACCCGACCAGTGGAAAAACGCCGAAAGTTGCGAGCAAAATGGCCCAGAACCAAAACCGATAGCGCGCCAGCAACGCTTCGTTTTGCGAGACATCAATGGCAACCTGAATAGTGTCTATTTGAGTTGCAGGCAAACCGACTGGAGCCGACGCGCTCGTCACACGAAAGGCATGACCGTTTCTGCCCCTCATGCGAATGTTACGATCCGGACGGCTTCGGGTTTGACTGGCTAATTGCGCCAGGTCCAGTTGATCCGCCATGCCCGGCGTAATCAACAGTGGTGTGTTTTTTTCATCCAGCAGGCGAATGTAAAACTGCTCGTAGCGCCGCGCCGCGGACTCGAGCTCAACTTCCTCCCGCAACGCGTCCCAGTCGTCGGGTCTCTCGCGCAACATGGTGCGCAGCACATGCACCTTGTCCGCCAGAAACATATCGTTGCTTTTCTCCAATTCGCCGACCAGCACGAAATAAAGACTGGCCGTGGCGGCGAAAACCAGAAACAAGCCGGCAAGAGCGTAGCCGGCGGTCAACCGGAAGGCCAACGTTCTCCATAGTCGGGAGACCCGCACGAGGCTACGCTTCGGATTCCAGGACATAACCGGCGCCCCGAACGGTGTGGATCAGCTTAAGCGGGAAAGGATCGTCTACCTTGCTGCGCAGCCTGCGCACGTTGACGTCGACGACATTGGTGTCGCTGTCGAAGTTCATGTCCCAGACGGATTCGGCGATCAGAGTTCGCGACAGCACCTCACCTGAGCGCCGCGCCAGCAGAGATAAGAGAAGGAATTCTTTGGACGTGAGCTCCAGGCGCTGCCCCGCGCGCGTGGCCCGCTGGCGCAACCAATCGATTTCAAGGTCGGCCAGACGAAGCGTTTCTTGCGCGCGCGGCGGCCCACGGCGCAGCAGCGATCGCACGCGGGCCAGCAACTCGGAAAAGGCGAACGGTTTTACCACATAATCGTCCGCGCCCAGTTCGAACCCTCGAACGCGCTCGTGCACGGCATCGCGCGCGGTTAGGATAAGGACGAGTGAGCGATGGCCTTCCTGGCGCAGGCGAGTTAGAACCTGCCAGCCATCCAGGCCCGGGAGCATCACGTCGAGAATGACAAGATCGAAACGCAATTCCAGCGCGAGATGCAACCCGTCCAGTCCATCGTCCGCAACATCAACGATGAAACCTGCCTCCCCAAGTCCCTTCTTGAGGAACTTGGCCGTCTTGGCTTCATCTTCGATGACTAGAATTCTCATGACTCGCCGCCTAGAACCCGAATCTCACTGAAAACTGCAATACTCTGGGAAGGCCGTTGGGACTGATTTCCTGCAGAGCGCCAAAGTTGCCCGGGCCTGAATTTGGCACCAGATAGCACGTCTGGGTCTGGGTCATGCCGTCACCGCAATTGCTGCCAAACGGGTTGTATTGCAGTTGGTTGACCCCGTCTCCGTTCTGGACGTAATAGTTGGGATGATTGAACAGGTTGAATGCCTGTGCCTGAAATTCCAGTTCCTTGCCCTCGCCGATTTCGAAGCGTCGCCCCAATCCGACGTCGACCCTCTCCAGCCATGGGCCATAAAAAGAATTCAAGCCGACTCCAGGCGTTGGACCGGCGCCATTGATTCCGCCCGCGGTGTTGGCGGTGTCCTGATTGAAGGCTGAGTCGTTCAGGTTGTCATTGCCGAAAGGTTCGCAGCCCAGGGTCGCCAGGCTTCCCGAGTTGCTGGACGTCGTACACGCCGGACTTAGCAGCCCCGCATACGGACGTCCGGAAGAGAATTCCATCACGCTACTCAGCGCCCAACCGGAAAGCAAGGTGCGTGCTGTGCCCGGACCGGTCAACCTTTCCAATCGCGGCTGGTAGACAGCGGCCAGGGTGATCCGGTGCCGCTGGTCGAGCAGCGAAGTAGCATGAGTATTGCTGAAGTCGAACTGATTGTTGAAGTCCATGCCGTCGAGCATGATGCTCTTAGCGAACGTGTAAGAAGCCTGCAGGGAAAGTCCATGCACCATGCGCCGTTGCAGCTGCACGAAGAACGAGTTGTAGTAGTTCTGCGCGGGGCTGATCAGCTCGTTGATTTCCCCCAGATTCGGATTGATGCGTCCCTCCGCAAGCAGCCCGTTGTCCATATTCGGCAGAACGTAGGCGGGACCGTTACAGGGCAGCGAGGCTGTGTTCGGAGGACACACGTAGTACGTGGTTGTCCCCGTCAAAGGCATCAAATTCAAGTCATAGGCGCTGCCGGAGAGAATGTGAACCCCGTGATTAAACATGGTGCCGATACTCAGGGTTGTGTTCTCGCCAATCTCGCGCTCAATCTGCAAACTGGACTGCAAAATGTAGGGCACGCGAAATTGCGGAGAAATCAGGGAAATGTCGGGCGCAGCCTGGAACAACGGCGAATTTGACGGCAGGATGTTCGGGAATGTCGGCTCCTGTTGGTTCGGTACGCCCCCGTTGTACTGCGCACTTACCTCTGACTGCTGTGAGGCCAGTCCGTTCGAGATGACCGCGTTGCGATAGTTCAGGCCGTTCATGTTCGTATAGAACATGCCGAACCCTCCCCGAACCACCGTCTTCGACACCGGCTGCCAGGCAAATCCGAAACGTGGGGCCAACCGCTGGTACTGGTTCGGGTACTGCCCAGTCAGCGGGAAGGCAGGATTCTCGGCGGGCTGCGGGTAGACCTGGAAGTCCTCACGCAGGCCCAGTTCGAGGGTCAACTTCGGCAAGGCGCGAAACGAGTCCTGCACGTAGAACCCGTAGTAGGGCACCGAAAAGGAAAACCTTGGCTGCCCGGACGCCTGGCTGAAATTGATGTATTGTCCGAGGGCAAAAGCTTCGAGGCTGGGAAATTCGTAGAGTCCAAGCGGCGATCCAAAATCGACCGCCTCGTTGGGGTCAGCGCCGCCGTCATCTGTGTCCGCATCCCAGGAACGGCTCCAATCGAAACCAAACTGCAACGTGTGCTTGCCGATCACGTAGTCTACGCGCTCGGAGAGAGAGTACTGTTTCTCAAAAACCCGCCCGATGGAAAACGCGGCGTTTCCCAGGGTGAAAGCGGCCGGACTGTCCAGAATTACCGTCGGCGTGTTGGGAGCCAACCCGCTGGGAGTCGCGATTTCGTTGTCTTGCGACGTGCCCGCGTGGAATTCATTCAAGAGTCTGGAAGAAAACGTGTGCGTCCATCCTACGCTCGTTTCAAACGTATTCACGTCGGCATTGGCCAACGTTTGCAGGCCGTAATTGCCCACCGTGGGGTCGGTGATCACGCCTCCAGGCGAGTTGAAGCGATTGAAGTTCAAGCTGAGGAACAGGCCATCCCGCGAACTCGACTGGTAATCCAGCCGGGGCGTAATGACCAGATCGTTGCGCTTCCTGGTTCTGCTGCCCAGATTCAAATCCAAGCCGTTGATGACGTTGGACACTTGTTGCAAGTACACGGGATTGCTGGCATCCGGCGCTGTGTCAGTGCCGGGCACAGGCAAAGGTCCGTTGGGTGCCGGGAGAGTCGTACCATCCGGGATGCCAAAGTTAGAGGACAAGAAACCGGGCTGTGTGGCGTTCAGCGCCTGGTTGATGACGGAAAACGGATCGCTTCGCAGTTGCTGCTCGTAATCCAGGAAGAACCACAGACGGCTTCGGACGATCGGTCCGCCCACCCCGCCGCCGAATTGCTGCAGACTGTCCTGCGGCTTCGGAAGGCCTGCCGCTTTGTCGAGAGCGTCGTTGGCTCCGGTAGCAGAGTTGCGGTTGTAATAAAAGGCGCTGCCGTGGAAGGTATTGCTTCCCGAACGAGTCACCGCGTTAACGAACCCTGCTCCACCACCATAGACAGCCGAGTAAGGACTGACCGAAACCTGGAATTCCTGGATCGCCTCTTCGCCATACAAATAAGGGATGCGATAACGCCCGATAATGTCGGCGAAATAGTTGTTGGTGGCATTGGTTCCGTCGACGGTGAAAGCATTCGATCCATTGCCATTGGCGTAGCCAGAGTCTTCCCCGCCCTGCTGTCCTGCAATGCTTACCAGGCCGGTATCTCCGTCGTAGCTGGTATTGGGCGTCAGGGTCATAAAATCGGTGTAGCGGCGTCCATTGAGCGGTAGTTCCTCAATGAAGGACCGGTCAAGCACCGTGCTTGTCGAAGATTCCACAGGCCGCAAAAGCGGCGTCGTCCCGCTGACCTTTACAGTTTCTCCCCCCGTTCCCACTTCCAGTCTGAGATCTTGCATTGTGGTGTTTCCCACCAGAACCCGCACCAAGGCCTCGACATCGTGAAAGCCTTTTTCGGTCGCCGTGACTGAATACGTTCCCGGCATAAGAACCAGGAACTGGTAAAGTCCGGCATGATTCGCCACGGCGGACAGTTGCAGCCCGGTCGCCAGATTGCGTACCACTACCGACGCTCCCGGCACAACTGCTCCCGTTTTGTCGGTCACGCGGCCACCGATTGCGCCGGTGAGCACGGCATTCTGAGCTGGCAACTGGAGCACGCTCGCTAAAACGAATAGTTCGGCAAGAAGCAAGCGTGTTGTTAGCAGCCTCATCGTTGCCGTAAACAGGCGGAACGCTCCGGTTTTCGCGTTGATCTTCATCGAATCGCCCTCTTGTGTTGGTGCCGCCCGTGTCTGGCAAGAACTTCAAAAGAACCGCGACACAATTTACTCCCTGACTATTGCGGATCGTAATACGCCTTGAAGAAAACTGCGACAGGCCGTGCACCCGGGGCCGATTCCCGTGGATAGGTAACGTTTGTAGTCGGGACTGCTCACGGTCACTTAAGTTCCCCCGGTGGCGAAACTATATTCCTTCTGATTATCGTCCGGTCAACATCACGGAGACAAGCAGTCGGCAGGAGCAGCGGACTAACCGAGCTTGCGGACTCGTACTGCGGATCTCATCACAGCTTCCTTTCGAAAAGCTGAATGCCAGTCGGAGGTTCACTGCTATGACGGCAAAGTGTCGCCGGCGGAGAAACGAGGATCAACCCAGGCAGCGAACCGGAAACATCCACGCTACGTACCTATTGTTATGGAAAGTTGAAGCGAATGTGAATATCAGATGAAAAGACTTCCACAAGCGATATCGTTGGCCGATAGCCGTGTCCCTGCGCGAGCGCCGTACACTTTGGATTTTGAGCGTGGATCAGGATCGGTAACTACACCAAGCTGGGGGTCGATTCGGTGAGCTTTCTGGATCTCGCCGACAACGCTTTTCGATGCGGCACAGAATCCTCGCCTAATGGCGAGAATAAAAGCGCTAGGATCCAGCCGAGCGCCAGTCCTGCGAACAAAAAGGTAACTGCCGTCGGGAGGTCGTATTCAGGGCGAGTTCCGTTTTCGATCAGCATGTGCTTTGGCCTTGGTCCAGTATCCCAGTTTGTCCTAGAGCTCGGCTTGCCGGCGTTCTGTGGTCTCCAACGCCGTCTCTAACTCTCCGCGGCAACCGATGAAATCGTGATCGTTTTGCCGTGCAACGCACCCACGATGCGAGCACGCTGTCCAGCAACCCTTTTCAAGACATTCAAGTCGCCATCGAGAAGGTATGTCACATCCCCATCGATCAGGACAAAGCTAGCTCCGCCGTGTACGCAGGCGCGCGAACAAGTCGCGGGAGCTTGGCCAAAAGCAGCGGAATGCTTAGCGCCACAGCGGGAGCAGGTCACCATGCCGCTGTACCCTTGCTCAGTTGGGGTCTCTTGCCGCGTCCCCACTTCAGCGGCCGCTCCAGCGGCAGCCCCCAGAGTTGCAAACAAAAGTGCGAGGAGGCACGCGACCGCTGTGCCGAGCATCAAGATCTCAATCCATACGCGGTTCGTTTTCATAGCGGCTCAAGGCCCCTTATCTACGAGGCAGCAGATGGATGCTCCACACGCTCGCAGAGTTGGCTGCCAGAATGGATGCAACTGGCGTGCCAGTGCTGTGGCTGAACGGAAGGGGTGACCTAAGTCGGTGATAGGAAGGGCTCAGACGCACTATCGCTGGCAAAGTGCGGCCTCGCGTAAGAATGCAGCCAGGAAGAAATTTCTCGATGCGAGTACGAAACAGTAGCCGTGTTGGGGTGGGCCGGCTTGGCTCCCGCCCTTAGCCCGCCCGTGAACGCTTAGGCTGCCGCCTCCGCGGCCTTCGCCCTTCCCAGGCTTGCAGCCTCTCTTGCTCCTTCACGGCGCAACAGTTCGATGGCCCTATTCGTCTTGCCGTTTTCGCGACAGGACACGTATACCAGGGCTCCCACGTCGCAGAGCTGGTGGCCGAGCCTCGTTGCCTCGTCCTCGGAAAAACCAAGTCCCATCAGGGTTCGCGATCCGCGAGACATCGAAGGGAAATTCTGCTCGATCACCAGAGCATGGAAAAACGCCTGCGAACGAATGAAGAAACCAACCGTGGGGATAACAACCGCGCCAAATTCTGAAAACCAGCCGATCATGCGGGCGCTGGTTGCGCTCTCTGCCCAGTCGGCGTCGAGTATCTTGGCATCACGCACAACGGTGGCAACCGGATGAGCGGGAGACAGTACCATGCAGATATCTTCATTCTCGAATCCGGCGCGATTCAGAGCATGGACGACTTCGGGCAAAGCAACAGTGCGAGGGTACATGCCGTATGCAGCGGCTCCGTTTACGCTCATGTGTTGATCTCCATGCCGGATTCGCGAGGAAAGGTGGGAATCCTTCTACAGTACGACGACCGGGCGTTAAAGCAAGCCTACAGAGCTCGTGATACGGAGACACTAGGGTAAATCGTGTAGAACTGGACAAAGGCGTAAAAGCTATGGAGCTCCAGCGCGTGCAGAAAGTTTTCGCGTACCTCTGTCGCGGAACCAACTCTCCCACCATTTCGTCCAATCGCGCCCATCAAGACCTCACGGTAGCACCTCCTCAAAACCTTATTAGGACAAAACAGCACTTTTAACTCGATTGATCTCGCTCGATCCATCAGGTCTCCCTGTAGCAAGAGTGAATGGGTGTGGGAGTGGCGGCTTCGGGCTGGCGCCTAAGACTTAGCCGGGCGATTATCACCGCACGCACCCGGCTCCTACCCGCACAGATTGAGTACAACGCTGTATTTCGATATCGCTCCGTTGGTCTTAAATAGATCTAGTGAAATAGATCAAGGAGCTACCAACATGTCGAATATCCTGACGAAGTCACTATCCGCATCAGAAGCTCATAACCTGCGGCGAACATTCGAGGCCGCTATTGCGCAGATCCAGCCGGGGGGAGAACGTTGCTATTCGAAGACTCCAATCGTCGTACGCAGACAAAATATAGTGCCAGGCGATCAGACTGCTGAGAAGCGGGCGTTGACTGACGCGGCACGAGCCCTCGCACAGCTCTGGAACATCTCTCCCTCTCTAGTCCGTTGAGGGAGGTCCCCCGACGAGGTCAATCATATTGCGGGTATGAGCTTCCTTCAGTTCAGGAGCTTCCGAAGCACCGAACTTCCTATGCTCGCGCCAATAATCTCAAGAAACTGCTCCCGGCCCGATTCTCAACTTTGGCCAGGAACGCACAAATGCAGGATGAGCGGCAATTGTCGTTGCAGCCGATCACCCTGCAGGCCCAGCGCTGAAATTTGTGATTCCGTTAACGGCGAGAACGCTGACTCACTTCCGATTCCTCCTCAGAGTCGGCCGAATCGGGAACGCGTTGAGGCGGTTTAGAGGCAGCCTTGGCGTTGTCCGACTCCTTCTTAATAGCGTCTTTGACTTTGCCAACTGCATTTTGCAATTTGCCTTCGACTTGCTTCGCGGTTCCTTTTGCTTGCTTTTTAGGGTCGCCCGTCCACTCTCCTGCCTGGCGTTCGATGCGTCCCGCTAAATCTTTGACTTTGCCTTCAACTCGATCTTTATTCATGCCATCCTCCTGCGGAATTAAGTTGTGTTGCCACTGTTTGTGCGGTGTCCCGAAAACCCGACCTACATAAGATTTTCGCTGGTCGCGTTTTGGAACTGCTAAGTTACCGGGTTTCTACCTTGAATGATGCGCACGAGCACTGCGATCACCGCTAATACGAGCAGTATGTGAATGAATCCGCCCAGAGTATAGGAGCTGACCATTCCCAGGAGCCAAAGAATCAAAAGCAAAGCAACGATAGTCCACAGCATCCGAGTTCCTCCCTTTGGCAGA
>Ga0187847_10004120_pt1 | contig 10787 bp, 14 predicted proteins | sample June2016WEW_4_10_FD_132458 | JGI IMG/M metagenome (GOLD analysis project Ga0187847, IMG submission 132458) | Peatland microbial communities from SPRUCE experiment site at the Marcell Experimental Forest, Minnesota, USA - June2016WEW_4_10 | ecosystem: Environmental > Terrestrial > Soil >...
ATTCGAGTGGTGACCAGAAGATCGTATGGGTTTCGGACCTACGAAGCTATGGAAATCGCCCTCTATCACACGCTCGGACGACTTCCCGAACCCGAGACTACCCACAAATTCTGCTGACGAGGCAGAAAAAAGGTACTTCGAGTAGATCTTTCTTCAGGCGCACCGACGGGCAAACGTCAAAGCGGATTCCTATGTTGGGCAGCATGCCTACTATGCGCGGCCCTTGGGCTCCAAAGGCCGGTCGACGGTTCCCTTTACAGTGTTTTCAATAACTTTGGGGCATCTGCTCTCCGCTTTGAAACTAACCCGAGCCTGAAAACATCGCAATTCTCGTGCAGTTGTGTCACATTTCTTGGAATTTTGTGCTCCGTCAGAATCGATCTTTTGCTTTTTATGCTCGTTTAGGCATAGTATGGAGATGATCGCATCGCCCAGCATCAAGCCCGTCGTTTGGATCGGAAGCACCAGGGTAGACCTCGCGTCCTTTCCAGAAGACGTGAAGGATGCGATTGGCTACGCTCTCTACATAGCGCAACGTGGCGAAAAGCACCCAGATGCTAAGCCGCTTCAGGGCTTTGGCGGTGCGGGGATCCTGGAGATCGTGGAAGACCATGCGGGCGATACCTATCGCGCCGTGTACACGGTCCGCTTGGCCGGTCGTATATACGTTTTACATGTGTTTCAGAAGAAATCAAAGCGCGGAATCAAGACGCCGAAAGCGGAGAGTGAGCTAATCAAATCGCGTCTCAGGCGAGCCGTAGAAGAACACGCCAGATGGCTAGAGGCTCAGAAAGGATAGCAGACATGAGCAATCGAATTGAGGTCGAAGAAGGCAGCGGGAACGTCTTCGCCGACATCGGTCTACCCAACCCCGAAGAGCGTCTCGCCAAGGCCGACCTTGCGATCCGTATTGGCGAAGCGATTCGCGCGCGGCGACTGACCCAAACTCGCGCCGCGCACATCCTGAGGATCGATCAACCCAAAATTTCACGCCTTTTGCGGGGTCAGCTATCTGCTTTCTCCACCGAACGACTTATGCGTTTCCTAACCCTGCTTGGCCGAGACGTTGAGATCACCGTCAAGCCCGCGCCGCGATCACGCCGCCAAGGGCATCTTCGCGTCGTTGCGACAGCGTGACTTTTCTCTCTCACGGGATCGACCCATATGCCATATGCCCCGGGTAGCTACCCACGGTTCGGCGAAGTCGCCAAAGGCATGCCCAAGGAAACGGGCGATCACCTTGTTCGGCGGCAAGCTACAAAAAGCTACACGGAAGCTACAAGAGCGTGTTATAAGAAAATTGCGGTTTTGATGGGAAAATCTAGTATCGATTCGGAAGTCCTTGAAAAATCGGTGTAAGCCCTCGAGGGTTTTAAGCGTGATTCGAATCCCTCCCTCTCCTCCATACTGAGAATTTCCATCCCAAACAGGAGTCCATTCCCGCGGCTGGTAATTCGGCTACCCCTTCCGCAAACAAGACGCGTGGCTTTACTGGCCGATGCCAAAGTAGTGGCCCGGTTCTATGATGTGTTCCTGCTTCTGCTCGCAACTGTGTTTTTCCCGGTCGATCGCCTGCGCTGTTTCGGGAACCGGCGTTTGTCTAAGTGGCCCCTTTCCTTTGTGTGAGTTATCGCACCCTAGCTCGTGGGCAACCTGCAGTTCACGGCGTACACGTTCGCGTAAAGACGGTTGCTGCCTTTCCAAAGGCGGTTCTTGCGCTTTGCGCGACAACTCGGAAGCGGATTGCCGTGCCACCGAGTGTGCTACCGACTCCCGCAGCAGGTCACTATCGCTGGTCACAACCGTGATGCTCTCCCGGCCCCGCGAAGCGGCCACATAGAACAGCTCTTTTCGCATCCCATCAGCGGAGATCACAACGGCGTCGACAGATTTCCCCTGGCTGCGATGGGCGGTAACAGCATAGCCGTGTGTGAATTGTCTGTAGTTCTCCGGTAGAGCGCGGCCATCCTGCAGATGAATCCGGCCCTGCTCGCCGATTCTCGATACCGTCACTAACTCGCCCTTGGTTGCGCGAAAACCCGACTCGCGCCGATTTGCCATCAGCAGCAACTTATCGTTGGGAGCAACTTCGATGATGCGGCGCTCATAGACTTCATAGTATTTTGCCCGCTTTGTTGTGAATTGGCGTTCTTCGCCATGCGCATTGCGAGCGACGACCTTGTTGTTTTCCACGCCGATGACTTCGAGCGCTTCGTGTCTGGCAACACCCTTCACAGCCCGGTGAAATTCCAGCACCTGGCCTGCAGCATAGTTCCGCACGTCACTTTTCTCCGCGCTCGTCCAGTTCAGCGCTACGTGGTGCTGCTGGTGGGTACTCTGTCCCAGTTCTCCTGTACGCGTGCGTTCAGCGCGGATAGCCTCGGTGATATGGCCAATTTCTTCGTGTGTGGCGGCGACGACCAGCACACTGCGGGGTTGGCCCTTCGCATTGGCCTGCGCCTGAGCCTTTGAGTAGAGTTGTTGAACCGCCTGTGCCCGGTCGGACCACGGGACTTCACGCACAGCACCGATTTGTTCCAGCTTGTCGAAGCCGCGCCCAGGATCACGGCGCAAGTCCTGAATCGCTTCGCGATAGCCTTGGGCGGTCTGCCGTTGCACCTCGCTAAGCGAAATGCTTTTCAAGTGAGACTCTGTTTCCAGCACCCGAAGAGCATCGCTGGCCTCGACACTTCGAATCTGCTTGGTGTCACCGCTGAAGATGATTCGCATGGACTGCTCGTCGGCCAGCTTCAGGAGTTCGGACATTTGACGACCGGAAACCATGCCCGCTTCATCCACGATCAGCGCTTTCCTGAATGAGTCTGTTTGAGCACTCCGGTCCTCTAACAACCGTTCCACCGTAATGGCATCCGAGAAGCCGACTTTCTGGAGTTCTTCCACTGCGCTCATCGTGGGAGCCACCGCCAACACCCGGCGTCCGCTCTCTTCGAGCCCGCGCTGCAGCTCTTCGAGCGTAGCGGTTTTCCCGGTGCCTGCCGCCCCGCGAATGTTCACGGCCAGGTCACGGGACTCGAGAACAGATTCGATTGCATTCTTCTGCTCGGAGCGCAGACGAGCCGAAGGCGCGAATTCATGCTGCCCGCCCAACTGTTCGAACTGGCCGATCCCACGGTTGATCCGCTCGATCATGTCCCGCTCACGGTCAAGACTCTCGCGTGTCGCGACTTCCTTCCCAGCTTGGAGGATTTTGCCGGTGCTTTCTTCCAGTGAAAATTCACCTTTCAGTTCCGCCAAGTCAATCCGGCCACGGCCATGACGGAGTGCTCCGGTCAAGAGTTCGTGGTCGAGCGCCACGGAGACGCGCTCAAAGACGTGCTGTTTTGCGTACTCGAGGGAACGAACTGCACTCTCTGGCTCTAGTTGCTGCTTTTGGGATCTCTCCAGGACTGTTTCGCGGATTTGTTCAATGGTTAGGCTCTCCTGTGGGGTCAGTCGAGCCGTTTGGCGCGAATGCACTTCCGCCGTTGAAATCTCAATCAGCTTGTCGGCCCTCGACTCACGAATCAGCACGGCGATTTCGTTGTCGCTGGGCCGGCGACCCTTACTTTCGACAAACTCGGCAATCGCCCGGTCGCGCTGCTCGCTGCGCTGACTGTATTTTTCGAGCAACTCATCGGAGACACCCTTGATCTCAAAGCCCAGGTTCTTGCCCTTGGAGCTGCGCCGGTCCTCGATCTCGTAACCCAGAGAGCACACCTCACGGGCCAAGGCATTCCGGTAGACCTCAGTCAGGTAAGCCCGCTGCTCGTACATGCCGGAGGCTTGAAGGGCCTTCCAGCGGCCCTCCGCGCCGTCGTAGGTCAGATTCGCGGCAACCGCGTGGGTGTGAAGCTGGGGGTCAAGTTCGCGGCTGGTGTCGTGATGGTAGACGGCCAATACAAGATTGCCCGTGATGCGGTTATCGTTCGCCCCCTCAATTCGGACGCGACTCGCAGCCTGGCATTCCAACTCCTTCAGTGCCTCTTGAACGGCCTTCCGATGCGCGTCCGCCAGTCGAGCGTCCCCACCCAGTTGGGCCATGACTGAAACCGACTTGGGAGCTGAGATGGTGAAGTCGTACAGATTTCGGCCTCGGCTCTGGGTGGTGCCATCAGCCGCTGTGCGGTCGGCGCTGTGGCGCTGCCGGAGGAACTCACCACTTTGGGGATCGAGGCCCTGGCGCAGCGCCTCGAATTGATCCGACCGAACCCCCCCGGCCAGGCCAAGCATCTCCGCGCCGCGGCCCTGCCATTGGCCCGTGACACGCTCACCTTCGGCGTAGTAGTCGCTGTGTTGCAAATGGCGTGCGGAGTAGCCGGTTCCGTCGGACATGGCACGAATGGTAAGCATGGTTGAAAGCCTCTAACTTCCCACTTGCAGAAAGACACCCTCCCTAACGCTCCGCGTTAGGCCCGGTGTCACATACACGACCTGAAGGCCGTCCGGTGTGCATCCGGATTTTGTCCGGTCTCTGTCCGGTCTGTATCCGGAGATTGTCCGGCCATCCCTTCGACCCACGTTCGGCGTCTGTATCAGTAACGGCCTTTCGCCGGATTCCATCTCGCCTGACGCCTTTGGAGAAAGATTATGGACGCCAAATTTGAAGCCATACTCAACAACCTGCCAGCGAAACAGCCACGCTCCCGCCTCGAACCGTACAGCGAGCTAATCACTGAGATGCGGAAGCGCGGCCGTACTTATCGAGAAATTGCGAACATACTCAAGAAAGCCTGTGGCCTCAAGGTAGGTGCGAGCACCGTGAATGACTTTGTACTCGCACGGTCGAAGTCAAAAGCGAAGGTTCTCCCATCGGCTTTGAGAACAATAGCGACTAAGAAGAACAAAGAAGGACTTACAAGTACTTATAAGGGCACAGGGGCTCGCGAAGGCACTGGTAGGCCACAAAAGGCATTGGAAGGCATTGCAAGGACGATTAAGGAATTGAAAGACCGACCGCCGAAAACGAGCGCAAAAAAACTTTTATTTGAATACAACCCGGACGAACCGTTGCGGCTTCAGCATAACAAGCAAGGGAAGGAGTAGTCATATATGTACGAGTCTAACGAGTCCAGTGCCGCTGCTGCAACGCAACTGAAAAACGTCAATTCACGCTCTGCCGTCTCGTCGAGCGCCACAGCCAAGCGCGTCATTCTCACCATGGGAGGAAAGGGTGGCGTCGGCAAAACGAGCTTCATGCTCGTTCTGGCCGAATGGTTCGAGAGTCACCAGATTCCGGTGACGCTTCTCGACCTCGACACCGAGAACAAATCTCGCGGAAGTTTGAAGCACTATTTCGACGGCAGTGTGACCAAGGTAAACATTCACACTGCCGCCGGCCTCGACGCCTTCGTTGACTTCTTGGCCGAGGGCGCGCCCATCATCCTCGCGGACATGGGTGCAAGCTCCGGGCAGGTTACTCACGAGTGGTTCGACAGCATGTTCGAGGATGTGGCATCTACGGGCGTGACATTCACGGCCGTCGGCATCGTCACTCCCGACCCGGCGAGTGTGGAAAGTGTTCTGAGCTGGGCGGCGAGACTCCAGGACAGAGTGAACTACGTTGTGGTTGAGAACGCCATGACCCATCAAGCTGATTTCTCCTACTGGCGGGAAAGCGAGCAAGCTAAGCAATTTCGCACAGTCTTCCAGCCAGTTGTGTTGACGATGGAGTTTCGTCTGCCGGAACTCGAAAACCCCGCCCGACAACACGGCGTCACTCTGGGCCAAATCGTCGAACGGAGGCTGAGCGTCCCGGAGCTACAGCGGGCGTCACTGGTGATCCGCGCTCAGAGTTACCGGCGCCGACTCTTTGCGGAGATTGAAAAGGCGAAGGGGTTGCTTTTGCCGTGAACTCCAAGCCCAAACTCGTAGAGGAGCAACCTGCCGAGTCCGATTTCATCGACGACATCGCCAGGCTGCTGCCCGCAGAACAGCGTCCGCTATGGTATCGCGACATGGCGCACTTGCGCCGCTTGCCCCCAGATGACGAGATGCTGCGGATTGCCCGGGCGATGGGCTTCCTGGCATTGGTAACCCGGCAAACGCCGGCGCAGATCGCCATCGAGCGGGAACAGCTTGCCACGATCTTAGGCGACAGCATCAAGGCCATTCAGTCCGCCCGACGAGATGCAGTCGCTCTGCGCCAACAACTCGAAGAACGGCTGGCACAATTGCCAGCAGAAATCGCCGAGGGCATCAGCCCCGCAGCGATTGCCGAGAAACTCAGCGAGAGTCTGCGCCAGCAGTTTGTGCAAAGCGGCATTCCTGAGACTGCGCGAGCCCTCGCCGTGGTTTCGAAACAAACCAAGCAAATCGCGGGCGAGTTTGACCAGTCATCGAGAGAATTGACGGATTCCTATCGAGGCGCCGCCGGTGAGGCTCGCCGGGCGATCAATGACTTACGTACGAGCATCGAGTACGCCACAGACACCGCCAAGCAAGCCGCGCACGATTTAACGCACACGTTCCTGCGCGAGTACAAGTGGTCAGTGCTCGCTCTGTGCAGTGTGGCTCTGGCTTTGGGATTTGCGCTCGGAACCCTGTTTTACCGCTGGATCAATTCAACGGCACCGGGACCAACCTCGAACACGGTCGTGGTTCCGTCGAAGCCAGAGGCAGCAGCGCCGAGCGCCACAACAACTCACCCTGGCCGCAAGATTCAAAGTAAATCCACATCGACGGATGAGGCGGCTCAATGAAGCACGCGAACAACATCCCTCGCATCCAACCTCTTCTTTCGCTTGCACATGAACGCAACCGGAACTGCGAAGAACCCGTCAAGGGGCAGGCCCGCTGGCGCGGCTCCCTCCGGTCGCCCTTGACGGAACCTTCGCAGTTCCAGTCCGACCCGCCACTATGGAAGCGAAAGAAGAAAATGGAAATGTCACAACCTTCGTCCGAACGGAGTCAACATGTGTCCCCCATCCCAGCCTTCCACGTCTAGCCTGTCTTCCCATCAGAGCAGCTATCAATTCGCAGTCGGCGGCGAAATCGAGCAGCTTGCTGATGCCGACGCGGCAGCTGAGTTCCTGCAGGTGAGTCCGCGCCGCATCCGTCAGTTAGCACGGCGTGGTGTTGTTCCCGGCTATCCACTTGGCAGTGGTCCCCGCCACCTGTGGAGATTCCGCCTTTCAGAACTTGCTCTTCTCTGCTCGCAGGCAGGGTACAATGCGAGCGGCAGTCTCGCGTGCCTAGAGGAGAAATCTGAAATGGCACAGAGACATCAACGTGGTTGGTTAAGAAAAGAAAGACGCAGCAACGGTGAAACTTGGATGCTGTTTTTCCGCACAACTCGGGACTCGGACGGGAAGCGAGTTCAACAGAAGGTTGTGGTAGGAACGGTACGCTCATGCCTTCGCTTCCGCGAGCTCTGCCAAATGTGAAGGCAATCATCATCGGCTGCGCTGACATGCGCGTAGACCCGGCTCATGTCCTCGGAATTAAACCGGGTGAGGCCGTCGTGATGCGTAATATAGGCGGTCGAATCACCCCAGCTTTGGTGGAGGAGTTGGGTCTACTCGGACGGATCGGTGAGGTTGCCAAGGCGATTCCGGGAGGGGGCGGCGATTTTCACCTCATCGTACTTCACCATACCGATTGCGGCATCACCCGCCTCGTCGGCGATGCGGATCTGCTGTCGCACTATTTTCGGATACCCGCAGGCGAACTCCACAGCAAGACAGTCACCGATCCCCGCGCGTCGGTCGCTGTCGACATTGCGGCGCTGCGAGCGATTCCGGCTTTGCCGGCGCAGTGGCTCATCTCCGGTCTCGTTTATGACGTGGCGACCGGACTGGTTGAAGTCGTTTTCCCGCCGGCGCCCATTCGACCTGCGGAAGCATCAAAAGCAGCTTGATTGGATTCGATCTTCGGCCACGGACTTGATGTCGTTGTTGAAACAAAGCCTCGAAATAGGAGGCGCTACGTTATGGACGCACCGGTCACTCTTTCAGAAAGAAGCAAGCCCGAAAGGCAAATGAAACATTTGACGATCGGGGCTCTGATTTTTCCGCGGATGGACCAAATAGACTTTACCGGCCCGTTCGAAGTGCTCTCGCGAATCCCAAACTCAACCATCCATGTGATCGCGAAAACAAAAAACCTGGTCCGCGATATCAGGGGCTGATTCTGACTCCCGAAATGAACATCGCCGAGGCGCCCGAGTTCGACATTCTACTAGTACCCGGCGGCTACGGACAGCAAGAGCTCATGAATGATGAAGAAGTGCTTTCCCTTATTCGAAATCACTTTGCTGCGGGCAGATTGGTGTTCTCGGTTTGTACAGGAGCTTTTCTCTGCGGCGGAGCTGGGATATTGCGTGGCCGTCAGGCCACTACTCACTGGTCTGCTTGGAATCTGCTGCCGTACTACGGAGCCACACCCGTTCGATCGCGCGTCGTAGTTGATGGCAATCTGGTCACCGCAGCCGGCGTTACCGCAGGTATTGATGCCGCGCTGGTGGTCGCGTCGTTGTTGCGTGGAGACGGCATCGCTCAGGAAATTCAATTGAGCATTCAATATGCGCCCAACCCCGTGTTTCATAGCGGCACGCCTGAGACTGCTCCCGCTGAGGTTTTGCAAGCATTCAACGAAAGCTATTCGGCTGTTGCAGCATCCAGAGAAGCCGAAGCCAGGTGGTTCGCGGCCATTCTTGGGGTCGATACTGCTCAAGATCATGCGATCCTCGAAATGAGTCGTGGATGATGGCGGTGGTGGAATTTCTTGGTAATGCGCTGAAGTCAACTTAGCAGCAATCGAACGCCTCCACACCACTTCGTAATACGGCCGACCGTAAGGCGGTTGAGTGCATGAGCCTAGCGTGAGCACGTTACCGAGGCCACCGTCGCGACAAGGTACTGTCCAAAATGCGATTGCTGCATCGACTGGCTTTGAGAACCTTCACAAGAAACTATTTCCAAGGCCCTCCTATCTGCCAAATCTTCTTTTCTCGATCTCCTTTCACAATTCCTTCCACGATAGGCATCACAAATTCTCGAATGACTCGGATCGTCTCCTCCAGCGAGGAATCAGCGTTCAGGCCACTCTTTTTCAAGAAAGCCTTCCATTGCGTTTGTTTGCTCGGGAGTTGATAGAAGTCCATCTGCAACGCTAACGGCAATGAAATCGGCAGCACAGTTTCCCGCGTTGCAAATGTTGCTCGGATGGCTGCAGCTAGGGTGGCACTCTCAAATTGGAATCTTTGGGCCAGCACCCAGAGGTCATAAAAATCCTTCATTCGGCTGTTCGCCATGCCCAGCTTCACGAGGGCTTCGAATTTCTCAGCAACTACACTCTCCTTGGAGTATGCGCTTAGTCTTGGAGCAGGAAACTCAAGGAGCGTCGGGTATTCCAATTCCTCCGGTGCCGGCACGATCGCGTCACCGAAACCAACATCAATCTGTAGAGGGATGCGCACATCGCCCAGCCGCGCTTCGAGGAGAACACGCACTCCTTCGTAGGCTTCTTCGTCTCTGATACGTTCTACGCGAATCGTGTCGGACAGGAAGGACAGGCCATCGTCTTCCACGACTTGTGAGCACACATCTGAGAAGATCTTCCGATAGCTCAGATTCGCCATTCCCTTTCCGAGCAGATCTAGATCTCGGGTTGGACGGTAAGTCTCCCCAGTCCAGACTTGCAACAGCAAAGCTCCTTTCAGCACAAACGAATCGCGATGGGAAGACACACTCAGGCGATACAGGAACCGTTCCAATCCGTAGCGGCTCAAGACGAGCCCAAAATCCTCCTTGCGGTCCGTCGCCAAGTTCAAGAGCCGCTGCCGCACTGACGCCGACAAATTGACCAAGGCCTTTTTCACGCGAGCGACTCCAGATAGGGTTGCATGACGCGTGCCACCCGACAGACTCTTGCTGCCATGAACAGCTCATCCATGGTGGCCTTTTTCTGCCGATAGCAATCTCGCAGCGATTCCAGCGCCACGTCGAGTCCAATCTTGTTTCGGAACTTGAAACAGTCCGCGACGGTCTTTGCGGGATCAAAGATTCGCACGATCATACCTTCGAGTTTCTTCTCCTTTGCACCATAAGCGAGAGCCTCGCCCGAGAAATGCACAATTCGCAGCGGAGGGTAGTCTGCGCGGGGGCGCCGTGCCTTGTGCCCAATGGCCAGCCAAACTTCATGTGGCGATTGGGTCGTGAGCCCATGAAAACGCAGTGCCGACAGCAGACAAATGACTCCGTGTGGCACGCGTTTCGTCGCCTCTACCAGAGTGTGGTGTTCGGTCACGCGGCTGCCTTCGGCGACGTACAGCCCTCTTCCGACCTGCCGTACAAGACCACTGTCCTTCGCTAGGCGAAGGTATTGTCTCGGGATGCCGACTTGATCCAGTTCACGGGGCCGGAACACACCGGCTTTCCGAACCAGACGAGCGACCTGTTCTGTCTTGGATAGTTTCATTGCAGTATTTACAATGTGTCGGCATATTATCACAACTGCCAACAGATCGTAAATCGACCTTCAACTTTGTCGTTGACGCCAAGCCCTTATGGGCTGCGCTCTACCAATCTTCAACCCTAGTAGATGCAGAGGATTACGGACATCGAAGATCGTCGATCTTTAGAATATCGACTGGATGCGGTGATTTAACAATGGGAGGTAAACGATTGAATCTCTTAGATTTGGTGGCCAGGGAGGGAGTTGAACCCCCGACGCCAGCCTTTTCAGAGTGTGTATAACCAGTGTTTTTAAGAACTTACAAGGACACGTGGGACTGCCAAGTACTTGTAAGTAGCTGCAAGACGCGTTGAGTGCGGACTGGAACTGCGGAC
>Ga0187847_10004123_pt1 | contig 10784 bp, 9 predicted proteins | sample June2016WEW_4_10_FD_132458 | JGI IMG/M metagenome (GOLD analysis project Ga0187847, IMG submission 132458) | Peatland microbial communities from SPRUCE experiment site at the Marcell Experimental Forest, Minnesota, USA - June2016WEW_4_10 | ecosystem: Environmental > Terrestrial > Soil > Wetlands...
AGGGTTGCGGCACAGTCCGGGTTAATGCAGCGCAGGTGCATAAACGGAATCTCCTATTTCAGGATCGGCATTATCATGGGCGCTTCGGCCAGAAAATCGAAGGCGGCGATCTTCGTCAAGGCAGCGTCCAGCTGCGTCCGCGTGCACGGCTCCAGGGTAATCACGAAGGGCAGAGCGGACTTCGAGTGGCCCGGCTTCTGTAAGACCGCGTCGAGGTTAATGTGGCAGCTGGCAAGAGCCCCGCCAATCGCAGCGATGATTCCCGGCCGGTCGCGAACAACGAAGCGCAAGTAGTGCGGCGCCTCCAGATCAGTGGTGAACTCGCAAGCAACAGCTGCGTCGCGGCTCGGCAATTCAATTCCTCGCGAGCGCCCGCGGGCTGCCTGAAGGAGATCGGAGACAACCGCTACTGCGGTCGGATCTCCTCCGGCACCGTGACCGCCGAACGTCGTCTCACCACCAAATTCGCCGGTGCTTACCACCAAGTTCTGACGTCCAGCAACCCTCGCCAATGGCGACTCGTTTAAAACCAGCGACGGTTCCACGGAAAGATAAGCTCGCCCGTTGTGCAGTTTCGCGGTCGATATCTGCCTGATGGTGCAGCCGAGGTCGTGAGCGTACTCAAAGTCGAGCGCCTCGATATGGCGGATGGAGCGGCAGATGACCTGCCGCAGTGAAGCGTCGACCTTCAGCCCAACCCGCGCCAGGATTGCCAGCTTGGCGGCCGCGTCCTGGCCGTCGATGTCGTCGGTCGGATCGGCTTCGGCGAAACCCGCCTGCTGCGCCTCGCGAAGGGCGTCTTCAAAGGAAAGGCCAGCCTGCTCAATCTGCGTGAGGATGTAGTTGCAGGTGCCGTTGAGAATTCCACAAATTTGAACGATGCGATCGCCCGCCAGGCCGTCGTGCAGTCCGGACAGCACGGGTACGCCGCCGGCCACACATGCGCCGAAGCCCAGGTATTGGTGGTTTTGGCGGGCCAGTTCGAGCAATTCCGGACCAAAGCGCGCGATCAGCTGCTTGTTGGCGGTGACTACGGATTTTCCTCGCTGGAGCGCAGTCCGCAGCAACTCATGGGCCGGTTCTAGTCCACCCATCAGCTCGATGATGACGTCGGCGTCGGAGGCGAGCACCTGTTGGATACTTTCAGTCCAGCATATGTCCGGGGCGATCCAGCCCACCCTCTTGCGGCCTATGTTGCGATTGCAGACGTGAGTGAGCCGCAGCGAACAGTCATCGCGGCGAGCGTACAACAATCGCGCAACGGCACTGCCCACTGTGCCGAAGCCGATCAGCGCAACTCGGCATTGGGTCTCGATGAGTTGTTGCGGGCGATCAAACTGCGATAGAGCGGTTGCCATGTCAGCCGGCCTCCGCTACATGGTTGACGGAAATTCCACCAAAGTTCATTACGATCATGTCGGCTCCATACGCAAAGTTGCTCAAAAACAAAAAACCCACCAGCCTTTTGGGCGGTGGGTCCGAACTAATCTTTCCTGGAGAACTACTTAGGAACTATTGCCGATCCGCTTCCCGCCCCGTATTGGAATAGGTGTGCTTGTGAACACACTTGTGCCTGCTGTTGTGTTCATCGTGCAGGACATGGGGCGAAACGCAAACATGAGATGAGCTACTCTAAAGCAAGTGGGCATGAGAGTCAAAGAATTTCTGTTGAGTATTTGCGACGGAACTCATCGCCATCCCCATTTAGAACGCGGGAGGGAAGTTTCTCGGCTGTGCGACTGGTTGACTCTGAGAATTGCCCAGCCGAATCGCGTACCATGTGATGGGACAAACGGTTGGCAAGGGGAGAGCCGCTGATGAGCCGGGAGCGAGTGAGAGGCGGGAATCTGGTAAGGCTTGTGTTGGTACTCGGTGTGCTCTGTGCTTGCCATATCCGGGCGAGCGCCGCATCGGCATCGCCCAGCGAAAAGACCTTCCTCCTCGCGTCCGACGTACATTTCAATCCGATGGCGGATGCAAGTCTGGTCACGGACCTAGCCGCTGCGAATCCCACGCAGTGGGAGTCGATTCTGGCGCGATCTAAGAGCACATCTTTTAGCCAGTACGGGGAAGATACGAATTGGTGGCTACTGCAATCCTCTTTGGACCAGATGCGAACCACGCTTCCCCATCCGGCGTTCATTCTCCTGACCGGGGACCTTATCGCGCACCAATTTCCGCAGACCTATCTGAAAACGACGCACGACACGAATCGGGAGGACTATCGCAAGTTTGTTCTGAAGACCGTGGAATTCGTAGCGCTGGAATTCCGCAAGCGATTTCCCGATACGAAGATTTTGTTCACGCCGGGCAATAACGATGAGAATTGTGGAAACTACAGTGTCAGGGCCGATGGCACTTTTCTCCACGACACAGCTGATATCGTCCGGAAGCTGGCGCAAGGCGACGATGAATTCAAAGGCTCGTGGGAAGCGCTGGGGAGCTACGACATACCTCACCCCACGATCCCTGGCATCCGCATCATCTCCCTGAACACCGTATTCCTCTCCGCCAGATATCAAGCCGCCAAGTTCAGCGAAGATTGCGGCCCGACAGATTCCACCGCGCCTGCGGATCTTTTCACGTGGCTGGAGTCGCGCCTCAACGCGGCCCAGCAGGCCCACCAGAAAGTCTGGCTCATGTTCCACATTCCGCCGGGAATCGACGGCTACTCCAGTGTGGTGAAATACCAAGTGCTCTCCAAGAGCGGGGCAGCGTCGGCGACGGAGAAAATGTGCGCGTCCGCGGTTGTGCCAATGTGGCAACCCAAGTGGACCTCGCAGTTCCAGACTTTGCTGACGAAGTACGAAGGGACGGTCATCGTCAGCCTGGCAGGTCATACCCACACCGACGATTTCAGACTGATCAATTCCGCTGGAGCTAAGCCGGAGTTGGTCTTAATCAGTCCGGCAATCTCACCGGTCTACCGGCAGAATCCCGCCTTTCGCGTAGTGACCTTTGCCAACGACGGGTCGCTGAGTGACGCATCGGTGTATTACCTGACGAACCTCGAACTCGCCAGCAGCAAGACTCGGGGAGAGTGGAGGAAAGAGTATACGTTTTCGCAGGAATGGAAGATGGGACGGCCGGACGCTGCATCTTTGGCGGCCCTCTATGAGCAGATCAAGACCAAGCCGGAGGTTCGCGACGAATGGCTGAAGCTTTACAACGTCTCAAGCTCTGCTGCGTATCTGCCAGCCCATAGTGCGCCCGGCTTTTACTGCGCGGTTGAGGAACTTGATCCGGAAACCTACAGCAATTGCTACTGCTCTCCCACGGTGAGTCATGGTTCGTTTGTCAGCAGGCCTTGAGCAACGGTGTTGGAGACTGGGGGTCGAAGTCAAACGGGCACCAGCTTCGTCGCCAAGGCATCTTGCACTGCCTTTGCCAGGTCAGCGACGCTGAACGGTTTTTGCAGAAAGGGGCTGTTTCGCATCAGGATCTCTTGCCGGGCTGCGCTGTCCTCGGAGTAGCCAGACATAAACAGTACTCGAATTCCGGGATGGCGTTCCGCCAACTCGTTGGCCAGTTCGTTTCCGCTTTTTCCCGCCATCACCAGGTCGGTAATGACAAGATCAATCTTGCCCTCAAGCTGTTCGCAGACGCGTAAAGCGGCTGCCGCACTGTCGGCCTGCGAAGCGTGGTATCCCAACTGCTGCAAACACTCGCACAGATTGCTCCGAATATTGGCGTCATCCTCCACCACCAGCAACGCCTGTCCTGAGGGGCGCACACAAACCTCGCGGAGAGTCAGACGTTTCGGGAGTGCCGTAGTCGCTGGAAAGTACAGCTTGAAAGTGGTCCCGTGTCCAGGTTGGCTGTACACCCAGACATAGCCGCCGCTCTGCTTGACGATGCCGTACACAATGGAAAGCCCCAAGCCCGTCCCTTTGCCCACTTCCTTGGTGGTGAAGAAGGGGTCGAAGATTCGAGGTAGGATCGATTTGTCAATGCCGGTTCCGGTGTCGCTCACGGCCAGCATCACATAGCGACCCGGTTGTACCGGCGGGTGATCTTTTGTATAAGCCTCGTCGAGGTCAGCGGTAGTGGTCTCCAGGTGGAGTGTCCCGCCCTGCGGCATAGCGTCGCGCGCGTTCACCGCCAAGTTCAAGATCACTTGCGCAAGCTGATCGGGATCCAGACGGGCGTTTTCCAGTGTCTCGGAGAGATTGGTGACCAGATGGATGTCTTCACCGATTACCTGGCGCAGCATCTGCGTGGTTTCGCCAACCACGGTATTCAGATTGATGATCCGCGGCTGCATCATCTGCTGGCGGCCGAATGCCAGCATCTGGCGAGTAAGGGCCGCCGCACGGTCAGCGGCACTCGAAATCTGTAGCAGCGGCTTGCTGAATGGACTTTCCGGAGTGATCTCGCCCAGCATGAGTTCGGTGGACAGTTTGATGACTACCAGAACGTTGTTGAAATCATGGGCCATGCCGCCGGCGAGCCGGCCCACGGCTTCCAGCTTCTGCACTTGACGGACCTGCTGCTCCAGAGCGGTCTGCTGGGTCATGTCTTCTACGTAAGTGGAGAAGACCTCCGGCGCTCGGTTGTCTCCGCCGCTGAGCGAGCCGGTAATGCGCACAGGGACCAGGCTTCCGTCCCGGCTGCGGAGGGTGGTTTCCCACCCTTGGACTTGCCGGTTTCTTCGCAGCACCTCTATCAGCCGGTCACGCTCCTTCGGATCGGCATAGACTTGTTCCCTTAGATTCAAGTGGAGAGCTTCTTCCATGCTGTAGTCACCTAGCATCTTGCGCAGCGCCGGATTAAGAGTTGTCATCCGGTTTCCGTCAAGCAGCGATTGCTGAATGCCGAAAGGCGCATTGTCCACCAGCGCCTTGAGCGACGCCTCAGATTCACGCAAGGCGATCTCAGTACGGCATCGTTCGCTGACGTCAATGGCAAGGACCATCCTTGCAGGACGGCCATCAGCCAGAAACTCAAAGGCCACGATTTCTACGAATATGTGACTGCCGTCTTTGAGTCGATGTCGCCATACGCCCGGCACTTTGCTATACCCGTCCCATCGTTGCTTGACGAGTTCCAGAAATGCTGGGACCTCATCCTCAGGTCGAATATCCCGCACGGTCATGGCCAGGAACTCTTCCCGAGAGTATCCGTAATTCTTCACTGCCGCATCATTCACCTCGAGAAAGCGGAGCGTCTCGCAGTCGAAAATCCACATCGGAGATGGGTTGGACAAGAAGAGCAGCCCCTGCCGGCGCTGGGAGTCAGCGATGGTCTTTGTTTGTTCTAACGCCTGCAGATTTAGTTGGCTGATGGTTCGGCGCTGATGGGCGAAGATTCGCAGCAGGACAATAATGGTTACGGTGAGAGCAATGAGTGCAATGATGACTAAGAACGGCATCGGCCACTCCCCGAACAAAAGAGATTACGGCTTACGTTCCCCAATCGCATTCGCTGAAGTGCCCAGTGGTATCCGTATTTGTGGCAAGACTACGGGATTATCCCCAAGGCGAATGTCTCGCGCTTCTAAGACCGATAAATTGCGTTAAGGATGTTTCGGGCGGCCAACGCAATCGATCACGCAAAACTTACCGCAAGCACGGCATCTGACGAAGCTTCGTTCCGCGTGGGAGTGAACGCGATATGCAAGCAATAGCAGGTGTGCTACGCCCAATTCTGTGACGTAGAGCACAATTGGCCGTACAACCTGTAACGTCTTGTATCACCAAAGCGCTATTCAGGCCAAAACCGTATAAGATTCGGCGCTTACAAGGGTAGGTTTCCAGGAGGCAACAGCGACCCCAGCGGGCAGGCTTCGCATCGGGGTTCTTGCTTCAGACAGTAGTGTTTCCCCACCTGTACAAAGAGTCCATGCATCTCGTTGTAAACCTGGCTAAGTCTACTGCGTTTAGTAGTACTCATCACCGATGGATTGTGGACAGGCACATTCTTTGCCGCCGTGGACTTCATGGTCACCAAGGTTTTTTCCCGTTGCAGTACGCGTTGGACCAGATTACGAACCTGGTCATAGCTCGCGCGTCTGTCTATCGCTCGATGCCGTTCGAGGACGCGGCGCGTATAGGCGTCAACCACAAAGATTTCGTGGTTACCAGCGAAGAGCAGGATTGAGTCTGCGGTTTCCGGTCCAATTCCCCTCAGAGAGAGTAGCTCCGCGCGCAATTCGTCACATGGAGTCGCTAACATTGTCTCCAGTGAACCATTGTGCTTTTCATCCAGAAAACTAACAAAGTCTTTCAGTCGCTGCGCCTTTTGCCGGTAATAGCCGGAAGAGTATACAAGCTCCTGCAACCTGACTAAAGATACGTTGCGAATTCCCGCGACGGTTAGTGCTTCCGCCGCGAGCAGGCTGGCCAGGGCGCGTTCGACGTTGCCCCACGAGGTATTTTGGGTAAGGATCGCGCCAACAATGATTTCGAAAGGCGTCTCCGCCGGCCACCAATGCTGCGGTCCCCAACTGCGCACGAGTTTACGATACATGGCCCGAACCATGGCTTCCGGCGTGAGTGTTCGGCGGGACTTCCTTGGCAACGCGGTTCCTCCCGATATACTAACCACACCGAATGCGTAACGTCGTGCGTTTTATATGGAACTCCGCTCGCGGCCATCGCCTGGCGCCATGGCGCAGTCCGTACCTGCGTTGGCGGATCGAGACCTATACAGGGATCAAGATGCAAAGCATCGGCGTCCTGGAGTTTTTCGGATTCGTGTGGCGCGAGCGGAAGGAACTGGCGCGGTTCTTAAAGTGGACCGGCGAGATGGAACGCTACGCGCGCGTGAAACCGAAGAACCCGTAAGGACGCTCTTCGTCAGTTGCTTTTCGTTCTTCGCGAGTGGAGACTAACTGCATTTCACGGTCCTGTGAGGCCCAGAACCAGCGCGACTGGCGTGCCCACTCCGGCAGCCAACTTTTGTGCTGCCGATGCCTGGTTCGCCGCGATCTCCAGATATCCCGAGCTTCCTACGATCGCGAATATCTCGTCGCTGGCGCCTTGCGCATACGAGTGGTGCACGCGCGTAATCGTCAGGCCCGCAATTAAGATGCTCACGTCTGGACCTGAGCCACCGAATAATTCCGGCGCATCCAGCTCGCCGATGTTGGTGATGAGGTTGCCGAACTTGTCCACCTTCAGGACCACGCCGCGAAGACTGTTATGGTCGATGCGCTCCACTTGCGGCAGCGCCAGTCGAGTGTAGTCTGAAATCTCGGGGCCAAACTCCGCTGGTGTTACGCCCTTGCTCAGCCATCCCGCGACTGGCGCAAAGATGTCGCGGCCATGGAAGGTCTGGCTCACCGGTTGGAGGAAATATCGCTCCGCCGTGATATGCCTCACCACGAACTTCGCCTCGCGGGCCTCGACCAGCGACAGCACGCCGTTGTCGGGAGCGACGAAGATGTAGTCTTTGGTTTCTGCGATGATCGGCCGCCGCTGGCTGCCCACTCCCGGATCGACGACCACCACATGCACAGTTGGCGGTGGAAAGAAGCGATAGGCCTGGGCAATTGTCCACGCGCCGTCCAGTACGTCATAGGAAGCGACGGCATGACAGACATCGACAATCGTGGTGATGGGATGAACGTTCAGCACCACGCCATGCAGGATGCCGACGAAGGGATCGTTCAGGCCGAAATCAGTGGTCAGGGTGACGATGCGGCTCTCAGCCATGTATTGGCAAAGTAGCCGGGGAGTTGACCCGAGTCAAGCGGAAGGCGCAGCAAAGGAAGCCCCTACTGGATTTCTCCGCCTGGACAGAAGGACCATTAGAACGCGGAACTCGCTGCACTTCTGACCATCGACAGCTGACCACTGCACTACTTTATCTCCACGTCGCCGGAACTGGTGGAAGCTTCCACCGTCGGGCCGCCGCCACGCACGGCTCCTTTCAGCTGCCGCGCATTCATCGACCCTTGCACCGTAATCGGCAGCTCCGAATGAATCGATCCCGAGCTGGTATGCAGATCGACGTTAAAGCCGCTGTTCGATCCCACCCCCAGACGGATGTTTCCGGAGCCGCTGTGCAATTGCCAGGGACCGGTGACGCTGCCGTTGGCTTCTATGTCGCCGCTGCCGGTCTGAGCGTGCACACCGCCTTGAACGCCCTTTAGACGGATGGTTCCAGAGCCTGTGTGGACGTCGATGTCACCTGATCCAGTGAAGCTGGCCTCGATGTCGCCGCTGCCAGTCTGAGCGTCGAACGGCGCGGAGACATTTTCAGCTCGAATATTGCCGCTGCCGGTATGCGCCTGCTGGCGGCCGCCAAGATCGCGCAGGCGGATGTCGCCGGAGCCGGTTTGCGCTTGTACGCCAGAGCTAACGCCTGCGACCTCAACATTGCCCGATCCGCTATGTGCCTCCACGGCGGAGCTGGCCGGGACCGTGATTTCGTAGTCGATAGTTACGTGCCGCTTCACGTCGTCCGGCAAATTGTAGCCAATGCGAAGGCTGCCGCCGCTCTGCTGAATGGGAGGACTCGATTCCACCTGATGCACCGCATTCTCATTGCCGAAGGACCAGCTATTTTCGTGAATGGTTCCATGCACCACGACCTGGTTGGAGCTTCCAGTCTTGACAGTAATGTCGCCCGAACCGGTGCTCACGTCCAGGCTCACGGCGCCGGAGACTTGTAATGTGCGATCGAAGTGGCCGTCGGTGCGGGCGAATGACAACGCCGGAAACAAGCAGAAGGTAAGTAGAACCGCTATGCGGCGTTTGTTCATGACGCCTCTCCTGATGCTGAAAGTAAATCGGATTCGAAAAGGGCTGCCCGAAGGCAGCCTGGGCGAAAAACCATTTGTGATTACTGCTGCAACACAACCTGGTCGCCTTCTTTGAGCCCAGAGAGAACTTCCGTCTTGACTCCGTTGGAAATCCCGATGTTCACGGCGATCTTCTTCATTCCATCCTTGGCGCTGGGAACAGGAATATCAACTGACGCCTTCTTGTCCTTGTCGTACATGATGGCGCCCTCGGGAATCATCAGCACGTTATGGTGTTCGTCAAGGATGATCTCGGCGTTGGCGGTCATCTCCGCCTTCAGCTCACCGCCCGGATTGTTGATCGACACGCGCACTTCGAACGTGGTGACATTGTCTTTTTCCACGCCCATCGGAGAAATCTTCGTGACATGTCCGGTGAAGGTCTTGTCCTTGAATGTCTCCACGCGAATGCGCGCGGGCTGTCCCAGGTAGACTTTGCCAATATCGCTCTCGTCCACCTTGCCCTTCACATAGACTTCGCTGGTATCGCCGAGGGTCATTACCAGGGTTGCGCCCGAGCCCAGCACCAGGATGGAGCTGACCGCGTCGCCCACTTCCACGTCTCGCGATAGCACAACGCCATCGATCGGGGCGGTAATGGTGGTATAGCTGAGCTGCTCCTGGAACTGCTTCAGGCTGGCTTCATCTTTCTCGACCTCGGCTTCGGCCTGAGACACCTTCGCCTTGTTGACGGTCAACTGCGCCCGGGCAACATCGCGCTTGTTCACGGCCATGATGTAGCCCCTCTGCGCGTCGTCCAGCGTCGCCTGCGAGACAACTCCGTCCTTCGACATCTCCTGCGCGCGCTCGTAGGCCCGCTGCAAGGTTGGAATGTCCACGCCCTGAGCATCAACCTTGGCTCGGATCTCGTCGGCTTGGGCACTCTTCAGGTTGGCTTGGGACGAGAGCAACTGCGCTTTCGATGAATTTACCTGCGCCTGAATCTCCACTCGGTCCAGCTCGGCCAGCACCTGCCCCTGCTTCACATGGTCGCCGGTATCGACGTACAGCTTCTCGACAATGCCGCTGGCTTTGGACTTGATCTCGACTTTCGTAATCGGCGTGATCTTTCCCGTGGCCACCACGCTCTTGGCGAGGTCGCCCTTTTCAACCTTGGCCAGCTTGATGGGGTCGATTTTGGTGCCGCCACGCGTCGCCGCCACGGCCACGATTACCAGGGCCACAACCGACGCCGAAACAGCCGTTATGATTATCCAGCGCTTATTCTTGTGGTTCTTACCGTTTGCCACTGCTCCCTCCGCATACGGGCAGCACTTCGTTCTGATGTTTGATACGTCGAGGAATTGGAATTTGTTCCGTTCCGAAGAAGGGAACCGTGGTTGGCGCCTGGCCTCACAAATTCCCCTTTATTAGACCGCTGGCGGGAAGAAATCGATAGCAGAACCTCACCGAGAGCAGGAGTCGTACCCGGAATGGGACGACCGGCGGCGACCGGGGGAAACGGTCAGGGAAACCTCGATCAGGTCAAGGCGAATTCCCTCAGCTACAGCCACATAGATGCGGGGCATTTACGGACGGCCTGAAGAGTCTGCGTGAGAACTAAGTTTGATCTCCGCCAGTGGAGTGCTACACACGAGAAAAGAACCCCGAAGGGGTGGAAATGCGGTTAGCCCAGGACGGAGCGAAACCGGGCCCCCGATTCGCGCCTCTTTTGCGCGAATTGGGGTGGGAAGCGGAGTCCTGGGTAAAGTGGGAAAAAGAACGGAGTCCCGTAGGGACGGCACAGGTGCTCACGCAGACACTGAAGGCCGTTCCCTTCAACCAACCGGCTCAATCATAACTTTCTTAGGGCTTAGGGATGGAGGGCCCAGCGCGCTACCGGCAGCGGGCGACGATTAATGTCATGTCGTCAGCCTGGTGGCCCTGGCTAAAGCCTTGCACTTCCGCGATGATTGCCTCCAGCATTTCGCCTGCGGACTTAGTCCGGTGAGCTCTGACGCTTTGTATCAGGCGTTCGTCACCGAATTCCTCGGCTTCTTCACTGGCAGCGGCTTCAGAAATACCGTCCGTATAGATA
>Ga0187847_10004127_pt1 | contig 10771 bp, 8 predicted proteins | sample June2016WEW_4_10_FD_132458 | JGI IMG/M metagenome (GOLD analysis project Ga0187847, IMG submission 132458) | Peatland microbial communities from SPRUCE experiment site at the Marcell Experimental Forest, Minnesota, USA - June2016WEW_4_10 | ecosystem: Environmental > Terrestrial > Soil > Wetlands...
AACCAACATTCAATGAACAGGGGCTCGACTCGACAATCGGTTTTGTGTGCAGTGTCCGCCAGTCCGGAATGCCTAATAAACCGCGGGGAGCTCCACCGTCTTAGGACGGGTTCACCGGCGCATCGCTCACGGCCCAGTGGGTCGGATTCTACTTTCCCCTTCACACCACTTTCTCTCCCCTTTACCGCCTGATCCCGTATTCTGTCCTGAGTGCACCCGGTTCTCTTTCACATTGGCGCGATGGTCGTTCCCACTTACGGGGTGGTGACTGCGCTTGGCGTGCTCGCGGCTCTGGGGCTGGTGCTGCACACGGCGCGCATCGCAGGGGTAGATGCGGCTAAGGTGTGGAATCTGTCGATCCTGAGCCTGTTTGCGGCGCTGGGCGCGGCACGGCTGCTACTGGTCATTGCCAACTGGAGCGCGTTGCGCCTGCATCCCGCGTGGCTGCTGGGGCTGGCGATGGTGCATCACCCGCTGCTGGCCGGCACGGGCGCGCTGGCCGGAACGGGGTGCGCCCTCTGGTACGCGCGGCGCTCCAAGCTGCCGCTGGGAGCTACCGCCGATGCGCTAACGCCCCCGCTGACGCTCGGGCTTGCCTTTGAACAACTGGGCGCGCTTGCGGCCGGATCGGGTTACGGCCGAGACTCGGGAGCCGGCGTGCATTGGGCTGTGACGTACTCGAATCCGCTGGCCATGATCTGGAGCGGCACGCCGCTCGGAGTTCCGCTGCACCCGGTGCAGGCCTACGCCGCGCTTGCCTTTCTCGGGCTGGCCTTGCTGCTATTCGTGTGGCTGCCGGTGGAGTGTCGCACGGGCGACGTGGCTGGGCTAGGTCTGATGGGCGCGGGGCTAGCCATCTACATCACCGAAATCTGGCGCGATCCCGAGGGCCGCGGCTCGTTGCTTCATGGAGCGCTCGACGGGCCGCAGATTGCGGCGATTCTGTTTGTGATTGCCGGGGCGTTGGTGTTGCGGGAACGCAAAACCGAGCGCACATCCGCAGATGAAGCCTCACCCGCCGCCACACAGCTAGACTCGACAAGGGGCTCGGCATGAGCGCCGAGCGCGAGATCGCAGTCCCCCCCGAAGCGCGCGGCCAGCGTCTCGATCATTTTGTGACTACGCAACTCGAAGGCGTGAGCCGCTCGCGCGTGCAACTGCTCATCGAGCAGGGCGACCTCGCGGTGAACGGCCAGCCTCAAAAGGCTTCGTTCAAATTGCACGGCGGTGAGCAAATTACTATCACCGGCGAGCCGCATCCCGCGCCGCTTAAGGCTGTGCCGGAGGCGATCCCGCTCGACGTAGTTTACGAAGACGCGGACCTGGCCGTGGTGAACAAGCCTGCCGGAATGATGGTGCACGCGGGATCGGGCGCAAGCGACGACGCGCGCAGCCGCGGGACACTTGTGAATGCGCTGCTCTATCGCTTCCAGGCGCTCTCTTCGACCGGCGGGGAGCTGCGTCCGGGCATCGTGCACCGCCTCGACAAACAAACCAGCGGACTGATTGTAGTGGCCAAGAACGATCGCGCCCACGCAGCCCTGGGGGCGATGTTTGCGGGGCGGCGTGTGGGAAAAACCTACATTGCGCTGGTCGAAGGCGCGGTGGCACGCGCAAAAGGCACCATCAGCGCCGGGGTGAGCCGCGACCCGGTGCGGCGCACGCGCATGACGATTCGGCCAAGCGAGAATGCGCGCTCCGCGATCTCGCATTACCAGGTGCTGCGCCGTTTAGACACGCGATTTGGCAAGTTCACCTTGGTCAGCGTGCGCATTGAGACCGGGCGCACACACCAGATTCGCGTACACATGGCGTCTATCGGCCATCCCGTGGTGGGCGACACGCTCTACGGCGGCGCGACGCAGTTGCGCGACCAGCAGGCGATGCAAGCAACGCCTACACGGGCAGCACGGCGGAAATCGGAGCCTGAAACCCTGCGCCCCGGCCGCAATTTTCTCCATGCGGCCCGGATCGAGCTTGCGCATCCGCTCAGTGGCAGGCCCCTCCAGCTCGAAGCGCCGCTGCCGCCGGAGCTAACGGCCTTCCTCGGGCGCCTGGAGTCCGCTTGACCGCAATGCGGTGCGCCTTTACAACATGGGAACCCGCCTCAATTCAGCGCTCCCGCCAGTAACTGCGGGATTGTAGAATAGTGTGGTCATGACCCAGCATCATTTCGTCCCAGCGGCAGGCGACCGCCAGCGGGGTTCACGCATTCTCTCGATCGCGCTTGCGGCAGTGTTTCTGGCCGCAGCTTCCGTGGCCGGCGTTTCCGCGCAAACCCCGAGTTCGCAACCTACGCCCGGCGGGGCCGCAAAGCCGACGCCGGCGCAAACGCCCCAGAGCACGCCGCAAGGCATGCACACAGGCTCGCAACCGGAGCCGGCTCAGGTCGATCCAAGCGCGCCAGCCGACGTGGGCACGCCCACGCTTGTCACTCATGTTAATGAGGTCGGCCTGATTTTTACCGTCACTGACAAGCATGGCCACTACATACCCAACCTGAAGCAGAGCGACTTTGCGCTGCTCGACGACCAGAAGGCGCCGGTAAAGGTCAATCAGTTCCATCAGCAGATCAACCTGCCCCTGCGCGTCGGTGTCCTCATCGACACCAGCAGTTCCATCCGTTCCCGTTTCCAATTCGAGCAGCAATCGGCGAGCGAGTTCCTGCTGCAGGTGCTGCGGGCAAAGAACGACCGCGCCTTTGTCATGGGATTCGATGTGACACCCACGGTGACAGCGGACTGGACCAATGACCAGGACGCTCTGGAGACGGGCATCAATAAGCTGACTCCCGAGGGCGGCACGGCGCTTTTCGATGCGGTCTATGTCGCCTGCCGAGACAAGCTGCTGACGGAGCGCGGGCCCGAGCCGGTGCGCAAGGCCATCATTCTCGTCTCCGACGGCGAGGACAATCAGAGCCGTGTGTACCTGCCTGAAGCCATCAAGGAGTGCGAGCGCGCCGAGACCATCATCTACGCCATCAGCACCAACTGGACGCCCAGCCGCGGCGAGGGCGACAAGGTACTGCAGGAGCTTGCGGAGCAGACGGGCGGCGAGGTCTTCTTCCCACCCTCGGTGGAGGAGATGGCCACAAGCTTCAAAGATATCGAGGAGGAGCTGCGCAGCCAGTACGCGCTGGTGTATACGCCTGCGGACTTCAAGATGGATGGCTCTTTCCGCAGCATTTATCTGTATTGCTTCGATCGCCGCTACCAGGTGCGCGCCAAGAAAGGGTACTTCGCGCCGCGCAATTGAAGCGGCGACAGGCGAAGCCCTGAGAAAATTCGTTTTCATCTGAGAAGAGCGCGGCGATCACCGCGCTCTTTCTTTTTTCTTACTCGATTACGCACCATGGCCCGATTCAGGACGCTTTCCAGCTGTTTTGACCCGTTGTGAACCACAAATGGATTCGTTGTCGGACAACCTCATCCATTTCCCCTTCTGCACGATGAAATAAACGTGGAGCTTCTCCCGAAGGCCAAGGAGCCTTGCGGCGTTCTCGCGGAAATGTGCATTTGCACTCTCGCGAGGGGACGATGAATACGGTGGGCCATGATGGTGCGCCACGAAGCCTTTGCGGTGTGAGGGAATTGCGATGATCCGGCAGGCTATTTCGTGCGATATCTGTGCGGCGGAAAAACGACAGACCAACCATTGGTTTGTCGCCTACGAGCAAGGCGGAGAACTGCGAGTGAGCGGATGGACCTCGCGTCACCGGCTGCGGCCGGACTCCAAGCATCTCTGCGGGCAAACTTGTCTGCACAAGCTGGTCGACGAGTTCATGGCCAAATCCATTGCCAAGCGCGCGCAGCGTAACGGAGAAGCCGTTGAAGCCGCGGAAGTCGCTGAAGCCGAAGCCGAGGCGGCGGTGATGACCGATACCAGCCTGGCAAATGCTAAGCCGGCTGGCGAGGTGGAATCGTCGGCGCGTTTGTTGCCGGTTCCCCCGCCGGCCCCCTCGCCGGTCCCGGCCAAGCCAGTGCATCATCCACTGCCGGAGATCGTGACTATGCCGGCGCGGCCGTATCCCAAAGAGATTGCGCCGCTGCCAGCGGACACGTTGCGCTACGCATCGCGCCGCTGGCACGCCGAAGCCTGGGAACGAGAGCGCGAACGTGAACTGCACGCCATTGAAAATCACACGGAAATTGCCGCGCGCCGCCGAACAAGTGCGTAAAACTGGCGCGTAAAACAACCAGTCGAAAGAGGCTCTTATGTGGTTTGATCTGATTCTGATCTTTGTTGCCATGATTCCTCTGTTGCTGACTAGGCCGACCCGCACCGAGAACCTGCCATCCGTCATGCATTAGGAATGAAACGAACGAACTAATGCTACGGCGCCTGCCCTGCGAGCAGCGCCAGCAGCCCAGCCTCGTCCAACACCGGGACTTTGAGTTCGCGCGCCTTATCGAGCTTGGAGCCTGGCTCTTCACCGGCCACCACGTAGCTGGTCTTCTTGCTCACTGAACCTGCGGTCTTGCCTCCGGCGGCTTCGATCTTCTCTTTCGCTTCGTCCCGCGTCATGGTGGGCAGCGTGCCTGTCAGCACGAACGTCAGGCCCGCGAGTTGCGCACTGCGTTGCTTTTTCTCGGCGGTCATTTCTACGTCCGCGTCTTTCAGCGCCTGAACGAGCGCGCGATTGGCCGGCCGCGCAAAAAACTCCAGTATCGACTGCGAAATGCGCGGACCGACCTCCTCCACACGTTCCAATTCCTCGGCTGTCGCGGCCATCAATGCGTCCATCGAGCCAAACTCCTGCGCCAAGAGTTCGGCCGTGCGCTCGCCGACAAAGCGAATGCCGAGGCCCATCAGCACCCGCGCCAAGCCTGCTTTTTTCGAGTTCTGAATTTCATTGGCGAGCGTTTGCGCCGACTTTTCGGCAAACCGTTCCATCTCCGCGAGTTGATCTGTGGTCAGCGAGTAGAGATCGGCAACGCTTTTTATCATGCCGCGATCGAGCAGTTGCTGCACCGCCGCTTCGCCCAAGCCCTCGATGTTCATTACCTCACGGCGGCCGAAGTGCAGCAGAGTTTCGCGTAGCTTTGCAGGACAATCGGCATTCACACAGCGATAGTCTGCTTCGCCTTCTTCGCGAACCACCTCGCTTCCGCATTCGGGGCAGACGGATGGAAACTCGAAGGGCTGGTTCCCGCGAGGATGATCAGCATCTTCGATCACTTCCACAACTTTGGGAATCACGTCGCCGCCGCGCTCGACTTTGACCCAATCATCGAGCTTCAGTCCCAGCCGCTCGATGAAATCGGCATTGTGCAGTGTGGCGCGGCTCACCGTGGTGCCGCCGATAAAGACCGGCGCGAGTTCCGCTACCGGCGTGAGTTTGCCGGTGCGGCCCACCTGCACCGTGATGCTTTTCACCTGCGTCACGCCCGCCTTGGCCGTGAACTTATAGGCGATGGCCCAGCGCGGCGCGCGGCCCGTGTAGCCCAGACGCTTTCGATCTCCTGCCTCATCGACTTTAAAAACCACCCCATCAATCTCGTAACCAAGAGCATCGCGTCTTTTCTCAGCCGCATCAATAAAACGGACCATCTCATCGACTGATCCCACGCGTCCCCGATGCGGGTTCACGCGAAAGCCAAGTATTGCAAGGGTGTCGAGTGTTTCGCTCTGTTCGCGGTCAATGTATTGACCGTTTATCAAAAGGAAATACGCAAAGAAGACTAGTCGGCGATTAGCGACGATTGAGGGCTCCAGCGTACGAAGCGTGCCCGCAGCCGCGTTGCGGGGATTCACTGCTGGCGGAAGCCCATCTCGCTCGCGCTCCTCATTTAGGCGAAGAAATGCAGCTTGAGGCATTACGACTTCTCCGCGCACCTCAAATGATTGTGGCACTCCTGCTCTTTTGAGCTGCTCGACAGATACAGTGAGGGGCACGCTGCGGATGGTGCGAATGTTTGAAGTCACATCTTCACCGACTTGTCCATCTCCGCGCGTGAGACCCAGGTCTAGGCGTGCACCGCCATCATTTGAAGGCTCGTAGCGCAAGGCTGCGCTTAGGCCATCGAGCTTCAGTTCGGCTTCCTTAGACATGGCCTTAAAGGTCTGCCTCCAATCAAGATCCTCTGGCAGTTCCCCGTCTTTATCGAGGGGAATATCGAGGGCCATACCGTATGCCCGCGGGCGCCACTGCGGGTCCTGTCTAGCAACTGCTACTACCCGTTGTCCCCACGCATCCAGTTCCTCTTTCGAGTAAGCGTTGTCAAGCGAGAGCATGGGCCGTGAGTGCTGCGCCTTTTTGAAGCCCTCGGCCGGTTTGCCGCCCACGCGTTGCGTTGGCGAATCGGGAGTGACGAGTTCAGGATGCGCGGCCTCGATGCCCTTCAACTCGTTCATCAGCGCGTCGTATTCGGCGTCGTTGATCTCGGGCGCGTCGAGCACGTAGTAGAGATGCTCGTGATGGCGCAGTTCCTCGCGGAGCTTTTCGATTTTACTCACGACAGCCGTCTCGCTCATAGCTTTGGATTATAGTAAGCGGAGTTGGCGCCGCTAATTCCCCTTCAGCCCGCGGAACTTGAGCATAGGCTCGATGCTGGGCGGGCCGCCCAGCCATGCGTCGTACATCTTTTCAAGGTCTTCGGTATTGCCGCGCGAGAGCACCATCTGCCGGAAGCGGTCGCCGTTGGCGCGCGTCATGCCGCCGTGATCGAGAAACCACTGGAAGGCGTCGTCGTCGAGCATCTCGCTCCACGAGTAGGCGTAGTAGCCGGCCGCGTAGCCGTTGGCCCAGATGTGCAGAAAGTAGCTGGAGCGGTAGCGCGGCGGCACGTAGCTCAGGTCGAGATGCGTGCGCTTGAGCGCTTCAACTTCGAAGGTGTCGGGATTCTGGAGGGGCGCGCTCGTGGGCAGTGTGTGCCACTCGAGATCGAGCTCCGACGCGGCGAGGATTTCCGTGAAATCGTAGCCTTGGTTGAAGGTCTTCGACTTCTCGATTTTCGCCGCGAGCTCGGCTGGCATGGGAGCGCCCGTCTTGTAGTGGCGCGCGTAGTGCTGGAAAACCGCCGGATAGCTGGCCCAATGCTCGTTAAATTGCGAGGGAAATTCGACGAAGTCGCGCGCCACCTGCGTGCCCGAAAGGCTCGGATACACAGTGTTGGCGAACATGCCGTGCAGACCGTGGCCAAATTCGTGGAACATCGTGGTCACGTCATCGAAGCTAAGCAATGCGGGCTGGCCCGGAGCAGGCTTCTCGAAGTTGGCCACGTTGAAAACCACCGGCAACTGGCCCAGCAGCTTCGACTGATTCACGAGCACGTCCATCCAGGCGCCGCCGTTCTTGTTGTCGCGCTTGAAGTAGTCGCAGTACCAAAGGGCGAGGGGCTTAGAATCGGCGTCGAAGACCTCAAAAACGCGCACGTCCTGCTGGTAAACCGGAATGTCCTTGCGCTCTTTGAAGGTCAGACCGTAAAGCTCGTGCGCGGCATAGAAGACTCCATTTTCAAGCACATTGTTCAGCTCGAAATAGGGTTTGATCTCGGACTGATCCAGATCGTATTTCGCTTTGCGCACCTGCTCGGAGTAGAACTCCCAGTCCCACGGCTCGACCTTGAAACCGCCTTGCTGCGAATCGATCAGGGCCTGGATGTCTTTCGCCTCTCCTGCCGCGCGGGCCGTCGAGGCCGGCACCAGCGCATCGAGAAAACGCTTCGCGGCCTCTGGCGTCTTGGCCATCTGGTCGGTCAAATTCCATGCGGCATAGTTCGGAAATCCCAGCAGCACAGCTTTTTCAGCACGCAACTGGGCGAGCCTCGCGATCACGGCGCGGGTATCGTTGGCGTCCCCGTGCTCGGCACGGTTCCAGGAGTTTTCAAAGATTGCCTGACGCGTGGCGCGGTCCGTCAGGAACGCCAGATCGGGCTGCTGCGTAGTGTTCTGCAGCGGCAGCAGCCAGCCCTGTTGCTTGCGCGCCTGCGCAGCCTGTGCCGCAGCAGCGATTTGCGCATCGCTCAATCCGGCAAGGACCTTTACATCCGTAGTCGAGAACGCGCCTGATTTCGCGGCCGCAAGCAGCCGGTTCATAAACGTGTTTTCGAGCGTCGCCTCTTCCTCATTGAGCTTCTTCAACTTGGCTTTATCGGCTTCGGAGAGATTGGCGCCGGCCTTTACAAACTGCTGGTAGTCGTACTCGACGAGGTGCAGCGATTCGGGATCGAGATGGAGCGACACGCGTTCGTCATAGATCGCCTTCACGCGGGCGAAGAGCTTGGAGTTCAGGTAGATTGCATCCTGATGCGCGGCCAGGCGCGGAGCCTCGTAGTCCTGCACCTTCTGCAGGTCATCGTTGGTGTTTGCGCCGGTGACGCAGTTGAACGCCGACCAAACGCGCGTGAGTAACAGGCCGGTGCGTTCGAGCGCAACAATGGTGTTGTCAAACGTGGGCGGTGTAGAACTGTCGGCAATGGCCTCAACTTCGTGGATCTGCAGCGCCATGCCCGCGTCGATGGCCGGCTGGTAGTCGCTGTCCTTGATCTTGTCGAAGGGCGGCGCCTGAAACGGCAGCGAACTGGGCGCGTAAAAGGGATTGTCCGGTGCAAAGTTTGCAGCTGCGGTCTGTGTCTGCGCCGAGGCGGCAGCGACGCCGACGGCAATCGAAATTCCAGTCGTCAAAATGCTCCCTTTCACCCAATTGATTTGAAGATTCATCATGGCGCTATGTCCCCTCGTAAAGCCTAGTCATCCATTTTAGGTGAAGCGGCCCCGTTTCTCAGTTCCAAAAATCGGAACCTGGGTACCCCAGGATTGCACAAAATCAAGCGGCCAGTTTCATCGGTGGACTGCCCGGCGATGCCGGAGGACGCCCTACAATAGCAACAACCGGCCGGCGGCGGCCCAAAATCCGTGGTTGGCTGTTAGACGCAATCAGAAGAATCGAGGATCAATGACGCAACCGGCAAGTGCCCCTGAAGCTCGCACGCAAGCTGAAAATCTGGATCTGCTCGCAGACGTGGCCGTAAACATCGGCCTGGGCCTCAAGCCGGGACAAGAGCTGGTGATGACCGCTTCGCTCGACTCCGTGGCTCTGGCGCGGCGCATTACCGAGCACGCGTATCGCGCCGGTGCCTCGCTAGTCACCACACTTTTCAACGACGAGGAGTCGGCCCTGCTCCGCTACCGGCACGCGTCCGACGCGAGCTTCGATCACGCGGCCAAGTGGCTCTACGACGGCATGGCAGCCGCGTTCAAGAGTGGCGCCGCGCGCCTGGCCATTGCCGGGGCCAATCCCGCGCTGCTTTCGAACGAAGACTCCGATAAGGTGGGCCGCGCCAATCGCGCTGTCTCGCAGGCCTACCGTCCCGCGCTCGAACTCATCACGCGCCACGAGATCAACTGGACCATCGTGGCCGGCGCTACGCCTGCATGGGCCGCCGCCGTGTTTCCCGACGACACGCCCGATGCCGCCCTCGCCAAACTTTGGGAGGCGATCTTCAGCACCACGCGCATCGACACGATTGACCCTGTAAGCGCATGGCGCACGCACGACGCTGGATTGCAGAAACGCGCGGCCTTCATGAATGCGAAGCGCTATTACGCCTTGCACTATCGCGGTCCGGGCACCGATTTCCGCCTCGGCCTGGCCGACGATCATGAATGGCTGGGCGGCGGCACTACCGCGGGCAACGGCGTCTATTGCATTCCCAACATGCCCACCGAGGAGATTTTCTCGGCGCCACACAAAGACCGTGCTGACGGCACCGTGACCGCGACCAAACCGCTCTCGCACCAGGGCACGATGATTGAAGGCATCCAGGTTCGCTTTGAAGAGGGGCGTATTGTGGAGGCCCGCGCCACGCGAGGACAAGAGGTTCTGGAGAAGCTCATCGACACCGACGAGGGCGCGCGGCGGCTGGGCGAAGTGGCCTTGGTTCCCCACTCCTCACCCATCGCGCAAAGCGGTCTGGTCTTTCTCAACACGCTCTTTGACGAGAACGCGGCCTCGCACATTGCGCTCGGCCAGTCGTACTCATCGTGCCTGCGCGACGGTGACAAATTGTCGGCTGAAGAACTCGCCGCCCGCGGCGCCAACGACAGCCTGATCCACGTGGACTGGATGATTGGCTCGGGCGAACTGGACATCGACGGCATCACCGCATCGGGCGCCACCGAGCCGCTGATGCAGGCCGGCGAATGGGCAACCGGTGTCTGAAAACTGAGATCGGAACGCAGGACAGATGGAACCTGTTACGCATTTCCTAACCGGCGCCTGCCTGGGACGGGCCGGATTCAATCGCAAGACGGCTTACGCCACGCTGGCCGCCGTGCTGGCCGCCGAGGCCGCCGACCTGGACGTGGCGTGGGGCATAGCCGGGCCGGTCGAAGAGATCAAACACCATCGCGGCATCACGCATACCTTCTGGGCAGTTCCGGTGGTGGCAGGCGTGGTGGTGGGCGCGGTGTGGCTGCTGGATCGCTGGCGAAAGCGGCGGCGAAAAGCTAAGAGTGAAAATGCACCGCAGCCCGTCGACTTGCAGCCGATTCACTGGGGCTGGCTCTACCTCACCGCCCTCGTTGCGGCGCTCAGCCATTTGCTGCTCGATTGGACCAACAACTACGGTGTACGTCCCTTCTTCCCTTTCAATCCGCGCTGGTATGCGGGCAGCTTCATGTTCATTGCCGAGCCGGTTTGGTGGGCATTGCTTTTCCTGGCGTTGTTCATGCCGTGGGTGCTGGGGCTTGCCGATCGCGAGATTGGAGTGCGAAAGCAGCGATTTCGCGGCCGCGGCTGGGCCATCTTTGCGCTTGTCGGAATGCTGGT
>Ga0187847_10004128_pt1 | contig 10769 bp, 7 predicted proteins | sample June2016WEW_4_10_FD_132458 | JGI IMG/M metagenome (GOLD analysis project Ga0187847, IMG submission 132458) | Peatland microbial communities from SPRUCE experiment site at the Marcell Experimental Forest, Minnesota, USA - June2016WEW_4_10 | ecosystem: Environmental > Terrestrial > Soil > Wetlands...
GGTTGACGGCGTTGCCGCCGCCGCCGCCCACGCCGATAACTTTGATGCGGGCGTCGTTCTTGGCTTCTTCGTTAAAGCTGATGCGGATATCGGACTCTTTTTTCATAGTGACCGCCTGTGTGATTTTGAAATTCTTGCAGAAAAGCAGATTCCTCGCACGTTTTCGCTGTCGCTACGAACGGCTCGGAATGATAAGGTGGAGAGAGGGTGCATAATCATGCGCCCTTCTTGGCAAACATCAGTTTCAATTTTGTACTCCAACGGGCATCTTGCAGACCGCGCGCTATTCGCGAGCGTTGGCCGTAACAAGCCATTCCCAAAATTGTGGCGAATTCGGGTTCAGCCAAAGTCGAGGGCATTTTCGCCAGTGGCGCGGGCCCGGCGAGACGGACAGGACGGCGCAGCACCGACTCTGCGACGTCCCACACGCCAGGCAGGCGCGAGGCGCCGCCGGTCATGACGATGCCGCCGACACACATTTCCATCATGCCCGCGTGGCGAAGATTGTCGCGCAGCATTTCAAAGATCTCGCGAGCGCGCGGCTCGAGAATTTCCGCAATCTGACGCTGCGGAATCAGGCGAGACGGTCGATCTCCGACAGATGGCACTTCGATTTCGTTGCCTTCGGGAACGAGCGTGACTACGGTGTTGCCGTAAAGCTTTTTAATCTTCTCCGCGTCCGCAGCCGGGGTGCAGAGGCCAAACGAAAGATCGCTGGTGAAGTGGTCGCCGCCAATAGCAATGCCCGCTGTGTGAGCAACAGCGCCTTCGTGAAAGACGATGAGATTGGTAGATCCGGCGCCCAGATCGGCGAGACAGATGCCCAACTCGCGCTCGTCGGCGCTAAGTACGGAATCTGCACAGGCCAGCGGCTCGTACACGGTGTCGTCCACGTGAACGCCGGCGCGGTTCACCGCGGTGATCACGTTTTGGGTTGCACTCGAGGATGCCGTAACGATGTGAACGCGTACTTCCAATCGCGTGGCCATCATGCCCAGCGGATCATGAACCACGTTGTTTCCGTCGAGGATAAATTCCTGCGGGAGCAAGTGAAGGATCTCGCGATCGGCAGGGATGGGCACGGAACGAGCTTTTTCAACGGCCTGGCGAATTTCTTCACGTCCGATTTCGCGCGATCGTGTACCGAAATTAATCCCGCCATGGCTGTTTACGCCGCGCACATGCGCACCAGCCGTGCCCAGAATCGCGTGTTCAATTGGAATGCCGGCGGAATCTTCGGCACGTTCGACAGCTTTCTGGATGGATGCGACCGCCTTTTCGAGATCGACGATAACGCCTTTGCGCGATCCACGCGACTCGACGATGCCATGACCGCGGTAGCGTACGCCGGAGTCAGTGATCTCGACAACCAGGACGCATGTCTTGGCGCTTCCGACGTCAATCACCGTTAATAAATGTTCGTACTGGTTTCTCATGCTTCGTTACTAGTCCTGTCCTTTGGCGATGGCTGGGCTCGGCTTCGCCGTGCCTGTTTTAGTCGAAACCTGGCTGGAAACTTGGTTAGCCGAGCTTGCAGACGCGGATACCTGTTTGACCCTTGGCGCTGGCTTCTTGTGGGCATGCAGCTTCGTATTCTTGCGAACGGTTTTATGTGCAGTTGGTGCTTTCACATTCGTAGACGAAGCCTTCGCGGCAATCACATGAGTTGGCGAGGGGTGTTCTGTGCCAGCGATAATCTGTCTGTTTACCAACGCAGCTTGCTTGACGCCAAATGACATCGCAGCCCGCGAAGCGGCAGCCGAGAGCGGCGGTGGCTTGGGAGCGCCCTGCATGTCCGGATTGACGATGATTTGATTGTCATAGCGAAGATCGACAGATTCGAGTTTGCTGAACTGTTGCCGCCATTCGCGAATATGGGATTGATAGATTTTGTAGCGATCGAGATAGTTGGAAGAGCCCAGGTGAACCAGCACATCACCCTGAGAATCATTGGGGACAATCTTTACGTCCTCGGGGTCGGAGAGATCGACCTCGCTCAGGTCCTGGGAGTGCTTGCCGCCGTCGGAATCCAAGTCATCCACGACCTGGTTATAAATTTTCATGCGCGCGGCCCGCGTGGAAGGCGGCTCACCCGAACTGGCCCCGACGATTACAGGAAAGGAATATTTGCCTTTGCTCGGCGGCGGCAGTTCCATTAACGCGCCGGAGGCGTCGGTCAACATAATTTTCGAACTGACGCGAATAAAGGCAACCGGTGTGCGTTCATGGATCTCGATGCGCAGGCGGTTCGGAACAAAACGCATTACGCTCGCCGACTCGATCCAGGGAATTTGCTGCAATTGCTCCTGACGCTGATCCAACGGAACAAAGAAGATGTTGCGGCCGATATCACCACCCATGACCTCGATCACTTGCGAGCGGGTGACATTGTGAAAACCGCCGACTTCGATGTCGTCGGATGATTCCACGCGGAAACGCCAGGAGTGCTCGCCGTATTGATAGACGGCGGCAACGGTCGTCCCACAGACGGCGACGACGGTCAAGACAGCCGCAGTCCAAAGTAGACGGCTGGCGGTCTTTTTCGGAAGCGTGCCGCGGCGGACAGAGATGCGTTTTTGTCCACGAAGAAATGGGGATTCCACTTCCGCATCCAAGTCGAGCAAGCGCGCGTCATCCATTTCATCGCGCACGACCTCGTCGGACTGCGGGTACAACTCTTCCTGCGTGATGGTGGAGCCGGATTTCCGCGCCATCAAATCAGGTCAGTTGTCGTCAGGGAACCGAGAGCAAATTAAATATAACTGCAATTCGCAAATTGAGATAGAGAAAATTTGAGGGTTTTGCACAGGGGTGCATGATGAGGAACGAGAATTGGTAGAAACTGACACTATGCCAAGGCAGTCGATCCTTGAATATTTTCAGGCGAGTTCGCGTCCGGACGAGATGGCTGTCGTGTGGCGGCGGGGATACAAGATCGAGCGCTGGAGTTATGAGCGTTTGCTGGCTGCGGCAGGGTGGTTTGCGAATGAATTGGATTGTAGGGAGATCAAGCGCGGTGAACATGTCCTAATCTGGGGAGCGAATTCCGGTGAATGGATTGCGGCTTTCCTGGGTTGCGTGGCACGAGGCGTGGTCGCAGTTCCGATGGATGACATTGCGAGCGCCGATTTTGCCGGGCGTGTCGTGGCGCAGGTAAAGGCGAGGTTGGTCGCAGGTGCCCGCGCAAACGAGATCCATGGTGTTCCGGCTGTTCATTTTGACGAATTTCAATCGGGCTCATTTCAATGGCAGCCAATTGAAGCGACGCGCAGTGACGTCGTCGAAATCATTTTCACCTCGGGTACGACGGCTGAACCCCGTGGCGTGGTTTTAACCCATGGCAATTTGCTCGCGAATCTGGAGGCGATTGAGCGTGAATTTCAGAAGTACGAGAAATATGAGCGGTATGTGCATCCGCTGCGGATTCTTGATTTAGTTCCCCTGAGTCATGTATTTGGTCAGATCATGGGAGTTTTTATCCCGCAGATCCTGGGAGCGACGACGCATTTTATGGATTCGCTGCGCCCGTCGGAGGTTACAGGCACGATTCGATCCGAAAAGATCAACGTATTGGTAACAGTACCGAGGGTTACGGAATCGCTGCGAGACAAGGTTGAGCGCGATTTGGAGTCTCGGGGGGAGATCGTGCATTTTCGGAAGCAATTTCAACAATCAGAAGGTAAGCATTTTCTGCGGCGCTGGTGGACGTTCCGGAGAATTCATCAGCAATTCGGCTGGCGATTTTGGGCCATTGTCTGTGGGGGAGCGGCGCTTTCGCATGACATCGAGCAATTTTGGGGAAGGGTTGGTTATGCCGTCATTCAAGGCTACGGACTGACGGAAACGACGGCTACGGTGAGCTTGAATCATCCCTTCAAGTCGACGAGGGGGTCAATTGGCAAAGCAATGCCGGGGATGGAAGTAAAACTGTCGGAGGCGGGCGAGATCTTGGTGCGAGGGGAAAACATTGCCTCGGGATATTTTCAGAACGGAAATGTGGCTCGTGTTTTGGATGAGGAGGGGTGGTTCCACACCGGGGATTTGGGCGAGCGAGATGAGGGTGGCGCTCTTTTCTTTAAGGGCCGCAGCAAGAACGTGATAGTGACGCCGGAAGGGATGAATATATATCCCGGAGATTTGGAAGCAGCCTTGAGAGCGCAACCGGAAGTCAGAGATTGCATAGTAATTGGGTTAGAGACCGACGGGAACGCGGAGGCATGCGCAGTCTTGATTTTGAAGGAACCTATTGGAGATGCGGCGGAGGCGGTGAACCGCGCGAACCAGTCGCTGGCCCCGTATCAGCAGATTAGGCAGTGGCGGATTTGGACAGAGGCGGATTTCCCAAGGACGTCAACCCAGAAGCCGATGATCGGGGAAATTAAGAAGAAACTTGAAACCGGAGAATCGAATAGACCTTCAGGATTACGAGAATGGATTACGAATTGGAAGAACGGGGACAACAGGGATATTTCGCAAGCTTCGAATCTTGGACGCGATTTGAATTTGTCTTCGATGGATCGCGTGGATCTGCTGGCATACTTGGAGGACAGGTACCAAGTCGAAATCGACGAAGCGCAATTTTCAAGTGCCACCAACGTTGGCGACCTGGAGGCCTTACTGCGGCAACCGGCTTCGGCCGTGTCTGTTTTTCCTTTTGTATGGTGGCCGAGGCGATGGCCAATTACATGGATACGCGACGCGGCGTTTTACCTGCTGATTTGTCCGGCGGCATTGATCATGGGATGGCCGCGCGTGCGAGGAAAAGAAAATCTTCGAAGACTTAAGGGCCCTGCACTCTTTGTTTGCAATCACGTGACCACAATCGATCTGGGAATTTTGCTACCCGCGCTTTCAGCTCACGTGCGCCGCCGATTGACAGCGGGTATGGGTGGGGAACGGTTGTGTTCAATGAGGCATCCGTCCCGCGAACGAACCATCTTCTGGAGAATTTATCAGCAAATTCAATATGGCTTGATTGCGGCGCTAATGAACGTATTCCCATTGCCGCAGCGCAGCGCAGTCCGCGAGACTTTTTCGTTCATTGGCGAATTAATTGACGCCGGATGGAACGTTCTGATCTTTCCCGAGGGCACGCTTACAAAAGACGGGAATTTATTGCCGTTTCGCACGGGGATCGGGGTTCTAGCTTCTCAACTAAAAGTACCGGTTGTACCGTTGAGAATTGATGGGCTCTATGAGCTACGCCAAGCTGGAAAGACTTTCGCTGGTCCGGGCAAAGTTCGAATTAGCATTGGCGAACCGATCTTATTCGGCCGCGAAGCGACTCCGGGAGAGATCACACAGGAACTCGAGATGCGAGTAGCAGCGCTTGGCCAGAGGACTTAAAATCAGGGAGTTTTAAATTCAGAATGAAGATGCGACCACAATGCTGGGAACGCTTACCCTTACGTTTTGCACGTGAATCTTCATTTCTGCCATCTTCATTTGGCGCAAAGCCAATAGTTGAGCTTTTTCGGCTTGAAGTTTGCCGAATCCCGCTCTTTCACAGGCTAACGTTGATTGGAGCCGGGCAAGCCGAACTTGCGTTGCTGCCAGGGCTGGCTGGGCAGCCGGGCACTTAGGGTGTCGAGAAAGAGCAATATCGGCATAATTCGCATACTCGACTCCCTGGCCGAGGAAGCGTTCGGCAAAAGAAGAAGCGCGGGCGGCGATCTCGGGAACAATGTCGCCTCTTAACGCGAAATGATTCGTGATACCTACGGCGAGAACCGCGACTGACATCCAGTAAAGCACTTTTTCTGAGACCATCACCGCTCCTTCGTTTCTATGAGCTTAGACGCGGCGGGTAACAAATCGTTATCGAGCCGCTGTGCCCGATTTTGTGAAATTATTTTTACAACTGGGTTAGCGTTGGGCGGGAGCAGCAACCGAGTGCTGTTCCGCCAAATCCAGTTGTTCCAATAACATAGAACTAAGTTGCGAGATGCTGCCTGCGCCCAGCGTGAGAATCATATCGCCAGCCTGGGCAGCCGATGTTACGGCGCTGACGGCGTCGGAAAATGATCCGGAATAACTAACCGCAGTTCCTTGCTGGCGAATTTTTTCGGCTAGCGCCTGTCCAGTGATTCCTTCAATCGGGTGCTCGCTTGCCGGATAGATATCGAGCACAGTAAGCGAATCCGCACCGGAAAAAGCCGTAGAGAAGTCATCCATCAGATCGCGGGTGCGGGTGTAGCGATGCGGTTGAAAGATTACGTGGATTTTACGGAATCCGCATTGGCGGGCGGCGGCGAGAGTAGCACGAATTACTGTGGGATGATGGCCGTAATCGTCAATGACGCTGACTCCACCAGCTTTCCCTCGAAGTTGAAAACGGCGATCCACCCCGCGGAAGTGTTCGAGTCCGGATTGAATGTCGGCGACTTTGATGTCGAGTCCGATGCCGACCGCAATGGCAGCGGTTGCGTTCAAAATGTTGTGCACGCCAGGGACGTGGAGGCTGAATTCGCCGAGGAGCTTACCGGAATAGTTCACTTCAAAGCTACTGGTCGGGCGATTTTCTCGGGGATCGAAGCTTGTTTTCGTGTTCTTAATCAGAAAATGCGACCCCTTGGTTGTGCCATAGGTCATGGCCCTGCGGCGGACTACGCGGATCATCCGACGCAAAACCGGATCGTCATTGCAAAGCACTACCATGCCATAAAACGGCACGCGATCCATGAAATCCAGAAACGCTTGCTTCACATCGCGCATGTTGCGGTAGCAGTCCATGTGTTCGCGGTCGATATTGGTAACCACGGAAAGTATGGGGCTGAGTTTCAGAAAAGATTTGTCGCTCTCGTCGGCCTCGGCGACAAGGTACTGCGACTTGCCCAGACGAGCATTGGAGCCCATAGCATCGACGCGTCCTCCAACGACGACAGTTGGATCAAGGCCGCCCGCCGCGAGGACGGCTGCGACCATGGACGTTGTCGTTGTCTTACCGTGCATGCCGGCGATGGCGATACCGTATTTCAAGCGCATCAACTCTGCAAGCATTTCGGCGCGCTGGATCACAGGAATATGCAAATGACGCGCCCCAACAACTTCCAGGTTGTCCGAGGCGATCGCGGAACTCGCGACAACGACTTCGGCGCCGACGATATTTTCAGCGCGATGCCCTTCAAAGATCATGGCTCCTAACGAGGCAAGACGCTGCGTGACTTGAGAACTCCTGAGATCGGAGCCGGAAACTTTGTAGCCGAGATTCAGCAAGACTTCGGCGATGCCGCTCATGCCGATACCGCCAATCCCCACAAAATGAATGCGTTGAATCTTGGCGAACATAGCTTCTTATCTCTTAGACACCGCAACCGCCATTTGGGCGATTTCTTGCGCGGCTCGAGGATGCGACATGGCTCGCGCCGCTTCGCCCATTTGTTGCAGGCGGGCGGAATCCGCTAGCAGATCTGTGATAGTTTGCGAAAGACCATCGGGCGCAAGTATCGACTCTTCGAGCATTACAGCCGCCCCGCAACGTTCCAACGCTTCGGCATTTCGCTTCTGGTGATCATCGGCTGCACGCGGAAATGGAATAAACACTGCTGGCTTCCCGGCTGCGGCAATTTCCGCAACCGTGCTAGCTCCCGAGCGGCAAACGATCAAGTCAGCGCGCGAAAAATACGCCGGCATGTCGTCAATAAACCGAAATGCTTCAAATGCACCTCCGGTCTGCGCATACGCGGCCATCGCGTCATTATAGTCACGCTCGCCAGTCTGATGGAGGACACGAAGGTGCGGAACTTGTTCGCGCAAAGCTGTGGCGGCTGCGATGACGGCTTGATTGATGGCGTGCGCGCCCTGGCTTCCACCGAAAACAAGAAGTGTCGGAGGCTGGCCCATCGGCCGTGAAGGAATTTCAAAGAAAGCCTGGCGAACGGGGACTCCAGTGACACGCGCATTGCGAAAATATTTCGCGGTTTCTTCGAAATGCACCGCAGCAGCCGAGACAAATCGCGCGACAACTCTATTTGCAAATCCGGGAACAACGTTGGGTTCGAAAGCGAGAGTTGGAATTCTACTGAGCAGGGCTGCCAGCATTGCAGGGCCGGAAGCGTAGCCACCGACACCGATTACGACATTCGGCTTAAATTCGGCCAGTATTCTCTGGGCATCTAGAACCGCTCGCGGTAAATCGAAAGCGGTTTTCAATCGGGTGGCGAGGCTAACATTTTTCAAAGCCCCAACTTTTACCAATTTCAGTTCGAATCCTGCGGCCGGAACTAGACGATTTTCAATTCCACGGGCTGTCCCAATGAACAAGATCTCGGCTGAATATCGCTTCTGAAGCTCTTGCGCAATGGCGAGGGCGGGAATAACGTGTCCCCCCGTTCCTCCGCCTGCAAGAATTGCACGCATGGATTGAATATAAACGGCTCGGTGTCGTCGAGCCAGGCGGTGAACGCCACTCCTACGGTTATTCCGCCTGTTTGCTGACATTCAGTAACACGCCGACGCAAGCCAGCGTCAGGAATAACGACGATCCGCCATAAGACACAAATGGAAGAGGGATTCCCTTTGTAGGCATCAGGCCCAGCACGACGCTCATATTTATGAATGCCTGTACGACCACCATGCTGGTGATACCTACAGCGAGAAAGCGCCCGAAATTTTCGCGCGTCCTCACGGCCGTGCGAATTCCTCGCCACAAGAAAATAGAAAACAACAGCACAACTATCAAGGATCCCAACAAGCCGAGCTCTTCGGCGGTCACCGCGAAAATAAAATCGGTGTGGGGTTCCGGCAAATAAAACAACTTCTGCTTCCCTTCCATCAGGCCGGTCCCAGTTATACCACCGGTACTCACAGCAATCAGAGACTGAATAATATGAAATCCTTTGCCTTGGGGATCGGCGTACGGATCGAGGAACGCCAGTATGCGCGCCCGCCGATAAGCCACGTGAAAAATAAGGAAATAAAGTGGCAGGAGCGACGCCAACAAGGCATAGCCGAGGTACCGCACTTCCATGCCCGCAACAAAAAGCACACAAACAGTAATGGCGGCGCATGCGATGGCGGTGCCTAAGTCCGGCTGGAACACAATCAAGCTGATAAAAACCATCGTGGGCAATGCCGCAGGCAGGATGGTACTGCGCCAATCGGTGATTGTTTTGGTCTTGTCGGCGAGAAAATATGCCAGAAATAGAATGAGCGCAGGTTTCGCCATTTCGGACGGCTGAAAGGAAAAACCAGCTAAGTGTATCCAACGATGCGTATGGTGCGACCGGTCGAGGAAGAAAACGGAAATCAGAAGGAGCGTGGTCGCGCCAAGCAATGTAAATACGACGGCGGGATGCCGATAGCGGCGATAGTCGACCTTCATCGCGGCCACCATGGCGAGCAAACCGGCGGTGGCCCACCCCAATTGCCGCAGGAGAAAGAAATATCCGGAGCCGTAGCGCTCTTTGGCCATGACCGCCGAAGCAGAAAAAACCATCACGAGGCCAATAAAAACCAAAAGCAGGGTGACCGTAAAGAGCCAGCCATCGACACTAACGCGCTTCGCCATGAAGATTCATTTCACCACGGATGGCAAGCTGCGAATCAGCAAGATCTCTGGGGAAGAAGAAAGATGAGTAACTTCTGTGGTTCGGGCAGGCACCGTCTAGTGCTAATGAGCACTCACGCCACGGTTCTGACGGACAACGTACCGACGATCTCCTTGAACCACCTGCCACGCTCTTCATAGTTCGAAAACTGGTCAAAACTGGAACAAGCCGGTGCCAGCAACACAATGTCGCCGGCAACTGCCGTGGACGTCGCAGTTCTCACCGCATTCTCGAGCGTCTCAGCGTTCACTACTGGAGCACCCTTGACCTGGGACTCAATTTTGGCCGCTGCCGTCCCAATCGTGTAGACCTGTTTGACTCGTTGTCGCAATAAATCATTCAACACGGAGTAGTCGCTACCCTTATCTTTGCCGCCGAGAATCAGGTGAATATTGCCGGGGAAAGATTCGAGGGCTTTGACGGTCGCATCCACATTGGTGGCTTTAGAGTCGTTGTAGTATTCCACTCCATCGATCCGGGCGACGAATTCCAAGCGATGCTCAACCGCCTTGAACTGAGCGACCGTCCGTTGGATAATCCCCGGTTCACAGTCGAGGAGCATAGCAGTGCAAACTGCTGCCAGGACATTTTCCAGGTTATGCGCGCCTTTCAGTGGGATCTCGGAGGCCAGCATGATCTCCCTTTGTTGTTTGCCATCCCGAAAGAAAATCTGGCCATCACGCACAAACGCTCCCTGATTGAGTTCTTTGTTGCGGCTAAACCAGAAAACTTGTGCACGCAGACCGCGCGCCATTTCGACACACGTCGAGTCGTCGGCATTCAAGACAGCAAAATCATCGACGTGCTGATTCTCAAAGATGCGAGCTTTTGCCGTGGCGTAGGCGGCGAACGTGCGATGGCGATCCAGGTGGTCAGGCGTGACGTTCAGAACAACGGCGACTTTGGGTCGAAATGTCTCGATGGTCTCTAGTTGAAAACTGGAAACCTCAAGAACCGCAATTGTGTTCTTGTCCGCTCGTTCAACGAGGGTAACTGCCGGGGTCCCGATATTTCCTCCGACGACAGCGCGATGGCCACCCGCCGCCACAATTTCTCCCGTGAGCGCAGTAGTGGTCGTTTTGCCGTTGGAACCAGTGATTGCAACAATGGAACCGGGGAAAAACTGAGCGGCGAGCTCAATTTCTCCAATGACTTTCTTACCCTGTGCCCGTGCCTGAACGAGTTGGGGCACGTCGGCCGGAACACCTGGACTCACGACGA
>Ga0187847_10004130_pt1 | contig 10768 bp, 10 predicted proteins | sample June2016WEW_4_10_FD_132458 | JGI IMG/M metagenome (GOLD analysis project Ga0187847, IMG submission 132458) | Peatland microbial communities from SPRUCE experiment site at the Marcell Experimental Forest, Minnesota, USA - June2016WEW_4_10 | ecosystem: Environmental > Terrestrial > Soil >...
CGATGGCCCGCAGTCCTTGCGGCGATCGGAGCCATGACCGCCAAAGCCCCCGAACAGCATCCGGCAGAGAACCAGCAATCCGAGAGCCTGCCAGAGATCGATTTGGCGCCATCCGAACAACACGGGCAGCAGCCAATTCCACAGGTGCATCACTATTTCGCCGCAGATCGCAATGAAAACCGCGACTCCCAGCGGGGCCACAAAGAAGATCCACTTGTTTCTCTTGATCCAACCGTTTTCCATTTGCGTTCCTCATTTCCTCATGAACTCGTTGTGAATGCTCTGCAATCGCCGGCGGAGATGGAGCACCGCGTAGCGCTTGCGCGAGAGCAGTGTGTTGACGCTGACGCCGCTTTCCGCCGATAGCTCTTTGAAGCTGCGCCCCTCCAGTTCGTGGGCGATAAAGACTTCCCGTTGCTCGGCGGGCAGTTCGCCGAGCGCGGATTTCAGCTCATCCAGAAGCACGCCGCGGACGAAGAGCGCGTCCGGCCCGGCATCGGGCGATGGCAGCATATCCTCGATCGGCATCAGCTCGCCGTCTTCGTCCAGGACCGCCGCGTCGCTGAAGGTCTCTGCCTTCTTCTTGCGGAAAAGGTCCGTGATGCGATTGCGCGCCACGCGAAACAGCCAGCCGGTTACGTAGTCGATCGGCAGCAGCAGGCGATTGGCTTCCACTAGCTCGTAGAAAACCTCCTGAAGAAGATCTTCCACGTCGGCTTCGTTGGGCACACGCTTGCGGATGAAACTGCGCAGCCGGGATCGTTCTGCCGCGATGACTTCGGAGATTTGCCGGTCTTGCTCCATCGTCGAGATCATCTTTCAGCGCCCCATCCATTTCTGTAGACGAACGGCGGCAGAAGATATTGTAGAGTCTTGAATCCGCGCAACCGGGCGCGCGCCGAATGTCTCGATCTTTCTATACGGAAGAGAGTCCGGAGCAATGGCCCTCGCGGTCAGTGGCGCAAGCAGTCCATGCCACGTTTCCAGCGCTGGCTTCCCCCGCATCGAGGATCGGCGATTTCGCGTGGACCGGGAATCCTCCGGGCGAGATCGGCGTTTGCCGGTACTAATCCCGTTGGTTAACTCTGAGCGCGATTCGAGACTCGCATTTGCGGATGCGCAATAGACGCTGATTTTCTACATCAGATGCCCTGGTCGTGAACTGAGAGGCAATGCCTCAAGGAAGAGCGTCTAGGAAATCCATAATGTCGCGATAGACGCCGGTCAGGTCAAGCTTGATGCTGTCGCGCTCCCTGACTTTGAGGTGTTTTGTCTTCTGACCAGTTTTGAATACGAATGGGTGACTGTCGGGTATGCTGTTTCGCCTGTCGTTCGTCGATCGCAGCGCCGCTGCCATCGCTGGGAACTGCTGTGCGAACGGTGCAGCCGCTTCCAACATCACGCCGAACGATATCCACTTGCCGGTTTTCCCTTTGCGTGGCATGGCACCCGGCAAGCCTTCGGTATTCAGGACATCCTGAAATGCCCCGAAGACGGCATCGTTGAAGGAATTCTGCGAGGCGAGCCAGCCCGAGCGATCCGAGTAGAATTTGTTCTCTGCCGTCAGCAAAAGCTGGAGAGCGTGCTGATAATTCGATCCAAGCAGCGCCTTCCAACCGCGCCAAGGTCGCAGCTTGTAGGACGTGCGGAGAATATCGCCGATCTGATCGAATTTTGGTTTGGACCCAACACTGATCAGCCCCAGGCCTTGGAAAACGTTCTTGACCTCCAACGATAGACGATAGGAAGCTATGCCCATTTGCTTCGGTGACAGCCCTCGATCGACAATTTCGCCCGCCAGAGCCATGCCCGGCGCCGGCAGAGACCGCTGGCAAAGCTCAGCTGCGATGCCGCCCTTCAGATAATCCTCGTTCGATAGGTATGGGACCAGGAGCGACTGAAGATACGGGCTCTTGGACCGCACGCGCTTGAGTGCATGGAAGCTGGAATACAGCCCAACTTTCCGACACGTAAGGAAGAAAACGCATAGCGCCCGCTGCATCGAGAATGAAAGGCCTCCGCGCTTTGCTTGAACGATCGCTATTGGCAGCAGAGTTCGCAATTCGTCGGGCCTGGCCTGGCGGGATGCTATTAGCCAAAGTTCTCCTTGCACGTAGTCGTGCACTACGCCCTTCTTCAACATTGATGTGACGTGACGGACGATTAGCCGCGATTTCGAATAGTTCTCAAGAAACGCCGCGAATGCGTCTATGTGCTCGGGATACGTCGGCAAGAGCTTCAGGGCCTTGTTCAAGATGGTGCGCGATGGGCCGCTCCGGTAGAGCGCGAATCGAAGCCGGCTCTTGTCGATCACACGCAGCGGGCGCCCTCCGATTGCATCGCCGAATATTTCAAGCGCAGCATCCTCGCCCAGATCACTTTCGGCGGGGTCACGGCCCGCCGATTCCGCAATACTCGGAAGTGTGCCCAAAGCTTCCGTGACGTCTTTGGCATAGGACACCTTGAACTTGGACCCCTGTGGAATCAGGCTCCAACGCCGGCATTCCATTTCCAGGACAACGGCAGCACGCCGAACCTCATCCTCTGTCTTCCCGAGAACCCGGATATCGTCGACGTAGCGGATGTAAGGGATGCCGGCCTTGTCCATCGCCTCATCCAGCGGCAGAAGAAAAATCTCCGCGAGGAAATCTGAAGCTATGGGCCCTTGAGGTATGCCGTGATCGACGGGGATACCCTTGGTTTCGCAAGTCCACACGCAGAGGCATTTTCGAATCATTTCCCAGGCTTCGTTACTACCTCCGGACGGCGAAACGACGCTCTGTAGCGCCCTGTGGGAAATTGTTTCGTAGAAGGCGGCCAGATCGAAGTGTGCGATCCAGCGATTGCCGCCGACCAAATGCTTTGCGAGCCGCAACTTGAAATCGTGATAGGTCCGTTGCCAGTCCTGCAGGAAGAAAATTGAGTCTGGATTCGAGTTCTGACACGAACTGAAGACCAGCCTGTTTTCGACAGCTCGCCGGCGCTTAAACATCTGCTTCGCCACCTGGTTAGCGATAGCTTGAAGGACGATTTGGTCGTCCAACGCGAGCAATGTCAGTGGGCGAAGTAGCCCGGACGCTTTTGGCAGGTATATCCGAATGGGGCTCGTCGGCTTCCAGCCGCCCTTGAGCTTCTCGTGCAGCAGTTGAAGGTTCGCCTTTCGCCCAGGCTCGTATGCGTTGTAGAGATGACGAAACATCCGCTTGTGCTGAAGATTCTTGGCCGTGGTGATGCGAGACCAGGCAAGGTCGAGGTTGCCAAACGAGATGAGAGAAGCCTTGCTGATCATGCAAATGCAAGCGCCTCCTGCAGCGACGCTCCAATTGTAATGCGATCGCCAACCTAACTGCTACCGCAGACGTACAAGGACAATGGTTAGGCTGGGATAGATAACGGTATGTCGCCCCAGCGTTCATCGCCCTGCCCACCAACGAATCTCAGCTGATGAGAACAGGCCAGCGCGCTCGACGAAGCCGCGATATCGATCCCTGTCTCCGAGTTCCCGGCGTGTGGCCGGCCACTCAGAAGCCGGCCCATTGCCAGCGGCTGGCGCGACCCGGCGACACTCGGCCCCGGTGCTAGACTGAGGACTGCCCATGGCTGCCTCTCATCCCTCCCATTCGACCCATTCGTCTCTGCCTGCCGCATCGGTTAGCGATGCGCGGACCGCGCTGCTGAAGCGCGCAGCGCGCGCCGCCATGGATTATCTGGAGGGCGTGGATGGGCGCGGGGTTGCGCCCACGCCGGAGGCGGTTGCGGCGCTGAGCGCGCTGCGCGGACCGCTGCCGCCGGGACCAACCAATTCAGAGGCGGTTCTGCATCTGCTGGATACCTATGGCTCTCCGGCCACGGTGGCCAAGAACAATGGGCGATTCTTCGGATTTGTGAACGGCGGCTGTTTGCCCACGGCGTTGGCGGCGAGTTGGCTGGTGAGCGCGTGGGACCAGAATGCGGCCTTCTTTGTGCAGTCGCCGACGGCTATTGTCCTGGAGGAGATTGCGCTGGAATGGGTGCGCCAACTGCTGGGCCTGCCGGAGGGAACGGGCGGCGCGGTGGTCACCGGCGCCACGATGGCCAACTTCACCGCCCTGGCCGCGGCGCGCCATGCCCTGCTGGCCCGCGCCGGCTGGGACGCGGAAGCAGACGGCCTCTTTGGCGCGCCTCCCATCACGGTGGTGGTGGGCGCGGAGGCTCATGCCTCCGTGACCAAGGCCCTGGGGCTGCTGGGGTTGGGCCGGAAGCGCGTGGTGCGCGTGCCGGTGGACGGGCAGGGACGGATGAGGGCCGATGCGCTGCCTGCAATGGACGGCCGAACCATTCTCTGCTTGCAGGCGGGCAACGTGAATACCGGCGCCTTCGACGCGGCGGCGGCGATCTGCCCCGTGGCGCGCGCGGCCGGCGCCTGGATTCATGTGGACGGGGCCTTCGGGCTGTGGGCCGCGGCTTCGCCGGAGTATCGGAAGTTTACCAAGGGATTTGACCAGGCTGACTCCTGGGCCACCGACGCCCACAAATGGCCCAATGTCGGCTACGACTGCGGCATTGCGCTGGTGCGCGACCCTGAGGCGCTGCGGGCGGCCATGTCGATTCAGGCCTCCTATCTGTCTCTGGGAGAGCATCGCGAGCCCTCCGACTACAATCCGGAACTCTCGCGGCGGGCGCGCGGCGTGGAGTTGTGGGCCGGCTTGCGGTCGCTGGGGTGGTCGGGCATGGCGGAGATTGTGGAGCGCACTTCGAGCCACGCGCGCCGCTTTGCCGCCGGGCTCAAGGCCGCCGGCTTCCAGGTGCTGAACGACGTGGTCATCAACCAGGTCCTGGTCTCCTTCGGCACGCCGGAGCGCACGCTGCGCACGATTGCGCGCCTGCAAGCGGAGGGAACCTGCTGGTGCGGGTCGACCGTGTGGCAGGGGCAGACGGCGATGCGCATCAGCGTCTCGTCCTGGGCGACGACCAGAGAAGATGTGGAGCGCAGCCTGGCGGCGATGCTGAAGGCGGCGGAGGAGTAGCGGCGGCGCGTTCTTTCTGTTGGCTTGACAGACGCAGTTGGCTCGCGGAGGCTGATATCCATGCGTAGATTCATTCGATTGAGCTGCATTGCCGCCGTTCTAGCGCTGTCGCTGGCTCCTTTCGCTTGCTCGCTTGAAAAGCAGCCGAGCTCGGTGTACCACGCGCGGCGCACGGCCCTGGCCGCAAAGCTGCGCGGCGGCGTGGCTGTGCTGTTTGCCGCCGAGGAGCCGCAACTGGACTTCATGCCCTATCGCCAGGATGCGGATTTCTACTACCTGACCGGGTGGAACGAGCCGGGAGCCGCGCTGCTGATTGTGAGCGACGCGCCGCAAGCGCCGGCTCCGCGCGCGTACAAGGAGATACTGTTCCTGCCCACGCGCGACCTGCGCATGGAAAAGTACACCGGAGCCAAGCTGGATGCTTCTTCACCGGGAGTTGCCGAGGCTGCGGGAGTGGACGCAGTGCTGGCGATGACGGAGCTGCCGGCGGTGCTGAACCGCCTGATCGCCGCCGACCGGCGGCTGGCGGGAAACGTCTGGACGCAGCCCGGCGCTTTGCAGGCCAAGGCGCTGCTCGGGTTTACCGCGGCCACGCTGGGGATGGACGCCGGCGACGCGGCGCACGACGTGACCGAGCCGGCCGGTCAGTTGCGCGCGATAAAAGACGAAGGAGAGATCGCGCTGCTGCGCAAGGCCTCGGATGCGTCGATAGCCGGGCAGCGGGCGATGATGCGGGCCGTGAAACCGGGCGTTACCGAGCGTGCGCTGGCCGGCGAGATGACGGCCGTGTGGATGGAGAACGGCTGCGAGCGGGCCAGCTATGCGCCCATCGTCGGCTCGGGGATCGATTCGACGGTGCTCCACTACTCGGAGAACACGCGCACGCTTGAGGATGGGGACATTCTGCTGGTGGATGCGGCCTGCGAGTACTCGATGTACGCCTCCGACATCACCCGAACGGTGCCCGTGAACGGCCGTTTCACCGCCCGCCAGCGTGAGATTTACAACATCGTGCTGGGGGCGCAGCAGGCGGCCATCGACGCCTTTGTGGCCGGCAAGTCGAAGATCAACGACCGCGACCGCCGCGACCCTGACTCGCTGGACAATGCGGCTTACAACTACATCAATACCCACGGCAAAGACCTCCACGGCCAGCCGCTGGGCCAGTACTGGCTGCACGGCCTCGGGCACCTGGTCGGCATCGACGTTCACGATCCGGCGGAATATCCGGCCCTGCTCAAGCCGGGGATGGTCTTTACCATCGAGCCGGGCGTCTACATTCCCGATGAGAAGCTGGGCGTGCGCATCGAGTGCGTCTTCCTGGTGGGCGCCGACGGCAAGCTGATCGACCTGGCGGCCGCGCTGCCGCATACCGCCGAGGATGTGGAAGCGGCGATGCGGGGGAAGTAGGCGACGAGATGGATCCGCGCGACGAAGTGGAACCCGATCAACTGGAGATGCTGGCGCAGGCCTTTCGAGAGCAGCTTCTGGCTTGCCTGGAAGAGTGCGCGCTAGGCCGCAAGGGCTTGTTTTCCGGCTACGAGCGCCTGGGCGGGGAGGCTGAAGATCGGGCGTGGCCCGAGGCGGAACGCCTGCGCGAGCTGGCTCTGGCGTTGCAGGGAGTCTTCCTACAGCAGGAGCGGGAGAATCCGCTGTGCGATGAGTTTCTCGACCTGTGCTCCATCCACGGCGAGAGTCATCCCGGAGAACGGAAGCTGGCGCGGGCGTTATTGCAGCGCATCGAGAAGGGCGAAGTGGGGACGAAGCCGGAGGGGGCGGGAAGACCTTGGTGATACTGCGCGCATTTCTGGCACTGCTGGCAGGCTTTGCCACTACAGCTCTGCTGGTGATGGCGATGACGATACTGCTGGCTCGCCTTACGCCCAGTTGGACCGTGGGAGCACCGCGCCGGGGCTACATCTTTGTCACCCTCGGCTACTCGTACCTTGCCGCCGCTGCCGGCGGCTACGTAACCGCGTGGATTGCCGCCGCCAGCCCCCTGGAACACGCGCTGGTGCTGGGGATCGTGGTGCTGGTGCTCTCCGCCGCGGCCGCCATGCTATCCAAGGGCCAGTACCCGACCTTGTACCAACTGGCGCTGGTGGCCATCATGCCGCTGGGTGTGCTGGCCGGAGCGCTGCTGCGGCTGAGGGTGCTGGGAATTCTGTAGGGCGGCTCCCTGCTTGGATTGCCCAGGCTGAGAGCCGCCATGGTTCTGTCGCAACGTCCTCACCAGCGCAAACCGAAGGTTACGGGAATCAATTCAGTGGTTCCCAGGCCGTTGGTTTCGGTAATGGCCGGAGTGTGGATGTAAACGTACCGGGTCTCGACGAAGAGCTTCATCGAGCTGTCGCCGTAAACTCCGCCCAACCGGCGCGTGAGGCCCACGCCCAGGTTGACGCCGGCCTGACTCGACGAGAAGCTGTTTGCGGTCACGTTCACCGGGTACCCGTAGAAGTCGCAGCATTCCTCGACGGTGAAGTTGGTGCTCTTGTGATAGTACCCGCCTCCTCCGGTGACGTAGACGCTATTGGAGTGCTTGGGGAAGAGGTCGATCACCGGGTCCACGGTGAGCGAAAGAATATGTGCGTTGCCACCCTGGCCGCCCCCTGCCGCCACGAATGCGCCCGGGAGCTTGTTGTCCATGAATTGGAATTCGCCCAGCAGCGTGAAGTGCGGGGAGAAGTGCAACCCTGCGCCGCCGGTGAAGTTGCCGCCCCAGGTGATGTAGGGCGTGTCGTTGCCAACGGGTGCGTTGAAGCCCGCCCCGGCCTCAGCCGCGAAATGCTTGAGGCTGAAGGCCCGATGCCTCTCGCCGCCGCTCTGGCCTCCGCCTGACCCTCCGGCGGCTGGCACGGCCGCCGGCGAAGCCGACGCCGCGCCGCTTCCCAGGCCGTCATTGACCGCAGGCAGGAGCGCCGTCGAGCTGGATTCGTCCGCCAAGACGAGGCCAGCATTGGCCGGGTTGGGGAAAATTGAAGTTTGGGCGTTCGCGGAGCAGACCGCAAGGGCTGCCACGCCACAGAGGAAGCAGCCACGCCGCAACAGCGAGATTCGATGGGGGAAGGACATCTCATAACCTCGATGATCGAATTGTGTTCTTGCGCCCTGGGGAACGATTGCCGGGCAATGAATTTGACACCGTTTCTTACCGGAAGGTTACGTCCTTCGTCAAGGTGCGGGCGGGAAATCAAGAAGACTTCCCACTTGTTTGGATTGTGCCACTATGCTAAGATTGTGTCACCAATGGGAGAAGGTGGGACAGATGGAAGTTTTGGAACCTCAAGAGCAAGAGGTCGTTTGGGAACGCCCCAAGTTTGTAGAGGATCATCGGGTTCGGATGCGCATCGGGGCAAAGGGGCGCCTCGTGATACCGGCGGCGATGCGGGAAGCGCTGGGGATGAAGGAGAACGAGGTTATCGACCTGCGGGTGGAGGACGGAGAGCTACGCATTGTCACGCTGCGGGAGACAATCCGGCGGGTGCAAGAGCGGGCAAGGAAATACGTCAAGCCGGGAACGCTTGTTTCGGAAGAGTTGAGTGCCGAACGGCGCGAGGCAGCCAAGCATGAATGAGGTTGTGCTCGATGCTTCAGCGATCTTGGCGATGGTCTTCGATGAGCCTGGTAAAGAGAGGCTGACGGCCGAGATTCTTGGTGCTTCGGTGGTTAGCACAGTGAACTTGGCGGAAGTGCAAACCAAGCTCATCAAGAAGGGATTTGAATCCGAAGAAGCGTGGTGGGCCGCCGTTCATCTTGTGGTTGCCGTGGAACCTTTCACCCCGGACCACGCGAGGATCGCTGGCGATTTGATTGCAACGACAGAGAGATTTGGGCTGTCGCTGGGGGACCGAGCCTGCCTGGCGCTGGCGATTGCGCTCAAGGCTCCGGTCTATACGACGGAACAGGCGTGGAGAAACTTGAAGGTGGGCGTGCCGATTCATGTGATTCGACAGATCGCGCGGAAGTCATGAGAAAGGCGTACCCGGCTCCTTCGGATCACGAACAGTTAGCGGATAGTGACCGGAGCCATGGAACCAATTTGCACTGACGTCCCTTTGGGTGCTTCGTTAAAGAGGAACACCAAGTTGATCTCCGCACCAGGGGGTACCTGAATGTACCTGCTCCCGGTAAGTTCAGTATAGAACTGGAAGATCAGAGGACCGCCAAATAATGGGTCGTTCCAAGGCCATCGTATAGCGATAGGGGTGAGCTTCCTTCCGTCGGCTAGACGAAGGATGACGGCATTGAGCGATTCGATCTGAAACGCCTCATCGGTAGCGCCGGCATTTTTCACGAGAAGGCGAATCGCAGGAGCGTGGCCATGCTGCTTTTCTATTTCCTGGCATCCGGTGATGGTTTGTGATGCTTTGCCCTGCGGAAGCCGGAATCTAAATGGCGTGCTCACCGGGTCCTGGAATTCGCAGAGGCTTTTGTACTCCCAAATTGAGGCAGTTACCGTAAACTTCTGGGGCTGTTGCGCGTACGCGACCGACGCCGCAAACAACGCCATTGCGAAGACTTCAAGAATGGTATGTCGTCTCATGATGCTTGCTCCTTCATTGCTTATTTGCACTGATTATAGGCGGAATTACCGGGTGATTCCATAGCAGCGGTGCACCAACGCCGAAGGCCGGAGCGCTGCTCCGGCCTTCGTTGTTATGCTGACTCGCTGACCTCTACCCCTGAATGTCGAACTGCTCGGGATGCAGCGTGGGGTCGCTCTTGACCAGAATGTTCTTGCCGACCAGCTCCTCGAACTCGCTCAGCCAACTGCCGCCGTTGCCTTTGAGCACCTTCACCGTCTCCGGGTTGACGCGAAGCAGAACGTCGGCGCCTTCGAAGTGCTTGCGCATCTTGCGCAATTCGACGTAAATCTCGTTGCAGACCGTCGTCGGGCTTTTCACCATGCCGGTGGCCTGGCAGGTGGGGCATGGAACGCTGAGGGTCCGCTCCAGAGATTGCTTGTGGCGCTTGCGGGTAATAGCTACCAGGCCGAAGTCGTTGAACTGAAGAACCTTGGTGGGAGCGCGGTCGCTCTTGAGGGCTTCTTCCAGGGCGGCCATCACCTTGTAGCGGTTCTTGCGGTCGTCCATGTCGATGAAGTCGATGACGATGATGCCGCCCAGGTCGCGGAGGCGGATCTGGCGCACGATTTCCGGCACGGCGTCGAGGTTGGTCTTGACGATGGTGTCCTCAAGCCGCGCGGACTTGCCGACGTACTTGCCGGTATTGATGTCGATGGCTACCAGCGCCTCGGTCTGGTTGATGACGATGGAGCCGCCGCTCTTGAGCCAGACCTTGGAGCGGAGGGCCTTGGAGATCTCGTCCTGAATGCCGAAGTGCTCGAAGAGCGGAGTCTCCTTGGTGTAGAGCTTGACGCGGCGGACCAGGGTGGGCGAGAAGCGGTTGAGAAAGCGGACGATGCGCTCGTAGTCGGTCTCCGAATCCACCCAGATAGCGGAGAAGTTGGCGCTGACCTGGTCCCTCAGGATGCGCTCGATGAGCGCGAAATCGTGATAGATGAGGGCCGGCGATTTCGATTCGTCGGAGCGCTGCTTGATCTCGTTCCACGTGTGGATGAGCATGCGAAGATCGGTGCGGAGGTCTTCTTCCGACGCGCCCTCGGCGGCGGTGCGGACGATGAATCCGCCGGAGGCGTCCCCGCGCTCGTGGACAAGAATGCGCTTGAGGCGCTGGCGCTCCTCCTCGGCGGCGATCTTGCGGCTGACGCCGATGTGGGAGACGGTGGGCATGAAGACCAG
>Ga0187847_10004135_pt1 | contig 10760 bp, 6 predicted proteins | sample June2016WEW_4_10_FD_132458 | JGI IMG/M metagenome (GOLD analysis project Ga0187847, IMG submission 132458) | Peatland microbial communities from SPRUCE experiment site at the Marcell Experimental Forest, Minnesota, USA - June2016WEW_4_10 | ecosystem: Environmental > Terrestrial > Soil > Wetlands...
AACAGGCCATCCATGGTGAGGATGCGTCCACGTACATTGTTAATGTGGATGTCGCCGCCGGCACTGATCTGCTCGAGCTGCCACTCGTCCGAGCGGAAGGTCTCCGTCGATCCGCCTAAGCTGTCGTCCTTGGGATGGTTGAAATCGATCGTATAGTTCGCATCGGCTCGGAACTCCGGCGTAAAGTACTTGGTGGCCATTGGGCTGTCCACTGCGTGCCCATTGTCATTTAGCCAGGTCCAGTCTCCGGGAAAAGGTTCACCCTTCGTGGTGATTTGAGCTGATATTTCGGGCGGAGCCGGCGCGGCCGCTGGAGGGGCTGCTGTCTGCCCGGCAACCGACGAACTGACAGCTGATCCCGCAGCGGACCCAGCCACGAGGTCATGCTCAGCGGTTTTCAACTTGTCAGCGTCATTCTTGCTGGCGGCTGTCGCATGCGCTTCGATCAGATCGTTCTTCAGTTCGTCGATCTGCTTCTGCAATGCATCGATCTTCTGCTCGACCGTTGGCTTCAACTGTTGCGTCGTTTCGGCCGTTGCCGCTGGTGGTGTTGTTCCCTTATCCGCAGCCGCCGGCGGATCCAGGCTGGCCCTTAAACCTGCCTGAGAATCGGTTGTACTTGTCTGCGCCACGCCATTCAATGACATGCAGGCGGCCAATGCCGTCAACATAACTGCACTCCGCAAATAGTCCTTCATTTTCACCTCTCGCTTCCCGCTGGGTATCAGAAAGTGGGTTACGACGATATCCACACCTTGCGTCTTCGTAGTGGAGACCTTTGGCCGGCATTGAGTACGTGACTCCTATAACGGCCAAATCAACGCCACCACGCAATAGTGTTTGTTAGGTACAAAAGCCGGTTAGTCGATGGCATTAGTTATCTCGCCTCGCTTTAACTAGCTATTCAAGACGGTTCACCGTAAGAAGTCCATAAAGTGCCTGTTCAGGTTTCATAAGTTCGTCACCCACGAATAGACACGAATACGCCGGATCGATCGCCGGAACCGCGCAATCGAGCAAGAGTTAAGTTGTCATTTGATGAGAAGAGCAAGCACAACGCAGCGCTCGGCAAATAGGGATTTTTGCCACGCGCTTAGAGCACGTAACCACCACTATGTTGGTAAACGACAGCGATGATGAATGCAGAATGAAGCGTCGGACATGAAGAACGCATGAACGGCAGTCAGTTTTTTCGCGTCATTCGTTGCAACATCAGTGCGCGGTGCCTATGAGTTGTAAATCAGTTACATAGCCGCCACCTTCTCTCCATTTCACGCTAAAGGTACCTCTCTTGACGAAAGTCTTAGATTGTCTTTATGTGTTCATCAGGCAATTCCTCTTAAACTTCTTGCTTAGTAGGAGGAAGTCGCCTCATGACGGGTCCAATGCTTTTGTCGGCGGTGATAGGAGCAAGCAGCTCGCTATTCGTCGCATTCGTTTTCAAATCTCTGTACGATGCACGTAGCAGCAGACGTAAGCAGTCGGCCTCCTTCCGTGCACGTGAAGACGAGATTTGGGAATAAGGCTGGCGCCGCCAAGTCCTCACGCAGTTCAGTGAGCATGCGATTTGTCGCTGGTGAACATCGAGAGCAGACGATTTTGCTCGCGGTTTTCCACTGAGAGCAGGTAAGAGCGTCGTAGAGACCTCGAAGATCACCAGCTATATGTGTACCCGATGCTGGATGTCGTGTACCAAGGAACTGTGACGACTTTGCTGTAGCTTTCCTGAATCCAGATTGAATTGTTGTTACAGTGAACGATGGCACCGAGCGATACACCGCTGTCGAGTCTGTTTTGCACACGAATATTGCCGGTGTAGCTCGTAATGCCGCTTTGCATCCAGGTATAACCGGTCACGGCCTTTGTCTTCGGCAGAGAAAAGTTCTTCATCACTCCGGCGGATTCCGTATGTTCGCCGTAGGCAGTGTGAAGGAAGCCGTGGGTCCCTGCGTTCTCGTAGGTATAGCCGAACGTGAGTTCGTCGCCGATCGGGTCCTTCTTCAGGAATCCGAAGGTGTGGCCGATTCCGATGTTGTAGTTTGCGCGAGGGACGAGACCTGGGCGATCGAAGTCCGATCCGATCATGACAAAGAGGTCCGTGGTCGGACTGGAGCTTTCGGCCGCGGGGTTCGCCGTGGCCGTCTGCGATTGGGCGCCGCTTGCTCCTGAACTCAGCACAAAAGCCAAGATCGCAACGAATGTAATTGCCACCCCTCTTTGCCATAGCTTCGTTCTCGCGGAAACGCACGGACTACTGGGCCGTGCTGCCCGTTCCACGGTGCCCGCAAGAATGCGCTGACCGGAGCCTGGGCGGATCACCCGAAACTCAATTACTTCCACTTCAGGCAGTTCATTGAACAGACGGGATAAGGCTGCCTCAGTATCCACGATGGACTGCTCGGCAAATAGAGCCTCGCGTTTCTCCGGTTCGGTGAAGCGATCCCACGGATGAATGTCGCGAGCGCGCCATTCGATTTCCAGATGATGAGCGGCCGAAATCAAATCCAAGCCATCGCGACGCACTTCGCCCCTGCGGTGAAGTGCCAATGCGTCTTGAATTGCCTTCCGATCCCTCGCCGCCTTGCGTTTTGGCGAGAGCTTCTTGAGACAGATCATTGTGGTTGCTCCTTAGCTTTGTGCTGTTTCGAATCTAGGCAACCCAAAAACGATTGCTGGCAACTTTCGGCCATCGTGGTCTCGCAGTCGTGCATCATGTCCGAAACTTGCTAGTAGCGTTTACGCCTTCTTTGTAAACGCGCTCCTAGTATTTGGAATATGGGCTTGATTGTTCCAGCACAAATGCGATTACCAGCTGGCGACGGACTGGCCCGCGCCGCTTCGCGAGTTCGTGTACACCCACGAGATGTAGAGATTGAGCCCGCGATCGATCCCGGTATTTCCTGGCAGGCGATCTACAGCCGCGATCCGCGATTCGACGGACGATTCTTCATGGGGACGACGACTACGGGCATCTATTGCCGGAATATCTGTCCGGTTCCCTTTGCCAAACCGAAGAATATTGTCCTCTTCGCGTGTGCCGCCGCTGCTGAGTCGGCGGGTTTTCGCTCTTGCAAACGATGCCAGGCGCAAGCAGCTCCGGGAACTCCCGCATGGCTGGGTACGTCAGCGGTGGTGAACCGTGCCTTTCGTTTAATTCTCGAGGGCGCCTTGAATGAAGACAACATGACGGGGCTTGCTGAAAGGCTGGGAATTGGGCCGCGTCATCTGCGGCGACTCTTCGTTCGGCATCTAGGAGCGCCGCCACTGAAGATTGCAATGACCCGGCGGATCCATTTGGCGAGAAACCTGATCGAAGAGTCGGGGTTGGCGATGACTCAGGTCGCCTTCGGGTCAGGATTTAGGAGCATTCGAGAGTTCAATCACGCGATTCGCCTGTCCACCGGGCAGTCGCCCAGCGAGCTGCGCCGCGCGGCAGGGGCACCACAACCTTCCGTTCGCTCGAACGGCTTGGAGCTTCGGCTTCCCTATCGACGGCCCTTTGATTGGTCTAGTCTGATTGCTTTTCTGAGGCGAAGAGCGATTCCAGGCGTCGAGCGCGTTACGAAAAACTCCTACCAGCGAACGATCGAGATCGAAGGGGTGCCCGGATATCTGACAGTCGAGCCCGACACAACAGGGCCTCGACTGGTGGTAAGCCTCAAAATAAATAGCGCCCAAGGACTCGAACAAGTTGTGGAACGAATCCGCCGCATTTTCGACCTCGGCGCCGACCCTGTACAGATCGCAAGTCACTTATCGCGCGACCCCAAACTGAGGCAGCTCCTCAAGCGTCGCCCAGGCCTTCGGGTACCCGGAGTGTGGGATGGATTTGAAGGGGCGGTGCTTGCCGTCCTCGGGCAGAAGCTGACTTCCGCAGGTTCCAAGCGATCAGCGACTCGTTTGGTCCAGATGTTTGGCACTCCGGTAGATACCCCGATTCGCGGATTGAAATACCTGTTTCCCCGGCCCGAAGTGCTTGCCCGTGGAGATTTGTCGAGATTGGGCATAAGCGAAGACCGCGTGGAGATTCTGCGCAATCTTGCGAGCTCGACCGCACGGAGGCATCTCACGTTCTCCACGTTGCCGACATTGGAACAGACCGTGTCGCGGGTGGGGGCCGCTTGTGGCGTCGATGAAAGCACGGCCCACTACATTGCGATGCGAGCATTTGGTGAGCCTGACGCGTTCCCGTCAAGAGAACCGGCACTCAGACGCGCCGTTGCAGGGCTCAAGACGACTATGTCTCCTGCAAAGGCAATCTACTTGGCCGACCAATGGCGGCCGTGGCGAGCATATGCAGCGATGCATTTTGCTCAATGAATCTTGGAAGGCGCGTGTCGCATGACGCCAACATGTAGAGTCGCCCATTTGCCAAGACTCTCAGTCCGTCGCGTCAGCGACTTCGTTCCAACCGGCATCTCGGACAATTGCTCCGAGTCGTTGGATCCCCAAACGGCGCCAGCCGATCCAAGAGCTTCTGCAATTCCTTGATGTCAGGAACAGCGACCCTCAAGACGAAGCAGTCACCGCCCGTTGCGCGGTGACATTCGAGCACTTTGGGCAGCGAGCAGAGAGTGCGTGTCGCTTTCTCAAGCCCTTGTCCCGGCGCCCTAATCCTTACTAGGGCCTGGACGCCAAGGCCCACATGTTACAAACCAATTTCGGCGCGACAGGCTCGAATGACGTTCCGCTCCTCGAGCCGCCGAGTGTGGCAGTCAAGCGACCTGTGGAGCTTGCCCGACCCATGGTCTCGCGACCTGCGTGCGAGCCGGATCTGCGGTGGCGAGGGCTTTCGGCCGTTCGTCGGCGAGAAGGCCATGGAACTGCTCGGCCGCGACAGGGCGTCCAAAGAGCCAACCTTGGCCGTATATTTTTTGCTCGACAGGGGAGAAATAATCGGCCTGGTGGTCGGTTTCGACTCCTTCCACAATTACTTCCAGGTTGAGTAATTTGGCCATAGATAGAATTTGCGGAAGGATGGCCACGGTGACCGACTCGGTGCCGATGACTCTGGTGAAGGCCTTGTCAATCTTGATAGTGTCAGCGAAGAGATAGAGCAACTTGTCCAGGTTTGAGTAGCCGGTTCCAAAATCGTCTATATGGATGCTGTGTCCCTTCCGCCGTATTTCGCGAATTGTTTCCATGGCCACCGCACTCTCGGCCGTTGACCTTTCAGTAATCTCAATCACCAGACTCTTTGAGTTCAATCGTTCCCGCTCAAGAGATTCGTCCAACATCGCTAAGAAACCAGGGTCTACAAGGTCTGCTGCGGCCACGTTAATACTGAGACGGAAGTCAGGACAGCTACGCAGAGTCTCTGCGAAGTCACGCAAAGCGCGCTGCAACACGATCTTTGTGATAGCCCCGACATAGCCCTGTTCTTCGGCGATCTTGATAAAGACGTCAGGAGAAACCGGATTGCCTTCCTCATCGTTCCACCGCGCCAACACCTCTGCCCCGACGATTCGTCTCGTATTCAAATTCACAATAGGCTGATAGACCAATTGCAGTTCGCCGCGTGAGATGGCCCAGCGAAGCTGCTGAGAAAGGTCGCGGCTACGATCGTAGATGAACGAGAATGCCATTCCGAGGAGAATTCCGGATAGACCTCCAACCACCGTACATCCGGCAATGATGCTGCTTTCGCCACGCAGTGCTGCGGAAACAGAAGCAAAAGCCGTCACACAGCTGGAGTGAAGGGTGGAGCACCGCGTCGCATAGAGCATGTCTCCCAAGCGCTCTGTCCCGTCAGCAGTCGGATCCACCTCCGGGCCATGAGTTGTTCCGCTGTCTCGTCGTTCCGAATGCTTGAGAGCAGAGTCTTTTATGGTGCTGCTTACGAGCATGGGAAATGGCCCGGCGCTAGCCGGGAGATGAGAACCAAATACAACGTACGCGGTGCCCAGCTGCAGACCAGCTCTTTTCAAGTTGGCATCTCGAATCGGGACAAGATTTCCGTAGGCAATCGTGCCGTCCTGCTGGGTAGATTTTGAATTAAATTGCTCCATAGATCGCATTGGATGACCCGCGGTGGCAGAGCACTCGATCCTTCCGTCATGGATGCGCCCAGCATCTTTCAGGTATTCCGAGCGAAAGACCAGCTCTCGAAAATACGCGATCTCGGCCTCTGAGCAGAAGGAATAATGCGAATCTTGAAGTACGCCGAGCAGGCTACGTCCCTCCACAAAGGAGGCGTCATTTTGCATCGTTGTGAGCTGTGAGTACTGTTCCAGCCAGCGTTCGGCCAATTGAAGTGCAAGAGCGTGCCCCAGGAGGTAGCCAGCCGCCAGTCCACACGCTGCCAGCGTGAACTTCGTTGCCCGGGCGACCAGAATGCGCTGCTTGCGAATGCGGATCATCAGACCTACTTTCGTCTGTATTTAAGCGAAATCCCCATGGAGACTATTTACTTCACTAAGAGTCTCCCTTTTCAACGGAGCAAACAATCCCACTTAATGGGCTTCATCTAAGGCACCTAGTAACGTACTTAAAGATTATCTAGGTAAGGCCCATGCTCTTATTGCCGGCGGCTTGCCCATCTTTGGTTACGGCGAATGGTCTCAGGGACGGTTGGGTGACGCAATCGGCTGATCATGGCCACATTGAGCGCCTGATGAACCAGCGGTTTCGTGGTCCATGTTCTGAGAGTGCAGAAGACAGTTCGCTTGCCTCCGCGGAGACACGCTCACTGCATCAACTGACACAGAGTACAACGCAAGTTGCATTGAAGAGATGGGCGCTTTCCGAAAGGAGCTCTCTGCGAAGAGGCTATTCAACTGCTCCATGTTGGGGCGTCGATCACGAACGAGGCTGCGTGGTCACCGGTCGGCATATGCGACTTGGTAAAGACCGTAGAGGCAGAGAGCCAGTGCACCTTCCAAGCAAAGTCCGACAAGGAAACCTTGCAGACAAATGCCGTAGTGGCGGATGGACAAATGCGCCGGGGGCTCTTGATTGCCAATCGCACGGGATTCCCACGCGGAGGAACGGAACATTGAATCGGTAGGAGCGTCCCTGAGCATCGAGGCCGTGGTTCCCATGATGTTTATCTCCTGGCTGAGCTCGTTCAGAGCCCTTACAGGCACGATCATCGGATAGACAAGGGAGTATTGAAATAGCACTTACGCCTAACTCGGTGGGAGAGAAGTGCTACCGAACTACCACCAGAGTGCTAGGTGGCTGGGCGCGCGTCGGCTAGTTGTGACACTCGAACGTCATAAGTCTTTCCATAACGTCTCAGAAATTGTCCAGCCATAGTGAGCCTATCGGACCCAGGACTGAGGTCATAGAGTCTTCACTCCAATTACAAAGGTAATAGGAGAAGCTGCAGATTGCGCTCTGTTTTGCCTTCCCTCAGCTCGAAACGCCATGTTTCGCAATACAATGATATTAGTGAACCCTAACTTACATGAGCTCAATGCAAGTAAAAGCGATCCCGTTGTGTCGATACTTAAATCCTTCTCAACGCCAGTTTCTGTATCGGACGCTTGCTTCGCTCTGTGTAATTCTCGGAGTGCGTACGGTCTTTGCGATCACCTCCGATGCGCCGCGCGCACAACGCGAAGCGGCAGTAATCCGGGCGCGCAATGGTGCCACTAAGGAAGGTCTAGTCACATTAGAGGCTTTGTTACAAAAATACCCAGACGATCCTCGACTTCTCGCAGACGCGACGATTGTGGCCAATTGGGCGGGGAACGACGAGTTGGTGCTGGATCTTTATAACCGACAGCAGACGCCTAAGGATGATGGCGGCGTTGTCGAAGCTGCAGCGCGTTCAGCCCGCAATCTTCACAAGTATGACAAGTCAATCGAGCTCTACAGACGCGCCGAGATCCTAGACCCGACTCGGTGGCAACCCTTCCTTGGAGAAGCGATGGCATTGACTGATCGCGGAGACTACGCATCCGCTGCCAGCCTGATGGAGCCATTGTTAGGTCTTCACAAGAATGAAAGTGACGTGATTCAGGGCGAAGGTTATCTTTGCAGCCGTCAGGTTGACTTCAGCTGTTCAATCGCCATGTACCAATACTATCTGGAGAAGTCTCCTGATGACATTCACGTGCGTACTGACCTAGCTTTGGCGCTTTCCCGCCTTGGTAGCGAGACATACGCCTCGGCTTTCTATGCAAGAAATGTTGTCCCTGTCGCGGCGGAGACGGAACTGAATCTGAACGGGGCTGCAGCAGGCGAAGAGGTGAACTGGGGCGAGAATTATGGCCCTACCCGAGCAAAGCAGCGAGCTGATAGCGAGATGGCACTCGCGCGCTTGGACGGAGTGATCGCCGACTCCAACCCCGGGGGGGCAGTCCGGAGAGCGGCGCAGTTCGATCGCCTCATCGCCTTGTACGATCTGAAACAGGTGCATGAAGCCGTCCATTCGTTCGAGGAACTTGAACGGGATGGGCTTGATGTTCCGGAATATGCCTTGCAGAGTGTGGCGGGGGCTTATCTGGCCATACATCAACCGAAGCGAGCCGAAGTTCTGTACCGCAAACTTCTGGAGAAGTCACCCACAGATGGAAGCCTGTGGAGCGGCTTAGCCTACGCGCAAATGGAGCGTTGGCATCCCTCTGAAGCACTGGCGACCATCGACCACGCCGCGAACTCCGCCGCACCATGGTTGCAGTCTCCAGGATTGAGTGCACCAAAAGTCAACCAAATGCGCCTCAGTCTGGAATCGCAAGCGGCACAGATGCGCCGCGACGTTGATTTGCTGGCCGAGCAGCAGAGGCGTTTCGAACGCCTGGTGGCAGCGGCTCCCGCCAACGAGAATCTACGCTGGCAACTAGCCACGTCCTATCTTGTTCGTGGCTGGCCGTTGCGCGCGCTGGAAGAGTCCGGCATCGCCGACACTTACGCAACGTCCGACGAGGTCCCTTCACTTGCTGGCGCTGAGATACATGAACTCGCGGGACGCCGGGATGATGTCGATGCGATGATCCCAGCTCTGCGCGATCGCGAGTTTGACAGTCCGGTGTTCAAGCAGTTCCTGGGCGAAATGAACATTGAACGGGGTTGGCAATTTGAGGCGGAATCCGTCTTTGGATGGGGAAGTGGCATCGAGATCGGCAGTAGCGACCAGCATTCGGAAGCGCGTCTATCGAGCCCGCTGATCAATAACCGCTGGCGTGTTTATGGACACGAACTGAGCGACAGCGGTGACTTCGGATCCGAGTCCGCAGAGCGGACCCGAGGAAGCGTCGGCGTGCGCTATAACTACGACCGCCAGGAGGCTTGGGCGGAATTTGGCCATGACGCAGGCACCGATCGCACCGCCGGTAATGTTGGTGCAAAGCTGAGCTTGAACGATTTCTGGACGTTGCGCGTAGAGGCGGACAACGACAGCTTCGACGTACCGGTCCGCGCCGTGACTGGCAATACCCGTGGCCGCAGCCTCGATCTGAGCGCTGGCTGGCGCGCCAGTGAGCTACTCTCTGCGAATGCGGGCTTGCAGCGCGTGCTCTTCAGCGACGGTGATCAACGTGCCGCGATCTCTGGCGCCTGGGATGGACGTGTAAAGACTACCCCACGCTGGCAGACGAACATCGGAGCCCAGGAGTGGGCATCGAGCAATTCGTTGGATGAAGACCGGCCTTACTTTAATCCGAAACACGACTTTTCGCTCGGTCCATACACTTCGCTTAGCTGGCTTACCTGGCAGCGCTATGATCGCAGCTTTCACCAGAGAGTTGAACTCCACGCTGCTCCGTATTGGCAAGAGAATTACGGGACAGGAATGAGTTTTTCCGCGCAGTACGGACAGTTCTGGAAGTTGCGTTCAGGATTGGAATTGCGGTGGGGATTGATCTGGAACACCCAACCTTACGATGGCAGTAACGAACATCGCACCGCGCTTAGTACCGGTATCACCTGGGGAAGCCAATGAAATGCTTGCTGCTGTTTCTCTGCGCACTGTTTGCACGCTACTCTGCCTCGGCGGCCGATACTCCCGCTGCAGTTGTCGTCCTCTGCTATCACGACGTACGCAACGATGTCGGTGCCAAGGCGGTCAGGAGCTCTGCACAAAGTGGTGGGATTACCACCTCGGGCATCAGGTCTGCTCTTGATCCGGATCAATTCACTACCAGTACTCGAAACCTCGCTGCTCATTTTGACTGGCTTATGGCACATGGCTATCACGTCATCAGTCTGCAGCAACTGATCGATGCTCGCTCCGGCCTTGGAACGCTACCCAACAAACCTGTGCTCTTGACCTTTGACGATGGTCTTCGCAGTGCCTACACCGCAGTATTCCCACTTTTGAAAGCCTTCAAGTATCCGGCCGTGATGGCCGTCGTAGGTGCATGGACCGACCTGCCCGCGGATGGAAAAGTTGACAATGGTGCGCACCCTCTACTTCGCTCTGACTTCGCCACATGGGATCAATTACGCGAAATGCAGGAGAGCGGCCTGGTGGAGATTGCTTCTCATACTTACAATCAACACCTGGGAATCACCGCCAATCCCCAAGGGAATCAGATTCCTGCCGTCGTCACACATTTATACAGGCCCCAAACACACGACTATGAAACCGATGATGAATACATCCAAAGACTGCGTGCGGATCTTGCCCATAACTCGGATGAGATTCGCACCAAGCTTGGCCATGCGCCGCGCGCCGTCATGTGGCCCTACGGAGAATACACAAGGGTAAGTGATTCAATCGCGGCGTCCCTGGGCGCACCTATAACATTCACTCTCGGTGACCAAATTTCATACACTGCGGCAAGCATGCAGGCCATCCCGCGCATTTTGATGAT
>Ga0187847_10004136_pt1 | contig 10759 bp, 8 predicted proteins | sample June2016WEW_4_10_FD_132458 | JGI IMG/M metagenome (GOLD analysis project Ga0187847, IMG submission 132458) | Peatland microbial communities from SPRUCE experiment site at the Marcell Experimental Forest, Minnesota, USA - June2016WEW_4_10 | ecosystem: Environmental > Terrestrial > Soil > Wetlands...
CCCAGAATTCGGCTGGGACACATGGCCAGAGCCGATCATCGTCCGGACGGCGTCATTGTCGATGAGCCCGACGTCATCCAGGGCGGCGTGCTGATGCGCAAGGGGGCCGAAGAAAGCCCCACGCTCGAAGGAATTCACGAGAAGGTGGACGAGCTCAACAATCACCTCCTGCCCGAGGGCGTGAAGGTCGTTCCCATGCTCGACCGCAGCGATCTGCTTCATTACACGCTGCACACGGTGCTGCACAACCTCGGCGAGGGAATGATCCTGGTTACGATCATTCTGCTTCTTTTCCTCGGCAATATCCGCGGAGCCTTGATCGTTGCGGTGACGATACCGTTTTCTCTGCTGTTCGCCTCAATCTTTCTGAATTTGACCCATATCCCCGCAAACCTGATTTCACTTGGCGCGCTCGACTTCGGAATGGTTGTGGATGGCGCCGTCGTCATGATGGAGAACATCATGCGGCACTTGAGCCATCATGGCAAGAGCATTTCGCCGGAGGCGGGCCGCATCACCATGAGCCTGAAGACACCGGTAGGGATGATCCGCGATGCTGCTCACGAGGTCCAACGGCCGGTCTTCTTCGCCATCGGCATCATCATCACCGCCTACATGCCGATCTTCACGCTCCAGCGAGTCGAAGGGCGTTTGTTCAGGCCCATGGCCTGGACCGTTGCCTTCGCGCTGCTTGGCGCTATCGTATTCTCCATCTTCCTTGTCCCTGTGCTTGCTGCCCTGGTATTCCCGCATGGTGTCAAGGAATGGCGCAACCCGGTGATGGAGTTCCTGAAGGATCGGTACCGGAGCGTGGTGAAGCTGGCGATCGAGAATCGCTGGATCACCGTTGGCGTTGGACTGGCTTCGTTGGCCATCGCTCTCTTCCTGACGTTCAGCGGAATCATTGGCTCGGAGTTTCTGCCCCACTTGGACGAAGGCGCCATCTGGGCGCGTGGCGCGATGGCGAACAGCGTAGGCGAGACGGAAGGCACACGCTTCACTCAGCAAAGCCGCTATATCTTTGCTTCGTTCCCCGAGGTCACCAAGGTCGTTTCGCAAGCCGGGGCGCCCGACGATGGAACCGACACGGGAGGATTCGGCAACACTGAGTATTTCATCGACTTGAAGCCCAAGGAGCAATGGCGGCCCGTCTTTCATCAGAATAAAGAGGAACTGATCGCCGCGATGGATCGCGAAGTGGAGAAACAGCCAGGGGCTTTCTGGAACTTTTCCCAGCCCATTGAAGACAACGTGGATGAAACGATGACCGGCACGAAAGGCGGGCTGTGCGCCAAGCTTTACGGGCCGGACCTGGACGTTCTCGAGGATAAGGGCGAACAGATCAAAGAAGTCATGGCCAATATCGACGGGGTCAAGGATTTGGGAATTCAACGCGATACAGGCCAGCCGAATATCGATCTCACCGTTGACCGTCAGGCGGCCGCGCGCTTCGGCATCAATGTGGCCGATATCCAGGATGCGATACAAACCGCGGTGGGGGGGAATCCGGTCAGCCAGGTGCTGCAGGGAGAGGCTGTCTACAACGTGGTGGTGCGCTATCAGAAACAGTATCGCGATACCAAGGAGGCTATCCAGAGTATTCGACTGCTCTCTCCCTCGGGTGAGCGCGTCTCGCTGGCTCAGTTGACCAAGGTCCAGATTCGCGATGATGCCTACGACATTTACCGGGAAGACGGCTCCCGCTATGTGGCCATCCGCTTTGAGGTTCGCGGGCGCGATCTGGGAACCACGGTCAAGGAATCCATCGACAAGATCGCCAAGAATGTGCAGTTGCCGCGCGGCTATCACCTCGAATGGTCGGGAGAATACGACAGCGAAAAGCGGGCCGAAGCGAGGCTGCTCCTGATCCTGCCCCTGACAATCTTTTTTATCTTCATCATTCTCTACACCATGTTTCGTTCCTTCAAATGGGGGCTGCTTATTCTCGCAAACGTGGCCATGGCTCCAGTTGGAGGCTTGCTCGCTCTCTATTTGACCGGCACATTCTTCAGCGTATCTTCCGGTGTCGGCTTCCTGGCGCTCTTTGGAGTTTCGGTTCAGACGGGCGTCATCATGCTTGAATACATCAATCAGCTGCGGGCGCGAGGCTATACGCCCGAAGGGGCTGCTATCGAGGGCGCTGTCTTGCGGCTTCGCCCCATCATGATGACGATGCTGGTGGCTACCCTGGGACTGCTTCCCGCCGCGATGTCGCACGCTATCGGCTCCGACTCGCAGCGCCCATTTGCCATTGTCATTGTGGGGGGACTCATGACTGCTCTCGTGTTGAGCCTATTCCTTCTGCCTACGCTCTATGTCTGGATAGCAAGAGAAGGGGACGTTCTCCCGAGGCCGGAGGTGACACGTGAAGCATAAGCTAATATCTGTCTTGACTCGAAGCGTGTGCGGTTGTGTTCTTGGAATTGCTTTCCTGGCCAGTTCCGCGAGCGCGCAGCAGGCGCTCACGTGGGACCAGGCGAAAGCGAAGTTTGAGGCGGCCAACCCGGTGTTGAAAGCGGATGCGGCCAATGTGGAGGAGATGAAGGCGGAAGAGATCACCGCCTTTCTCCGCCCCAATCCGCAGTTCACGCTTTCAACGGATGGAACTCAGCTCGTTCGCCATAACGGGGTCTGGCAACCAACGGCAGGCACTCAGTTTTCGCCCAACTTCAGTTACCTGCACGAGCGCGAACACAAGCGGGAACTGCGCTTGAAGAGCGCCCAGGAAGGCACGGAGATTACCCAGTCTCAGCACGTGGATCTCGAGATCAACTTGCTCTTCGGCCTGCGCTCGGCCTTCGTGCAAACGCTTGAGGCCAAGGCTGTGCTGGAGCTGGCCAAAGCCGATCTCGAGTACTACGACAAGATCATTGACATAAGCCGCGCCCAGTTTAACGCTGGCGGCCTGGCCAAGATCGACTTGGCGCGAATCGAACTTCAGCGCGTGCAATACGAGTCCGAGATCGAGACCGCAATCGTCAATCTGCGCACCCAGAAGATTGCGCTCTTGCTGCTGCTCGACGACCGCACGCCGGTTGACCAGTTCGACGTGACCGGGCACTTCGACTTAGGCCCGGAACTCCAGCCTCTCAGCGACTATCACCAGATTGCGCTCGACAACCGGCCTGACCTGCGTGCGGCGATCCAGACCATCGAGCAATCGCAGACCAATTACAAGCTCGCTGTCTCCAATGGTTCCACCGATCCGACCTACGCCGCGTGGTATTCCTACAACCCATCCTTCAACAACCCCAACGACCACCAAACGATCGGCCTCAGCGTCAGCATTCCACTGCGGATCTTCGACAAGAACCAGGGCGAGAAGAAGCGAACGCTAATCGACATCGACCGAAGCCAGGAAGCGGCCGAAGCGGCCAAGGCGCAGGTCTTCAGCGACGTGGACGGCGCATACGAATTGGTGCGCAGCAATATCGCTTTGATCAAGCCGTACAAGGCGCAGTATCTCGATCAATCGGTTTATGTGCGCGACACCGTTACGTTTGCCTATCAGCATGGCGGAGCATCGCTCATGGATTTTCTCAATGCGCAGGCCAATTACCGCCTCGTGCAACTGGCCTACCTGCAGTTAATCGGCGCGTATATGACGGCCGCCGGCCAGATGAATCTTGCTGTTGGGCACGAGGTAATACAATGATCGGCGTGGCTCTTGCGAGCTGGGCTTGCGTTCTGGCACACTCTAACACCGGCACGGAGAGGTCGAGTCAATGAAGAGACATGAAGTTCGAGCTCGCATCGAAGAGTTTGGCATTCTGCCCTCTGTACGCGTGAACTCGCGGGAACTGGCGCGATTTGCGGCGGAGACTATCTACTCGGCGGGGATTCCCGTTGTCGAAATCACCATGACTACGCCCGGCGCGCTGGACGTGATCGATGACCTGGCGAGACGCTTTCCCGATATGGCGGTGGGCGCCGGCACAGTATTGGAGGAGGAAGCCGCGCGCGCGGCGATTGACGCAGGCGCGAGGTTTCTGACCAGCCCCGGATTTGTTCCGGAGGTGGCGGCCTATGCAAACCAAGTAGATGTCGTGGTGCTCCCTGGAGCCTTGACTCCGACCGAAATCATCGCTGCCTGGAAGGCGGGCTCGGATCTTGTCAAGATTTTCCCAACCGGTCACATAGGCGGCGTCAAATATGTGCGCGCCCTCAAGGTGCCGCTTCCCCAAATCCCGCTGATTGCCACAGGCGGAGTGAATCAGTTGACGGCCTTCGACTTTATTCAGGGCGGGGCGACAGCGATTGGCCTGGGCGGAGAACTGCTGCCCAAGGAGGCTCTGCATTTCCGTCAGGTAGACCGCATCCATGAGCTGGCGAACAGGTTTCTTGGCCTGGTGAGGGATGCGCGGGCGCTGCGCGAAACCTACTACTAAGGTAATGCTCCGAATGTACATTCCGAGGGTAGCAACGGGGGATAGGATATCTCTCGTAAGTTTGCTTGCAGGCCCCCCGGCATCGCTCATAGATAGAAAAAGCGGCGCAGCCGCATATGGATTCTATAAATACAACTAAACGATGCCTGCTAGCTTCCCAAAAAGTTTTATTCCGTTCCATTGGTTCCCTTCATGCGCCCCTCATGTTATCTCATCGATACTCAATCATGGGAGGTAAGAACACATGACTCGGAACCTGTTAGCAACATGCATTCTGTCAATCGCTTTCGCAGGTGTTGGAAGCGCGCAGGGCACGGCCTCTTCCGCGGTGACGGGCGCTCATTACACTCAGGCGGAATTGAAGGAGATGGCGCTCAACGCGCACGCGCCGGCGCAATACAAGGTTCTCTCCAGTTACTACGGCGAGCGGAAGGCCGACTATCTTCAGCAGGCTACGGAAGAGAAGAAAGAGTGGGACCGGAGGAGCCAGAACGTCATGGGCGTGGCGGCCAAGTATCCAAGGCCTGTAGACTCGGCACGGAATCTTTACGAGTACTACATGTACAAGGCCACCGAAGCCGGGACGCTCGAAGCGAAGTACAATCGGCTGGCATCGCCCGATGCCCCCGTGAACGCGCAATAACGCGCTGCAATCCAACAGTTTGACCGAGAATATGCCTCACGGGCGATGAGGGGACAGGGAGCCGGGTCGATTGACCGGCTCCCTTCCACGCTCACACCCGGTCAAAATGAATTCTTTATACTATCTTCACGACAATCCAGCTAAGCTAAGGCCAGCTAGACTGGAAATCCAGCTCCGCAAGGTGCAATTCCAATGGAAAATCCAGTCCTTTTGGGATCGACGCAGCAGCCTCGAAAACTTCGGATTTTGGCGCAGTATCTGGCGGCCAGCGCGGCCATCATTCTGCTGACCTATGGCGGGTTTCTGCTGCAGATCAACCTGCTGACTATCAGTTTTCTCTATTTGCTGGTGGTCGTGGCTGTGGCGTCGCGTTTTGGCTTTGGGGTGGCGTCCTTTACGTCGCTGCTGGCGGTGCTCTTGCTCGACTACTATTTTGAGCCGCCGCTTTTCAGCCTTGAGGTTGAAAATCCAGGGATTTTCGTTGCGCTGGTGACATTTGAAGTGACCGCGCTCGCGATCAGCAGATTGCACGGGCGAGGAGTACGAGTAGCGAGAGAGGCGGCTGTCAATCGCGCCGAGATGGAGCAGTTGTACGAGTTGAGCCGGAGTTCGCTTTTGCTGGACTTGCGCCAGCCGCCCGGGCCGCAACTGGCGACTTTGATTCAAAGGATATTCAACGTGCGCGCGGTCGCCTTGTTCGACATGAGCCTGAGCCGCCAGGACAGAATGGGCGACTGGGACGCGGGCGAGGAGGATCTGGCCAAAGAATGTTACTTGCGCGACGCTTCGCAGCAAGACACCAGTACCGATACCTGGCAACGGGTGCTGCGGGCCGGGCCTGGGTCGGTTGGCGCTTTGGCGGTGCGAGGCAAGCTCAGTCCGCTTGTAGTCGATGCGCTCGCATCTCTGGCCGCCATTGCGATTGACCGGCACCGGTGGGTTGACAAGGAAGAAAGAGCCGAGACCGCGAAAAAGGGCGAGCAGTTGCGCGCGACGGTGATGGATGCGCTCGCGCATGAGTTCAAGACACCGCTGACAGCGGTTCAGACAGCCAGTTCCGGCTTGCTTGAACTTGGGGGATTGACGGAGTCCCAGCGCGACTTGGTGACGCTGATCGACGGGGAAGCAGTTAGACTGAACAAATTGTGCACCCAGCTTCTGAAAGCGGCAAAGCTAGAGGCGAAGCAGACAGGCTTGGATGCGGCCGACGTGAAGGTGGTTGATTTGGTAAACGAGGTTTTAGCCGGCCATCCGGCGGAAGCGGAAAGGAACAGCGTTCATGTTGCCGTCGAGGATCCTTCGTTGACCGTGCGCGCGGATCGCGAATTGCTTGCCATGATTCTCGCGCAGTACATTGACAATGCGCGGAAGTATTCGACGGCGGGGTCGCCGATTGAGATTGCCGCCCGATCGAGCAATACCGAGGTTCTGATTTCCGTTCATAACTTCGGATCGACGATTCGCATTGAAGACAGGGAAAGAATTTTCGAGCGCTTTTACCGGTCACCCGAGTTAAAGGATGCCGTTGCTGGCACTGGCATCGGGCTCTCCGTAGTAAGGAAGGCGGCTGAGGCTCACCATGGGCATGTGTGGGTCGTAAGCGATGAAAAGGAAGGAACGACATTCTTTCTTTCCCTTCCCATGGACGCAAGGAGGACGCATTGAATACGGAGCAGTCGAATGGCGGGCAGGGCACGATCCTCGTTGTCGACGACGATAGTTCCACGCGGCGGGCATTGCGCGTGACATTGACGGGCATGGGATTCACGGTTGTGGAGGCGGCTCGCGGCGAGGAGGCATTGTCGCTGGCTCGCGTGACCTGGTTCGATGCTGTGCTGCTGGATGTGGATATGCCGGGGATGGGCGGAGTGGAAGCCTGCCGCTGCATACGCCGCGCGGTGGCGCGCCTGCCGATCCTGATGCTGACCGTCATGGACAGCGAGGACGACAAGGTGCTCGCCCTCGATGCCGGCGCCGACGACTATATCACCAAGCCCTTTCAAGTGCGGGAGTTGACGGCTCGGCTGCGCTCGGCTGTGCGCAGAAGAAATGTGCAGGAAACCAATCGGGACGCGCCGATTCGCCATGGCCAACTCGAATTGGACCCGGTGAAATACCGGGTCATGAAGAGTGGACGCTCGATTCATCTGACGCCCAAGGAATTCGAGGTGCTGCATTACCTGATGATGCACGCCGGCGAGCCGATTCCTCACGCCCGATTGTTGAAGTCCGTGTGGGGACCGGAGTATGGGAACGAACTGGAATACCTTCGGACTTTTGTCCGGCAACTACGCAAGAAAATCGAAGACGATCCAAAGAATCCGCAGTATTTGCTGACCGATGCATACGTTGGCTACCGGTTCAATGAACAGCCGCAGCCGGCCTAAGCGGCCACAGTGCGGGTCTATCGATGCAGGGCGGGATAGAATGCGATTTTCCGTTCGCTTGAGTATCCCTTATGGTTTCTTTCTGTTAGGCGTTCGATAATGACTTATGTACCGTCGTATTAACAGGACCCACAGAATCCTTCCGGTGATTCTTGGCGCGGTTGCGCTGGCGGGTGTCGGAGTGCTGCTCGCCTGGGACGCCTTTCCGAGTCTCTTTCCCGCCAGCTCCCATGCCTTTCTCGGAGCTTTTCCGCTTGCGACGATCGCCTTCGCATACATCGCCTACCAGGGCGCGCATAAGCCTGCGCGCGCGGAATTGGTAAAGGCGATTCTACTGGCGGTCGCTTTTCTCTTTTGGTCTGCCAATCAACTTTGGCCGGATCTGCGCCAGGCGTCGCTCTTCAACGACATTGCCATTGCGCTCTTCGTCCTCGATGTCTTCCTGGTCATGACCGGCTGGCCGGCAACATCGCCGGACGAGTCCTTTGGTGAAACCTACGCGGAACCTCCGCGCGATGAATCCTAGCTTCCTTCGTCGATCGGCAGAGGCTTCGGATGCCCAAGCTTCAGGAACGCGAACTATATTCGAGGAGCCAGATTCTCCTTGGGCCTGCCGTGGCGAGATCGGACAAACCTCCCCAACAAGATAAATAGAAGCTTCAGCGAACGCGGCGTGAGCCAGCTAAAAAGTTTTCAGTTCCAATTGCACGTCAGTTACTGCCTGAAATAGCTTCTATCCCCTCTGCAGAACGCGCCGATACACTTCACGCAACGACCTGGACAACCAACCCAGTCTCTGCGGCCGTCACCCGTGTCAACTCGCACACGGCGTGTCTGGGCTGACACGTTCCTCTGCGGCGAAACCCCCCCTAAGAGCATTGTTTTCAAACGTTGGCGTTTGGCGGACAGGTTGCAATTTGTATCGGCGCAGGGGATTTCAAAACGAAATAGGGGGATGCGATGAAGGCTCTGATGCTCAGCAAATTGGCGGTAGTGATCGTGGCGGCGATGGTTCTTGCAATGCAGGCGATGGCGCAAGTTGCGACACAAAGAATCATCGTGGTTAGCCTTGAAGACCGCAAGCTGGCGCTGGTCGAGGGCGGCCAGGTGAAGAAGGTTTACTCCGTCGCGGTGGGCAAGCCATCGACGCCCAGCCCGGTCGGAACCTACACCATCGCGCGGCGCGCGGCCAACCCGACTTACCACCACAATGGCAAGACTGTCCTGCCGGGACCGGGCAATCCGGTAGGCACCCGTTGGATGGGCCTCAGCATCCCCGGCTACGGAATCCACGGGACCAACGAGCCCCACTCCATTGGCAAGGCCGCCTCGCATGGATGCATCCGCATGGCGCGGGCCGACCTGGAGGAGTTCTACGGGCTGGTAGCCGTGGGCGACACGGTGGAGCTGGTGGGCGAGCGCAACGAGGAGACGGCGCGCCTGTTCGGCGATAACGAAAAGCCTGCCGCTCCGGCACAGCCGGTTCTGGTGGCCATGGCCGTGCCGAGTGCGGCTCCGGCCCCGGTTTCAGCGCCGGCTCCAGCGTCCGGTCAGGCGAGCGCCACCAAGCCGGCGGATCGAGTTCTCATGGCTTCGCGGTAAGTGAGGTGTGCGATGAATCTGCTGATCGAAGCAACCAATGGTCTGGGAGCGGTGCTGTTGCAGGTTGCGGCGGCGCTGCTCTTTGAGGAACTGACGTTTGGTGGGCTGGTCCGGCTGCTGCTTGCTCCACGGCCGGGAACCGGAAGACGAGTTGAGCGCAATCACAAACAAGGAGAAGGGCGATGAACGCATTGAAGCTGTTGTTGACGGTTGCGGGAGTGCTGTTGCTGGCTGCCGCGTTGGCTATTCCACTTTATAGTCTTTGGCTTCGCATACAAAGGTTGCGGCGCAAGGCCAAAGGAGAAGAAACTGCCGGCGAGCCGGAAGAGATTGCGTGGCGCGGCTCGGTGGCGCTGGCGCTGGTGGCTTGCCTGCCGCTGCTGGTGGCATCGAGCATCGTGGTCGTGCCCAGCGGAATGGGCGGCGTGCGCGTCAGCCAGATAAGCGGCACACTGCCGGGAACGCTGTATCCGGGCGTGCACTTCATTACGCCGCTTGTCGAAAAGGTCGAGACCTTCGACCTGCGCGATCACCTTTTCATCGCGGGCCTTGCCGAAGAGGGCGCGAAGGCTGGAGAGCAGAAGAGCGGCCTCAGCGTGCAATCGCGCGAAGGACTGAACATCGGCCTCGCCGTCACCGTGCGCTATCGCCTCGACCCCAACAAGCTCTCTAATGTGCAGGCGCATATGCCCCAGCCCGTGGACAAGGAGCTGGTGCCCCCGGTGGTGGCCAGCGCCTGGCGCGAGCTGGCGCCGGCTTACACGGTGCGGGAGATATTCTCGACCAAGCGCGAAGAGGTGCGCGAGAAGGCCTCGGAGATTATCACGCGCAAGCTCGGCGCAGACGGCATCTTCGTCGAAGAGGTGATGCTCTCCGATATTCAACTGCCCGCCGAATACGCCAAGGGCCTGGAAGGTCTGCTTCTGAAGGAGCAGGAGGACGATCAGCTCGGCGTGGTGACCGATATTCAACAGAAGCAGGTGCGCATCGCCGAATTGCAGGCCGAGGCCGAAGCCGTTCAGAAGGTAAAGGAGGCCGAGGGCGAGGCGCAGTCGCGCGTGGTCGAGGCCAAAGGCGAGTCCGACGCGATGCAGTACACGCTGCCGCTCAAGGAGAAGCAGATCGAGCAGAGCAAGCTGGAGGCCGAGGCGCACAAGGAGACGACCATTCAGAACGCGGAGGCCGATGCCGAGGCCAAGGTCATCGACAGCAAGGCGGAGTTGCAGCGGCGCAATCTGTTGGCCGACGCCGAAGCCAGCCGTGTGCGCCTGATGGCCTCGGCCAACGCCGAACGCATGACCAGCGAGGCGGCGCTTCTGAACAAGTCGCCGCTGCTCATCAACAAGATCATCGCGGAACGGCTCTCGGACAAGATACAAGTGCTGATGGTGCCATCGGACGGCAAGTTCTTCTTTGCCAACGATGTCTTCAAAAGCATGGCCGCCAGCCCGGTGAAGCAGGAGATGGACAGCGAAAGCGAGCCGGAGCCCGCGCCCGCGCCTGGGCATTGAGGAATGAAGGTTGAGGCTCGAGGCAGCCCACCCTAGCCGCGTTTTTGTAATTGCGGCTAGGGTGGGTTCTCTACCGGCTTGATCGGCAAGGCTGACTGAAGCGTCCGTTGCCCGACAGCCTGAAACGATATAATCCGCGCATACGAATGATGAACAGAAAGATGAATCCCATGAAGCTGATCTGGCTGATTCCGATGATTGTGGCCGGGCTCACCGCGCAGACGGCAA
>Ga0187847_10004139_pt1 | contig 10755 bp, 6 predicted proteins | sample June2016WEW_4_10_FD_132458 | JGI IMG/M metagenome (GOLD analysis project Ga0187847, IMG submission 132458) | Peatland microbial communities from SPRUCE experiment site at the Marcell Experimental Forest, Minnesota, USA - June2016WEW_4_10 | ecosystem: Environmental > Terrestrial > Soil > Wetlands...
CAATGGATCGCATACCACGAGATCTGTGCTCATGTAGCCGACAACTTCCAGTTCCGGTCTGACAGCAGTATGTCCGACTTTGAAGAGTCTTACGAGGGGCCGTGGCAGGACTTCTTCCGAGATATCGATCCCTCCCACGCATTCCTTAAGACAGCTGGCGACTCCGAATCTGGAGAGGGTTGGTGGGCCCCGCATTTCGAACCGGATTGGGGCGACGAGGTGGATGGTAAATCGTGGGCCGAGGACATTTCCGGTTTCCCCACTCCGGTATCGCTCTTGACGGCAAGAGACTTAGTGGATCAGCCGTGGCTTGTTGCTGATCTGTTTCTCGACCGTACACGCCCAATCCCTGAAGGAATGGACAAAGAGGATGTTGAGGCCCGTAAATTGTGGTGTCACATATCAGGTTATTTGGTGCGCACTGAAGACGTGGATCGCTTTATGAAGTGGGCCGAAGGGGTCGATTTCTGGGGTCGATGGATGCCGCGGGTACCATCTTCCCATGGGATGTTCTTGGGCGAATATCTTTGGTCTCCGGCCTGGAAGCATTTTAACAATGCTTATTACGAGAATGAAGGATGGGTACAGCCGAAAAAGGGCTGCCCCATTTCGATCCGCACAGCCTCCTTCGAGTATCACCAAGAGTCGTCCGGATTCGACTGTTCTGTCGATTCGGGGTTCACACTGCATCTGCCTGACGAAGAATTGGCAGAAGCGTTAAGTCTTAGTTGGTCTGGGCAAGCGGCTGATTTCCGAGATCCAAACGGGAAGGTCGCGGCCACCGACCCGAGTGCATTTGAGAGCGGTCCTGGGGCTCTCCTGCTGCGCCAAGATTGTCTAGAAGCGATGGCAAACACAAGAGGCTTAACTATGTGTTGGATCGTACTCGGCGAGAAGCTCGCGTACCAACCTGGCCCCATGAAGCGCCTTGGCGAAATACATATTTCTGGAGCCTGCGCATTGGGAGATGGGCAAATAAAGGGCTTCGTACACTTTATTAAGGACGGCGATCACCAAGAACTGAGCGAGGCGATTCTCACCACGCGACGATTTTGATCCGCCACGCTTCGCACAATGTCCGAATGTCGAAATCATTTTCAGAGGAAACTGGCCTAAACGCCAATGCCGACTTCCATCCCTTGAGTACGCGCAGGTTGCGGCGATTGCGCAACATCTTCCTGCATGGAAGAAATGGCTTTCTCCGGCTTATGCGCACTTTCGTGCGAGACGTCCCGGCTGAGAGCTTGCTTCAGCGCGCTACGATCATTCGTGAATATCTGCGCATCCCATTGGCCTCGTGAGACCGAGACGTACGCCATGCGATTGTTCAGAAGATCCCTTGCCCCTAGTTCCGTGTCAACGTGAATGAGAACGCGGTCGGCGGTTTGGCCCTGGCCTGAGTAGCTGGTGACTGCATAACCGTGATCGAGATGCGGATGACGCTGCGGGTCGAAACTCATTTTGCGTCCATTTTCCAACTTAAGAGTCATGGCTCCATTCGGCGAAATGCGTTCGATGCTGCCAAGCTCCCGATTTGCAATCTTCAACTCCTGGTTGGGCGCCGTGAACTGGATACGGTCGCCGACGGAGAATGCGCGCTCTTGCTCCCGATAAACCGAAACACCCATCTGCCGGCGCGGGTCATACGTCTGCTCAGTACCATCCATACGTATCACGGTCAGCATGTTGTTCTTTGGGTCGATGCTTGCTACGCGAGTGTACTCACCCTTGTCGATGCCCGTTTCTTGAGAGCCGCGCGAGTATCGCAGAATGTCATTCACCTGATATTGCTGCGCCCATGTCCGATCCGCACCGGTCATCTCCTGACGCGGTACGAGCGTGATCAAAGAGTGCTCGGCGCGGTTCACCACCCCGCGAGATTGCAACTCTTCATGAATCCGTTGGTTGATTTCGGTACGAGACCGGTTGTCGGGCGAGACAACAAGTGTGCTTTCAGGCGAGCGAGCGTACTCCCGAGCGATCGCGTCGATGCGCTCTCCACGACCCGTTATCTCATGAACTCGCCCCTGGCGGTCAAGACTCGACAATGCCGTTCCAACATCTCCCCGAGCCAACTCCTCCACAGCCCGCTTCAACTCTGGGTCCCGCTGCCGGACGATTTCATCAAGCTTCGCCGTCTTCATACCTGCTTCCTGGAGTTGGGCAAAGGGACGGCCCGCTTCGACCGCCTCGTGCTGGCGAGTGTCGCCGACTAATAGCACTCGCTCATTTGGATGTAACCGCACAATGAAGTCGTGCATTTGGCGGGTTGAGGCTAATGAAGATTCATCCAACACGTAAAGCTTGCGTTCGCCGCTATCAGGCTGTTCTCCTCGCGCAAGGTGCCGTTGCAGCGTCGATGTTTCAATCCCAGCTTCGGCAAGTTTCTGCGCAGCACGGGACGTAGGCGCGAACCCCTCCACTCGATAGCCCTCCGCTTCGGCACCTTCACGGACGACCGCCAGAGCCGTTGTCTTCCCGGCTCCAGCGACTCCATCGATCCCAACGATTTTTTCGCGAGACTGAAAAATTTCATCGACCGCATGGCGCTGCGAGACATTCAACTCCGGGTGACGGTTCTCGATGGCAATGCGTAGTTCCTGTGAAACCAGCATTGAGTCGTGTGGCCCACGCACGTTGCCGTCTTGCATACGGCCAATGATTTCCTTTTCGAGCCGCACCATCTCGGCGGTCGTATATTGAGGGGCTGCCCGACCTGCACTATCTTCGAGTCTCCGAAATTCACCATTCGCCACGCGCTGCTCAAACTCCACGCGTGCCTGCCCGTAACTCAATTTCCCCATGCCGCGATCCAACACGGATTGTAAGATGCTTCGCTCGTCCTTAACCGCGGAACGCTCAAAGGTGTGATTTCGAGCATACGTTACCGCCTGCTGCATCACCTTTTCGGGGTTCTCGGCACGATGGAGACCCTGCTCTCTTGCTTGCGCTACCACTCGGTCGGCCTGGTGACCAAATTGTGCGGCGAGTTCCCGATGGCGTTGCAATACCTCCTGAGACGAGTGCAATTCCTTGTTGTCTCGCGTTCGATGTGCTGCGACCTGAGCTGCGCCAGCCCCGTCTCTCCCGATCTCCTGTAGGTGTTCTTTGATTTGCTCACGGCGGGGACTCGACGCGTCGAGGTATTCCTGGGTATAGCCTTTGATCTCTGGCTGTCCGTGCTTGCCGGTCTGGATCTCGTATCCCAATCCCTGAAGCCGAATTGCAAGCTCGGAACGATACACACTCGTCACATAATGCTGGGACTGGAACAGGCTGCGCTCCTGGAGCGCGCGCGTTTGACCGTTGTCACGCTCAGTGACATTGAAGATGACAGCATGAGTGTGCAGTTGCGGCGCCGCGTATCCCTCAACCGGCCGAGCCGTGTCGTGCTCGAAGGTCGCTGCAACAAATCTGCCGGTGGTCTCAGGCGCGTGGACGTTTCCAATGCGGGCTTGCGTATACCGCTCTAACTCACCCAGGGCGACACGAACACTTTCGCGGTGGGCATCGCGTACCCGGTTATCTCCACCCACGAGAGCAGTGAGTGATACAGACTTCGGCGCTGAAAATGTAGCGTCCCATCCGGCGCGGTGCTCCGCACTGGTGATCTGCTTGCCGTACTCATTCTCATAGGTTCGAGCGGGCTGATGTTTGACGAGCTGCGCACCGCTCTCAGGGTGCCGACCCTCACTCAAATGCGCAAAGTGATCGGCCCGGACCGGCCCGATAAGATTCCATTCCTCTGCAAGTTTGCCCTGCCACTCGCTGTTCGCTCGCTGGTCACGGCTCCAGTAGTTCTGTTCTTCTGAAGCGAATTCACGGGAGTGGTAGGTCTGCGCCTGTCCCGAGGACAGTGCTTTCGAGATGGTTAACATGCGCTTTCAACTCCAAATGTGCGCGGCAGCATCTCGCTACTGCCTACTGAGATTCTATCTCTAACCGAGAGAATTATACGAACCACCCCTCAAGCTAAGGCCCATCCCGACTTCGATGAGCGCATTGGCCTGTCTTCACGAGCCCAGATCTAGGGTACCGATGACGAATAAATGCAAGCCGACTCTGCGTCTTGCAAGGGCTGCGATTGTCTGTCGAAGCGCTGCCGCCGCTTGGGCTGCTAGAGTTGAGGCTACTATGGATACCACGTGCCGACTTTGCGGGCAATCAGCCAAGCTCATCGATAGCCACCTCCTACCCAAAGCCTTGTACAAGCTCATTCGCGAACCATCACTCAAAAACCCGAACCCCTTTCTGGTGACTCGCGGAAAAGCCGTCCAAACGTCAACTCAGCTCAAGCGATATCTACTGTGCTCGGTTTGCGAGGACCGTTTCAACAAAAATGGCGAGAGTTGGGTTTTGAAGCACTGCTTCCGCGGTGGTCCAATGAATAGGTTCAGATTGAGAGACCTGTTGATCGGTGTTACTCCGATCAGCACCAACTCTGCGGGGGACGTTTTAAGCACCGTCGCAGCTCCGGAGATACAGCGAAACAAGATTGAGTATTTCGCTGCTAGCGTCTTCTGGAGGGGAGCGATTAGTGATTGGCCATGGCAAGGCCAGACAGTTCCACCTATGCCATTAGAGGTGCCTCTGCGCCTTGCATTCGAAGATTACCTATTGGGAAAGACGACTTTTCCGAGGACATGTTCGCTGCTTGTGTACCTTGCGGGAGACACCGCCCCGCCTCTCGCGATGCACCCCCCGCAGAGTGGTAACTCCGTTGGAATTGTCGAATGCCGCTTCGCCATCCCGGGATTGCGCTTCACCCTCCTTCCCACCGTCCCCGCGAACGCTCTCTCACTCTCATCGGAGCCGCATCATCCTGTGTTCATATCAAAGGACCAGAGCCGTCTACTCGCGCAACAGACCTTAGAATTAAGATACTCAATACTCGATGCCAATTAGTTCTTAGATACGTGTGTCATCAAGCTTGATTCCGGGTCGGTGATAAATCTCTAGTGCCGCATCGAGTTCAGATGCAGCTGGAAACGCGCATTGGCCTGTTGTCACGAACCCATGATCGGACTACCGGCTTCGCATAATGTATGCGGGGCTAAGAGGCTGTCCGCCTCAAAAACCATTCCTATTTCACTGTAGGGGCTCGGCCCGATAATAGAGCTACGGAGACCCGATATGCTCTACGCGGAATCCAGCGAGGACTTTATTGCTCATGTGAAACGCATCGAGAGCCACGCGGACCAATGCATTGAGCATTTCGCGCTCCTTCCCGCACCAAGCTATCTTGCGCGTTGGACGATTCTGACCGCGACAGTGCATACGATCGAGGAAAACTACAAGGCCTTCGGTCCGAATTCATCGCCATTCAGAGCTGCCATGATAAACCTCGCCCGGCACGCTGCAATGCTGATCCGGTGGCTGGAGAAAAGCGGGTTGGCATCGGTTCCGCCCGATTGGGTCCCCCACTGGGAGTCGTTTGTCGGCGGGCAAGCATTTCGCGATCTTCGAGTCACTGCAAACTATGACGCGTTTTTGTGCTCATACCCGATGTGGTATCGGAACCGGCTAAGCGCAGAACTGATAAACGACGACGTGGTAAGGTTTTGCACTTCTCCGGACAGCCGCGATCGGCAGGTCAGTGCGTTTCAGAAGGGTTTGCGGAAGCGTTCTGGTTTGCATCAAGCCGTACCCGGCACGCAACTGGAAACCACGGAGGCAATTTTGCGTCGCTACAAGCGTATTCTAGATGACGCAGTTCCCAGGGGGGAGAGGGGCTTTCATTACGAGCACTCATACGAATTAGCGCGCCGAATGTTTAGCAAATATACCAAGCGTATGGAACAGATCATGCGGCGAAGTGAGGGTTTGGATCTCGGACCATACACACTTGGCGCGTTTAAGTGCTTCTATGCTGCGCTGCAAAGCATCTGCGCAATTCACGACTATCTTTGCTTCCTATGGGGGCAGCGGAAGGGCACCTATCCGATTGAGTCAGCGGTGCAGGTCAAAAAGCGGGACGAGTGGATCGAGATTCTATCCTTTCACTCCGGCCTCGCCAAAACCACCACAGAACAACTTCTGAACGACCTGACGTTTCACACAAAGCGACTCCCAGACCTTCACGTGTTTCCGTTTGTCCCGCTCGATGAGTCAAAAGAGTTGCTAGCCCTGGCACCGCAATTCATCCTGGGCTCATCGCCAGAAGACAATATCCTTCGCACCTGTTCATATTTACGCGAGAAATCCTACAGTTTGCTGAGTGATGATAAAGCCGCAACCATGAGAGAGGATATTCTCCAAACGCTCAGGGAGTTTCGGTGCGCGTATTCCATTCCGTTGCCCGACGGTTCGACAGACATCGACCTCTTGATCGAAGATTCACAGTCCTCCACAGTTGTGATCGCTGAATTGAAATGGTATCGGAAGCCGTCTACCTATCGTGAGCGTTTGAGGGTTGATGCGGAATTCGAAGACGGCTACAAGAGGCAGCTCGTTACGATCCACGCCTATTGTCAACGCCATCCGGACTGGCTGAAAAATCGGGGGACGCTCACGCGTTCGCTATCCGAATATGAGAACGTCTTCTTCCTTCTAATCGGCCGGGATCATTGGAGTTGGTTCGATCCTCAGGACAACTCAGGGGTAGTCGAATTTGAGCAGTTCCGATTGGCCATAGAAAGAGATAACTCCTTGAATGTAGCTATCAGGGAGCTGTTGAACTATGACTGGCTTCCAATCGAAGGGGAAGATTTTCATGTGCAGTTCGACAGGGGGATTGTGGAAGGGGTTGGAGTCGAATCCGAGGTATACTACGGGGGCCCTCCCATAGGGAAGAGCAAACTTTAAATCACGTCAGTCACAAATGTGGTGTATTTCGAGCGGGAGTAAATGCCGATTGAGCTGGGATGAATTCTGGCCTTACGCAAAATCGGCTATGCGCTCAGCGAAATAAATCTGTGATGATATGTCGACTTGTGGAAAGCCGTGAATTGCACTGGAGTCATCTATTGAATCCTCAGTCAATCCACTCCGATTCATGCCAGACCGTCGGTTCGGCATTTACCACTTTAGGTTGCGAAGCTCCCGGAAATAAGCCTTGCCTTTTGGCAGGCCTCTTTGGAGCTTCGGTCGCAGCAACTGATTCGGATGCTGGCTGGGATGCCAGTGCCTTCACCAGTTCGGGACGTGGAGCAGGCGGCGGCGTGCGCTCCAGAAATGCCGGTTGTCGCTCGATCACGGCTACATACGGGAATCGAACGGATGCGACTCTGTTCTCTTGTTTAATGTAGCCGTGAAGCGGTTCCAGACCAGCGATCTCAGACGCCATGACCAATGGCTTCGTTGCAATCTCCATCGTGTATTGCTTGTTGAGGGGGAGCAAGCTGGCCTTGCGCGACTCTTTGAGACGTTCGACCTCGATCTCGCCTATTGCATCTGATACCCACTTCGCCGCATGCGGTTCCGTGGTTTTGAGAAATATCTTCGTTGCCGGCTGGGACAGCATGGCTTCTGCATCTTTTCCATAGCGCTTCTCAAGCTGGCTACGGCCCTGGAAACCGAGCACAACAGGGTTGCCAGACTTGCGAGCTTCCGTGACCGCCGTATGAAGTTGTGGCAACTTGTTCAGACTGGCGAGTTCGTCCAGAACGAACCATACAGGCTTGGTCCGATGGAGGGACGGCTCCATTGTGCGGAGAATCAGCATGTCAAGCCACGCGCTATGCAGCGGGAGGACCTTTTGGCGGGAAGCTGGCCTCGACGTGAGAAAGACCCATTGTCGTCTCTCGACGTTCCAACCTCCAGACGAGAAGACTGTCCGGCTTCCTTCCCTTGATGGCAGTTGCTCCAAGCTCTCGGCAATCATGTTGAAGGACGAAAGAACACCGCCGCGCTGCGCAGGCGCACCAGGGTCCAGAAATGCCGCGTACGGCGTCCCTTTCACCATGCGCTCGATTTCCACCGGATTGCTCATCCATTCGACAAGCTGCTGAGGGCTTGGGTGGCGCCGCATCAGAAATGTAAATATCCGCCGCGGGGCATCCGTAAAGTATTCCTTTTCGTAATCCTTGTCAGGGAACAGCGCCGCCGCCATCGCAGTGTTCCCGTCATCGGAATTCGACTCGTCCGCGATGTCCCAGTAGGGGCAACGACGATCAAGCGGATTGAGAATCACGTCGCCTCGTTCGGCCGAGTAGAACTCTGGCGTGAACTCAAGCGCGGGATCGTAGACAATGGCTGTTTCTTGCCGTTCACTCACCTGACGGAGAATCTGGCGCATAGCCGATGTCTTTCCGCTGCCACTGTCGCCCATAATAAGGATGTGGTTTGGTTCAAGATTTCGCCGGATCGCAAGGTATTGCGAATCCAGATTCGGAAGCAGTTTGCTGAACGAACCGAGAAGACTACTTTCCCCGCGCAATTGAAAGCGGATACCGTCGGGCTGCAATTTTGAATTCCACTCCGCAGCGGTCACCAATTCCGGCCCCTTGGTTCGACGGCCATGACGCTCTTCGTGCCGCGACTGGGCTCTCCCTCTTCGCCGGACCGCAATCACCGCCGCGATCAATACTGAGAACCCGAGAAGGCAAATCAGCGCAGGCTTTGCCATAACCCAACGGTATCCGACACCGTTATAGAAATCCTTCCGTAAGATCTGCTCCACCTGGGCCGAACTGACCCGCTGCTCTGGGCTCTCCTCGATTCCAGTCCAGCCGTCTTTCAGCGCTGCTTGCGAAAGTCGAACAGGCAGCTTTCCATTCTGACCGAAAACCACATCGGGCTCCGTCAGAAGCGCTCGCTGACGTCCGGGAGCCGTTTTGTACAGCCAGTTGACCGGAGTGGTGGCACCAGGAATCTTTGCGGTTTCCCCGCTCTCTACGTACGTCAGCAAGTAGTACCGCTGGAGCGGTGGCTCGACCAGAACAAACGATACCAGCAGGGGCAGTATGGGCAGACCAAAGACAATGCCCAGAATGATGACGACGAACCACAATGAGCGGCGGGGGAACCGCATGGGTCTCATGGTTTGACCTCCGACACCTTCCCATTCTTGACACCTCGCCGGCTGGCGAGGAACTCCTCGGCCTTTTGTTGTTTGATTGAATCCGCGTAGGCGGACATCTTCCTGACCGACTCTTCGGTAAGCGACCCCTTGGATGCGGATGCAAAAAGGTTCAGGACAAGGGTCCGAATCGCAATCAATTCAGCCAGCAAGACAGGGTCGGTCCGGTCCACCGGCGAAGTTCGAGCCTGGGCAAGGGCCGCGTCCCGCAGCCACTCGGAGACCTTCTTCCCGGTGCGCGCGGCAGCCGCTTCAACCTCGGCAAACTCCGCCTCGGTGATGCGGGTGGCGATGGACTTGGCACGAAAAGTCTCGGCTGCCCGAGCGGCGGGAGCCGCTGGCGGAATCACGTTAGGCGGTCTGGTCTCGGGGGAAGACATCAGTCAGGCGCCTTATTTGCAACCTACGCCCGGTTCCCTTCAATGTCAAACCGCACAGATGTAAACCCCTATATCTAAAGATGTTCACGCTCGTAAACAGAACACCACAGAGCGCTGGAGGATTGTTTACGCAGGTGAACACGTCGCGCTAAGTGATTGGAATTGCAGACGTTCGCAAACGTAAACCCGGGACGGCAGCCAGCACCCCACTGGGGATGACGTGTCACCTTACACCCGCTGCGTAGCAGCGCGACTGTAATCCGCAAGCGAGTCGGATCTCGCCGGCCGGCGAGATGAAATGGAGCAGCCCGTCCGGCACTCCAGTAAGAGGATCTGGTGCCGCTTCGCACTGCCAGCGGCACTTGCCCGTCGGGTGGGGAAACATGACGCCCCGGCGCTTTTCTGGGGCATCGCTTAAGGGCGGGTAGACGGGCTCGGGACGATTCTCTTCGGTGCGCCGAACCGCGTTATTCAGTTGCCGTACCGACCGTGAACGAGCTTGCCACAATACAGTCACTGACAACCGGCAATCCCGTGCGTTCCTACCGAAAGCGGTTCGGCGCTGCCCGTCGGGTGGGACATCTGCGCGGCGCGATAGCGTCTGGCTCCGGCGACAATCTCAAAGCTCTGATCGGTGAGAGGCCGCACAAGCAAGGGAGAGAGAACGCCCTGGCTGCGGATGCTCTCGGCCAATTCCTTGAGGGAGGAATCCTCGAAAATTCGTCGCGGGTTGGTAGCGGACTCGGTGAGGACGGCAAGCGGAAGGTTGCGGTATTCAGTCGCGGTATTCGTGTTCATGGATTGCTCTCCTTTGAGCGGTTGGGACGTGCGGGGGAAGTTGAGCGGACGGCGCGGGGCCGTCCGCATCTTCAAAGTCGCTGTTAGCTGGCTTTCGCCAGTTCCGCGACGGTCTCGTTCTTTTGGGTGGGTTCTTTCGGTTGAATGGCGGCGAGAATCACGGCGGAGGTGTGCTGGATGACTTCAAGGCTTTCGGACAAAAGTGCAGCATTATCCGCATACATCTGGATGTAATCGCTCGACGCGTTTCCCATTTCCAGCCCAACGCTCTGGCCAACGATGAAAGCAACTGCCTCGGCTTCGGTTTCACGTACAGTCGCAGTGGTCATGGTGCGACGTTCGGCCTTGTGCAAGAGTTCATGCGCCGTTTCGTGAACCAGCGTGGTGAATTCCTCGGCCTTCGACTGGCCCGGAAGCAAAGCGATCTTGCCGCCGTAGGAGACACCTAGCGCCGGAGCGATCTTCTCATTGAATTCCAGCGTGATATTTTGCTGTGCGAGAAAGGCAATCATCCGGTCGCGGTGCTCGCCCACTTCGCCGGTGATGTTGTGCTCAAAC
>Ga0187847_10004142_pt1 | contig 10748 bp, 6 predicted proteins | sample June2016WEW_4_10_FD_132458 | JGI IMG/M metagenome (GOLD analysis project Ga0187847, IMG submission 132458) | Peatland microbial communities from SPRUCE experiment site at the Marcell Experimental Forest, Minnesota, USA - June2016WEW_4_10 | ecosystem: Environmental > Terrestrial > Soil > Wetlands...
GGGGTGAAGTTTTTCCTGTTTACCCAGTGCAGCGGATTGCTGATGCTGATCGCCATCCTCGCACTCTACTTTATCCACCATCAGGCGACCGGCATTTACACGTTCGAATATTCGGAGCTACTGGGCACGCAGTTTAGTTCCGGCACCGAGCTCTGGATCATGCTCGGTTTTTTTGGCGCCTTCGCGGTGAAGTTGCCGGTCGTGCCCCTCCATACCTGGCTGCCGGATGCTCATACCGAGGCTCCGACCGCCGGAAGCGTCATCCTGGCTGGATTGTTATTAAAGACCGGCGCATACGGCCTCTTGCGTTTCGTTATTCCACTCTTTCCGCGCGCGGCTCACGAGTTCACACCTGTAGCTCTGGTATTGGCCGTTATCGGTATCGTTTACGGCACCGTGATGGCTTTCTCTCAGACTGATCTCAAGCGTCTGGTCGCTTATACCAGCGTAAGTCATCTGGGCTTCGTGTTACTCGGAATTTTCTCCTGGAACTCACTTGCCCTCCAGGGCGCGATTATCACGATGATCTGTCACGGGCTTAGCACCGGTGGGCTCTTCGTTCTGGTCGGCGGATTGCAAGAACGCATGCACACTCGTGATCTGGGAATCATGGGCGGCCTCTGGACAGTAGTGCCGCGACTCAGTGGATCGGCGCTCTTCTTCAGTCTGGCGACGCTCGGCCTGCCGGGATTGGGCGATTTCATCGGAGAATTTCTCGTGTTGCTGGGATCTTATAAAGTCAGCATTCCGATCACAGTGGTTGCGACTCTGGGCGTTCTCGCCTCTACCTTCTACGCCCTGAGAATGGTGCAGCGTGCCTTCCTTGGCCCAAATACGCACGCTTGGCAATTTCCCGACCTGACGCCGCGGGAAGGAGCAATGGTGACGGTGATGATCGTCGGCCTGCTGTGGCTTGGATTCTATCCGCAGCCCGTGTTGAACACTTTCAGGCCGGCTCTAGACAACCTGCAGCGCAACGCCGAGATGCCCGTCGCGCTCTTACGGAGATAAGTTGTGAACGCTGCCGACACACTCGCCCTGCTTCCTCTGATTCTGATCGCAGCTACTGCGGTCATTGTCATGCTTGGCATCGCTTGCAAGCGTAGTCACGCACTTGCGGCGGCTCTTACGCTCGCTGGGCTGGCCGCGGCCTTCATCTCCATCGCTGCAGCGCTGCCGAGGGCGCCGCGGCAAGTAACATCGCTTTTGCTGGTGGATCGATACGCCCTGTTCTACATCGGCCTAATCATCTTCTCCGCTGCGGTTGTGGCGGTGTTTTCCTACCAGTACTTCGAAAATCATGACGGGCATCGCGACGAGTTGTATCTTTTGCTCCTGCTCGCGACTCTCGGGTGCGCGGTACTGGTGGCGAGCAGTCACTTTGTGTCGTTTCTTCTCGGACTCGAGATCTTGAGCGTCTCCTTGTATGCGATGATTGCGTACTCGAAAGACGGCGAACCCGCGCTGGAAGCAGGAATCAAGTATCTGATTCTGGCCTCGGCTTCCGCCGCATTCCTTCTCTTCGGTACGGCTCTCATCTATGCCGAGGCCGGGACCATGGAGTTCTCGCGACTCCGCGCACTCTCCCTGAACGGGCCTGGATTCGCTGTGCTTTTGGCGGGGATTGTGCTCACCATTACTGGCATCGGCTTCAAGCTGGGTGTTGTGCCCTTCCATTTGTGGACGCCCGATGTTTATCAGGGCGCACCTGCGCCGGTAGCGGCATTCGTCGCGACAACCTCCAAGGCCGCGATGGTTGCCTTATTGTTGCGCTATTTCTATCTTTCCGGCGCAATGGGATATCGGCCCGTGTTTTTGGTGTTCTCCCTCGTCGCAATTGCCTCGATGTGCGCGGGCAATCTCCTCGCGCTGCAACAGACGAATGTAAAGCGCATTCTGGCCTACTCTTCGATCGCCCACTTTGGATACATACTGGTGGCGTTTCTGGCGGGCGGCGCCATGGCGATAGAGGCGGTGGCCTTCTATCTAGTTGCGTACACCGTGACCCTCCTCGCCGCGTTCGGAATCGTGTCCGTTCTTTCTGACTCCGAGCGCGACGCCGACGATCTCGAGGATTACCGCGGTCTTTTCTGGCGGAGGCCAGTGATCGCCAGCGTTTTCACCGCCACGCTCTTCTCGCTGGCTGGAATTCCAGCGACCATGGGTTTTGTTGGGAAGTTCTATATCCTCGACGCCGGAGCGGCTGCCGCCGCCTGGCCGCTGATCATCATCTTGGTCGTCACCAGTGTCGCAGGCCTCTTCTATTACCTGCGAGTTGTCGTAGCTCTATACTCTGCGACGCCTGAACACGCTGCTGCCGATCGGGTTGTATCTCCCAGTAACCCTGCAGTTTGGTCCGGGGTTTTCGTACTGACCGTACTGGCGCTCCTGCTGATCTGGTTTGGCGTATATCCAACGCCTTTGCTTCAGGTGATCCGGGCGACCATGGCCGTCGGTTAAGAGCGGCCTGACATCGCGAACGCGAGAGGTGCTGCGTCGTGTTCCTGAATGCTGGAGGAAGATATACAAGGACATCGTTCGATATTTGTCGACACTTTTCAGGATGCGAGTCAGCACGCGTTCCGCAGCATGAGGAGAGAGGACACCATCTTCTGACAGATATCAGTGATAGCCTGCGAGGTCGGGGATCTGTCAGCTTCGAATCTTTGCTGCAATAGCCGGATGGAATCATCGGTGATGTGCGCAGGTGCGTCTTCTTCGCGTGCGATCCATGCGGCAATGTGCATGAGTTCATCGCTATATTCGTTGAGAAAATGGTCCAGCGCCTGATTTTGGTGCGGGGTCAATTCGGAGTCGATCTCCCGCCGCTCACGATGTAAGAGAAGACTGAGTTCCAGCAGGAAGATCGAGCGCAAGGCTGGCTGAGCCCTCTGAATCTGCTCCCACTCGGCAACGTCTTCCTCGCGCCGATGGCGAAACTCAAACTCAAACCGCGCAGTATCCGTCTGCGATTCCAGACTTGCGAAGTTGTCATTGATCTGACTGCGGAGAAGGCTGACCTGTGGAACGGCAATGGCTCTGTCGCTTACGACCGGACAGACTCCGAGTTGTGCCAGCAACCGTACGTTCCGCACCAGGACTTTCTGCAGCTGCTCCGCATCGCTCTTTGCCCCGAAGCGGTCGAAGATAAAGCCCATGGCGAGAATAGCCAATAACACGCCAAGTACCTTATCGCGCGCGATGGTGAGGTCGGTCTGGATCTGGGCATCCTGCAGGTTGATGAAGTAAAAGGAGAGCGCGATCTGCACACCAAAATAGGAAAGCCGAGGACTGGAAGTGGCGAACCACGCGGCGATCGCGGTCCCCGCCGCAAAGAAGAGAGCAAACCCGAACACGGTGTCGATACCGGGCAGGATTAGAATCTGCGCCGAAATCCCCAGAACCAGCCCTCCGACAACAAAACCGGCAAGGCGGAGAAACTGCATCTGGAGCGAATTGCCGATGGTGCTCAACGCAGTAACGATGCAAGTAAGGACGCTTGTGGTGCCGATTCCTGGCCAGTCGAGCGCGTTGTAGAGTATGTAACAAACGCTGGCAGCCAGGCATCCGGCAAAGGCGAAGCGTTGATATTCTGGGTTCTGGAATGCGTCCGGCAGAAGCAGAGTTCGCCACCAGTTCCGTCCCGACGTGTGCTGGGAACCATCAACGATCTCAAAAGGTTTAAAGACTTCGGGAATGAGTGCGACGGTTCGCTCCATCTCTTGAAGCATCGGGACGCCTGAGGATGGCTGCCCCTCGAGCACAGTAGGCGATGCGGAAATAGCCCCTGACTCGCGGAGCTCCATTCGGATTGCTTCGAGCCTCTCAGAAAGTGCGCGTAGGCGGATCCTGTCGTCGTCGCTGGGCCGGGCGCCATTGCGCTCGAGATTCGCGGCAAGGCCAATGAGCCGGCCGGTCAGTGAAATCAGGCCGCTGCGCCGCGCCCTGCGGGTGGGGTCCAGGCCTTGGCGCTGCAATGCCATTCTGAGTCGGCCAGTGCCGGTCATCTCGTATTGAAGAATTCTGTCGCGGATCGACTCAGCCGGGGCATGGAGACCGGCAATGCTTTCCACTACCTGCTGCACCGCGAGCAACAGATTGTCGACGGATGTAATGAGCGGATCGGAGCGATCGAAAATGCGGTATACGGCTTCGGTTCCCACAGTGGCGGCAGCGCCTACGGCAATTACCAAAAGCGGCCAGAGAGTACCTTCCACTTGGAGTTCGCTCGGCAAGGCGCGGTCCCATACCGGCAGGGCAACACCAATTGGAATGGCGAAAGCCAATGCGGCCGCATAGTTGGTCGTCGTGCGAATCACGAAAAAAACCAGATACAGGCTACCGATTACCCAGAAGAAATGAGTAATCGGATAACCGCGGAAGAGCATGATCCCGAGCAGGGTGTAGAGGGTCGCGCCGACGAATCCGAGGACGAGGGTTCGCCCCCCGCGCCAGGTAGCGGCGAGATTTTCGCGAGCCAGGAGGATCGCAAAGAGGGCAGCCAGGAATGCGTTAGGAATGCGGAAGGTCACGACGATGAGCATGACCAGCGTAGCCGCTACGGTCATGCGGATGACTGTGTTCAGACGTCCCGGATACGGGGCAACTTCCCACCGTATGAATTCGCGAAACCAAAGCCAAGAGGCGGTTCGGCCGGCTGTCTGGAGGCGGAGATGAGTGGCTCGCATCGCCATAATTTCAGTCCGCCATATTTTCGGTCGCCATCTTAAGGCTTCCGTTTGTATCCGCGGATAACCACTACTGCAGATTCCCCCAAGCGAATCGCATCAGAGGGCGGTGACTCAATCCGGATGCGGACGGGGTAGCGGCTCGCCAGGTGTACCCAGCTCAAAGTGCGTTGTACGTCGGGCAGCCCGGACGTGATTCGGCCCACGAGCGAAGGATCGGGTGTGACACCGTATCCCGTGCTCTCGACGACACCTGTAAGCCGCAATCCCGGATCGGACATCGGGTAAACGTCCGCAGTCATGCCCGGCTGGACATGTTTCAGCTGTGTCTCGCGGAAATTCGCAACTACCCACCAGACGCGGGTGTCGATGAGCGTGAAAATCTCCTGCCCTACGTGCGCGTAAGCGCCCTGGGAAATGACGAGGCTGGTTACACGCGCGTCAAATGGAGCATAGACGCGGCACTGGTTGTAATTGTATTGGGCATTGTCGATTGCGGCTGCTCGTCCCTGCCGTTGAGCCACGAGGGGATCGAGCGTAAGTACGCTGGACTGCGATTGGTGAAGCTGTGCCGTACTCTGCTCCGCCGAGGCCTGGGCCTGTGCAAAGGCGGCCAGCATAGAGTTGAGGTGAGCCCGATTGAGAGTCAATTGCGATTCGGCTTCATGCACAGACTGCGCACTGGCTCGCTCTGTCGTACGTGCCTGGTCCACTTGGTCGACAGTAACGAACTGCTTGACGAGCAGAGGCTCGACGCGGTGCAGGTTATTTTCGGAATATGCCCACTCGGTCTTCGCTCGATCCAACGCAGCCTCAGAACGAGCGACATCGGCCTCCGCCTCACGAATCGAGGCCTGCGCTCGATCGACGTTGGCGCTGGCGCTACGGGTTGCTGCCCCGGAAGCGGTGACGGCGTGCACTTCGGCTTGAATGCGCCGCTGTTCGTCGACGATCTGGCCTTCGAGCGCGGCCTGGTCCGACACTGCGCGGTCAAGGGCATACTTATAGGGTCGATCATCGATTTCGAAAAGCAGATCGCCCTGTTTAACGCGCTGGTTGTCGGCGACGTTCAGGTGCAGTATGGGCCCCTCGACCACGGGTGCGATTCCGATGTAGTTAGCAAAGACTTCGGCGTCATCGGTCTGCGGATGACGAGTTGTGACCAAGTAGACAGCGATCAAGCCGGCCATCGCCAGCACAACCATGGCTGCGGTGAAGAAGCGACCGTACCAGTGAAGTTTTGCGATGCGATCGTCCTGCCCAGGTTGGCTAGCGTCTTGATTCGGCATCGCGTTTACCTAGCTGTAGAAGAGCAGCCACAACATGCAACCGAGGAAGATCGCCATGCTGATATACAAGAGCACCGGCGCAACTAGGTATTCAGCAATTGCGGTGCGGACGATCAGGGCGCGTGCGCCCGCCATCAGTACGAGACCACCGGCGGAGCAGAAGATCCACACGGGGAAAAAAGAGCCGAAGATGCTGTATTCGGGCGCGTGAGAGCAACCGACCAACACTAGCGGCGTCGCCAGAGATAAACCGGCGAGGTAGCGGAATGAGGTCTTTCGGCATCGATCGCGCTCCGTCGATTCGATATTCATTCCCATCAGAGTCATATATATCGACAAATGCCTCAGCTTTAAGCTTGGATTAAGCCACAAAGCTAAGGACCGAATCTATTGGACGAAGGTATCAATCAATACCCGCGAATCAGATGATCAGGTCGGCGCCTACACATTTCGATCACGATCAATACGTTCGTCCAATAGACTCGCCTGCGCACTTCTGCCTTAATCGCTACTGACCGCGAAGAAGGGCGTGGCTAGCGTTTGCCGACCTGTTGCCGTGAATGAACTGGAAGTTTCCATTGATCGAATACAGTCCATCATTGAGTGCTCTGTTCTTGTCGCTGCTTCTCGCCTTCTCCGCGACGCGAGCTCTGGGGCAGTGTGCCGGCAAGGTCTCTTCACCATCAGCGGTGGCCGACTGCGCCGCCCGCGAAACTCCTCGTGAAGGAACAGCGGTTCTCGATCCGGTTCACCCCTACAGCTTGGCCGAGCTGATTGACGTTGCCGAGCATCACAACCCCAGCACGCGCACGATCTGGGAGCGCGCAAAACAAAAAGCGCGCGAACTTGGTGTGGCGAAAAGCGCTTATTATCCCGAGTTGGAGGGGCTAGCTGTTTTCGGCGACCACAGGTCGGTAAATCCATTTCCGGAACCGCTCGCTCCGCGCGGCTACGTCATGGTCGAGGTCCCTATCGTCGAGCCCCAAGTCACGCTCCAATATCTCATCTTTGATTTTGGCAAGCGCGAGGGGACCGTGGATTTCGCGAAGGAGGAGAAGCTGGCGGCCGGCGCGGACGTCATTCAGGTAAATCAAGCGCTGGCGTTTCGCGTCGCCACTGCGTATTACCAACTGATGACGGCACAGGAAAGACTGCAGGCTACCCAGGAAACGTTGCGAACTGCACAAACGACACAGGACGCTGCTGAAAACCGACTCAACAACGGGCTTGCAACTCTTCCCGATGTGCTCCAGGCCCGTGCCGAAACGTCACAGGCGGTGTTCGACGAGGCATCCGCGGACGGCGACGAAAAAGTTGCGCGCGTCACTCTGACTGAAGCCGTTGGAGCGGATCCGTCCCCCAACATAGTGATTGACACCCAGAGGAGTGCGCCGTTGCCGGAGAAACTCACAATGTCCGTCGACGCGCTGATCGATCGCGCGATGAAGGATCGTCCGGACCTCATGGCGCAAGCTCTGCGAATCCGCTCCGCAGAGGCGAGTATTCGTGCAGCCAAGGCAGAGTACAAACCGCAGATTGTTCTCTCTGCCTCGGGTGCCCAGACATCTGTGTGGCCCACGGCGGATTACGGCGTGCTCGGTTCTGCGAGCGAGCCTACATGGTCCGTCGCACTCGGCGTAAAGTGGCGCATCTTTGACGGGGGTGTACGCAAGAACGAGCTTTTGATCGCCGAATCGAAACGCCGGGAAGCGGAGGATGAACTTACGGAGAAACATGATCAGACGACGCGCGAAGTCTGGACCGCCTACATAGCATTCCGGACGGCGTTGCGAAAGCAAGACGCCGCAGTGGCGCTTCTTGAGTCCGCCAACGCTTCTTACTCAGCATCGCTCGATGCGTACAAATATGGAGTGAAGAATCTGGTGGATGTTGTTACTGCGGAAAAGCAGCTGGCACTGGCTCGATTATCCAGCGTCTCCGCTCGATCAGAATTATTTCTAGAGGCCGTCAACCTTGAGTTCGCCACCGGAAATCTGCTGAGAAATCAACCGGCAGCGACAAGCCTTCAATCTCAAGACGGTCATCAATGATTTCGCTAAGACAGCAATTGTCATGTCCTCAAAGATCGAGAATTACATTCGCGTCTGGCTGTGAGCAGCACACCAGCACATTTCCCGGCGCTGGCCTCTCCAGCGGTTCCGGGTTGTAACTGATCGATCCTCCAATCAGACCCGTCATGCAGGTGTGGCACACTCCAGTGCGGCATGACCATCGGACCGGAACGTCGCATGCTTCCGCGAGTTCCAACAAACTCTGATACTTCGGGTCCCACGCAGCCGTGATCCCGCTGCGCGCAAACGACACCGCGGGGCCAGGTCCCGCGGGCCCTTGTGGCATGTGTGGAGTGTGAACAACCCGCTCCATGCCAGGTGTAATGCTCTCAAGCGCGCCGAAGATTTCCGTGTGCACATTCTTGGCGGGTACTCCCCAATTGCGCAACCCATCGCGCATATTCTCTAAGAACGAAGATGGGCCACAGAGATAGAAGTCGCTATCGAGTGATACGCCAAGCTTCTTGAGCGAAGCTGCATCGATGTGACCTGCAGCATCAAAGTCCGCACCAGGTTGATCGGTCGCTGCGGGTCTGCTGTACACGATGTAGCTTCGTCCGCGAGAGAGCTGTTGCAGTAAAGAACGTGATTCTCGCGCGAATGGATGGTCGGCGCTATTCCGCGCCCCATAGATCCACCAGATCTCTCTTTCCGATTTTTCGGCTGCGAGTGCGTGCAGCATCGACATCACAGGCGTTGCACCGACTCCGGCGCTCAGCAAAACCACAGGGTTATCGCCGGGATGCAGAGTAAAACTTCCTCGCGGCGCGCTCACATCCAATAGGGCGTCTTCTCGCACGCGGTTGCACAGAAACGAACTTCCAACACCATTCGATTCGCTTTTGACCGAGATGCGAAAATGATCGGCTACCGGCAGATCAGACAACGAATAGCTGCGAAGAATCGGAGGCTTGCCCGGATCAACCAGCAACCGCAAGACAACGAATTGACCTGCCTGGAAGACAGGAAGAGGAGTGCCATCGATGGGCGCAAGAACGAATGAAGTCACGCTCTCGCTCTCCTTGCGGACCTGCGTGACGCGCATTTGTCTGAAGCCGGCCCACGCCGGAGCTTGCTCCTCAGATGCGAGTCCCGGATTCCCCGCCACAGTTTTGGAACTCGACTCCTGTTGCAGCATTGCCTGGAACGAATTCTGCCAACCCTTGCTAAGCGCGGGAATCTGGAGTGCGCGTTGCAGTTCGTCGCGGGAATGTCCTGGCAAGTACAGGAGAGCGTCAACTTCGGCCACGGTGATTCGCTCTGGACCGTCGGCGACCTTCACGATGTCATCGCCCGCACCAACTTCTCCCTCCTGCAACACGCGGAAGTAAAATCCCGGTCTATGATGTGCTACGAGCAGCGCCGCCATCCGAGGTTCATTCATGCGGATACCGACGCGGTAGCACGTCACGCGCGGCTGCGTTACTTCGAATATTGCACCACCAATGCGGTATCGATCACCGATACAAACTTCGTCATCCGGAAGCCCTTCAACACTGAAGTTTTCGCCGAACTGGCCAAAAGTAAAATCGTTGCGGCCCAGAAAGCGCTCCCAGTAGTGGTAAGAATCCATCTGGTAGACAAATACGGCGCGGTGCTCCCCTCCGTGACCGGCGAGATCGCCTTGCGCATCACCATCGATATCGAGCTTGCGCACCATGCGTCGCCCATCAACTGGAGATTTCCAGACCGACGTTCGGACGGTCTTGCCGTTCCATGTCACGTCACGCGGAAGGCCGACATTTACTGAGATCAGGCGAGCCATGGATCCACCCTACGCAAACGGCTCCAGTTTGGCGAGGATAGTCGGAAGATATTCCGCGACCGTCGGGTGAATGTGCATCGCGCGCTGAATGACCGTGTATGGAGCCTTTGCATACATCACGTCCAGCAGAACGTGAATCACTTCATCGCCTCCGACTCCAAGAATCGCAGCACCCAGAATTTGTTTCGTTTCTGCATCGACGCAGATTTTAATGAAACCTTGTGTCTCACCTTTTTCGGAGGCTCGGCTCACTTTACTCATCGGATATTTCGCAATCAGCGCACGTCGTCCGGACTTCCGAATCTCTGCGTCGGTCATACCGCATCTTCCTAGCGGCGGATCAACATACAGCGCGTAGGCTTGGATCCGGTCGGAAACCCGGCGATGGTCAGCATTAAAGAGATTGTCCGCAACAATCTCGTAGTCGTTATAGGAAGTGTGCGTGAAGGCGCCGCGGCCGTTGCAGTCCCCCAGCGCCCAGATGCCAGGCACATTGGTTTGCAGCTGATCGTCGACGACGATGTAGCCGCGTTCGTCGGTCGCGACCCCCGCCCGGTCGAGACCCAGGTCGCTTGTGTTGGGCACACGCCCGATCGCTAGAAGCACATGCGTGCCTGCAACTTCCTTCGGGTCTTCGCTGCATTCCATGAGTACGGCGACTCCGCCATCGCGTTTCGCGAGCGAGATACATTTGGCATTCAGCCGGATGTGTATGCCCTCCGCCTCCAGTATTTCGCGCACGGCTTGGGAAACGTCTTCGTCCTCCCGTCCAATCAGTCGCGGCCCCATTTCCACAATCGTGACTTCGCTCCCGAAGCGGCGATAGATCTGGGCGAACTCCAGCCCAATATAACCTCCGCCGACGATGACAAGATGTTCGGGCAAGAAATCGATGTCCATCACCGATGAGTTGTTGAGAAATGGGACATCGTGA
>Ga0187847_10004144_pt1 | contig 10747 bp, 6 predicted proteins | sample June2016WEW_4_10_FD_132458 | JGI IMG/M metagenome (GOLD analysis project Ga0187847, IMG submission 132458) | Peatland microbial communities from SPRUCE experiment site at the Marcell Experimental Forest, Minnesota, USA - June2016WEW_4_10 | ecosystem: Environmental > Terrestrial > Soil > Wetlands...
AGTCCGGATCGCCATCTCGGAGAATCTGACGCAGTTTCTCCTGGTGGCCGAGATTCATCGCCAAGGCGACCGCGAGGTGTTGCTGGAATCCTGGCCGCGCACGCCAGCGTCCTCCGCGGCCGCCCCGCAGGACAAGCCGACGCGGGTCACGCTCGAAAAGAAGCTGGTGTGGGAGCAGGACCGACCCATTCTGGATGTGGCGCAGTCGGGCGACGCGATGCTCGTGCTGGACGCCACCCGCGTGCTGCTGGTCCGCGGCGCAGAGCGCCAATCCGCGCCGATTCCCGCCACGCACCCATGGCCTCGTGACATCCGCGGGCGGCTTTCGGTCAGTGACTCTGCGTTCACCGCGTATCTGCCCGGCGCAATCTGCCGGGGCACCGCGCAGCCGCAGCTTTCGCTTGTGTGCCGCGACTCGCCGGATCCCTGGCTGCTTGCGCCGGGCGCCATCGCGCTCTTCGCGCCGGACCGCAACCTCTTCCCCGGCCACATCGACGTCGAACCCGGAGGCGCGCGCGACCTCCCGCCGTTCTACTCGGCCGCGCCCGCGGGCGATGCCTGGATCTTTGCCGCCGCCGACGGCCGCGCCCATGTTTACACGCATTCCTGGGAATCCGCCGGCGCCATCGACCAGTGGGGCAGCGATATCGCCGCCATCCAAACGCCCTGCGGCGCGCGCATTCTGGCCACCCGCCCCACGGGCCACACCGAGCCGGACGCCATCCGAACCTACGACCTCGGCGTCCCCGAAGGAAACGGCGGCGCACCCCGTCCCGCCGGACCGGCGATCGAATTCTCCGGACCCATTACCGCGCTATGGTCCGCCGGCAACTCCGCCACGGCGGTCTCGCGCGATCTCCAAACCGGACGCTATGCGGCTTTCATCCTGGCTCCCACTTGCGGTTCTTAGCGCGTCGGCCGTCTGCGGCGCGGCCACCCGCCCGCGCTACGGCGGAACTCTGCGCGTTGAGATGCTGGCCGCCCCGGCCGCCCTCGCCCCCACCTCCGCCGATGCCGCTCCGCTTCGCTCGCTGGCTTTCGAAACCCTGGTGCGCCTCGATGAGGCGGGCGCGCCGCAGCCCTGTCTGGCGCTATCCTGGCAGCACGACGCCGCCGCCAGGCGCTGGCAGTTCAACCTTCGGCCGGCGGTCAAGTTTCACGATGGCTCTCCGCTGACCGCCGCCGCCGCGGCGCCACTCTTGCAAGCCGCGCTGCCAGCCATGACCATCGCCGCCACTGGCGATACCGCCATCACCATCCGCGCCAATCGCCCGCTGCCCGATCTGCTGCTCGATTTGGCGCACAACGGTTGGCTGGACACCGGCCCGTTCCGCCAGGCTGCGTTCGAGCCGGGCCGCCGCGCCACGTTCGCCGCCAACGAAGACTACTGGGGCGGCCGGCCCTTCCTCGATGCCATCGACGTCCAACTCGGCCGCGCCCTGCGCGACCAACTCGCCGACCTCCAACTCGGCAAGGCCGACGTCGTAGAAGTAGCTCCCACCGACCTGCGCCGCGTTCTGGGTGGGACTGGCGTTTTGGGTGGGACAGGCTTCAGCCTGTCGTCGATATGGTCCTCCGCACCCGTGACCCTCATCGCCCTCGTGTTCCCAGGCGGCGATGCCCGCCTGCGCGAAGCCCTCGCCCTCTCCATCGACCGCGCCGCCATGCACACCGTGCTCCTGCAAAAGCAGGGAGAAGTCTCCGCCGCGCTGCTGCCGCAATGGATCTCCGGTTACGCCTTCGTCTTTCCCACGGCGCCCGATCTGCCGCGCGCCCGCGCGCTCGCCAACGCCCTGCCACCCGCGGCCCGCACGCTCACGCTCAGTTACGATCCCTCCCTGCGCATTGCCCGCTCTCTCGCCGAACGCGTGGCCGTCAACGCGCGCGATGCCGGATTGGCCGTGCAGGTCTCGCCGCAGAATCCGCGCGCCGACGTGCGGCTGGTCGAAATCCGCCTGGCCTCCTTGGACCCGGAGCAGGCCCTCGCCGGATTCGCAGCCGCTCTCGGCCTTGAAACTCCGGCCGCCGCCGCATCCCCCGCGGCTCTCTACGAATCCGAGCACAGGCTGCTGGATGGCTTCCGCGCCGTCCCGCTCTTTCACCTTCCCGTTCTCTACGGCGCAGCCAGCCGCGTCCGCGCGTCTGCGCCGCCGCCGATTACGCGCCTGGGCGATTGGCGCTTTGACAATGTCTGGCTCTCCGGGACCGCACCATGACCTTTCGCACGCGCTTGTTAATCGCTTTCGCGCTTACCGTCATCGTCGCCGTGGCGTTCGTCGGCGCCATCGTTTCCACCACCACCCAACGCGCCTTCGAGCAGGTCGACGAGCAGCGCGTCTCCGCCCTGGCCGCCCAATTTCGCCAGGAGCTCCTCCGCCGCAAACAGGAGATCGCCCAGCACGTGAGAGATATCGCCGAGGCCGACACCACGCGCGACATGGTCATCGCGCTCAACCGTCCGGACGCCGATCCCCCAGCCTATGTGGACGCCGCCGAACCGCTGGCCGCCGCCCACAATCTCGATTTCCTGGAGCTGGTCTCCGCCACCGGGAGCATCGTCTCGTCCAAGCAGTGGCCCGCGCGATTTCTCTACCAGGAAGACTGGGTCGTCCAGCGTGACGACTGGAATTCGCGGGAGCCTTTCCTGAAACGCGAGGACCTGCCCACCGGCACCGCCCTCGCGCTGATCTCGGTGCGCGTCGCGACCGTCGGCGAAAGCAAGCTGTACGTGATCGGCGGTCAGGCCCTCGACCGCGACTTCCTGTCGTCCTTTGTGCTGCCGGCCGGCATGCGCGCCCTGCTCTATCGCGAGCCGCAATCCATCGTCGGTTCCTCTGGACCGCTGCCGCAGACCGCGCCGCTCGCGCCGTTGATCGATGCCCTGCGCAAACAGCCGAGCGAAGTGACGCGCACTGTCCAATGGTCCGCCGACGCGGCCAGCGCCGAGACGTTTCACGCCTTCCCGCTCATCGGCCCTGCCAAAGATCCCGGCCAGGCCGACGAGTTGATGGGCGCTTTTTTGGTAGGCAGCTCGCGTGCCGTACAGGTTCGCCTGGAGCGCTTCCTGCGCCGCGTCGAACTCCTGGTGGCCATGGGCGGCATTCTGCTCGCGTTGCTGGTGGCTTTCTGGACCACCGCGCGCATCACCCGTCCTGTGGAAGCGTTGGCCGCCGGCGCCCGCGCGGTGGCCGCTGGCGACTGGCACACGCAAGTGGACGTGCATGCCTCGGGCGAGATCGGCACGCTGGCCGCCGCCTTCAACCAGATGACCCGCGACCTGCTGGAGCAGCGCGACCGCCTGGTGCAAGCCGAGCGCGTGGCCGCCTGGCGCGAGCTCGCCCGCCGCCTCGCGCACGAGCTTAAGAATCCGCTGTTCCCGCTGCAGATCACCGTCGAGAACCTGCAGCGCGCCCGCGCCGCGCATCCCGAGGAGTTCGACGAAGTCTTCCGCGAGAGTACCGCCACGCTGCTCGCCGAGTTGGGCAAGCTCCGCGGCATCGTTGGCCGCTTCAGCGACTTCGCCAAGATGCCGCAGCCGCAGCTCGAAACCGTGGACCTGAACAATCTGGTGCGCGACAGCCTGAAGCTCTTTGAAGCGCAGATGCAGGCGGCCGGCGTAACCCTCCGCCTGGACCTCGCCGCCGACCTACGGGCCATCCAAGCCGACCCCGCCCAACTAGGCCGCGCCCTGCAGAATCTCGCTTTAAACGCCATCGACGCCATGCCCTCCGGAGGCGCCCTGGCCCTCCGCACCGCCGCGCACGAAGGCGGCGTGCGCCTGGAAGTCGCCGACACTGGCCAAGGTCTCACAGGGGAGGAATGCGAGCGCCTCTTCACCCCGTACTACACGACTAAGACCCACGGCACCGGCTTAGGCCTGGCCATCGTGCAATCGGTGATCAGCGACCACGGAGGCAAGATCGCAGTGCGCAGCGAACCCGGCAAGGGCACCACGTTTGTCATCGATCTGGCGTGAATTGCGCGAATCCCCCGCCGCCCCCCGCCAGCGTCCAAACAGCTCTGTACGCCCCAGCCCACCATGAATTGCAGCGCTGAAATTGCAGCGCTGGCTCAGTTTGAGAGACCCGCGGTCGGACGCAAACGGCACGGACACAGAGCGCCTCTCCGATTTCCGGGATCCCATCGGGCTCCGCCAGTGGACTTCGGCAGCGGGCATTTCGACAAAGCTCCTCCACAAGGCGGTTGGCACTGTATGGGGCATCGCAACCAGCTAGCCGAATGCTACCTTCTAGCACGCAAGCTGGGGCCGAAGGCAAACAAGCCCCGAGTAGATAAACAAAACAGCTCGACTCACGCACTGGCAGAATCTTGTAACGACCAGAATTCCTACGATTACAGCAAACGCGATAGGAGCCATATACACCGGCGAACTCGCGGTCAGATTGCTTGTGTATAAAGATCTCCGGCCAGCACATACAAGACTATGAGGGCGAAGATGACGGCTGTCTCAAAGATAGCCATCCCGCACGGCCCTTGCCCACCTAACGTCCGCCAAAAAGTGTCGTCGCGCCGCCGCTCGGACTTCAATCAAAAACCTCTTCATGGATTCTCCTGAACCCCGTCTCGTAACGGAGTCGATGACCTTCATTTCCAGGATCCTCCATCCTCGGCAGGTCTGGCATTTTGGCATGTTGCCCTCCACAACCTATTGCGGCCCAAAAGACGTGCTGCTGTTTCATCGCTGCGGCCGCCGTCCAGGCTCAACCGCATCGACGTACCAACTGTGGCCCTCCTTGAACGCCCGGACTGCACCACGCCTACAGAGCAGGGGCACAACATATGACAAGTTGATCGGCGTCAGTTTATGCTTCATCTTAATGGCCTCCCCGATCGAATTCGGCATAAGAGGCGAGAAAATCGCGCCCATGAGTGCGGGACCCTTGCGCTGCTCAATTTCCCGTCTGATTAATCCGATGCTCTCGCGCGTGATTCGGAGCCGCGATTTCTCGAATAGGACCTCAATTCCGTCATCAAGTGAACCCGTGTACCTGAACTGCTTGCCATTGACGGTGTCACAAACCTGAACCGGCCTCGCGGCTGCATCCGTCTTGCTAGACTGCTGAACACTCTTGAGCGCGCGAGTAGCCAGTGATTCCACGAGGCTCCTGTCGCAGTCGGGCAGCGCCGCGACGAATGCGAGGACGGCGTTTTCAAGGATAGTCGAAGCCGGCTGCTGCAAAATGGCTTCGAGCGCATCGATCCTCAATTTCGTCGGAAGCGTAAATGTCACGGAAACTGGGCGCTGCCCTCTGAATTCAACTTCCGGGGAGGCTGATTGAACCATACTGAATTATATCTAACTTTCACGCATTCTTCAATAGTTGGTGAAAGTAAAAATACCGAAAAGACAAGTCGGGAGGCCGCGCACACGCGACGCCTACCTTTCCCCCCTTTTCACGGCGAGGTTCCAGGCTCCGCGGCGACCTTCCCGCATTGGCCGGAGGGCGGGCAGCACGGGCAGGCTGAGAACATTCGCCGCGAATGCCACTTACGATATACTGGAGAAAAGCATGACCAACGTGCAACTATACCTTGCAGCCGGCATGCCCACCATCGCGGTGCTCGTCGGCATCCTCATGAACGCTGTGCTCTACAACTCCCTGAACTCGCGCATGACGAGCATGGAAGTTAAATTTGACCTCATTATGGGCAAGCTCGCGGAACTCGACAACCGCCTCACCCGTCTCGAAGAGCGCCTGGAACGACGCTGAAGCCGGGCCCGCGCGTCAGGTTTCTCGACATTTCGGCGGCGACTCTCATGCTAACAGCCGCGTGCGCCGGAACGGCGGGGCGGCGCTGATCGCGTGGCGACTTGATCGGCGCGCGATCACCCGTCTCGTACTCGCCCTGCCACGCTGAAAACAAAAGTCCGGCCCCAATCCGTGCGACCGATGCCGTGAGGCAACCCCGGTTTCTCCGTACGCTGAAAAGGTAAGGCTACCGCTTAGTTCGCCGCCGGAGTCGCCTGGAGCGGAACGAATGAAAAAGCCCCTTCAGTAAAAACGATTGGGAGTATACTGGCTGGAAAGTGAAACGAAAATCCTGGCTATCGTGAAGGCCCTTTCCGTTTCTCTATGCACTGGCACAGGAGGAGAAGATTCATGGCAATGACATTGCAGTCAATCGGCGGGGCTGGCCTGCTACTGGTCGCCCTAACCGGAACCGCGCATTCCCAAACCACCAAGGCTCACGATCCAGGGCCTCGCCCCGGTGCCAGCGCCGGCGGCCCGATCGATAACCTTAAACCCGGCGAGCTCAAGCTCTTCAACGATGGTCTGGCCACTTTCGCCAAGGTGGACACCGTCTCCGACGATGGCTTGGGCCCGCGCATGAATCTCGACAGTTGTGCGGGATGTCACGCCCAACCAGCGATTGGCGGAACGGGCGCGAAGCCCAATCCACAGTTTCAAATTATCAAGCGGCTCGGGCTTCATAACTCGGTGCCCTTCTTCATAACCCAGGACGGGCCGACCCGCGAAGCGAGATTCCAAAAAACAAGTACGGGCACACCCGACGGCGGCGTGCACGATCTTTTCACCATTGTGGGCGCGGCAGGCGCGGGGAACTGCCAACTGACGCAGCCGGATTTTGCCGCAAACAAGAAGAACGTAATCTTCCGGATTCCGACCCCGGTGTTCGGCGCCGGACTGATCGAGCAGATTCGAGACACCGATATCCTGGCGAATCTGGCCACGGAGGCGCCTGCGAAGCAGCGTCTCCAAATCAGGGGCAAATTGAATATAGTCGTTTCCGGCAACACGCGGACTCAGCAGAGTCGCATCCAGGGCCAAACCAACAACAACGGTAACGACGGAACCATCGCCCGATTTGGCTGGAAGGCGCAGAACAAATCCCTGCTCATCTTTGCCGGCGAAGCCTACAACGTGGAGATGGGCATTTCCAATGAGTTGTTCCAGACGGAGCGCGAGGAGCAATGCCCAAACGCTGCCGTTAAGATGCCCAACGATGGCACCAATACGAATCCCGATCAAATCGGTACACCTAACCCCCCGTTCGACGTGCTCGGCGACATCGAACACTTCGCCGCCTTCATGCGCTTTTTGGCCCCGCCGAAACCTTCCGATACCGAACCGGGCGGCTCCGCATCCATCTTGAAAGGTAAGGCGCTTTTTGCTCAGGTCGGCTGCCATCTTTGCCATACTCCGGCGCTTACAGCCGATCCGAACTCCCGCGTTGCCGCCCTGTCCGGAAAGACGGCAAACCTCTATTCGGACTTGGCGCTTCACCAAATGGGCAAGAACCTCGACGATGGGATATCTCAGGGCGAGGCGGTTGGCGACGAGTTCCGCACAGCGCCGTTGTGGGGCGTCGGACAGCGTCTTTTCTTCCTGCACGATGGACGCACAAGCGACTTGCTGGTGGCTATCCAGGAGCATCGCGGCGTCATGTCGGAAGCCAATGGCGTGATCAAGCAGTTTGATCGTCTCACCGAGAGTGACAAGCAGGACCTTCTCAACTTCCTGCGCTCCCTCTGACTTGCGCCCGGACGCCTTTCCCTTCGGTCAATGACTAAGCGGCACTTGGTGGCACAGGCTTCAGCCTGTGAGAGCCCTTTTCATCTCCTGTGAGGCCGGGCATCCTGCAATCGGTGATCGAAGGCCACCTGGGGAACATCGCTGGAGCGGCGGGGCACCCAGGTCCTTTTCAACCCGCGCTGGCTGGAGTTGAACTCAGGCACTACCCAAAAACAGATAAACATCTCCAATAGTGTTATTCTTGATGCTGGCAAGGAGGCCCAAAATCGGAAATCCTGGCTAAGCAACGTCTGCGACATTCCGGGATGACCGAACGGGACAGCAAGTATGACAAGCGAACGGTCTTCGATTCCGACCCGGGCGCGTGCGCCTCGAGTCATCACGGCGCTCACCATAATTTCCATCGCCATCGGTATTAGTTGGCGGCAGGCGGCGGCCGCGTCCACGAACCGCCCCGAAGCCAAGCTCATTAACGTGCCACTGAGCTTCGAGCCGAACCAGGGGCAGTTGGCGTCCACGGTTCAGTTTCTCTCGCGCGGTTCCGGCTACGCGCTCTTCCTCACTCCGGGCCATGTCGTCCTGAACCTGGAGCGGCGACAGCCAGCCGCGTCCGTCGACACCCTGCGCATGAGCCTGACTGGCGCAAATCCCAAGGCCAACGCAGTAGGCCAGGCTCCGCAGTCCGGCGTGGTCAGCTACTTCATCGGCAACGACCCCAAAAACTGGCGCTCCGGCATCCCCACCTATGGCAAGGTCAGGTACCCCCAGATCTACCCCGGCGTGGACCTGGTCTTTTACGGTAATCAGCGCCAGTTGGAGTACGACTTTGTGGTCGCTCCCGGCGCCGACCCCAGCCGCATCGCCTGGCGGATCGACGGCGCCCGCGCCAGCCTCGACGCGCAGGGCAACTTGGCTCTCAGCGCGCCCAACGGCCCGGCCAGCTTCAACAAACCGGTACTCTACCAACTGGATGGAGACAGGAAGACCAGAGTGGAAGGGTCGTTCGCCGTGGCCGGGAACGAGGTGCGCTTCCGGCTCGGCAGCTACGACCATTCCAAAGCGCTGATCGTCGATCCCGTGCTCAGCTATGCCACCTATCTTGCCGGCAGTGGCACCGATAACATCGGGTGGACGACTGGACCTGGTATCAGTCAGGTCGGTACTTCGCAGGGCATTGCGGTGGACAGCGCCGGTAGCGCGTATGTGACGGGCTACACCTACTCGCTAGACTTCCCAACCAAGAACGCTTATGAAAGCGCGCCTCCGACAAAGCAGGTCAGTCCCGGGCTGTGGCGTTCGGCTTTTGTGACCAAATTCAGTCCGGATGGCAGTTCGCTGGTTTATTCCACCTATTTGGGCGGCGACGTCAATGACGAAGGCTACGCCATAGCGGTGGACTCCAGTGGCAGCGCCTACGTGACCGGCGAGACAAACTCGCCCAAATTCCCGACAACCGCCGGAGCGTACCAGCCAGTCTACGCCAGTAACATTTCCGCATTTGTGACCAAGCTGAGTTCCACCGGAACCAGCCTTGTCTACTCGACATTTCTGGGCGGCTACGGTAATGCGTACGCAACTGCCATTGCCGTGGATGGCGCGGGCCGCGCTTACATTGCCGGCAACGAAAATGAGTATTGCACCCCATCCCAATCCTGCTTTCCCACCACCAGCGGCGCGGTAATCGCGGGAAACACAACTGGCGGGGGTTCGCCCCAATACGCCTTCGCCGCAGTGTTCGATCCCACCGGCGCCCAACTGCTCTATTCCACGATCTTCGGCGACTTGAATGGATTTACGTGCGCCAACGGTTGCGGCGATACGTATGGCACCGGGATCGCGGTGGACGCCAACGGCTACTTCTATCTGGTCGGCGAGACCCAGGCCGGCAAGCTGCCGACCACCGCCGGCGTCATTCAGCCTAAGGGCGCTCCTCTGGGCAGCCTCGGAGGCAGCACTGGAACCTACGTGGAGGCTTGGCGCGGCTTCATTGCGAAGTTCAGTCCGGTCACTTCCGCCGGTGGAGCGTCGCTGGCCTACGCCACCTACCTTGGCGGGCAAACTGCAAACTTAGGCGACTACATCAGCGGCATCGCCATCGATAGCGCCAGCAATGCCTATATCGCCGGATATACCAATTCTCCGGATTTTCCCGTGACAGCCGGCGCCTATTCGACCGTCTGCGGGCCGAATGGGCAGAACTGCTCGGCTGCCCACGTGACCAAGCTGAATCCTACCGGCAGCGCCATCCTGTGGTCCACCTTTGTGGGAGACAGCAAGGGCGATTCGAGCGACGCGTTATTCTTTACCGGACCCATCCAGTTGGATGCGAAGGGGAACGTCTATATCGTGGGGCAAGAAGCCGGATCCGGTTTCCCATCGGTCAATCCGGTTGAGCCAGCCCCAAGCGGCGGGCAGATGGACGTAATCGTCGCCGAGCTTGACCCCACCGGCGCTAACCTGCTGTTTTCCACGCGCATTGGGTCCAGTGGGCTCGACACTGCGAGTCCGGCCGGGCTGGCAGTCGATTCCTCCGGCAACATCTATCTCGCCGGCAACAACAGCGGCCCGAACCTGATCACGACTCCCGGCGCATTCCAGACGACCGCCAGTGACAACCCCTGCTGCTCCCACGGCTTTGTCGTCAAGATCGCGCCAACCGCCGCGCCAGTCGGCCCGACAGTCGCACTGGCCACGGCTGGACAAGTCGAACCCTTCGCGCCGGAATGCATCGTCTCGGCATACGGCACAGGTTTGGCCACTGGAGCAGCCGTCGCAACGCCTCCGCTGTCGACATCGCTGGATGGCAACAGTGTCACGGTCACAGACTCAGCCGGTGTCGCGCGTCCGGCTTACTTGTTCTACGTTTCGCCGTCGCAGATCAATTTCGAGATTCCGGCAGGCACAGCTACGGGAGCCGCGACGGTCGCGTTCCGAAATCAGAATGGAACTACTCAGTCCGAAACGATCTCGATCGGCAGCGTCTCGCCGGGGATCTTCGAGTTAACCGGCGCGGGCTTGGTAGCGGCCTGGGTCCTGCCGGTGATTTCCAACGTGCAGCAAACGTTGCAGCCGGTGTACCAGAACGTAGCCGGGAATACGGTTCCATTGCCGCTCAATCTCGGGCCGTCCACCGAACAGGTCTATCTGGAGATGTACGGCACAGGCTTCCGCAACGCCAAGAGCTTCACCGCGACAGTAGGCGGCTTGAGCGTGCCGGTACTGGGGGCGGC
>Ga0187847_10004146_pt1 | contig 10746 bp, 9 predicted proteins | sample June2016WEW_4_10_FD_132458 | JGI IMG/M metagenome (GOLD analysis project Ga0187847, IMG submission 132458) | Peatland microbial communities from SPRUCE experiment site at the Marcell Experimental Forest, Minnesota, USA - June2016WEW_4_10 | ecosystem: Environmental > Terrestrial > Soil > Wetlands...
CAGCCGCAGGTCGTGCGCGAGTTCGGCCGGTCCCGGTATTTCAATACGTTCGGCGGCAATCCGGTCGCGGCTGCGGTCGGTATCGCGGTGCTCGAGGTCATCGAGCGCGAGCAGCTGCGCGACAATGCGAGCCAGGTCGGCCACTACCTGCGGCGCGGCTTGATGCGACTCGCGGAGCGCCACGAGATCATCGGCGATATACGCGGCGCGGGCCTCTACATCGGCGTGGAGTTGGTGCGCGACCGCGCAGCACGCACGGCGGCGCCGCTCGAAACCGCGCGCGTCGTCAACGGACTACGCGAGCGGCAGGTATTGATCAGCTCGGCGGGGCCGAACGCCAATATCCTGAAAGTTAGGCCGCCGCTGGTGTTTTCGATCGATAACGCCGATCTTTTTCTCGACAGCCTCGATCAGGTGCTTGCCGCGGTCGCCGGGAGCAAATCCTAGCGGCGCGGCTGCCGCGCGCCCATTCACAAAAGTGTCACAATGCCTGCCCAGAATGCAGGGGATTCATCAGGGCCGCGTCCGCACCCGGACGCCGCCCACTTCAGCCAATGCGGGGTACAGAGTATGCGATTTGGTAAATTCAGGCGGTTTCTGCTCGCAGCAGCGGCCGTGTCGGCAGTATCGGCTGTGCAGGCCGGCGATATTTCCGGCGCCGGTGCGACATTCCCGTATCCGATCTACGCCAAATGGGCGGATGCCTATAAGACGCTGACCGGTGTCGGTTTGAATTACCAGTCGATCGGGTCGGGAGGCGGCATCAAGCAGATCAAGGCGAAGACCGTGACCTTCGGCGCCTCCGACATGCCCTTGAAGCCCGACGACTTGAAGTCCGCGGGGTTGCTGCAATTCCCGATGATCATCGGCGGCGTCGTGCCGGTCGTCAATATCAAGGGCATAGCGCCGGGTAGCTTGCTGCTCGACGGCCCGACGATTGCGAGCATTTATCTCGGCGATATCGCCAAGTGGGACGACCCGCGGATCAAGAAACTCAATCCCAAGCTGAACCTGCCGAGCATGGCGATCGCGCCGGTGTATCGGTCCGACGGTTCGGGTACGAATTTCTTGTTCTCCGACTATTTGTCGAAGGAAAGCCCGAGTTTCAAGGACAAGATCGGCGCGAATACCTCGGTCCAATGGCCGGTCGGTATCGGCGCCAAGGGCAATGAGGGAGTCGCGAACATGACGACGCAGACCGATGGCGCGATCGGCTATGTCGAGTACGCATACGCGAAGCAGAACAAAATGACGTACGTGCTGCTGACCAACAAGGCAGGCAAGGCGATCTCACCGAATGCCGAATCTTTCCAAGCGGCCGCGGCGAGCGCGGATTGGGCCGGTTCGGATTCGTATTACATCATTCTGACCGACCAAGACGGTGCCGCCAGCTGGCCGATCACGGGCGCAAGCTTCATCCTCGTCTATCGTCAGCCCGAGGATCCGGTCCCGGTCGGCGAAGCGCTGAAATTCTTTGCATGGGCCTATAAAGACGGCGGCAAACTCGCCGCGGATCTCGATTATGTGCCCTTGCCCGCGGCGCTGGTCGCGCAGGTCAAGAAGACTTGGACCACGGGCATTTCCGCGGGTGGCCACGCGATTTGGAGCGAAAAGTAATCAAGGCTCAGAAAGCCCTCTGAATGTTCGATGGATGCAAATGGGCACGGAAATCGCGTAGTAGAATGGCGCGGGTTCCGAGCGGCGGGTTTCTGGGAGCGTTACCGACACCGTGGCGATCATCGATTCGAGGCACGCAGCCAAACAACTGATCTATGAGCGAGTATTTCGGTCGGCGACGCTGACCGCGGCGATTCTCGTATTGCTGATTCTTGGTGGCGTCGCGTTGTCGTTGCTGCGCGGCGCGTGGCCCGCGCGCCAGCACTTCGGATTTGCGTTCGTGACGCGCGAGATCTGGAATCCGGTCACCGACGAATACGGCGCGCTCGCGCCGATCTACGGCACGGTCGTCACCTCGGTCATCGCGATGCTGCTCGCGGTGCCCACAGGCTTCGGCATCGCGCTATTCCTCACCGAGCTTTGCCCGCCGTGGCTCAAGCGCCCGATCGGCACCGCGGTCGAATTGCTTGCGGCGGTTCCGAGCATCATTTTCGGCATCTGGGGCCTGTTCGTGCTCGCGCCGCTGCTGCAGCGTCACGTGCAGCCCTGGCTCATCGATCATTTGGGGCCGATTCCGCTGATCGGCAAACTCTTTTCGGGGCCGCCCTACGGCATCGGCATCCTCTCGGCCGGCGTCGTCTTGGCGATCATGGTGCTGCCATTCATCGCCGCGACGATGCGCGACGTGTTCGACACGGTGCCGCCGATGCTCAAGGAGTCCGGCTACGGCTTGGGCGCAACGACTTGGGAAGTCATTTGGCATGTGGTCGTGCCGCATTCGCGCGTCGGCATGCTGGGCGGCATCATGCTCGGCTTGGGCCGCGCACTCGGTGAGACCATGGCCGTGACCTTCGTGATCGGCAATGCACATCGCATCAGCTCGTCGCTATTGGCGCCGGGCACGACGATTTCCTCGGCAATTGCCAACGAATTCACCGAGGCGGTCGGCGATCTGTATACCTCGTCGCTGATCGCTCTCGGCCTGCTGTTGTTTCTGATCACCTTCGCGGTCATCGCGATCGCTCAGGCGATGCTGCGCCATCTGGAGCGACGCGCCGCGTCACCGCTATGAACCGCCGACAGCTCCGCAAGGCGCGCAATGGCCTATTTCTCGCGCTGTCGGTCGCCGCCACACTCGTCGGGCTCGCCTGTTTGGCCGCCATTCTCTGGACGCTCGTGTCGAACGGCATCGCCGGCATGTCCTCGCGCGTGTTCACGCAGATGACGCCGCCGCCGGGATCCGAGGGCGGCTTGCTCAATGCGCTCTACGGCAGCGCGATCATGACGCTGCTCGGGATCTGCATGGGTTCGCCGATCGGCATGCTGGCCGGGACCTACCTCTCCGAATATGGCCGCAGTTCCCGCTTGAGCACGCTGATACGCTTCATCAACGACATTCTGCTGAGCGCGCCGTCGATCATCATCGGCTTGTTTATCTATGAGATCCTGGTCGTGCGCATGGGGCATTTCTCGGCGATCGCGGGCGCGGTCGCCCTTGCGGTGATCGCGATTCCGGTGAGCTTGCGCACCACCGAGGACATGCTCAATTTGGTGCCGGCCGGCATGAAGGACGCATCCGCGGCGCTCGGCGCCTATCCCTGGCGTACCGTGATCAGCGTGGTCTATCCGGCCGCGCGCAGCGGCATCGTCACGGGTCTGCTGCTCGCGATCGCGCGCATCAGCGGCGAGACCGCGCCGCTGCTGTTCACGGCGCTCAATGACCAGTTCTGGAGCACCAAACTCAATGCGCCCATGGCGAATCTGCCGGTCGTGATCTTTCAGTTTTCCTTGAGTCCCTACAAGGATTGGCAGCAACTCGCCTGGGCGGGTGCCTTGATCATCACGGTGACGATCCTGGTGCTGAGCATTTCGGCGCGCATGTTGCTGTCGCTGCTGCAGTCGGACCGGGGGGGCAAGCCATGATGCCCTCGTCGAAGATCCCGAGGTCGCTGAAAATGCGTCCGCCCGCGGCACCGGTGACGGACGCGACCATTGCGGCGCCCGACGTCAAGGTCGAGATCCGCTCCCTGAATTTCTTCTATGGCGCACAGCAGGCGCTTTTCGACATCAACATGACGCTCGAAAACCGCTCGATCACGGCATTCATCGGGCCGTCCGGCTGCGGCAAATCGACGCTGCTGCGTGTGCTCAATCGCATGTACGCGCTGTATCCGCAGCAGCGCGCCGAGGGTGAGGTGCGCATGGACGGCACGGACATCCTCGCCGATCAGGTCGACGTCGCCGAATTGCGCTATCGCGTCGGCATGGTGTTCCAGAAGCCGACACCGTTTCCGATGTCGGTATTCGAGAACGTCGCGTTCGGTTTGCGCCTTGCCGGCAGCGCGCGCGGCGCGCGCCTCAAGGAGCGCGTCGAGTCGGCGCTGCGCGACGCGGCGATCTGGGACGAGGTCAAGGACAAGCTGCACGTCGACGGGCGCAGTCTGTCGGGCGGACAGCAGCAGCGTATTTGCATCGCACGCGCAATTGCGGTCGAACCCGAAGTCCTGTTGCTCGATGAGCCGACCGCGGCGCTCGACCCGATCTCGACCTTGCGCGTCGAGGAGACGCTGCAGACCTTGCGCGAGAAATTTTGCATCGTCGTCGTGACCCACAATTTGCAGCAGGCGGCGCGCGTTTCCAACGTCACGGGCTTCATGTACCTCGGACAACTGGTCGAGATGGGGCCGTCGAGCACGATTTTCACGTCGCCCGCGAATCGCAAAACCGACGATTACATCACCGGACGATTCGGGTGAGGCGCGAATTCCAGTGAACGACGCGCGGCAAACGACGGAACCGGACGCACCGCTGCTCGCGACCGCGAACAACACCGTGATGACTGCGCGCGACGTCAGCGTGTTCTACGGCGACAAGCGCGCGATCAAGGATGTGACGCTCGACATCGGCCGCAATCAAGTGCTGGCGCTGATCGGCGCCTCCGGCTGCGGCAAATCGACGTTTCTGCGCTGTCTGAATCGCATGAACGACACGATCGCGAGCGCGCGCGTCGAGGGACTCATCACGCTCGACGGCAAAGACATCTACGCGCCCAAACAGGACGTCGCACAGCTGCGCGCGCGCGTCGGGATCGTTTTTCAGAAGCCGACGCCGTTCCCGCACTCGATCTATGACAATGTCGCCTATGGTCCGCGCATCCACGGACTCACGCGATATCGGGCCGATCTCGACGATCTGGTGCGCCTGAGTCTCGAGCGCGCCGGATTGTGGGACGAGGTCAAGGATCGGCTGTCGCAAGCCGGCACGAGCCTGTCGGGAGGCCAGCAGCAGCGCCTTTGCATCGCGCGCACGATCGCGGTGAATCCGGAAGTGATCCTCATGGACGAGCCCACCTCGGCGCTCGATCCGATCGCGAGCGCGAAGGTCGAGGATCTGATCGACGAACTGCGGCAGAACTTCGCGATCGTGGTGGTCACGCACAACATGCAGCAGGCGGCGCGCGTCTCCCAGCTGACCGCGTATTTCCATATGGGGGATCTCGTCGAAGTCGGTCCCACCGACATGATATTCACGAACCCGCGCCAAAAGCTCACCGAGGACTACATCACGGGCCGCATCGGCTGAGCGGCAGCCGCAGGCTCGCCGCCCGCGGCTCGGCGCCCCCGGGGTCAGTCGGTGTTGCGCAGCAGCTCGTTGATCGAGGTTTTGGAGCGCGTCTGCTCATCGACGCGCTTGACGATCACGGCACAAGACAGCGAGTACTTGCCGTTCGAGGCGGGCAGACTGCCGGGAACCACGACCGCGCCCGCAGGCACGCGTCCATAGATGATTTCATCGCGCTCGCGATCATAAATGCGCGTGCTCTGGCCGATGAAGACGCCCATCGAAATGACCGCGCCGGTCTCGACGATCACGCCCTCGACGATTTCGGAGCGCGCGCCGATGAAGCAATTGTCCTCGATGATCGTGGGGCTCGCCTGCAGCGGCTCGAGCACGCCGCCGATGCCGACCCCGCCCGAAAGGTGAACATTCTTGCCGATCTGGGCACAGGAGCCGACGGTCGCCCAGGTGTCGACCATCGTGCCCGAGTCGACGTACGCGCCGATGTTGACGAAGCTCGGCATCAATACGACGTTGGGGGCGATGTAGGCGCCCCTGCGCACCGTGGCCGGCGGCACGACGCGCATGCCCGCAGCGGCGAATTGCGCGCTGTCCCACCCGCTGAATTTGAGCGGCACCTTGTCGTAGAAGCCGAGACCGGCGGCCGCCATCGTCAGATTGTCCTTGACCCGAAACGAGAGCAACACGGCCTTCTTGAGCCATTCGTGCATGTGCCAGCCGTCGGCGGTATTCTCGGCGACGCGCAGCGTGCCCCGATCGAGCAGTTCGATCACGGCTTCGATCGAGGCGCGCAGATCGGGCGGCGTCGTCTGCGGCGTCAATTTCGCGCGTGATTCGTAAGCCTGCTCGACGATCTCCTTGAGCTGCTCGGGAGTCTTGGGCTGTTCGTGTGAGGTGGGACGCTCGTAGACCATGGCGTCAGCCCCTGACCGCGTCGCGTCGATCGAGCACGCGCACCAGGGATTCCTTGAGTCTCTCGCACGATTCTGTTTGCAATTTGAAACCATCCGTATCCGTGATGTAGAAAACGTCCTCGGCGCGCTCGCCGACCGTCATGATTTTCGCGCCGGTGATCGCGACATGCTCGGCCTTGAATACCTTGCCGACTTCCGACAGTAACCCGGGGCGGTCGGCGGCCACCAGCTCGAGAATCGTGCGATTGTTGCGCGTGTCGAGGCTGAAGTTGACCTGCGTCGGCGTCGAGAACATGCGCACCTGGCGCGGCGCGCGGCGCGTCACGATCAGCGGAGCGTCTTCCGGCTGCTTCAAATTGCGACCGAGGCTCTTTTCGATCTCGCCGATGCGGCCGAGATCGCTGATCAGTGCGCCGCTGTCCTCGAGCACCACGTAGGTCTCGAGGCTGAAGCCGTTCGAACTCAAGATCAAGCGGGCATCGACGACGTTCAATCCCATCTGATCGAGCACCGCGGTCGTGCGTGCGAAGCTGTGCAAGCCGCGCGGCGTATAGGTGAGCACGGCCGTGCCGCCGCGCTCATGGAGCTGGCGGATCGCGACCAGCGGCTTCGCGTCGGATTCGCCGCGCGCCGCGAGCAGCGTCGTGTGCCAGGCAATTTCCTCAGGTAAGTAGCGCAGGAAATACGCTTCGGTCCACTGCGACCAGACGCGCTCGATCTCGGCCTCGGACAGGCCCGGCATTTTTTCGCGCGCGCTCGCCTGTGTATTGCGAATCAGCTCCTCCTGGTCGACGGGCGTCTCGAGGCCGCGGCGCAGCGCTTGTTTCGTGCGCTCGTAAAACTCTTCGAACAGCCGCGCCTTCCATGCGTTCCACAGCTTCGGATTCGTGCCGCGCACGTCCGCGACGGTGAGCACGTAGAGGTAATCCAGGTGGGTTTGGTCGCCGACGCGCGTCGCGAAATCGTGGATGACCTGCGGGTCGCTGATGTCCTTTTTCTGCGAAGTGATCGAGAGGATCAGGTGGTTGCGAACCAGCCAGGCGACGAGGCGCGCCTCGTAGCGGCCCAAGCCCTGCTCGAGGCAGAACGCCTCGGCGTCGACCGCGCCGAGCTCCGAGTGATCGCCGCCCCGGCCCTTGGCAAGATCGTGAAACAGCGCCGCGAGATAGGCGACTTCCTGGCGCGGCAACGACTGCATGATCTGGCTCAAGGCCGAGAATTCATGATTGAATTTCGGCATCGCGAAGCGCCGCAAATTGCTGACCACGAACAGCGTATGCGCATCGACCGTGTAGGCGTGGAACAAATCGTATTGCATTCGCCCGACCACGCGGCCGAACGCCGGAATGTAGCGGCCCAGCACTCCGTAGAGATTCATGCGCCGCAGTTCGTGGGTGACGCCGACGGGCGCGCAGAGGATCTCGAGGAACAGGCGGTGATTGCGCGGATTTTGCCGAAACTCCTCGTCGATCAGCGGCACGTGCAAACCGATCAGCCGTATCGTCTCGGCACGCACGCCGCGCAAGTGCGGGTTCTGCTGGAGCAGCACGAACATCTCCAGCATTGCGGACGGATGGCGCGCAAACACCTCCGCATTGGTGACTTCGAGATAATCGTTGCGGCTCTGAAAGCGCGCATTGATCGGCACAGGCGGCCCGCTCTGGGTCAGGATCGCCTCGCGAAACAGCTGCAGCAGCATTTCGTTTAGCAGGCTCACGTCCATGACGGTGCGGTAGTACTTTTGCATGAGCTGTTCGACCGCGAGCGTGAAGCTCGCATCTTCGTAGCCGAACAGCTTGGCGAGCTTGATCTGATAGTCGAACAGCAGCCGGTCTTCGCGGCGCGAGGTGAGCACGTGCAGGCCGAAGCGGACTTTCCAGAGGAAGGACTGGCCCGCCTTCAACTTGCGCAGCTCTTCGCGCGTCAGGAACCCGTGGGCAACGAGCTCGTCGAGCGTCTCGGTGCCGAAATGGCGCTTCGCGACCCAGCCGATCGTCTGGATGTCGCGCAGTCCGCCGGGGCTCGATTTGACGTTCGGCTCGAGGTTGTAGGCGGTATCGAAGTAGCGATGATGGCGGTCGCTCTGTTCCTTGACCTTCGCCTCGAAAAAGTCCTGCGAGGACCAGAGCCGATCGGGGGCGAGCGCGCGGCGCATGCCCGCGAACAGCGATTCCGGGCCCGCGAGCAGGCGCGCTTCGAACAGCGTCGTTGCGACACTGATGTCTGCGAGACTCTCCCGCTGGCAGTCGTCGATCGAGCGCACGCTGTGCCCGACCTCGAGACCGATGTCCCAGAGCAGAGCGAGAAATTTCTCGATGTCAGGCTGCCAATCGGCCGAGTCGCTCTTGGGCAGCAGCACCATGATGTCGATGTCCGAGCAGGGGTGCAGTTCGCCGCGGCCATAGCCGCCGACCGCGACCAGTGCGAGGTCCTCGGCAAATCGCCCGGTATGGCGCTTCCAGGCGGCTCGCAGTGCGATGTCGACGAGCCGGGCGCGATCGCGGACGAGTTCTTCGACGTCTTCGTCGGCGGCGAAGCGCTCACGCAGCAGCTCGGTGCCGCGCTCGAGCACTTGGCGGAACACCGGCGGCGAAAACTGGCTTCTTTCGAGTTCCTCCGGCGCTACGCTGAGGTAGGACCAACCGGCCGCATGATCCAAATCGATGCCGATTGCGTTCAAGAAGCCGCCGCGGCCGCTGTCGCATCGACACGGGCGGCCAAGGCGGCCGCGCTCAAAGTGAGCACTTCGAAGCCGGATCTCGTGACCAAGATCGTGTGCTCCCATTGCGCGGACAGCGATTGGTCGCGGGTCACGACGGTCCACCCGTCGTCGAGCACCCGCACTTCGCGGCGCCCGGCATTGATCATCGGTTCGATCGTAAAGGTCATGCCCTCGACGAGCTCGACGCCCGTTCCCGGCTTGCCATAATGCAGCACTTGCGGATCTTCGTGGTAGATCCGCCCGATGCCGTGGCCGCAATACTCGCGCACGACCGAGAAGTTGTTGTCCTCGGTGTAGGTCTGAATCGCATTGCCGATGTCGCCCAAGGTCGCTCCCGGCCGCACGATCCGAATCCCGCGCCACATCGCCTCGTGGCAGGTCTCGGAGAGCCGGCGCGCCGCCACGGGCGGGGTGCCCGCAAAATACATGCGGCTGGTGTCGCCGTGAAAGCCGTCACGGATCACCGTGACGTCGATATTGACGATATCGCCGTTCTTGAGCCGCCGCTCGCCCGGGATGCCGTGGCAGACAACGTGGTTGACCGAGGTGCAAATGGTCTTCGGAAAGCCCCGGTAATTGAGATTGGCCGGGATCGAGCGCAGCTCATTGACGATGAAATCGTGGCAACGCTTGTCGAGATCGTCGGTCGTGACGCCCGGCTGCACGAAAGGTTCGATCATGTCCAAAACGCTCGCAGCCAGGCGGCCGGCTTCCCGCATTTTGTCCTGTTCCTCAGGAGTTTTGATCGTGATGTTCATGCGCGCCGCCGGACTTTGTTTCCACTATGGGTCATGGTATAAAGAGCGGCTTTTTTTAACAACCCCGCACGCGTGTCGTCACAATCGGCCGGGTGCCCGCACCAAAAGCGAGAGCTCGAGGGGCGGGTTGCCGATTGGGATACGCGGAGGCTCAACCCGACCAAGGAGTATTCATGTCTAGCGTGTCCATGCGACAAATGCTGGAAGCGGGCGTCCATTTCGGACACCAAACGCGCTTCTGGAACCCGAAGATGGCTCCGTTTATCTTCGGTGAACGAAACAAAATTCATATCATTAATCTCGAGAAGACCCAGCCGCTCTATGCGCACGCGGCCGCCTTCATTCGGGGTGTTGCCGCCGAGGGCGGCAAAGTGCTGTTCGTCGGGACCAAGCGCTCGGCGCGCGACGCGGTACAAAAGGAAGCCACGCGCTGCAGTATGCCCTACGTCAATCAACGGTGGTTGGGGGGCATGCTGACGAATTTCAAGACCATTCGCCAGTCGATCAAACGGCTCAACGAGCTCGACGAGATGGCGCAAAGCGGCGCACTCGATCGGCGCGGCAAGAAAGAGGCGCAGATGCTGCGCCGCGAAATGGACAAGCTGCTGCGCAGCTTGGGCGGCATCCGCAACATGACAGCGCTACCCGATGCCCTGTTCGTGATCGACGTGGGCCATGAGGAAATCGCGATCCACGAGGCGCGCAAGCTGGGTATTCCGGTGGTCGCCGTCGTGGACACCAATTGCTCACCGGACGGCATCGACTATGTGATCCCGGGCAACGACGACGCGATGCGCGCGATCCTGCTCTATGCCGGCGGTGTCGCGGATTCGGTGCTCGAAGGTAAGGCCTCCTTGCCAGAGGTGCCGGTCGGCGAGGACGAATTCGTCGAATTGGACGAGGAAGGCAATCCGAAGAAGCAGGCTGCCGGTGCGCGTCGGCCGTCCGCGCCGCCGCGCGGCAAGAAGCCGCCACCACGCCGCAAGGTCCCGGTCACGGTGATCCCGGGTGTTGCGGCAGTTGCCGCGGCCGCCGAGGAAGAAGTCGAAGTGGACGAGGTCGATGCGGTGGATGCCGCACCGGCCGAAACGCGTCCCGCGAGTGCGCCGAGGCGCCGGCCCGTTGGCCGCCGCACGCCGGCGCGCGGCGCCTGATC